>JAEEGG010002116.1_pt1 | contig 52012 bp, 35 predicted proteins | sample 9134161 | NCBI WGS metagenome assembly JAEEGG01 (sample SAMN16246543, study PRJNA631951) | gut metagenome | biome: gut microbiome; feature: rumen; material: CR-attached | host: Bos | place: Iran: Karaj | collected 2018-10
AACTGACCTTTGGTCTTCTTCAGGATTTTCTTTCTTCTGGCTCTTGAAGCCACTGCATTGACTGATCTTGTCATTTTGTTTGATTTTTTCGTCCAGCGCCTCGCTCCTTTCGAGAACTTTTCTGCTGCGACAAATTACACATTTAATTAATTACATGAGAAGCATTTGTTTCACGACCTTTTCGTCAGCCCTATCAACGAGGGTGGTGTGGTCGAGGTTGCGTTTTCTCTTCTGGCTCTTCTTGGTCAGGATGTGACCATGATAAGCATGCTTTCTCTTCAGATGGCCGCCGCCGGTTACTTGGAAACGCTTCTTGGCAGCGGACTTGGTCTTCATTTTAGGCATTTTACAATTAGTTTTAAAGGTATTAAGTTACTCTAATCTATTTCTTTTTTTATTGGCTTTCAGCTTTGAACCGTCAGCTATCAGCTTGTTAGCTTCAAAGCTTACGGCTTATAGCTTACAGCTTTTATTTCTTCGTCGACTTAGGAGCTATCATCATCTGCATGCGCTTGCCCTCCAACTTGGGCATCATCTCCACTTTTCCAAATTCTTCCAGCTCTTGCGCAAACTTCAGCAACATAATCTCACCTTGTTCCTTGTAAACGATGGAACGGCCTCTGAAAAAGACCTCTACCTTCACCTTTGAGCCCTCCTGCAAGAAACGCTTGGCATGGTTCAGCTTGAACTCGAAGTCATGGTCATCGGTTTGGGGTCCGAGACGGATTTCCTTGATGACGACCTTGGTAGCCTTGGCTTTTTGTTCTTTCAGGCGCTTTTTCTGGTCAAAGACGAACTTTTTGTAATCCATCGCCTTGCAGACCGGCGGGTTGGTATCAGGCTGAATCTCAACGAGGTCAACACCCAATTCTTCAACGATTCTCAAAGCCTCACGCAGAGGGTAGATGTTAGGTTCAACACCTTCACCCACCAAACGCACCATCGGAGCCTTGATTTCTTCATTGATGCGATGGTTGAATCCGTCTTTGTCTTTGTTCGGCTTTTGACCGGGTCTTCCTTTTTGTGGAATCTGTGCTATAGTTTTAGTCTCCTATATTAAGTTTATAATCAGTTAATTAGTTATCTCTTATTCTGTTCTTCTTCAACTTGTTTCCTAATCATCTCAGCGAAGTCATCGGTCGGCATAGTGCCAAGGTCGACTTGTCCATGCTTACGCACAGAAACTTGATTTTCAGCCGCTTCCTTCTCACCCACGATGAGCATGTAAGGATATTTCTTCATTTCGGCATCACGAATCTTACGGCCGATCTTCTCGTTACGCTCGTCAATGAGGGCGCGAATATCGGACTTTTTCAGATACGATTGCAAATTTTTCGCAAAATCAATGTATTTTTCACTCACGGGGAGGATAATCACCTGGTCGGGAGCCAGCCACAGCGGGAACTCACCGGCGCAGTGCTCGAGCAGCACGGCCACGAAACGCTCCATGGAGCCGAAGGGTGCGCGGTGCACCATGACAGGACGATGTTTCTCGTTGTCGGCACCGATGTAAGTCAGGTCGAAACGCTCAGGCAGGTTGTAGTCCACCTGAATGGTACCCAACTGCCACTTACGGCCAAGGGCATCCTTCACCATGAAGTCGAGCTTGGGACCGTAGAAAGCGGCCTCGCCATATTCGACATGAGCGGGCAGACCCTTCTCGGCGCAAGCCTCTTGAATGGCGGCTTCAGCCTTGGCCCAGTTCTCGTCTGTACCCACATACTTCTCGTGGTCGTTGGGGTCGCGGAGCGATATTTGTGCTTCAAAGTTCTTGAAATCAAGAGCCTTGAAGATGATTTCGATGATTTCCATCACGCGGATGAACTCTTCCTTCACCTGGTCGGGACGGCAGAAGATGTGGGCATCGTCTTGGGTGAACGAACGCACACGGGTCAAACCGTGCAACTCACCGCTCTGTTCGTAACGGTACACCGTGCCGAACTCAGCGCAGCGGAAAGGCAGGTCCTTATAGGAACGCGGCTTCCACTTGAAGATCATGCAGTGGTGAGGGCAGTTCATGGGCTTCAGCAGGTACTCCTCCCCTTCTTCCGGCGTGGTAATCGGGCGGAAGCTGTCTTCGCCGTAGTGATCCCAGTGACCTGAAGTGACATAGAGTTGCTTGCCACCGATATGAGGCGTGATAACTTGTTCATAACCATATTCCTTCTGAATCTTGGTCAGGTACTCTTGCAGACGGAGGCGCAACTCAGTGCCTTTGGGCAACCAAATCGGCAGACCCTTACCCACTGTGTCGCTGAACATGAAGAGCTCCAACTCACGACCCAACTTGCGGTGGTCACGCTTCTTGGCTTCTTCGAGCAGCACGAGGTACTCATCGAGTTCCTTCTGTTTCGGGAAGGTGATGCCGTAGACGCGGGTAAGTTGCTTGCGCTTCTCGTCGCCGCGCCAGTAAGCACCGGCCAACGAAGTCAGTTTCACTGCCTTGATGAAGCCCGTGTTCGGAATATGGGGACCGCGGCAAAGGTCGGTGAATGCACCACATTTATAATAGGTGATGGTACCGTCTTCAAGTTCGCTAATCAGTTCTTCCTTGTACTCATCGCCTTTCTCAGTGAAGTACTTCAAGGCCTCGGCCTTGCTCACGTCAACGCGCTCAAAGGTCTGCTTCTCGCGGGCGAGTTCAAGCATCTTTTTCTCGATGGCTACGAGGTCGGCTTCGGTCAAGGTGATGTCGCCCGTGTCGATGTCATAGTAGAAACCAGCATCCACAGCGGGGCCGATGCCGAACTTCACACCTTTATATAATGCTTCAATGGCTTCGGCCATGAGGTGGGCCGATGAATGCCAAAACGTGGCTTTACCCTCAGGGTCATCCCAAGTGAAGAGCTGAATGGTGGCATCCTCGTTGACGGGGCGCATGGCATCCCACATCTTACCGTTCACCTTGGCGGACAGCACATTACGTGCCAATCCCTCGCTCAGGCTCTTGGCGATTTCCAACGGGGTGACACCCGATTCATATTGTCTGACGCTATTGTCAGGGAAGGTTATGTTAATCATAGACATAGTCGATTTTTGAAAACGGCTGCAAAAGTACAAAATTTTCTTTTTCAAATTGCAGGATTTTAGCGTTTGAGGATAATTTTTCCACCTTATTCATAAAATATGCTATTTTTGCGGCAAAATTTCACCGATGAAAAAAGTATCCATACTCCTTGTACTGGTTCTCACCTCTCTTTTACAGGCTTTTTCCCAAACAGCCACTAAGGTCAGCGAAGCATTGGCCCACAAAACCGCTCAAGCTTTTATCGCCACGCATCAAAACTTCAAGGGATTAGAATTGAATTTGGTTTCGGACGAAGGAAACTATATCTACAACATTGGCACACAAGGTTTTGTCATGATTTCGGGCAATACCGTTTTGCCTCCCGTGTTAGCCTGGTCCAATCAAGGTCAATTCCCGAGCTTGGATAATGCACCCGAGAATTTTGCTTCTTGGATTCGGCATTATAAAGAGATGATTGACTTCGCCATTGCCAACGACATGGCGCCTGAAGCAAAAATCCGACAGCAATGGGACGAAGCCGCACAAGGCATTTTCGGCACGCGTGATACACAAACCGTTGACCCTCTAATCAGCACCCATTGGAACCAAGACTGCTTTTACAACGAACACTGTCCCTCCACTGGCTGGTGGGGCGGTGGTCCCTGCGGTCACGTCTACGCGGGCTGTGTGGCTTGTGCCATGTCCCAGATAATGAAATATTGGAACCATCCCGCACAAGGCTTTGGCTCCCATAGTTACGTTCACCCCGATTACGGCACGCAAAGCGCCAATTTCGGCAACACCACCTACCAATGGAGCCAAATGCCTAACGAACTTTGGTATTCTAACGATGCCATTGCCACGCTGATGTACCACTGCGGCGTGAGTGTCAACATGCAGTACTCACCTTCGGGCAGCGGTGCCTATTCGCCTGATGTGGAGCCCGCCTATCGCACCTATTTCGGTTACTGTGGTGCAAAATACATCAGCAAAACCAACTTCCAAGAAGAGAATTGGATGGCCATGCTGAAAGCAGAACTCGACCTCTCCCGCCCTATCTATTATTCAGGGTCGAGCGATGGTGGAGGCCATGCTTTCGTTTGCGATGGCTACGACAGCAACGATCTCTTCCATTTCAACTTCGGTTGGAGTGGTAGTGGCGACGGCTTTTATTCCACTTACGATGTGAATGGCTACAATCAAAATCAAGCCGTGGTAATCCACATCTATCCAGCTGAAATACAAGCCGATGCTAATGGCATTATCTATGTCAGCACCGATGGTCAGGGCGATGGCTCATCGTGGAGCAACGCCACCAACAAACTTGAATTAGCCACTTCTTACTCACAAGCCTTTGGAAACAAAGTTTGGGTTAAAGAAGGCACCTATTACGGCGACATTTCCAATCCTGAAGGTGCGTTTTACATCACGGCTGGCAACCACGTTTACGGCAGCTTCGAAGGTAACGAACCGCCCGACTTTGACCTTTCGCTCCGCGACTTCGACAAGAACCCTTCTATCCTCGACGGACAAAATGAGCGGAGAGTGCTTTTGCAAGAAGAAGCCTTCAACGCCGGAACAGCAGCCGTTTGGGACGGTTTTGTCATCCGCAACGGAGCCACGGGAAGCGGTGCCGGAGCCTACCTTAATAACTATGTCACGCTTTCCAACTGTACCTTCAAACACAACAACGCCACTATGTTTGGCGGCGGTGTTTATATCAACTCAACGGGAGGCACTTCCCGCGTCAACCTCGAGGGCTGCACCATCAGAGACAACAGGGCTTCCATGGGCGGCGGCATCTGCGACCGTAATGGAGCCAACTACACCAACTGCCGCATCAGCAACAACATCGCATCCACCAAAGGCGGGGGCATATACCTTTATAATAATACGGAGCCCGTCTTCAAAAACTGCATCCTCAACAATAACACCGCCAAAAACGCAGGTGCCATGTACGCAAGAGGCCAATTCACCGCCTACAACTGCGACATCGTGATGAACCTCGCCACGGAAAGCATCGGCGGCATCTACAACGAGCAAAGGCACAACAAATACTACAACTGCATCCTTTGGGGCAACATTGCCGATGGCCAGCCCAGCCAAACGGATGGCGTCAGCGACTATGAATATTGCGCCGTGCAAGGTAGCGTTGACGGAACCAACATCATCAATCTATCTGCCGACAACACGGGTCAAGAACCAGGATGCTTTGTGCGGTTCAAGCAACTGCCTCAAGGCGTTGGAGCGGAATACTACAACACCAAATGGAGCCTGCATCCGCGAAGCATCTGCCTTAACGCAGGCAAGCCCAACACTACAGGATTAGGGGGCACTGACATCGCCGGCAACCCACGCATACAGAAAGGCCGCGTGGAGATTGGTGCTTACGAAAGTTGTGCTTCACTTACCCTAATCGAAGATGTGCTTTACGAAAGCGACTTCCCTTATTGGTTCTTTAGCAGCCCATTGACCGAGCCTGGCTACTACACTCACGTCATTGATGGACAAGAGTGCGACAGCGTTATTGGCCTCACTTTGATGGTTTTGGAAGGTGTTAATGAAAACGACGTGAATTCCGTTCAGGTTTGGCCTAACCCAACGAATGGCATCGTTCACATTGAAGCTGATGTTATTAATAAGGTGGAAGTCTACAACCTTTTGGGTCAATTGGCTCTGACTGCTGAAAAGGTTGAAACCATCGATTTGAGCCATCTCGAAAAAGGCGTTTATTTATTAAGCATTTGGGATAAAAGTTGGAATTTGGTTATAAAGAAAGTAATCATTAAATAATGCTTCAGTCCTTATTGCACCATAAACTTACATCAGAAGAAAACGAAGCCATTTCTTCAAACAGAGAAGACTCTTGTACTTCCTCTGTTTTTGGTCTGTTACAATACCTTCCAGACGAATTGTTTTTGAGCATTCTGAAAGATAGTTGTGGTAATCCAGCATCTTTTCCCGATGACATTGGTCAAATCCAGGAAGTGTTGTTTTGGAAAAAGTTTTATTCAGCCCACTTGTCTCAAATACAACAAAAATATGTTGAACCCGATGTGATAATTGAGACTGAAAATTACTCGATCATTATTGAAGCAAAAAAGTACGATGGAATCCGTCAACAGGATGATGCCCAATGGAAGCGAGAATTATTGGTAGTTGAAGACAAACATAAAAAAGACAAAAATTCAAAGGACATTATTTTTATTGCTATTGGAGGTACGAACTATTCACGAAACACTGAATATTTCATTAACAATAAGAACTACAAGATCCACATTACAAGTTGGATTTCTTTGTCGGATGCCATTCATAAAGTTGTTCCCATATTAGCGAACCAAAAAGAATTAAACCATCAATTACGTCTGTTGAAAGATGCCGACAAAGCACTAAAACATTTTGGTCATTTCAAAACCATTTGGTTGAATACGATGCTTCCCTATAAAATCAACGCCATCAATTTATCATCGCTTTTCTATTGGAATTATCATAACGATAAACAATTTGAAGAAAAAGAATACAAACCGCTAAAAGGATTTTGTACAGACAATTACAAGTTATCAATCTTCAATATTTCAAAACTATGGAACAGGAATCAACATTAAGCATATCACAAGAATTGGAAGAGGTTAGGAAAGCACATCGCCTGATACATTCGTTTCAAGGAAGGATGATTTCGATTATAAAATTCATTCAAACGAGACTTGACTTTCCTGATTTTTATGGATACAAACAATTCTCCAATCCCATTAAGATTTATAAGCAAGGAGAACACCAAAATTATATGAAGATTTATCCAGACATGTGGGCTTGGGATTTTATGTATTCATACGTGTTTGAGTATTATTTAGGTGAAGGCTCTTTTGAAAACGGTGGTGATTTTGCTCTGAGCATTATTCAGTATGCTGATACAGGGTATTTTGAAAACGAAAATGATGAAAAAAACAATCCCTTATCTTATGCGCCTATTGATGAATCCACATCAAAACTATTATTCATTTTGGAATTCAAGCCAAAAAAGGTCAAGACATGGGTGTGGAATATTAATGAATTATGCATGACAAAGGAATTTGCCTCAAAAGAGCATACAAATACAGTTATTGAACATCCTAAAGGGAACAAACAATTACTATATTCGATTCCTTTGGAAAAATTTACAGATGAGAAATCTGCATTGAATGCATTGAGGCAATTTGCAGAATACTGCTGCCAAAATGCTGGTTTCGATATGGAAGATTTTAATTTAGATTAATTTCTAATAAAACTGACAAGTTATGAAAAAAGCCTATTTCTCAGCAGGTTGCTTTTGGGGCGTGGAGTATTACTTCAAGCGGCTCAAAGGCGTCACGAAGACCGTCGTCGGATTCATGGGCGGCGACATGGAAAACCCGAGCTACAAACAAGTGAAAACCGGAACGACGGGACATTTGGAAACTATCGAAGTGGAATACGACCCTGAAGTAGTTTCCTACGAAGCTTTAGTGCGCTATTTCTTTGAAATCCACAATTTTGAACAGGTCGACGGCCAAGGCATAGACATCGGAACACAATACCTCTCAGCCATTTGGTTCAACGACACCACTGAGCGCGACACCGCCATCAAGGTTTTTGGCGAACTGATGCAGATGGGCTATCATCCTGTCACGCAGATTCGGACGGTGATGCCCTTCTACCCTGCCGAGGATTACCATCAGGATTACTTGGACCAACGGCAGGAAACGCCGGAATGTCACGTATATCACAAGATTTTCTGAAAACACGTAGGGCTGTCATACAATGTCAGCCGCGCATGGAATTTTGACGCGGCTGCCACGGTGTGACAGCCCTACCCACCTAATTACAGGTTATTTTACCACGGAGACTTGTTTCGTGATGACACCGTTTTCCGTGTTGATGCGCACCATATACAATCCCGATTCGTAATCGGCAAGGCTAATGGTGGTCGTGTCGCCTTCCACAGCAGCATCATAGACCCTCTGACCAAGCATATTAATTAAGGTGACTTGGTTCATGCCTTCGGCCTCAACGGTAATCTGATGGCTGGCTGGATTAGGATACACGTTGGCATTGTTTGCGACTTCCTCAATACCATCCGTATGGGCCGTGACAAAATCATGAATGAGATCAATTGACATCGCTGGTGCCGACTCACATTCACCGCCAACAACCGTGTTGATGGCCGTCACTTGATAATAATAGGTCTCAGCACTGCTGTCGTTATCATCGAAATGCATGTCTGAACCCGTCACGACACCGATCAAGTCGTAGTTTTGACCGTCAGTCGAACGATAGACATTATAACCGTAGGTCTCACTCGATGTGCCAGCCCAAACCACGTTGGTAACCGTGATGTTGTCGATACACAAAGCATAATTGGACATTTGGGTGAAATGACGGAAACCGAGATAAATCTCATATCCAGCATACACTGACAAATCCACAGTGAAAGACTGATACGGGTTTCTGGTATCCCATTCGGCAACTGTGGCAACATTCATCCCGTCGCTCGAAGCAACCGCCACACCGAAATGCTCAGATGAATAAGTCGGGTCAAAGCCTGCTGCATAAAAAGTCATGCTGGCATTCTCCAACACCTTGACCTTAGGCATAAAGGCATAGTTGTCAGGGTGAAGGCCGCCATAATTATTAATATAGGAGAACGAGCTCAACGAGGGATTGTTTCCCGTAGTGTTGACGCTTCCGTCAGAGTTCATGCCACCAGCGGCATAGATGCCGAAATTGAAGCCATCGCCATCGGCATCGAGGAATGTCCAGCCTTGCGGATCTTCTTCAAATCCCGTGTAGATTTCGCGTTCCCACGAAATCCTGACCTTATCGCCCAAGCTCTCTGCTCTCAGGTTCTTCGGGGCAATACATTCCAGTTCAGCCTCGGCACATTGTGGAGCGGCAAGGGCATAATAATCACCCGTTTCCCTGCTGCCCTCTTGGATGATACGGATGCAGTACTCTGAAGCATAGCGATTCACCATGTGAGTGAAGGAAGTCTCACCATGATTGAGCGTAGCTATCAGCTCATCGTTGGCATAAACCAAAGCACCGATGGCAGGTCGGGTCACATCGGCCTCAACACCTTCCACCTTGATGTCGTCGACACAGAGGAAATAGCAGTCGCCCGTCGTGTTGAAATGGCGGATGGCGATATAGATAGGCTGTCCAGCGTAGGCAGAAAGGTCGACGGAATACTCGGTATAGGTACCCGTGCTATTCCATTCCTGCACCATGGTGAAATCAGCGGGATTGGTGTTGCCCGAAGTGGAAACAGCCACGCCAAAATGCTCAGGGTCAGGAGCAATGCCAGGCATGTCGGCATCGCAAGCCATGAAGGAGATGCGGGCGTTTTCGGTAGGAGTCACTCTTGGGGTAACGATGAAATTGTCAGGATTGAGATTGTCGGCACCTGCCATCCATGACCATGAACGGAGACCAATGCCGCCGCCGTAACCGCCATAAGGATAGATGCGGAAGTTCTGTCCGTCATTGTTGGCATCAATGAGGGTAAGGTCGGTGAAAGTACTGTCTGAAAAGTCATAATACAGTCCGTCAACAGGGAAAGGCACGTCCATTTCGGGCAAAGTCCATGATAGCTGTACGATGGAACCATCGCTTTCGGCATGAAGACCGTTGGGCGAGCCTTGGAAATGGTCAGAAGTACGATATGTCCAGGTTTGTTCATTCTGCATCATCGCACCCGACTGATAGACAGCTTGCACGACGGTGGTATGCGTTGAACCATCAGCAAAACCATCGGTATTCAGCAGATAATGAATGCAGTGCTGGTCCTGGGCCACCGTTTGGCCATCAAGGATAATGTTGCACGAAGCCAAGGCATCCAAATCCTGACCTGCGAGAACGACATCGTCAACGCAAAGGCAGAAATTGTCGGTACTGTTGAAATGGCGGATGGCCAAATAGATGTCTTGACCGACATAGTCACTCAGGTCAACCGTGAAACGATGCCAGTTCCCTACCCTATCTGCACTGCGCATTCCACGGACTTCACAACCAGCACTCTTGGCGGTCATCGTCCATTCCTGCACCATGGCAAAAGCGGAAGTTTGGTTATTGACCGTGGTTGAAACGGCGACACCGAAATGGTCGGAAGGATAAGCCTCATCCATGGCACGGGCATAGAATGTCAACGACTTATTGCCATTGGTAATGCTCAGTTGGGGTGAGACAATATAGTTGTCGGGGCTAAGTGCCGACTGGTTGATATTGTCGTATGAATACGAAACCACAACGCCGTCGGTGCTATGGTGGCCATAACCCGTCTCGGCAAACAGTTTCCAGTCGTTACCGTCGCCATCGGCATCAATGGTAGTCCAATTTTGCAGACGACCAGCGGAATAATCTGCTTCAAAGTCAAAAGCATAGCCATCGCTTCCCGTGTAGTAAGCCGGAGCATGGTAAATCAGATAGCCCGAGGCTGATACATAGTTTTCAACGCCCGTTTGGGCTTTTGCTCCGAAGGGAGCAGCCATCAGTAGTGCCATTGTCAGGAATGGCAGAAGGTGTTTTCGCATAAATAATTAATGTGATTTGTAATTAAAGTGAATTTGAAATTGGGCTGCAAAGGTACGGATTTTACCCTGACAATCCAAAATTATTATGCAAAACCAAATAAAAGCCCACTTTCCGCTTTGACCTATAAAAATAATCGTTACCTTTGCACATCAATTCACTAAAACCAACAATCATGGCAAAAAACATCGAAGAAATCAGAGCCGCGTTGACCGCCTACGGCATCACCGGTGTGAAAGACATTTATTATAATCCAAGTTACGAACAGCTTTTCAAGGACGAAATGAATCCCGCCTTGACCGGCTATGACAAAGGCGTTTTGACCGAACTCGACGCTGTCAACGTGATGACGGGCATCTATACTGGCCGCTCGCCCAAGGACAAATACATCGTCATGGATGCCAAATCGAAGGACACCGTATGGTGGACCACCGAAGGCTACAAGAACGACAACCACCCGATGAGTGAACAAGTCTGGGCACAGGTGAAAGACCTTGCCAAGAAGCAACTCAGCGGCAAGAACCTTTATGTGGTCGATGCCTTCTGCGGCGCCAACAAGGACACCCGCATGGCCGTCCGCTTCATCATGGAAGTGGCTTGGCAGGCCCATTTCGTGCTCAACATGTTCATCAAGCCCACGGCTGAGGAACTCGCCGACTTCAAGCCCAACTTCACCGTCTACACCGCATCAAAGGCTAAGGTCGACAACTTCAAGGAACTCGGCCTCAACAGCGACACCTGCGTGGCCTTCAACGTCAGCAGCCGTGAGCAAGTGATTCTGAACACCTGGTACGGTGGCGAGATGAAGAAAGGCATGTTCTCGATGATGAACTATTACCTGCCGCTGCAAGGCATCGCCGCCATGCACTGCTCCGCCAACACCGACATGAAAGGCGAGAACACCGCCATCTTCTTCGGCTTGAGCGGCACTGGCAAGACCACCCTTTCAACCGACCCGAAGCGTCTGCTCATCGGTGACGACGAGCACGGCTGGGACGACGAAGGCGTGTTCAACTTCGAAGGCGGCTGCTATGCCAAGGTTATCAACCTCGACAAGGAAAGCGAACCCGACATCTACAACGCCATCAAGCGCAATGCACTGCTGGAGAACGTCACCGTCGATGCCAACGGCAAGATCGACTTCAAGGACAAGAGTGTGACCGAGAACACCCGTGTCTCCTACCCCATCGAGCACATCGAGAAGATTGTGAAAAACGTGCGTCCCATCTCGGCTGGTCCTGCCGCCAAGAACGTCATCTTCCTTAGCGCCGACGCCTTCGGCGTGTTGCCTCCTGTCAGCATCCTAACGCCCGAACAGTGTAAGTATTACTTCCTGAGCGGCTTCACCGCCAAGTTGGCTGGCACCGAGCGCGGCATCACCGAACCCACGCCTACCTTCAGCGCCTGCTTCGGCCAAGCCTTCCTTGAGCTACACCCGACCAAATACGCCGAGGAACTGGTGAAACGCATGGAACAAAGCGGCGCCAAGGCTTACTTGGTGAACACCGGCTGGAACGGCACGGGCAAACGTATCAGCATCCGCGACACGCGTGGCATCATCGACGCCATCCTCGATGGCAGCATCGAAAAGGCCCCGACCAAGATGATCCCTTACTTCAACTTCGAAGTGCCGACCGCATTGCCGGGCGTCGACCCGAACATCCTCGACCCGCGCGACACCTACGCCGACAAGAACGCTTGGGAAGAAAAAGCCAAAGACCTCTCCTCACGCTTCATCAAGAACTTCGAGAAGTTCACGACGAATGCTGCTGGCAAGGCTTTGGTGGCTGCTGGACCGAAACTTTGATTGGTCTCACGCAGAATTCGCAGAATTATGAGAATGACGAGCCGCTCCGATTGGGGCGGCTTGTTTTGTATTATCCTTGCGCATTGTCAAAGATTTCGGGGATTCTATGGTTGCGCATTGTCAAAAATGCTTATTTTTGCGGCATGATTTTCAAAAGAAAGATATACGCCAAACTGCTCGAATGGAAGCAGTCGGCCAAAGGAACCAAAGCCCTGCTTGTGGAAGGGGCTCGTCGAATCGGTAAGTCCACCATCGTGGAGCAATTCGCCAAGACAGAGTACAAATCCTACATCCTCATCGATTTCAACGATGTGAGTGCCACAGTACTCAACGCTTTTGAGAACTATCTGAACGACTTGGATGCTTTCTTCGTGATTCTCAGCGCAGAATACGGGGTGACGCTTTACCGCCGCGAGTCGGTCATCGTCTTTGACGAGGTGCAACGCTATCCCAAGGCGCGACAATCCATAAAGAAGTTGGTGAAGGATGGCCGTTATGACTATATCGAAACGGGTTCACTCATCTCCATCCGCGAGGCCGTGAAGGACATCACCATCCCTTCGGAGGAGCGTTCCGTCAAGATGTATCCGATGGATTTTGAAGAGTTTGCGATGGCTTTCGGTGATGAAAGCCTTATTGCCTACATCCGCCAATGTTTTGCCGAGCGGAAGCCTTTGGAGCGCAACCTTCACAACAAAGCCCTGTTCCGCTTCAAGCAATACATGCTGGTGGGCGGGATGCCACAAAGCGTGTTGGCATTTTTGGAAAATGATTGCAATTTCGCTTTGGCCGACCAAGAGAAACGCGACATTTTGGCCTTGTATCGCAACGACATCATGCGCATTGATGCCCAATACCGATCCAAGGTTTTAGCCATTTTCGACCAGATTCCTGCTTTCCTCTCGCGACATGAAAAGCGAGTGGTGCTTTCCGACATCGCCAAAGGCTCCTATTTCGACCAATACACCGACACCTTTTTCTGGCTCGGTGACTCGATGATGGTGAACGAGTGTTTCAACACCACCGACCCGAATGTGGGTTTGAGCCTGAACGAAGACCGAACCCTTATCAAGTGCTACATGGGCGACACAGGTCTGCTCGTGAGCCATGCCTTCAGCGAAAACGAGATTGCAGACGAACAACTCTACAAGCAAATCCTCAACAACAAACTCTCGCTCAACCAAGGCATGTTGTATGAGAACGTCATTGCACAAATGTTGGTGGCCAACGGGCATAAGTTGTTCTTTTACACGCACTACAACGAGGAAAAGCACCGCAACGACATCGAGATAGACTTCCTGATTTCCAACATGAGCAAAATCAAGTACAAGATTTACCCGATTGAGGTGAAGTCGTCCGCACGTTACTCGACCGCCTCGTTGGACAATTTTGTGCCCAAGTTCCACGAGCGCGTCGATTGGGCGTATATCATCCACCCAAGGAATCTCACTGTAAACGAGAAACGAATTTCCATCCCGCCCTATATGGCCATTTGCATCTGAAAACGCCGTTATCCCTGCGCATTGTCAAAGATTTTAGGGTTTCTATGATTGCGCATTGTCAAAAACGACATGAAAAAAGCCGACATTGCTGCCGGCTTTTTCCATACTATACTATTCAGTTATTCCAGATGTGTATATTGTTTCGACACCCACAATTCATTACCATTAAAGTCAATCTTGTAAAAATCGTCCGACTCGCCAAGGTATCTAAATTTGTCACCAACATTAGGATGACGGTTCGTGCCATCAGGCCATTTAAAGGTATCTGAACTTGTTGAAGGACCCAAGCGGAGGCGTAATTGCGAACCCTCTATAACAACAAATTGGCTTACACCGCTATTGACTTGTTGATGAAATTCAGGCGATGAACTTGCATTATTTTGGGTTGGACTGAAAAATCCTCCATGCAAATTTATCACAGCTCCTTTGAAACCTTTCGTTTCATTAGTTACTCTACTTATCGTGCTTCCAACCTTGATGGTAAAATTCCCTTCGTTCAACACATCACTTATCCACTCACAATAATCATAATCCGAAACTATACCACCGGCTCCATACTCTTTATAAGGCACTCTAAGTGTTTGACCATCGGAATCTCTTCTGATAACGATGTCCGTATCCCAGGTAATATCTTCTTCCTGTACTATTCTAAAGCCTTCTTTGCTAAACATTATCCTAATATTTACATCCCAATTCTCAGGAGTATAAACGCCTGGAAGGGAAATATAAACGTATGGATAATTGTAATCTTTCTCATTGAATTCGTTTACAAAATAGTCCTCCTTCCAATTGCCACATTGTACTTTACCGTCTGGCATTACCCTTATCGCATGTTCTAAATCGTACACTCCTGGGATTTCAAGAACAAACAGCGCAGAAGAAACTTCATCTTTTTCTGGATAATACCTCATAAACCCTATCATTTCTTCATCAATAGTATTATCAACACATGTATAACACCTGTCTTCTTCATTATAATAAGTTCTACCTTGTGAATTGTCCCATTCCTGATTTTTCAAAACATCATACCATTTCTTTCCATATTTCTCTATCAATGCTTCACGGTAATCATTGTCAAGAAGATAATCTCGAATGCTATAACGATCTCTCGCCCCCCAAGAAAATAGTTTTTCAAAATAACTCACATTCCTATTGATTAGCAGATTCCCCTTTTTATCTACATAGTTATCGCCTTCGTTATAAATGATTACTTTTGCTATGCCATCGTGAAATTCAGTTGCCTTGCAAAACAACGAATCAATCACCATTTTTTCATTCTTATCAATATAATAATACTTCCTGCTCTTCAACGAACCATCTCTAAAACAACAAACAGCTGCCAATCCTTCTGAAAAGCTACTTGCCAGGTTATATTTTGGCTGTATTACAACCCTTCCCGTTTTATCAATGTAACCATATCGATTATTCTCATTCAATATCAAGGCTAAGCCGTCCGAAAATTGTTCCGCTTCATCATATTTAGGTTCAATTACAATTTTCCCAGTTCTATCAATATAACCATATTTGTCATCTATTTTCACGCGAGCAAGTCCCTCTGAAAACATCAAATCATCATCCCAAGACAATCCTTCTGGTAATTTATCAATCACGACATTACCTTTTTTGTCAATACAGACAGGATGCTCGTAATCTATCCATACAAAAGCCATACCTTCATTAAAATCATTAACCCCAATATAATTTGCAGCATCAATTACCACATTTCCTCTTTTGTCAATGCAACAAATGTCCCCATTTATTACAACCCATGCTAAACCATCAGAATAGTCACTGGCACTTTCATATTTAAATGCTAGTACTTGATTGCCATTTTTATCGAAATAGCCATATTTTCCTTTGTTACCAACCATCACCATTCCATCTGACATTTTGCCTACAAATTCCAATCCTTCTCCGTCAATTACAAATGCTCCGGTTTTATTAATGTAACCAGTTTTATCGCCTATTTTCACGCAAGCAAGTCCTTCTGAAAATTGTTCTGCATCATCAAATTGAGGTTCAATGACCACATTGCCTTTTCTGTCCATATAGCCGTATTTACCCCTAAAATCGTAAACGAGCAAACCATTTGAAGTTTTACTGTTACAACCAAACAATCCTAATAGGCTGATTGCAACTAATGTCATAGTTTTTGTGATTCTGTTCATTTTTCAATCCCTAAATATGTGCCGGGCGCAACTTTTTATTGTTATTATTTCTATGCTTATTGACGAGTAATTCATTATTTTACCAAAGTCCTATAGTTTGGGCTTTAACGATTAAATCCAGCACTCCTTCTATCCGAGTCATCACTTGATCGTAATCTTTTTTCTGTTCTCCTTTTGTGATACTCATATCAGAAATCACAATACCATCAACTTGTTCATATATCTTTCTTTTCGCTTTGTATTCTTTGGCACCCCACAAAGTTCTTTTATCTTTTATCAGCAAATCCTCTGTGGTTTGTTTCTCCGATTTCAATACGCTTTCAATAACATTGTTATCCAACACTGTTTTACACAGAGGCAAATATAATTCCGATCCATAAGCATCGCAAAAAGCCACCTTTGCACTTCCCATTCGTGGATCAAGATATGCCTCAAATTCTTCATCGCCCCCTGTAATTGCACTCCATGGCGCAGTATTCCTAATAGGCACAACAGCTCTGACTTCCCATAAATCATCCATGACTTCAACTAACATTACTTTGGCATCACCTGCCACTTCTATGAAGTCCTTGTGTTCTCCTGATAATTTAACATGGCTCGCTGGTATAACTTTGACTTGTGGCTTTTTGCTGCATGATGGAAATAAGGTACAGCAAAACAAGGCTAAGACAGAGATAATAATAACAGTTTTTCGCATAGCAATCTTTTACGGCCTATAGTCTCCCTGATTCGGCACAACATACTATAAGAAGGCTAGGAAACTTGAATTGCACCTATTTTCAATATGCAGGCTCTGGAACACCTTTGAGAATAAAATAGATACTGTTCACCTAGCCTGTATGTATTCATATTGAAAATTATTGAATACAACTCAGACCGGCTAACCCGTATCTTGCATCCATTCTCAAAATTTTCCAGATTTTGCATATTGGGACACAAGCACAAATTGCCTTCAACTGCTCGGATGTCTCCCCGAACAATCAGCGGCAAATATACGAAGAATTTGGAATTGCTATTATTTTTGAAAGATTTTTGAAGAATTTATCTGCGATGAATGCAAAGCATTTCTTTCTTTGCAAAGCAAATCCCATGACAATTTATCTGGACTGCTTCGTGCCTCGCAGTGACGCAAAGCGACAACAAGCCTAAGCGAGCTGCTCCGATTGGGGCGGCTCGTTTTGTGTTATCCCTGCACATTGCCAAAACTTAAAACTTTTCCATCAGTGATGTGAATTTTTTGGTATTTTTGCACCTTAATTAATAATTGCTCAAACTAACTATACTCAACTGGCTACTACAATGAAAAAAGTATTCGCTCTCATCGCTGCTATCGTACTGTGTTTCAACCTAAACGCACAAAATCCAACCGATGAAGAAGTGATTGTCACCCCCGACTCACTTCATCTTTTTTTCTTCGCCTGCTCACCTCACGGCGAGAGAGTGACCATTATCAACAACACCTCTGAGGAGTTGGTCATTAACCGATTCTATGCTGACAACTTCCATGTAGAGTGCCTTTACTTTGGCGAAAACATTGCCGACGAAGGTTTCATCCTGCCATGTGGCGACACCCTAAATCTTTATGTCTATGCGTCTCCCCTCGACAAAGCGCAGCAGGACGCGTATGGTGAACTTATCATAGACACGGATTTTGGCATTTATACCATTACCTTGTTCTACGAAACCACTTTAGGGATACACGAAAACCAAACTTCATTCAGTCTTTTCCCCAATCCAACCAAGGAAACCTTCACCATTAGAGGAGATGGACTTGGAAAAGTGACTTTATACAATGTGTTAGGTCAAGAAGTGGATGTTTTCGAATCATCTGGTTCGGAAATCAAGATTTCGACCTCTCCATACCAAAATGGCATATATTTTGTAAAGAACAGCGACGGAATTACAAAACGCATAATTATTGCACATTAAACTTAACAACAAATAAAAAATCCTTTAAAAAATGAAGAAAAACTTTAGAAGATTTGCCCCCGTGGCACTCGTCCTCATCGGACTGGCTACCCTTTCATTCATGGCCAAAGAGACCGTCACCCTTAGACTGCATCCCCAACAAGGCAAGAGCTACACCATCAACTCCAAGGCCACCTCAATGAGCCTGATGGAAGTGCAAGGCCAAACCATGAACATGTCACAAACGATGGAAACCAACCAATCCTTCACCATCAAGGAAGCCAACGACACGCAAAGCGTCATCGAATCACAAATTGAATCCATGAAAATGAGCATCTCACAAATGGGCATGAAGTTCGAGTATGACTCCGAGCACCCCGAGAAGACCAGCCCGATGATTGCTGACCAGACAAAAGAATTAGAAAAAACCATCAAGAAGCCTGTCGATCTTACATACGACGCCATGGGTAACATGATTTCAGAAAAGGATGAAGAAGACATGAACTCCTTAGGCAACGTCATCATCAAGATGCCTGAAGAGCCCATCAGCGAGGGTAGCACCTGGACCACCAGCAACACCCAAGGCGTCAGCGGTATGGAATTCACCGTCGAGTTCACCTACACTGTCACCTCCATCAGCAAGAAGAGCATCGAGGTCAGCTTCACGGGCAACATCCTGAAGAACAACGACAACATCACCGGCACCTACAATGGTACGGCCAGCATCAATCCTGCCACTGGTATCATCACCAAGAGCAGCACCAAGAGCAACATTTCGATGACTATCTCACAGCAAGGCTTAACCATCCCGATGACCATCAATGGGAACAGCACCGTCACAGTTGCCGAGAAATAAAAGCACTGCTTAAACGACAAAAAAACCAGCGGAATTCCGCTGGTTTTTTTGTGCCTTAAAAGAACAGCATACTTAAGCGTTGAGCATCACAGGCATAAGGAGCATCAACAGATCCTCGGCCTCATTTGCATTGTCGACAGGAGTAAGGATGCCAGCACGGTTGGGAGCCGACATCTCTAACTTCACCTCATTGGAATCGAAGTTGCCCAACATCTCTTGGAAGAAACGCGAGTTGAAGCCGATTTCCATATCGTCGCCCGTGTAGCTGCATGCGAGGCGTTCCTTGGCTTCGTTGTAAAAGTCGACATCCTCAGCCGTCAGCATGATTTCCTGACCCGTAATGCGGAATCGCACCTGATGGGTGGCCTTGCTCGAGAACACTGCCACACGACGAATGGCCGAAAGGAAGGTCTGACGGTCGATGGTCAGCTGGTTGGGGTTGCTCTTCGGGATGACCGCTTCATAATTCGGATAACGGCCTTCGAGCAGGCGGCAAATCAGCACATAATCGCCAAACACATACGAGGCGTTGGTCTTGTTGAACTCGATACGAACAGGTTCGTCGGCGAGACCAGCAAGGATGTTCTTCAGCTGGTTGATGGGTTTTTTCGGCATGATGAACGAGGCCACCACATCCGACTTGACATCCATCCTTCTGTAACGCACCAACTTGTGGGCATCGGTGGCAACGAAGGTCAGATAATTCTCAGTCATCTCCATAAACACGCCCGACATAATAGGACGAATCTCATCCATACCAGTAGCGAAGACGGTCTTCTCGAAGCCACGTGCCAACACATCGGCAGGGATTTCCCACACCGAAGTATCCGTCATCACGGGCAGCTGCGGGAACTCATCGCTCTTATGGCCAGCCAATTTATAACGGCCTTCACCTGCAATCAATTCAACGGCCAACGTGTTGTTATCCACATTGATGGTAATCGGCACATCGGGGAAGTTCTTCATGATTTCGAGCAAGAGGCGCGCCGGAATCGTCACCTCGCCCGTGCCTTCCACCATATCAGGAACCATGCTCACCGACATCGTCACATCAAGATCGGAGGTCGTGATTTTCAGTTCGTTCTCGGTCAACTGAAACAAGAAGTCGTCCAAAATCGGGAGGGTGTTTTTCGTACCGATGACACCGCTCAACGCTTGGAGATTCTTCAATAACTTAAGGCTTGATACTATGAATTTCATATTGTTAGGTATTTATTAATCTTTCAAAATTGAAGTTGTAAAAATACAAATAATTGAGACACGGAGGCATGTTTTTGACGAAAAAACATCAATTTTTATATTCCGTTCACACTAAACCCAGCATTTTTCAAGCGATTCAGGAAATCCAACATCGACTCGTATGGCACTGCCACATATTGGAAACGCTGACCATTTTTCTTCCTGCTGCGGGCACTCTCCTTCAGGTCGTACATCTTTTGGTTGAGGTCAGAATAGGTGGCATGCACCTGCAGCTGACCATCACCGCAGTTATAATTAATATAGGTCATAAACATATCGTTTTGGAAGAAATAGGTGATATTGCCCAAACGATGGTCAAACACCACAAAACCATCCACATACTTATTCACGACATGCTTGCCCAAATTGCCCAAGCCAATCTTGCCCACTGACACAAAGGCATGCATCTTGTCGTTCCACACCATCTTGAGGTCGGGTATGACAAGCGTCTTGCAATAGAAATCAGACGACGATTCTATCTGGGGATAGCCTTCCAACTCGACAGCCATGACTCGCTCAGCGACCTTCTCCTCGTCATTCTCGGAACGGAAATAATGCATGTATTGCGTCTTCGTCAAGTCGATGGAACGACCTTCCATATTGGAATAGACTTCGGCAATGCCTTGCATCACGCCATCATCAAAGACTGGAACATTCAACACATTCATGCCACTGAAAGTCAAACTGTCGTTAGGATATTGCGTGTACATTCCATGAACGGCAAAATCAACCAAGCCCATGTCGAAGCCAAGGTTGGAACTGCCTTGACCTTGCACCACGCCCCGCGAATTGAGCGAGAGCCAAGAGTCATAGAGTTGATTGTCAGTCACCACGAACCGCGCGCTGTCAGCATCATACCACAAAGTACCATTCGACGGATTGACTTCAACCTTCTTTTCCTTCCTCCCCTTCTTCGGTGTAAGGAACGAAGCAAAGTAACCGCCATCGATGGCCTGCTCATAATACAGCCCGTTGCAAATCGCAGGCACCTCCTTCTGAATTCGTGCCAAATCAACGGGGACTTGGATGTTATTCGGGTCGACAGTAGCCGTAGAGACAAACCAATTGTGCAGCGCTCCAATGGTATCATTCTGAACCGTCTCCGTCACGGGCACCATTTGAGTGCCAGAGCCGATGCTGTCATTCGTCGTTGAAACCATCCTATAAGTAAGGACTTTTTCAGGATTGAAGCCCGAAAGCGCATAATGACCATCGTACAAGCCGTGCTCATCCGTAGCCTTCAAAGTGAGTTTGCCCCTGAAAGCAAACTGAGGGCTCAACTGGAAATCGGCCGTGTCTGCAAGATGGGCGATGCCATAGGTCACGCCAGCCTTGGGAGCGATGGAATCCATAAAAATCGGGGTGCGAGTGCCATCGGCAGCCACATAGTCCCAATAGCCCTGGGCTTGGTATTTCCTTCGGCTTTGGATGTCGACGACTGCGTTCTTATAAAGGTGGAAACGGTTCAAGGTATCAGCAAGCAGGTCGCCATTCACTGGCTCCATCTTCGATTCCGAATCGATGTCGACATCGTGTTCGTATGGGAAAATGGCAGCATCAGCCACGCGAATGATTTTCACTTCGTGGGCATGAATGATATAATTCGTCATGTCGTATTCGGCATTCATGCTGTAGAACTGCAAAGAGTCCTGACCGGGGACCAAAGAGATGAATTTGGATGCGTTGGAATGCACGGCAAGAAGCTCCTCATGGGTGGTAGCCGTGGCATAGTCGCCAAACGACTCCACGGGATTGTAGAGATGCAAGTTATTGGTAGCCATGTCCCATTCGGCTTCCTTCAACGAACAGATATATTGGTTCATCGGGAAGTCCAAGTTACTGGTATAGTCCAAATAGTCATAATTCACCTTTTGCGCGTCAAAGTCAACATTGGCGCGATAGTTGGTAGCCGCAAAAGCTATGGAGCTACTGTCGGCAGCATATAACATGAACTTCGCCGAATCGGCCACGAAGGTACGCGAATCGAAGGCGAAATGGTCGGAATCGAACTCCGTCAAGCCAAAGCGCAGCTTACCGTCAGCCGAATAGCCATCAGGCGACAAGGTGGTCTTACCCCTGAAATAGGTGTCGCCATACATGCAAATCGGCTTGTCGATGGTTTCGGTAGTCAACTCAGGCTTGAAGACATCCCATCTCAGTTTCAAGGCATCAGCCGAAGCGATAGGGAAACCCGTTCCGTCGGCAAGCGGCTCCATCTTGAACTGACTAGTGATGGCTGCCACATGCTTCGGATACATCATAAACCGGTCAGACTTAAACTCAGAGGTCTGGTAATCAAGCGTTCCCGTGCCATAGAAGCCGCTTGCCGAAAGGTGTACAATCTCGTGCAGGCGTCCCGACCCATCATACATCGGATAGGAATCCGTGCTGCCATTCCCGATTTGATGCCTGAAGCCCAAGGAATAATCGTCCATCACCACCAAGGGTTCATTGATTTTAGGAAGAATACCACCAGAGACTAACTCACCTTCAAACCGTACCTTCTTCATAGACAAGTCGTTAAGGCTATCTACGACAAACGGATACAAGCTGTAATAGAACTTGCCACTGAGGTCCTCGGGAATCGACAACGAGTCGAGATTGCCCGGGTCAAAGGCCCTTTCGTTGATTTTCCTATAGAACTTATATCCTTCGGCATCGCTATGGAAGATAGGATATTCCGGCGTGACTTCACGGCTCGACTTATTATTGCCCTTATCAATGAGAAGACGCCCTTTCAGTCTCTCCAAAGTACCATCAACCGGTATGATATGTTTGTCGTCGCGGGCATAAAAACGCAACGAGTCCACTTTGTTCATCTTAATCATGAATTCTTCGTACAAAAACAGACAGTCTTTGGTGAAGAACTCAAACATACCCGCAAGGATGCCACCCGAAAACCTGAAGTTTTTGTCTTTCTTCAACGTGATTCGGCCATTGTCGGGCACAATAACCACACGCTTGCGGTCGCTCAACGAAATGGCAGAGCCTTCAAAGCCATCAATTTGGCTGGTGATACCATAAACGAGCAAATCGTTGGTGGCCAAGTCGAGGCGCAGGTTGGGCTCACGGTTTGTGGTCACCGTGTTGAATTCAATCACGTCATAATCGATTTTTTCATAGTAGGAATCAACCACGTCGAAGAACCGAGGCAAAGCCGTCACCCACTGGGTTTGGGGGTCATATTCCAAATAACCTTCCGCCTGCAAACGCAACACCATGGAGATGACTTGTTCAGTAGGATAGCCAAGATAGGAAGTCAAGTCGCCGAGATAGAAATGCACCTGACGTTCCACGTTGTCGAAGCCCTTCAGGAACTTCTCAAGACGTATCATCGGATGAACACCATCGAGGCCTTGCAAACGCTTAAAATCATCGTGCCTATAATAATTGACCGACACTACATGGCCCTCACTCCTATGGTTGACGCTTTCCATGCGCCTGAAATCCACTAAACCTTCATCAATATTCCAATACATGGCCTCCAAAAAGATATCGACGCCATGGTAATAATCATGGAAGGGCGCATCGCCATAATCCTTATCGGAACGGTAGAACATCATGCGGCGGCTCTTGTTGTCGTACCTGAAGCCCAAGCTGTTATGATAAATGGAATCCAAACTCAACCGACCCGACACGGTATCAGGCAGATAAAGACGCATCTTCGCACGATCGGAAACCAGAACCTCTTCTTCCGACATCGTGAAACGCGAAGATTCCACCTTCACCACTTCCATGCCCTTGCGATGGAAATGAAACATTGCTTTGTTTTCCACTCCGCCAAACACTTCCACAAGATTGCCCATCATGCCGATACCGCCTTCAAAATCAATATTATTCATTAGATTTTTAATACGATAGTCAGAGCGATACGACCTCACTCGTGGATACATGGTCTTTTCAGTTGGCGCATTGGCCAATACCTTGTCTTCGAAACGGCATAAGATGTTCTGGTTGAAATGCTTACGTTCATGAAACTGCACCGAATCAATGGCATACTCAGAGCGATTCAAGTCGATGGTATAAAAATCCGGCAAAGTCACGAAGACCTCATCCGCCGAAATGCCGAAACGCGACCAGTCGACACGCCCGCCTTGCCCTTTCCAGCGATTATCCTCCAAAGAAAAAACGCCTCGCGTCTGCTTGATGACCGACTCATCCTTTTGCGACATCAACGCCAGCGTACCGTCCACCGTCAACTCAAACTTGTCAGCCGACGGAAATCCTATCAGCGCATCGCGAAGCACCCATTGAGTGTTGCCTTTCGCCGAAAGCACCTTGTCGACAAATATGCCTTCACAAGTGGAAAGGTACTTGTCAACACCGTTCATCGACTTTTGGAGTTTGTTTTCAGTGAACGTCAACCAGTTGTTCACATCCTTGTGGGTCATGCCTGCCGTAGGAATCCTTTGCAAAACCGATACAAAACTGAAAATGTTAGGATAGGCCCTTGCGCCGCCTTTGGCATGGAACAATTCGCATAAGCGAATCACCGTACTGGCTTCAGCATCAGAATAATAGCTATCCCACGCACCACGAAAAGCTTTCATCATCGTGGCAGCTTCCTCGCGATCCTGTTTAACTGTGGCCGAGCCCAAATAGGTGGACAACTGGTCATAAAAAGCGTTTTTCTCGGTAGGGAAAAAAGCCTGCGCAAAAGCAGACGACACACCCAAGAAAAGTGCCAAAACGGCAATAAGGATTCCTTTTTTCATTCTATTTACAAGTTATAAATCAATCATTTAACAAACTCAGCCGCCACCCAATTGTTGCGACTCAAATGACGGCAATAGTGCAGCCCTTGACGTTCTGCCTCCGCCCTGATGCTCTCCAAGTCTTCGGTATAAAAACCACTGAAAAAGATATGAGCTTGGGGGTTCATCGCCGCTACATAATAGTGCATATCGCGCAAAAGGATATTGCGGTTGATGTTGGCCAGAACCACGTCAAACTCACCTTTGATGGCAAGTGCGTCGCCAAGAACGATTTCGATGTCGTTGATGCCATTCAAAGCAATATTGGTGAAGGCATTGCGATAAGCCCATTCGTCGTTATCGATAGCCACGGTGTGAGCAGCACCCAACTTCTTGGCGAGAATGGCCAACACCGCCGTTCCACTGCCCATATCAAGGACGTTTTTTCCTTGGAAATCAGTCTCCAACATCAGCTGGATGATTTGAGCTGTCGTCTCATGGTTAGCCGTACCAAACGACATTTTGGGCTCAATGACCAAGTCGAACTCGAAACTTGGGTCGGGCTCATGGAAAGGTGCTCGCACGCGGCAACGCTCGTTCACCACCACAGGCTGATAGGATGCCTCCCAAAGCTCGTTCCAGTCCTTGTCTGGCATCTCCTCCACATTCAGAAGTTGCAAACCAACAAAAGCCGGCTCAAGCAAGAGGTTCTCAACTGCCAAATCGTCACGACAATCCTCTGAGCAATAGGCTTTAAGGGTCTTACCTTCATCCATAAAAGAGTCGAACCCGATTCCAGCCAACATTGTTGTCAGCATATCATGCTGAATGTCGGATGAAGGTGCAGTGAAGGTGTATTCAAAGGTCTTCATTCTTCACCGATATGCGAGGCTTGGTTGCAGATGGAGACAAAGTCTTCCGCTTTGAGTGATGCGCCACCGATGAGGCCGCCATCCACGTCGGGCTGCGAGAACAATTCCGTGGCATTCTTGGCATTACAGCTGCCACCATAAAGGATGCGAATGTCGTCGGCTGTGGCTTCGTCGTAGTGTTCCTTAATCAGCGAACGGATGAAGGCGTGCATCTCCTGTGCCTGCTCGGGTGTAGCAGTTTTGCCTGTGCCGATGGCCCAAACGGGTTCGTAGGCAATAATGGCATCATAGATGGCATCGCCATCCAAGTGGAACAAGCCTTTTTCCAGTTGCTCCTTGACAACTTCGAAATGACGTCCTGCCTCGCGTTCTTCAAGCACTTCGCCGACACAATAGATGGGCGACATATTGTTCTCAATCAAGCGGTTGATTTTCTCGGCAAGGATTTCGTTGGTCTCGCCAAAGTATTTCCTTCTCTCGCTGTGACCTACGATGCAGTAGTCCACATCGATGGATTTCAGCATCTTTGCCGACACCTCGCCCGTATAGGCACCTTTGTCGTAGGCACTGCAATTCTGAGCGCCCACGTTGAAACGCTGCTCGTCAAACTCATAGTCCGTCAGCATTTCGAGGTATGGGAACGGCGGGCAAATGATGACTTCGCAGTTCATATCTTCCTGTTCATCAAGGCGGTCGAGGATGTCATCGACCAAGGTTTCGGCCTCATCGAAAGTGAGGTTCATTTTCCAGTTACCGGCAACGATTTTGCTTCTCATAATATTTTCAATTTAAAAATTTAATATTCAAAGATTTAAAGATTAGCTATAACAAGACTACACTTGTATTTTCAATTTGACAAAAATACAAATTATTTTGGAACAGCCCTGAAACAAGGCTCTCTTTTTTTCATCATGATGTTATCTATAATTGGTAAATTTTGTATCTTTGCAGAAAAAAGATGAAATATGACCTATCTGAATCAATTTCACAAAGAAGCAGTAGAGAGAAAGATGCGGAAAATAACCGAATTAAGAAGATATCCGATGAACTCAGAAGACGCTGCCAACTATATGAAACGAAATTTGGAGACAGCAAAGTCTATGTAAACCATTTTGATGCTGAACAACGCATCGCCGAAGAATGGGCAAAAGAAAATGACTTATGGATTGCCATGGATGAAGCATTCCAAATTGGCGTTCCAGGCCCAAGTGGACATGAGAACTATACCTTTATAATTCAGGACACCATTTTCAAAATCAACAATCTTTTAAATAATGGTGGAGTGGCCAATCTTCTTGACAAGATTACCTTCCACAATATTCTTTTCCCTGAAACATTTTATTATTTCATTGGTTTTGCAGGCTTTGATGGTCGCAGTGTAATGCCCATCCTTCGTCAAGATTTGATTAAAAACGCCTCTCCTGCCACAAGCATTGAAATTGACACATACATGGCGGCTATTGGATTTATCAAAAATCCTGTTGATGGGAAATTTGAAAACGACACTTACGCGGTGTGGGATGTCGTCCCACGAAATGTATTGAAAGACAAAGACGGAGATATTTTTATTATTGACGCAGAAATCGCTTTAAAATAGCTTAGTTGTTCAAACAAAAAGCAGCTTACACCTACATACTTCAATTTCTTTACCCGTCTTATCTGTCTTGACCAATCGAACACAATACTCGTTCTCAGCGGATTGCTCTCGATAAAAACTCAACTTTTCGCCCTGATGCGCTTCGGCAACGTATGCAATCTCAAAACGTTTCAGCCGATGTTCGCGATACCAATCAATATCCCAAAGGTCAAGCACGTGCTCTATATATTTCACCGAGTTGACATGGCCGTTGATGTCGATATCGTTGTAGTGGATGTCTATGGAGCGAACCAATGTTGCACTATCCGACATCTTCACGCGACCGCCTTTCTCAATTGGGCAGGGCTTGTCGTCCACAATCCAATTGTTGATGGCACCGTTGTCAATGGAATAGATATCGGTGGGCTGTCGTGTTTCCGTGTCAATCATAGCCCAAATGGAACGGCCATAACCATAAACCTTACCATTACCATCCGACACACAGAAATTACGGCTGGTGAAGAACTTCATCGCACCTTCCACCCAAGTCTCAATGGTATACTGTTCATGCTGGGAAGGCATCTCCTCCATCTCGATGGCTAATCGCGACAAGACCCACGAACGTTTGATGGTCATCAGATATTTCATCCCGAAGCCACGATCAGTGGAATGAAAATCCGCTGCATTAAGCATCTGATTACCCAAATGGCCCAAAAACATCCGTCCCGAAAAATCGCAATGGAACGGCTCAGCCACAAAATCGTATTTGCCTATTTTATTCAAGATTCAAAGATTTAAAATTCAAAGATTTAAAGATTTATAATTCAAAGATTCAAAGATTTAAATACTTCTTTTCGGCTGCCACGATGTGACAGCCCTACAACTCCAAACTATCAACTGTCAACTATCAACTCCAAACTATCAACTAATGCGTACTCTCGGGTCAATAATCCCATAAATGATGTCCACCACAATATTGACGATAATCAGCATGACTGCAATGAGCAGCACTGCGCCCATGATGACCGGAAAATCATATTTGTCCAGCGCATCGACCACCACCACACCGATGCCTTTCCAGTCGAAGACATACTCCACGAAAACCGCACCCGCCAACAATGAGGCAAACCAACCAGAAACTGCCGTCACCACGGGATTCAAGGCATTGCGCAAAGCATGAACGCAAATGACACGCCAAGGTCTCAGGCCTTTGGCACGCGCCGTGCGCACATAGTCCATCGACATGGCTTCGAGCAAAGAGGTACGCGTCAACTCGGTCACCACGGCCAAAGGTCGCATTCCCAACGTCAAGGCGGGTAAGATAAGGTTGCGCAGACTCAAGAACTCTCCCCTGCCGTATTCATCGACGGTGTAAAGGCTTCCCGTCATGCTTAATCCAGTATAATGCTCAAGCAAAAAGCCAAAAATCCAAGCCATCAGAATGGCGGCGAAAAACGAGGGCAACGACATGCCTATGGTAGTAACGAAAAGCGTCAACTTATTGAGGAACTTTGTGTTGAATACCGCCGTCAGAACCCCTATCAACAAACCCAAAAGCATGGCGATAGAGATGGACACTGCTGCCAGCAACAAGGTATTGGGAAATGCTTCGCCCAAAATATCCGAGACTTTGCGTTTGCTTTGGTACGACATCCTTAGAAATGGCGCTTTCAGCACGATGGCAGTAGAACCAATGGAGGCAATTTTGGCGTAACGGCCAATCTTTTCCAGTTTTTGCGTGCCTTCTGAAACATCATAAAACGAGACAGGAACCAAGTCATTCAGATAGTCAACATATTGTTTACCAAGACTTTGATTAAGGCCTAATTCCTCACGGATAGCATTTACAGACGCTTCGTCAGCACGCTGTCCGAGCATCATTTGGGCTGGGTCGCCAGGCAGGATGTTGAAGAGAAAAAACACTAGCGTCGCAACGCCCCAAAGCACCGCGATACCATACAGCAACTTCCTGACGATGTAACTTCCCATCGTTTCACAAAACCTTCAAAGCCTTTGAAAAGTCAACCGAGCTCCACTTGTCCTTGACCAAGCCGTTGTCAAGCCAAATCAGTCCAGGATTGGAACGCACTATCGGCTTGATTTCCAGCTCATCAGCATAGTAAACCTCGTAAATAAAGCCGTGTTTCTCTTGCAAATGCTTCACATAATGCGGTTCGTCAGCGACCACCCAAATCACCGTAAGACCATGTTCCTCGGCGACCGCAGTAATCTCCTTGGCTTTTTCCCAGTCCTTTTCCGTTAACTTGGACAAATCGTGTGAAGTGAACATCAACAGGTTTTCGGTGGTGAGAATGCTCTCAGTGATATCATTGCCATCTTCGTCCAAAGCACTGAAACCAAGGAAGTTGGCACCTCCTTCCGTCCTTTGGTCGACGAACTCCCACTGCGACATCCACACCGAGTCGTTCCAGGGATAGTTGGGCGAAAGGAATTCCTTCATCTCACCCGTGGCTTTGTTCCTGTAAGTCAGATAGACCTTGCTTTCATTTGCAGTCTCAACAGTCAGTTGCTTACCAACCTTCCAGTTCATGAAGTCAACAACCGGCAAATGGCGATAATTGTAGATTTCGAAACCCAAAAACGCCAAGGCAAAAGCACTGGCGATGAAAACCTGTACCCCACTTTCCAATTTTGACTTCAGCCGCCCATTGTTCATTATCAGAGGAATAAGCAACGCATCAATAACAAGGTTCTTGTAGAACGTCTGCCAATTGCTCATCTTGATAGCAGTGCCGAAGCAACCACAATCGGGCACAAGGTCATACAAGGCATCAAACAAGGTGGTGATGGTGAAAAACAACATCAACAAAGTCGCGCCAAGCACAGCCAACCTTGGACAAACCTTGGTTATCAGGCAAATACCTACTATAAATTCCGCCAAGATCATCACCATGGCCAACACCAAAGCGAAGTCGTTGAGCCAAGTCATGCCATAGACAGCAAGATAATCCAACATTTTGTATTTCGTCCCAAGCGGGTCGACGCCTTTGGTAAAACTGCTGAAGATGAACAAAGCACCCACCAAAAGGCGGCAAACGGTCAAAGGAGCGGTGTCATATTTTCTACTGAAAATCAAGGAAGCCAGCAGGTTAAGCAGCAAAATGGCAAGAAACCAAAAATGGTAAGCTGGCAAAAAATAAATGCCCACCGCCGAGGCCAAAGCCACAACGATGCTGATCCATGGCATTGATATTGTATTTCTTTTCATGTCAATCTATTTTAAAACGGCTCATTCGCTCATCAGAATCAGGGCGAACACCGCATAGTTAATCATATCGTAATAATTGGCATCAAGTCCTTCGGAGACAAGCGTTTTGCCGCCATGGTCCTCGATGCTCTTGGTACGCAGCACCTTGCTCATTATCAAGTCGGTGATGGAGCTGACACGCATGTCGCGCCAAGCCTCGTCGTAGTCGTGGTTCTTGCGCATCATCAGTTCGTAAGCCTCATTGGTGACCTTGTCGTAAAGTGCCGTGGCCTCTTCTGCCGTCAGGTCGGGTTGGTCGACCACACCAAGTTGCAGCTGGATGATGCCCATCGCCGCATAATTGACGATGCCGATGAATTCGGGCTCAATGCCTTCATCGACAAGCTGTTCTGAAGTCGTCTGCAACGTCCTGATTCTCTTTACTTTAATAAAAATCTGGTCGGTAATGGATGGCGTGCGCAGGATGCGCCAAGCTGGGCCGTAATCCTTCATTTTGTCGACAAACATCTTGCGACATTGGGCCAAAACGCTATGAAATTGGGATTTTGTATCTTTTTTGCGCATAATAAAAGTCTTTGGCTGCAAAGATACGCATTTTTTTCTTCTTATGGCAAACGTTGCAGCCAAATAGCCATGAAACGGTCATAAACAAAATGTTTAATTTCCATCACGGAAAGTCCGTCACGGAAAGTCCGTGATGAAAAACAGGAAACAATCATCATACTAAACACATTTTGTTCACAAAAAAAGTGTAATTTTGCAAGAAAACTGTGATGTTTCAAATCAGTATTCATAATAAAACTCTCCTTTTCGACCGTCCTGCCCTCATGGGCATCTTGAACGTGACACCCGACTCGTTTTCCGACGGTGGCCGATTCAACCAGATGGACAAGGCCTTGCGACACTGCGAGCAGATGATTGCCGACGGTACCGACTTCATCGACATTGGTGGCTGCTCCACGCGGCCTAACAACACCATCGCCACAGAAAATGAGGAGATGGAGCGCGTCATCCCCATTCTGAAAACCGTCAGAAAGACCTTCCCCGAAACCTTGGTTTCCATCGACACATTCAGGAAAAACGTAGCCGAAGCCTGCATCAACGAAGGCGCCGACCTCATCAACGACATCTCAGGCGGACTTTTTGACAAGGAAATGCTGACCTACATCGGCAAAAACCACATCCCCTACGTGATGATGCACTGCGTTGGCACACCCGAAACCATGCACCAATACGCCCTCGGTGGCGACATCCACCAAACCGTGCAGGACTTTTTCAAGCAGCAATGTGAAGTCTTGGAAGCCTTTGGCGAGCAACAAATCATCCTCGACCCTGGCATTGGATTCGGTAAAAGCTTGGAAGCCAATTATCAGTTACTTAGTGATTTAAGCCGTTATCGCTACAACAATTTCCCCATTCTCATCGGCATTTCGAGGAAATCATTAATAAACAAGGTGCTACACACCACACCAGACACCGCCGAAAACGGTACTACGGTGCTCAACACCATTGCTTTGCTCAATGGTGCCGACATCCTGCGCGTCCATGATGTGAAAAATGCACGCGAAGCCATCGAATTGGTTGGGAGTTTTCGTAATTTTGCAGCAAAATTGGAATCATGATTGACTTGTTCATACAAATCCGTGTCTTCGACATCATCGACATCATTTTGGTGGCCGCCCTATTCTTTGGTCTTTACCGCCTGCTGAAAGGCACCTCAGCCATGAGCATCTTCATTGGCATCGTGGCCATCTTCCTTATCTGGCAGTTAGTCAAGTTCTTGCAAATGGAAATGCTGACCGCCATCCTTGGCGCTTTCGTCAGCGTGGGTTTCATCGCGCTTATCATCATTTTCCAACCTGAAATCAGGCGATTCCTGTTCACCATCGGTGCCCAAGCCCAAGAAGGTAAACTGGCACAAAAATTCAAGTTCTTGAAAGTCAGGAGCAACGTGGATTTAAACATTGATGCCATCACCAAGGCCTGCATCAACATGTCGGACATCAAACAAGGCGCGCTTATCCTCCTAACCCGCAACAACAATTTGGACGACATTGTCTCAACTGGTGTTTTGGTCAACGCCGACATCAGCAACCCTCTGATTGAGAACATCTTCTTCAAAAACAGTCCTTTGCACGACGGCGCCATGATTATACGCCACAACCGCATCACCGCCGCGCGCTGCATCCTCCCTGTGTCGAACAAGACTAACATCCCTGGCCACTACGGACTGCGCCATCGCGCCGCCATCGGCGTGACCGAGGTCAACGACTGCATTGCTTTGGTGGTTTCGGAAGAAACTGGCAACATCAGCATGGTTTCAAGCGGTGAAATCCAAACCGTAAAAGCGTCGGAATTAAAGGAAACGATTGAGAAAGAAATGAAAGTTTAGAGTTGAGAGTTAATAGTTGAGAGTTTAGAGACAGTTTATAGTCGAAAGTAGTAAGTATGGTGGCTTATCGCAAACGTCTTGAAAACCATAAACTAAAAACTTCAAACTCTCAACTACTCTACACTCTAAACACTCAACTCTAAACTACTCGATTTCAACAAACCCATCATCTTCCCCAGCATACCGCAACTGCTTCTCGTAAGGGTCGTAGCGCAACAAAAGCTGATAGTTATAGCCCTTTTTCTTGAGTTCTGCCCCAACATAACTATTCATCATATAGTCATAGGTGTAGCCCGCATAGAGCTTGCCCAAATACACAGCATAGTTGTAGACATCATTAAGTTTCAGAGTGTCAATAGTATAGCTATAATCTATCTTATTGGACCAGAAAGAATAATCCGTATTCGAGTCGAAACCATCCATCAGGTTGTGCTCACAAAACAGCACAGGTTTCCAGTCGCCGTCGTTGACCTCGAACCACGAAGCCACGTTGACCGTATTCAATGGGTGCTTGTAGCTGAATTCTTCCGTGTCGCTAAACAAATAATCCTCATACTCCGTAATGCGTCCCGAAATCTCCATCCGCGACAACATCACTAACCAATGCGTGGAATCGACGGGGACATTGTCGATGTCGTCAGGCACATAGACCGAAACGCCATACTGCCCCATCTCCTCCGCGTATGCGTTATACATCACGTCCAGAAACAAGTCCTGGCTGAAATCGTTCAAGACCTCGGTTTGCTTGCCATACTGGATGTTGTATTCCACCTTCACCTCGGCCTGCTCAGGAAAATATACAGCAGCCTGAATGTCAGTACGTTCTGCCACATATTTCTTGGCTATCTTCAAGTCGGTGCGGCAACTGGTCAGCAAAGCCAGCAGCATTCCCGCCATTATTATCACTACCCTATTCTTCATATAACACCTCCAAACAAATCCATCTGCACGCCGTCACCTTGGGGCTTTACAACCTCCATCGGCACATCGGCAGGATTGACAGCAATCTTCTCATTCTTTTCAGACATTTCTGGGTCATCCGGCCCTTCAACCCTTCGAGAGACATCAGGGGCCTCAGAATCCTCAGTGGTTTCTGGCTCTTCTTCACTTGGTTCTGGTTGGAAAGGCTCCAAAAACTCCCAATGGTCAATCTCCCTCGTAGAGAGGCGCTTGCCCTTAGCTTTGTAGCTCTTGATGCCAATAAATTCCTCCACATTGACCTCGTCGTCCGGGAAACTGTTGCCTGCATCGCTGACCTTGTAACTCAACAGCAAGCGTGGCAACACATCGGTACTCATGCCAAGATATTTTGCCTCAGGATGCTCACCGATGAAGGAAGCACGACTGTTCAGCTTGGTATCCGCTTCGATAGTGAATCGCTTGAGATACATCTTTTGTGTTTCACCTTCTATATAAATGACGGAGAAAATCTCATCGGGGTCGAACTTGCGGATGTCCACCATGTCGTCATCGAAGTGGGTGTTAAGGTCGAAGCCCGAAATCTTGAACTCGCCGTTGCTGAAGATTTGCAGGATCTTGTCGTCACCTTCAAAGGCACCGAGGTACTGACCGCGCTTATCGGCATTGAGGCGGCGCACTGTGTCGTCAAACCAAATGTCACGAGCGTTGAGCGTAGAGACGCCTTCCCCACCTTTCTTCACTTCCTTGACCTCGTATTTCGTGAGCAGGTTGCCCCTAGCATCACGACCCTTCACGGCCAAATCCGCAAAGTTGTAGTCGACCGTCTTCTGTTTCTTGCTGAACAACACCAGCGTCACCTTGATGATCTCGGCCTCGCCATTGGGATTCGGCGAGAAATAACGCACCTTCGAACCAGGTTTGCCTTGCGTGAGGTCGTATTCCTTGTCGCGGGTGATACCTTTCACGGCGAAACGCTTCACATAATGCGGCGCACCATTCTTGCCATCACGATAGACGACATTATAGGTCGTTCGGTCATCGTTCTTGTGGAACACATCGACATGGATGACCTTCTGCCCCACAAAAAGTTTAGGCTGCAACTTGGTCACAGCATATTTTCCATCTTCATGGAACACGATGATGTCGTCAATGTCGGAACAATCGCAAACGTATTCGTAGGCTTCCTTGTTCTTCTCGCGTTTCAAGCCCTCGCCTGTGCAGACGAAGCCCTCGTCACGGTTGACATACAGCTTTTCATTGTTGGCAGCCACAGCCACAGCCGAAATGTTATCAAAGTTGCGGATTTCGGTCTTGCGTTCGCGACCTTCGCCATATTTCTCCTTGATGTGCAGGAAATAGTCGATGGTATAGTCCACAATATGGTCGAGGTTGTACTTGGCCTCTTCCATTTTCTTCTCAATGTCAGCCAGTTGCTCATCGGCCTTCTTGATGTCGAACTTCGAGATTTTGCGGACGGGCTTCTCACAGAGTTTCTCCACATCTTCGCGCGTGATTTCGCGTTTCAGCAACTTGCGATATTTATCGAAGCGGCGCTCGATACCCGTAAGTTGGTCATCCCAAGTCTCATAGTCCTTGTTTTCCAACTCCTTATAGATACCCTTCTCGAAGAAAATCTTCTCCAAGGAAATCCAATGCCAGCTATTCTCCAACTCATCAATGAGGATGCGTAATTCCCAGCTGAGGAGTTCCATCGTACGGTCGGTGCTGAGTTTCAGGATTTCGCTCACACCCAAAAATGCCGGATGTTGGTTGACGATGACGCAGGCATTGGGCGAAATGGAGACCTCACAATCTGTGAAGGCATAGAGCGCGTCAATGGTCTGGTCGGGCGACACTCCGGGATTCAGGTAAATCACGATTTCGCACTGTTCGGCGGTGTTGTCGTCGATTTTCTTAATCTTGATTTTGCCTTTATCATTGCACTTCACGATGCTCTCAATGAGGCTTCCCGTAGTCGTTCCGTAGGGTATCTCACTGATTACAAGTGTTTTCTTATCCTGTTGACTGATTCTTGCACGAATACGCACCTTACCGCCACGCAAACCGTCATTGTAGTTAGTCACGTCCATCATGCCACCCGTCGGGAAATCGGGATAGAGCGTAAACGGCTCGTCTTTCAGATATGCTATCGAAGCGTCAATCAGTTCGTTGAAGTTGTGGGGCAAGAACTTGGAAGCCAAACCCACGGCAATGCCTTCGGTGCCTTGTGCCAACAGCAGCGGAAACTTCACTGGTAGCGAGACAGGCTCGGCATTGCGGTTGTCGTAGGAACGGGTCCAGTCGGTGGTCTTATGGTTGAAGACAACTTCTTTAGCGAACTTCGAAAGACGTGCCTCGATGTAACGCGGGGCAGCGGCATCGTCACCCGTGAGGATGTTGCCGAAGTTACCTTGTGTGTCGATAAGCAGGTCTTTCTGAGCAAGTTGCACCAAAGCATCACCAATGGATGCATCACCGTGCGGGTGGTATTTCATCGTGTTACCCACGATGTTAGCCACCTTGTTGAAACGACCGTCGTCGAGTTCGTCCATCGAATGCAGGATACGACGTTGCACAGGCTTCAAGCCGTCCTCGATGGCAGGCACAGCACGTTCGAGGATGACATACGAGGCGTAGTCGAGAAACCAATTCTCGAACATGCCTTTCAGTGGTATCACATGGTATTCATCCTCCTGAGCCTGAGCGTCTTCCACGCCTTCCATAGTCTCGTCCATCGGCTGCTCGTCCATGGGTTCGTTTTCGGTCTTGTCTTCGATATCCATTGTGGGGTTTTTCTTAAGTTTGCAAAAATAAGAAAAAAAACCGATTGTGTTTCCAAGAGAATGCCCATCAACCACTATTTTTCATAGTTTTGCAACAAATTACACTGCCTTTTTCTGTTAGAAAAGAGCAAAATAAAATATATATTATACTAAATATCAACCAATTAAAACCCATCATTAATGAAAAGCATTTATCAATTTTCGATGAAGATGTTGCTATTTAGCGCAGTCTTTGTCATGCTTTTTGCCTCGTGCAAGAAAAAAGAAGAAAGCAAGTACAAGTACGAAACCGTGAAGGGCGACCTCACCGAAGCCCGCATCTACACGCTCGACAACGGCCTTACCGTTTATCTGAGTGTCAACAAGGAAGAGCCTCGCATCCAGACCTATATCGCGGTGCGTACTGGTTCAAAGAACGACCCTTCAGAGACCACAGGTTTGGCGCACTATCTGGAACACCTGATGTTTAAGGGCACCGACAAGTTCGGCACCACCGACTATGAAGCCGAGAAGCCCTTCTTGGATGACATCGAGGCGCGTTATGAAAAATACCGCACCCTCACCGACCCTGAGGAACGCCGCATTGCCTACCATGAAATCGACTCGGTGAGCCAGCTGGCTGCCCAGTATTTCATCCCCAACGAGTACGACAAACTCATGTCGACCATCGGTGCAGAAGGCACTAACGCCTACACCTCCGAAGACGTGACTTGCTATGTTGAAGACATCCCTTCAAACGAGATCGAGAACTGGGCCAAGATCCAGGCCGACCGTTTCCAGAACATGGTCATCCGTGGTTTCCACACCGAGCTGGAAGCCGTTTATGAGGAGTATAACATCGGCATCGCACAGGACAGCCGCAAAGTGTGGGAAGCCCTGAATGCCATGCTCTTCCCGACCCACCCCTACGGCACGCAGACCACCATCGGCACACAGGAACACCTGAAGAATCCTTCGATTACCAACATCAAGAACTACTTCAACAAGTGGTACCGCCCGAACAACGTGGCCATCTGCATGGCTGGCGACTTCAATCCTGACGAGGTCATCGCCATCATCGACAAGTACTTTGGCGGCTGGCAACCTGGCGAAGATGTGAAACAGCCCGAATTTGCCCCGTTGGAGCCCATCACCTCACCTAAGGACACCACCATCTATGGCCTTGAAGCCGAAAACCTGATGATGGGTTGGCGCTTCGACCGTGGCAACTCGATGCAATGCGACACCCTTGAGATGATTGGCACCATGCTGAGCAACGGCACTGCCGGCCTCATCGACCTCGACATCAACCAACAGATGCAGATGCTCTACGCATGGGGCGGTTCAAGCACCAACCGCGACTATTCCAGCTTCCTCATTGGTGGCTCGCCGCGTCCTGGACAGACCCTCGAAGAGGCCAAAGACCTATTGCTGGCCGAGATAGAGAAACTGAAGAAGGGCGACTTCCCCGACGACTTGATGCCTTCTGTCGTCAACAACATGAAACTCAACCACTACAACGCAATGGAGAGCAACGAGGCCCGTGCCAATATGTTTGTCAACTCGTTCATCCTCGAGAGACCGTGGAAACAAGACGTGGAATACCTCAATCGCATGGAAGGCATGACCAAGGAGCAAATCGTGGCTTTCGCCAACAAACATTTCAACGACAACTATGTGGTGGTCTACAAGCGTCAAGGCACTGACGAAAACCAGAAGAAAATCGACAAACCCGCAATTACCCCCATCCCAACCAACCGTGACCTCGTCAGCGACTTCGTGACCGAAGTGCAAAACGCTGAAGTGCCTGCCATCCGACCCCGTTTCGTCGACTTCAAAAAAGACCTCACCTTCGGCAAGACAGCGGCAGGACTGCCTTACATCTATGTGCAGAACAATGAAAACGGGCGCTTCACATTAAGCTTCCGCTATGAGTTTGGCGACGAGGCCGACCTCCGTTATGGCGTGGCCGCCGATTACATTGAATACCTCGGCACCGACCAGATGAGCAACGAAGAGATCAAGCAGCAGTTCTACGAACTCGCTTGCAACTACTACATTAATGTAGGTGCACGTAGCATCAACGTCACCTTGAACGGCCTTAGCGAGAACATGCCTGAGGCCTTGGCCCTGCTTGAAAACGTGATGCAAAACGCCCAAGCCGACCCGATGGTGGCCGAGATGTGCATCCAACAATTGGAAAAATCTCGCATGGACGCCAAATCGAATCAACGCAGCAACTTCAACGCATTGGTGCAGTATGGACTTTATGGCCCTTACAACTCACAACGTAACCAGCTATCGCCCGAACAAATCCGCCAACTCGACCCACAGGAACTCCTCGACCTCTTGAAGAACCTCAAGAACTATGAGCACACCGTGCTGTATTACGGCCCGATGACAGCAGAAGAGATGGCCAAGGCCGTCACTGAGAACCATCAGACCGTGGCCGAGTTGCAGGTTGTTCCGCAAGGCAAGCACTACGAGATGCAGCCCACACCCGAAAACGAGATCCTCATCGCTCCTTACGATGCCAAGAACATCTACATGCGCATGATCCACAACGAACAGCGCGAATGGAACCCCGAAGAGGCTGCAGTGAAGGATTTGTTCAATGAATATTATGGTGGCGGCATGAACACCATCGTCTTCCAGGAGATGCGTGAGGCTCGCGGCTTGGCCTACAATGCCTTTGCTGCCTATATGGAGCCGAGCTATAAGGACCAGAAAGAATACTTCTTCACGCACATCATCACACAAAACGACAAGATGATGGATGCCGTGAATCATTTCTTGGAAATCCTCAACGAAATGCCAGAGAGCGAACAAGCCTTCGGCATCGCCAAGGAAGCCCTCACCAAACGTCTGGCCAGTCAGCGCACCACCAAGTTCGGTCTCATCAACGCCTGGCTGTATGCCCAAATGAAGGGTATTGATTACGACCTCAACGAACGCATCTACAATGCTTTGCCCAATGTCACACTGCAAGACATCGTGAAGTTTGAGCAGGAGCAGATGGCCAACAAGCCCTACCGCTACGTCATCCTCGGCGACGAGAAGGAACTCGACATGAAGGCCTTGGAGCAACTTGGCCCCGTGCGCCGCATAAGCACTGAGGAAATCTTTGGGTATTAACAACGTTTCCTACAATTGCACACGAAAAAGGCCATCCTGGCAGTACGCTGGGATGGCCTCTTTTATGTTGATGGTTTGTTGTCATTTCCAGAACCTCAGCACAGCAATCTCACCTAACAAAGCCAGCAATGCAATCAAAGCAAATAGTTTCCATTGCGAGGACTGATGCGCCATGGCTTCCACCAAATCGGCGGTGGCAAAATCGGAAGTGTCGAGGACGGCAGCCACATCAAAACCGGCTCGGGCGAAGACTGGCTCAATGGCATCACGCTCGGTGAAGTCCATCTTCGACTCCACTCGGCTTTCATTCCATGCGGTCACTCGGTTGATTGTGTCATTGACAAGCAGGTCATAAAAACCGGCCAAGGGTAAATTATCATTCAAATAAAGATACACTTTACCATTTCTCACCTCAGAAGCAGGCATCAACTCAAAGCTACGGTCGGTATTGGCAATGAGGAAATGATGGTCACCTTCAAGGTTCATTTCACTCAGCACCAACATCTTATCCTGTCCGATGGTATAGGACAACTTATCCATCTTACCGCCCATAAAGGCCATCTTGACCATCATCGGGACGAAAATTGCATTGTCAGACAGGTTGCTCCATTCAGCATCCAAGGCCGTGGCCATCACAAAAGCCTGCCCATTCCCCACCGACTCCATCATCAGCATTGGGTCGCCGTTTTGCATAGTCAGCAAAGGCGTGGCCATGCCATTAGGTCTCATCCTGACATGTTGCTTTACCTTGGGAAGATCAGGGTGCTGAGGCAAATCTAAAATCATATCGTTGAAGAAAGCATGTTGCTGGGCCAAGTCTTCCACTGCCGTGTTATTGGTATCAATTTCCATCAAAGTGATCCCGAGCTTATTGTAAAGATAATTGTTGTTTTTCGGGTCGTCGGTCGATGGAAACACCATAAGGCTCGCACCTTCGCTAACGGCATCCAACAAAGTTTGTTGCAAAGTCTCATTCATCACAACACTTTCGTTCACGATCAGCAGCTGGGCTTGGGCAATGGCAGCCATGTCGAAGCGCGAAGGCTCCATCAACGTGTAATTGAACTGCTCGTCGTCTTCGAACAGCAGGGCGCAACTCGAACTCTGCGACCCCAATTCCACTACCGATAGGCTCGGCTTCACGCTCAACACAAAGTTGTAAGTATCGTCAAAGGTAATGGGATGATCGTTCAAAGCCACAAAGCAACGCTGGTCGCCATTGTTTTCCACCACAAACTGCATTTCGACTTCAGCCGTACCGTTCTTCTCAAGGTCAACGGTCGTGGAGGCAGCCATTGCTCCGTTCATAGTGAAGTTGATTGGCATACCTTTCACCTCCTTGTCGCCTTGGTTGACCACACGCACCATCAAATCATTCGTCAAACCAGCCTGCACAATGGGCGATGCCAACCATACCGAATCAATGTAAAGATTGGTCTTGAATTCGGGCGTCATAGGCACCACTGCCACCTGCATAGTGGTATCAGCCTTGGCCGCCGACAAATCGAAGGTATTGCTTTGAAAGTCAGAATAGACGAACAATGTGGAAGCAGTAAAGCCATGCTGTTTACGGAGCATTTCAAAACGTTCCATCACCTCACCCATCGGCACAGGAGCACCATCGGGATTCATGCGATCGAGTTGGTCGAGCATCTCCTCCTGGTTCATAGGGTATTCATTCTGCACCTCAAAGCTGTTGGTCATCAGCAGGTAACGGTTGGAGGGATTGAGTTTGTGTACCAAATCACGCGCCGACTGTCTTGCATCCTCAATCATGGTGGTGCGTTGCGACTGTCCTTTCATACTCATCGAGTTATCAATATAAATGCCGACCAAACTCTCAGCTGTATTGACATTCAATTGCTTTTCGGGACGATACGGGAAAGCGAAGGCCAGCACCAATGCTGCTATGAATAGGCAACGCAACAACAGTGTCACCAGATATTTCAACTTCCGTGTCTTAGCGTTTTCCTGTTGAATGCTTCGAAGCACAGCCGTGTTGCTGAAATACACCAACTTATGCCGCCTGAAATTGAACAGGTGGATAATGATGGGTATCAGTAGGGCGAGCAGCCCCCATAGCATATTTGGATAAAGAAAACGCATCGTTAATGCACTGCAAATGCCGAAATTCAAGAACGGGCGGATTTGCGAATCCGCCCGTTTCTGTTTTCACATGGTTTAGAAGCCAAAGAGGCCTCTTCCGCTGCCACGACGGCGATAGCGGTCGTTGGAGAAAGTGCGGCAAGCATCGTCCGGTCTCGGCTTCAACGGGATGCCAAAACTCAGGTAAAACTCTATGCCACGGGGCAAACGGCTTCCTGTAATATGATAGGCATTCACATTCTCGGCAGGAACGCCTTCTTCTTTTTCCAAAGCCGTATAGGTGTCAAGGATGCCTTGATGATAAGAGGCACCAATCTTAAACAGAAAATCACGTTGTCCAATGGTCACCAAACTGCGAATACCCAGTCCAGTGAAGATTCCTGCATAAACCTTGGTCATATTGGCATCACCCACCTCAATATCTGCTTCAAGGAACACGGGCATGGTTCTATCAATGTGAATGTTACCACCGAGACGCCATCCTCCAGCAACTCCAACTTGGAAGAAAGGTTGCAGATAAGGCTTTATGGGAATACGGAATTCAAAGGGAACACGTAGATCGACATATCTAACTGCCATCGAATAATTCACTAAAGTACCCGAAATATGCTGATAGGAAACGCCTGTTCCACGCTGCACATAATCAACCTCTGGTGCAATGACGATGATGTCATTCAAAGGGATGTCGACAAAAAGTCCGCCTGTGGGCGTAAACTGAGTGGCTTGGGGCAAACTGCTCAGATACATATTTTTGAAGTAAAGCATTCGAGGCATATTCACGCCACCTTTAACACCGATGGAAATCGCGTTATCCTGTTGCGCCATCGCGCCGAAACCAAACAAAACCAGAAGGGATGCTATCAATAAGTTTTTCTTCATGACTCTAACATTTTTACATTACCACTCAAAATTCTCAGCCAGTCCATTGCCATCACGATAAATGAAGAACGAACCCGGTTCATATTGTCCCAACATGCCATTTGAATCGTCTTCCGCTTCCATGATGACAGATGCAATCTTAAAGTTGGAAAGACCGAGGAGCCCCACGGTACCCGTCATAATAACGCCGCGTTTCACTCTCACATGGAATGATTGCGTTTCGAAAGGAATATCGTAAACCTTGTTTTCAATGAAATAGACTGTAAAATCTTTATGATGGCCCATCACAAAAACGGTATCCGTCATTTGTTCTGTGGCCTCGGCCAAGTCCATCGTCACAGTGCCATTGTTCTGATCCGAAAATCTCAGATACACATTGGGTTCAAGGACCGACAAAGGCCAAAGCTCTACATTTGAAGCATAGCGCATCTTGGGGTCAACCACGTATGAGCCTACAATTCTTGGAGGGACTGGCCCTTCAGGAATACCACCAAAATAGCTATCAAACATTGGCCGCAAAGTGTCTGGAATCACGGTTAGAATCTCGTCAATGTAGCGTTCCTCTCCTATCAGTACGATAGTGCTTTCATCGTTTTTCGTACACGATGCAAACACCATCCCGATAAGGACTAGTGCCAGGATACCAATTTTTCTAATACTTTTCATATCATCAGGTTTTAATTCTTTAACATCAATTTTTGTAATTTATTATTCAACAATCACTTTCTTCATCACCGTACCCTCTTTTCCAGTGACCACAAAGAAATACATGCCACCGGCATGATGTTGTAATTCGTAGGGTATTATGGAGTCTTTCGAGTCATTGTTGGTTTGGAAATGGTCTATCATGCCGCCTTTCATGTCATACACTTTAACATCGATTTTTCCCATGAAGTGTTCAAAAGAGAGCATCATCTGCCCGTTATTGGGATTGGGTATCACACTGAAATCCGCTTTGTTCTCTTCTTGCTCATCAACGCCATAGAACGAGCACAACAGCCAATAGCGCTGCTCAATGCCCTCTTCGGGGGCGCAACGGTTGAACACATGAGCCGTCAACCAAACGGTATCCTCAACATGATTGAGCACAAACACTTTACAGTACTTGCCTTGGTCGCCAGAAGGCTCAAGCACCCATTCCAACGGTTCGTCAAAACTCCATGTGACCGTGTCCCATTCGCAAAGCGGGTTGTTATCCCAAAGATGGAAATCGTAGGTATTAATCTGAAATTCTGAAGCTGTAATGACCCAATGAGGGGCAGGATTGTCCCAATCCACCGGATAGATGGGAGACGGAGTCGGCGTATAGTCGAAATATACATGTATGGTAACGATGCTGTCACAATCCATCTGATTCTTGTACGTCCTATGGTAGGTGCCCGATGCGGTGTAGACATTATCTGCCGGAGCATAGGTATCGGTAGTAGTGTATTCATGGCCCTTCGGATCCCAGAAATAGCCGTCACAACTTTCATCGTACGGGACGGTGAACTCATTCGTCTCGTAGTTGCTAATCTCAAGATGCAGGACAAAGGTGCTGTCACATTCCTTGTCTCCAAAGGCATTATGATAGGTCTTCTCGATTCGATCTTGGCTGGTGTAATAGGTCTGCCCTGTAATAGGCCAATAATAGCTGTCGCAGGCCACCTTAGTTTCCTCGTGCAAGTATTCCTCATGGAACTTGAGGTCCAGTCTGTACTTTATGGGACAGCCACCTTGCGGATCGTCAAGGACGATTTCGTCGATGGCATTCTCGTGATAAGTGATTCCATTCTTGTCCCAAGTCCAGCTGGGTGTGGTTCCATGTTCGTAACACTCAAACTGATACTGCACCGGAGGCATCTGATATTCACCCACCGAAAGCACAAATCTCTCCACTTTCAGGCAACCATGGTTGTCGACTGTGTCAAAATAAGCCGTCTGACCATCTTGATTATATATCGTGCCATGGAAATTATAGGTTTCTCCTTCACAAATACTCGGATCGATAAGCGTGGTGTCGTTGGCGGGATACACGGTCAGATTAAGTCTGACAATGCTGTCGCAGCCGTGGCTACTATGGTCAACATACATCTCTTGACACGATTGGCTATAGGATGTGCCATAAAACAGATAACTCTCACCATAACAAATGTTTTCGGTGATGAGGGTTTCATCATAAATGGGCCAATTATCAAAATGCAGGTATAAGGTCTTGTCGCAGCCAAACTCGGTTTGAAGATGGTGTTCGTAAACACCTGGCGTGCTCACCTGTTGGCCATAAAAATCAAATGTGCTGTTGGCGCAAATGGTCTCATAGGTATCCTCCACTTCATTGGGATGAACGACAATCGTAACACTGACATCCTGGGAACTATAATCATCGCTGATATGGCAAGTGTAAGTGGTGGTGCCCACTTCAGGCGTGGCCATTGGATGCTGTGAAGTTGGGTTGTCAAGGGTGTTGGCGGGAGTCCAATTGAACCTATAGTTGCCCACGCCGCCCGAAGGCAAAGCATGGAGCATGGTATATCCACCTTCGCAAAGCTCGGTGTTGTCGGCAGTAGCCATCGCCGTCATACTCCCCACCGTTATCGTACATTCAGGAGCGCCCAACAAAACGAGTTCGCAAAACGAGATGTCGTCAAGGCCAAAGTCATTACCGCTACCCACCGTGTTCTGATTCAGTATGGTGATGGTAGCCGAAGTGGAGGTACCACTATACCAAAGCTCATAGAACTGAAGCCATTCGCCCGTAAAAGAAGGTGCAGAGAACACTTCGCCTATTTGACTGCCATTGATGCTAAACTGAAGGCGGGCCGCATCGCCAGCCGGGCTAACAGTGCATACCCATGTCGAAAAAGCATAGTAGGTATCAGGCGAAACGGTAATTTGTTCCGTCCAGATGTTTGTATTTGGGCTCGTAGCACCATTGATTACCATAAAATTACCCGTCCCTCCGTGACCTGTTCCCACAAAATCTGGGTGAAAATCTCCAGCATAGTCTCCTACGCTATATGTACTTTCAGGATAAAGGTTGGTGGAATAGGTATATGCTGAGGTGAAACCTACATTGCCTTGTTCGAAATCTCCGTTGAACACGCTTTCGGGACCAGGGCCATAGCCTGAACAAGTATAGGTCGTCGTGACCATGGGTGTAGCCACGGTAACCGGGCCATCCGTCGTGGATAGTCCCGTAGCAGGAGACCAAACATAATATAAAGCTCCCGAAGCCGTAAGCGTCACTGACTCACCTGGCTCAATGACAGCAGACGGCGGTGTTATCACCACTGGTTGCGCCATAGCCCCAAAAGCCAAAAGCGACAATAATGTTATTAGAACAAGTCTATTTCTCATAAACCGACAATTTGTCGGGCGCAAATTTAGAAAATAATGTGATTGCAACGCATTTTCCCCTTAAAAAAATATGAGAAAATTAACGGCAAAGCACCACGCGCTGCTTAACCACGCCTTTATCTGTCTTTACTTCAAGCAGATAAACCGATGGTTTATAACTATTGAGATTGAGCACAACACTATCCGAATGACCGCCCTCGTAGGTCTCAAGCACCTGCCCCATCATGTCTACCAATCGAATGTTTTCGATGCCTTCTGCCTCAATAGTTAGGGTTCCCTTGGTCGGATTGGGATAGACCTGCACTCCGAATGATGCCTGTTCCTCAACACCAAAATAATCGGCATAAATCTCGAAAGTGCGCTCCATCAGCCCACAATCCTCGGCCACGAAACTCGCCTTCAATGTATTTGTCCCAGGTGTAATCACTTTGATAAGGCAATAATTGTCTTCAGCTTCAACAATTCGCCATTCATCGTTTGACAAGGTCCAAGTGACCTCTCCGGCCACACCAACCGTATCCAATTCGTAACGATACACGCCACTGACCAAGTTGGACGCAACAAATACATTAGGGCTGCCTATTATCACACCAATGGCATCCGAATCCTTGATGTCGAGCCTGATAATCTGAACAATCGAGTCGCAACCTGCCTGCGATTGCAAAGTATCCGAATAAATATAAGTGATACCCGGCTGATCGTAGATAACTCCATCATATTCATAGTAATCGCATGCTTGGACATCTTCCGTTAAAGTCATCGCCTCGTTCAGCCCAACATGCAAAACCACCGTACTATCGCAACCTTGCATGGTCTGGAAAAGATGGCTGTAGGTCATCCCATCCGCATCACAATGATGCTCATACCATTGGAAAGGCTCACACGCTAAGGTGTCGAACTCATACAGCAGCTCCTCAGAAAGGCTAAAATGAACCGTCACAAGGCTGTCGCAGCCATACACTGACTGGAACAGATGCTGATAGTCCCCTTCTGTTTCGCAATAGTGTTCCTGCCACCAAATGGGCTTGCAGGCCACAATGTTAGTATCCGTGGCAACGGGAGCAATAATGTGCAACTGATAAGCTACAATGCTGTCGCATCGCGTAACCGATGTCAACAAAGAATCATACACAATGGCATCCTCATAATAAGGAACGCCATGCCAAACGAAGCCGCTACATTCAGTCATGGAACCGCCCTCCACCAAGGTATCGTTCCCCAAAGTAAGGTTGAGGTAATACCAAGTATCGCACTCGTCTTCATTCGTTGCAGCCACGAACACCGAATCCCTAACACTTTGGGTATAAACCTGATTGGGGTTCATTTCCCAAACGTAAGAGCCACAAGAGGTTCTGTCATGCGTAAAGGTGGAGTACGCACCAAAATCGAGTTGCAGGTTCACGATGCTGTCGCAACCTGTCGCATTGCTCAACGTCACCGTTGCATATTGCGTCTCCGACGAATGATAGAAGGTCATTCCTTGCCAAGTATACGACTCATGGCAAGAGGTGATGCGCTCGGTCACTTCATCGCTGTGATTAATGACAACCGGCTGATGGATCACATGATAACACGGGTCGTATGTTTCAAAGTCAATCGTTTGGCTTTCAGTGATAACCTCGCCCGTAGGCAAAACATAGGCATCGCATTCCGTGATGGTTTCAAGCCATTCCTCAGCTTCGGCAATCACTGTTATTCGGACTGGGCCAACGATGTCATCGCCACAGGCATTATGCGCCAAAAAACGCAGCCAATTGCCATCATAACTTGCTTGCATGGTCATCGATGAAGAGATGGCGGTGTAATCGCCATTCTCAGTCGAAGACATTTGCCATTGTGCAAGACGTTCACTCTCATTCTCGTTGTTCCAAGTCACATTCACCTCGGGCAAGTCAAGCGTTTGGCCCTCACACACCTGCAATGCGGAAAGCTGCCCATGAGCCACCGGCGCATCTTCGACATGGAAGGAAACGACATTGCTGTAGTCTTCATCGCAGCCATTGACGACGGCGAAACGGACATAATAAGTGCCATAATTCCAGTTAGTTGAATTGGGGTTGAACGCAGTGAAAGGCCCACCTGACGAAGTGGCATATTCCCAATGGGCATCTCCCCCATCAACATGATTCATCTCGTACTGAGGGGCTGTAACATTCAATGTACTGCCCGCACAAATGGTGGCTGGAGCCGATATGCTACCCAAAACCACGGGGGCATTGTTGACGGTCAGGCTAAGGGTATAGATGCTGTCGCAAACTAAAGGATTGCCGCTTTCAACCGTGTATTCGTATGTGCCAGAGTCGGTATAGGTCTGCCCGTTTTTATTCCATGTAAACGCGCCACAACTCGAATAGGTTTGCGTCTCCGTATAAGCATTGCTCAAAACGAAATGCAGATGCGCAGCAATATCGCATCCGTCAGGCGACTGGATTGTAGTCTGGAAGTCGTCAGAATGGTTGCAGGTCACACCATTCCAAACGTAAGTGTCGCAAGCCGAAATGGTGTCAAAAACAGGCTCAGTAGAATAAACCGTTATTTGGACAGGGTCTCCGTATGTCTCGCCACAATCATTCTCAGCAAAATAGCGAATCCAATAGCCATTATTGTCAAATGACACGTTGTTATTGTTGAAGTCAGAATAGTCTCCCGTTTGTGTGGCCGCGATTTGCCAGCCTTGGTTGAGGATGGTCGCTCCATGGTTTTGCACAGTAGGTGTCGTCAAACCAAAGCTACCGCCGGCACAAATGGCTTCGGGAGCAGCAATAGCCGCTATCTCAGGGACTTCACTGACATGAATTTGAACGACATTGCTAAAATCGTCGCCACATTCATTACTGACCTTATAATGCAGATACCAGTCGTTATAGGAAGTAGAAACATTCTGAATGTCAAAAGGTTGATAGGTTCCGTTTTGCGTTTGGCAGATTTCCCATTCACCCGTACCATCGCCGCTAAAGCCAGGTGCCGACACATTCAAGTCTTCGCCATCGCAAATCATGGGCGGAGCTTGCAACGTCCCCGTGACCTCGGGTGCAACATTCACCACTAACTGTCGCGCGGGGGCACTAAAGACCTCACCACAGCCATTCTCAATCCTATAGCGGATATACCAACCATCATACGATGCAGGTATATTGTTTAGACTGAAATCATTGTAATTTCCCGACTCTGTGGGCGAGGCAACCCAGCCTTGGCTTAAAACCTCCGATCCCACAGCCGAAAAAGCGGGAGGTGTCAAAGTCAAGCTTGCACCAGCACAAATGGGTAGAACCTGTGGGGTCGCTTCCGTAAAGTCAGGTTCAACCGCCACGGTAATCTGAACCGCATTGCTATGGCCTTCGCCGCAACCATTGGCAGCCGAATAGCGCACCCACCAACCGTTCATCGAGGCGGGAATGGAACTCGGGTCAAAGCTGACGAAAGTACCATTTTGCGTTTGGCATTTCGTCCAGTTTCCCGAAACATCAGGGCTCACAGAAGGCGTCTGAATGCCCAAACTCTCGCCTACGCAAATCACATCAGGTGCAACGATGTTCCCCACATCCGGTGTTCTGTTCAAGTTGACATACACCCAAGCCTCGGAAGAGACTCCATGGGTCGACACGCGATACTTTATCTGATCGGTAGTATAGTTACCTCCAGTGAAGGTGTATCGAATCCTGTTATTGGGCAGCACTTCATATTCCCCATGCAATGGGCCAGTCACAATTTCGACCACGGCATCGTTGGCATTGGGTGTGATAACATCATTCGCCAACACATCAATATCCACCGAAACATCCTGACAGACAGAAATGTCGGTATCGTTGTTGGCTGCCACGCTGTAGGTTACATTGGAAACAAAAGACATCCCGTCCAAGGCATAGTCGTCGCCCAAGCCGGAATTACCCGTAAACATATCGTAGATTTCAATCACTGCCTGCGTTGCGTTTTGGCTGTTCCACGACAGTGTCCATTCATGCCAATCGTTATTCGTTGGCAATTGATTCACGCCGCCCACATTCGCCCCATTGATTTTCAGCTGCAACTTCGCTGGTTGAATTTGTCCATTAATTAGCAAATTGAGGTTAGCTACACGACAAGAAAACGTATAGTTTGTGTTGGTCGTCACTTCAATAGGTTGCTGTGTGGTCCAAACGATTTTGGTAGGATTGGTGTTGCCGCCAAAGCCGTTCACAATCATGAACCTACCCGATGAATTGGCTGGCTGGGGCCATCCTTGTCCACCGCCATGGTTTTCAGTCGTATTATCAATGGCATATTGGCCAGCACCAACGCCATTGGGGCCAAAAATACGCTCATATTCAGAGGTATAGCCGCCAGAAGTCTCAAATTCACCGTTGGGAATAAGGTTCTGAGCGAACAATGGTGATGCCGAAAGCATCAAAAACAACAATAAAATGTTGATTATCCGATGTCTCCGATTTGATATGTCCATAATACTTGAAATTGCTGTTTTTACAAACGCAAAAATAGACAAAAAACGTACCAAACCGAGAAAAAAATTCATTTACAGCGGTTTCCCGTCCAAAACGGCCTCTAATAATGTGTCGTTTTCATAGGTCAGTTTCAACGAGAAGAAAGGTCTGTGCTCCTCAATGAGGCGAAGGAAAATCTTGTCGCCTTCCCATGCAGGGAGCTCCAAAAGACGTTGTTTTTCTATCCATTCCAAATCGCCTTCGTTGCAAGTGATTTGTTCACCCGTCCATTCGGTGCAGACAAAGATGTGCATCTGCTCGGCAGGCCAGATATTGTGCACGAAAGTGACGATGCCACAATAGCGCCATTGGGTCACGGTGAAGCCTGTCTCTTCCCATATTTCGCGCCTCATACAATCTTCGGGGCTCTCCCCTTCCTCGAACTTACCGCCCACGCCAATCCATTTGTCGTGGTTCTCGTCGTTTTCCTTCTTGGTGCGGTGCAGCATAAGGTATTGGCCGCCGCGCTCTAAGTAACATTGAGTGGTTTGTTTCATAGTTCAAAAATACAACTTTTTTCAAATATTACGTATTTTACGTAACGGATTTTACGTAATATTTTGGAAAAAGCATAAAAAAGCAAGGCGGCCAAACCTGACCGCCTTGCAAAAACCTTTTTTGCTCTGGAATTAGATGATACCTTGAGCCATCATGGCGTGGGCAACACGCATGAAGCCAGCGATGTTAGCACCCTTCACATAGTTGATGGTGCCATCGGCTTGCTTACCGTATTTCACGCACTGATCGTAGATGTCGCTCATGATCTTCTTCAGCTTCTCATCAACTTCCTTAGCGGTCCAGTTGATGTGACCAGCATTCTGGCAGATCTCAAGGCCAGAGGTGGCAACACCACCGGCGTTGACAGCCTTACCAGGACCGAACGGGATCTTGGCAGCTTGGAAAGCGGCAATGGCACCAGGTTGGCAACCCATGTTGGAGACTTCAGCCACATACTTCACGCCATTGGCGATCAGCATCTTGGCATCCTCTTCAGCCAGCTCGTTTTGGAAAGCGCAAGGCATAGCGATGTCGCACTTCACGCTCCAAGCCTTCTTGCCAGGGGTAAAGATAGCTTTGCCCGGGAACTTGTCGGCCATGTCCTGAACCTTGTTACGGTTCGAGGCACGCATGTCAAGCATGTAGTTGATCATCTCAGCATTGATACCTTCGGGCAGTTCGCACACACCGTCGGGACCGCTGATGGCGACCACCTTGGCACCGAATTCGCAAGCCTTCTGGGCAGCACCCCAAGCTACGTTACCGAAGCCAGAGAGGGCCACGCGCTTACCTTCGAGAGTGTCACCCTTCTCTTCCACCATGTGTTTCACATAGTAGACAGCGCCGAAACCAGTGGCCTCGGGACGCATGAGGGAACCACCCCAGCCGTAGCTCTTGCCAGTCAAAGCACCAGTCGAGTGCTCACGGGCCAGCTTCTTGTACATACCGTACATGTAGCCAATCTCACGGCCACCAACACCAACGTCACCAGCAGGGCTGTCTTGGTCAGGACCAATGTTGCGCCACAGTTCGTAGACGAAAGCTTGGCAGAAACGCATGATTTCAGCGTCGCTCTTTCCTGTAGGATCGAAGTCGGCACCACCCT
>JAEEGG010002117.1_pt1 | contig 52010 bp, 48 predicted proteins | sample 9134161 | NCBI WGS metagenome assembly JAEEGG01 (sample SAMN16246543, study PRJNA631951) | gut metagenome | biome: gut microbiome; feature: rumen; material: CR-attached | host: Bos | place: Iran: Karaj | collected 2018-10
AAATGGTATACTTTTGAATTATTTTTTGGTATACTTTTACGTTATCATTTACAGTCAGCGGGCATGAATGCGCTTTCGCGCACCATGTTGCCGAGATGGCTGTCCGGATTGCCTGCCAGGCTCACGAAGTCGATGCCGGCAAACTTCTCCTGATAGTACTGGGCGGCACGCTGGTAGCTGTCTGTTCCGAAACTCTGCTGCTCGTCCTCGGCATAGTCGTACATGCCGTATTCCACAGGCTCCAGAGCCTCACCGCGGTAGGCTGCCGGCATGTCATAGATGGTCAGGTTGGGAGCCAGCGTCACACCGTCGCCGATAGCGTGGTGGATGTCCACCAGCAGCCAGTTCTCCTTCCCTGCCTCAATGAGCTCGACCCTGAACAGCGGCTCTCCGCTGAGCAGGTCAAAGGGACGCACAAACCGGTTCTCAATATATTGGGCTGCTTCATCGTCCGTCATGTGATGGACGGGGATGGGAATCCGCATCTCGTCGTCGGCATACTGACGAGGATCACCATCGACTATCACGAAACGGGTTCGCAGTTCCTTGCGCTGCCTGACAATCTCCTCAAAGGCGGCTTTCAGGCGATTCAGGTCCACCGACTTGGGAAGGTGGGTTCGTGACGGGAGGTTATACTGGGTGACGGAGGGATCCTTCATCCACTCCATGAAGATGCCTAACTGGGATTGAAGCAAAGGATATGTTTCCATAAATGGGGTATTGACTTTCTGCAAAGGTACAAAATTATTATTAAACCAGTGAGAAAAGTACGGTAAAAATTTGTGGTGACGTGATTTTTCGCTATTTTTGCATCAAAAATGGATTCAACTTGTTTGACTATACAATGGCTTGGAAACTGAAATATCGCTGCAAAGCCTGTGGCTACGAGGCTGAGGTGTATGAAGGTCGCGGCCTCTTTCGCCAGGAGATTACGGCGATGTCGTGCCCTGACTGCAAGACCATCCAGAACATCGTAGTGGGTGGCATCATTGCCGATGTTGCACCTTCTTACAGAAGTGAGGTGGGGCGGCTGTGTCTGCAATGCGGCAGCGACAACATCAGGCTATGGAATAAGAGAACCTGCCCAAAGTGTCAAGGTGAGATGGAGGAGACTGGCGAGAAAGAGTTCTGGACATGACTAACATGCTGCAAAGTTACGAATTATTTTCCATATTACCAAATATTTCCGCACTTTTTTTAAAGAAAAAGTTTACGCAATAAGTACACAAAAAGATTGCAACGCCACACTTCGATCTTTAGTCGAAGAATCGTCCCTTTTGTGTACTTTTTCATCAGAAGTTGCGGTGATTTATTGCAATTATTGCCGTGATTTCCGTAGGAAGTTGCCGTGATTTCTTGTACTTTTCTTGGTGATTTCTGATGGTCATTGCGGTCATTTTGGTCATTTGGTCATTTGGTCAAAATCGAAAACACATTGTCAAATTGGCAACAGTATATATAAATTATAATTTATATATACTGTTTAAGAATGACCGCATGTTCGAAATTGATTTTGACCAAAATGACCTTGACCACTTTGACCACTTTGACCGCATTTATGTGGGCTGAAATTTAAGCTGACATCGAGAACCATTGTCCAGCTGAAGCATCACAAAAAAAGACCGATAAGGACTATTTTTTTTCTGCATTTTTGCGTAAAAATTGAGAAAAATTTTGTACCTTTGCAAACAAAAGAAGTCCCAATGTCTGAACACTCCCTGAAACGACAACTGAAGGTGTTGACCGTCCCGGTATTCATTGAAATGGCGCTGGTGATGCTGCTCGGTGCCGTCGATACGGTGATGCTGAGCCGCTATAGCGACAACAGCGTAGCAGCCGTCGGACTGGACAACCAGCTGATGTCGCTCGTGTTCCTCGTCTATCAGTTCTTCTCGATGGGTGCAGCCATTCTTTGTGCGCAATACATCGGTGCGGGTCTGCGGAAGCGGCTGGTACAGGTAGTCGGCATGGCCCTCGTCGTCAACCTCATGCTCAGCCTCGCCGTCAGCGCCTACCTGTTCCTCTATGCCGAACAACTGTTGCAGCTGATGGGACTGCGACAGGAACTGATGGCCGACGGACTCGTCTATCTCCGCATCACAGGCGCCCTGTCGTTCTTCCAGGCACTCTCGCTCACGTTCTCGGCCTCGCTGAGAAGTGCCGACAAGGTGGTTTATCCGATGGTTGTTACGGGTGTCGTCAACATATTGAACATCTTTGGCAACTATGCGCTCATCTTCGGCCACTGGGGCTGTCCACAGCTTGGCGTCGAGGGAGCTGCCATTGCTACTGCCGCCAGCCGCGCCATCGCCATGTTGCTGCTCGGAGCCATCCACTTCAAGAAGCATATTCCCAGTTTCCCCTTGCGCTACTTCCGTCCCATACCCTGGCACGAACTGCGCAACCTGCTCTACATCGGCATCCCCGCCATGAGCGAGAACATCTCGTACTGTCTCTCGCAGGTGGTCATCACATACTTCATCAACCAGATCAGCAACGAGGCCCTTGCCGCGCGTACCTACTGCCACAACATGATTATGTTCGTCTATCTGTTCTGCCTCAGCATTACGCAGGGTGGCGACATACTCGTGGGCCACTTGGTAGGCCAGCGCCGCCATCAGGCAGCCTACATCCTCGGCAACTACTTCTTCCGCTGGTCGATGATCATCACGCTCACTGGCTCGGCTTTGCTCGCACTCTGTGGCCGTAGCGTCCTCAGCATACTGACCGACAACCAAGACATCATCGCTATGAGCGTATGGGTGCTCGTCATCGACTGGTTTCTCGAGATTGGCCGCACGTCGAACATATTCGCCGGAAGTACCCTCCGTGCTACGGGCGACGTTATCTACCCCTTTGTCGTTGGCGTCATCTTCCAATGGACTATCGCCGTCGGTCTGAGCTACGTCATCGGCATCCCGCTCGGCTATGGACTTGTCGGCATGTGGGTGGGTTTCGCCCTCGACGAGAATATCCGCGGCGTCATCCTCCTACGTCGCTGGAGGTCAGGGAAATGGCGAAACAGGGGATTCGCGTAAAGGTAAAAAGGTAAAAAAGTAAAAAGGTAAAAATAAAAAAAGGACTGTTATGAGAAAATTGACTTTATTGATGATGATTTGTATGGGCTTGATGGTTCGGGCTCAGAGTACATGGACTTATGGCGACCATACCTACACGATGGAAGGGAACCTGACCGCTGAGAAGTATAACAACGCCGCGACGGGTGTGGTGACGTTCACCAACGTGCCTACTGATTATGTGGAGTTTGAGGCTCTCTACACCCAGTTCCTCGGAAAGACGCCTCACGGAACAGCCGCAATGATGCCGATGGCGATGGAGATTTACGGCCGTAACCGCGACGAGGGCCTGCGCTGTCTGAAACTCATCAACTGGCCTAACAACGTGAACTCCGTCGTGTCGCAGCTGAAGGAGAAATACGGCACCTCTGAGTATGCGCCTGCCAACGACGGCTATCACCAGCGCTATCTGCCTGCCGCCGTGCTGAAGGGTGCAAAGCCTGAGAACGCCTACACGCCAAGTCTGCCTTACACGGTGGAGATGAAGGCCAGCGTGAACAAACATCAGGACATGACGTTTGGAGGTACAGGTCGCGTGATGTACATCTATATCATGGGTGACGGATGGGATACACATCAGCGTAGTGTGGAAATCATCAAACAACCAGACAGCGAACTGCATCAGGTGTTCAATTGCCCCAGCCTCTATACCCAGTGCAAGCAAATCAAAGGCGAGTGGAAGGGCCTGAAATAATGAGTATTCACTAAACTAATTTAAAACTAGAGTGGCAAGGCGTCAGGAAGAATTTCTGAACAATTAATTTTATAATAATTAAAAAAGTGTTGATTTAATTTGTTCTTTGCGGGCTTATTCGTAACTTTGTAGGCTGGATTATGCGGCCTTCGGCCTAAATAATAAAGAATAATGAATAAATAATAAAGGACAAAGAACAAATAAATATAGGAGACAATGAAGAACAGGTTATTCTTGTTGGCGGCGTTGCTGCTGGGCGTGTTGAATGTGAAGGGACAGTCCTATAAGCAGTTGTGGGCACAGGTGGACGATGCCGAGGAACGTGACTTGCCGAAGACGGCGATGAAGTTCCTGGAGAAGATAGAGGACAAGGCTCGTAAGGAGAAGGCTTACGGCCAGTTGCTGAAATCGACGCTCTACTATGCCCGTTTGCAGGCTGAGGTAGCTCCCGACTCGCTGGCACCTGCCGTGTCGCGGATAGAGCGCGAGTACGACGAGACGAAGGACGTAGCGCTGAAGGCGGTCTATGCGACGGTACTCTCGAAGATTGTCTCCTCGAATAGTGGCCGCGTCACGGTGAAGGGTACGAGTTCCGACTACCGTAAGGTAGCCCTGGCCAATCCTGACGTGCTGGCAAAGACGTCGGCGGGATTGTACGAGCCTTTCGTCATCAAGGGCGACGACAGCGGGAAGTATTTTGGCGGCGACTTGCTGAGCGTCATCGGCTCTGAGTTGAGCGAGTGGGGCGTGTTGCACAAGTACTACTCGCAGGTGGGCAACCGAAGGGCGGCCTGTCTGACGGCGGCGAAGTATGTCTATTCCATCCACGACCTGGACTCTCTCATCGAGACCTACGGCGACCTGCCTGAGGCCTGCGAACTGGCCATCCGCCGTTGTGGCATGATGTACGGTCGCGACTACGATACGGGCCAGCGCTTGGACTATCTGCGACAGGCATTGCAGCGATGGGGCTCGTGGCCTGGTGCCAACAAGTTGCGCAACGATGAGCAAGACCTGACACACTCGGAGTTCTCTGCCCGCATGCCGCAGAGCGTGGTGATGCCTAACGAGAAGCAGCAGGTGAAGCTGTCGCGCATCCGTAACGTCCAGGAACTGACGTTGCGTATCTATAGCACGAAGCTGAATGGCAATACCGGCCTGAGCCCGAACCGTGAGGAGGACTACAAGAAGATGAAGGGTGACCTGAAGGAGCTGACCAGTCTGACAAGACACTATCCGTTGAGAAATGAAAGAAATGAAGGAAATGAAAGGAATGAAAGAAATGAGGCGGCATTTGCCGACTATGAATTCCACGACGACACGTTAGACATTGAGGGTTTGGCGCCGGGCGTCTATATGATGGAGTTCTCGTCGCCTCAGACGGAACCCTCGCGCCATTTGTATTTCGTGTCGGGAGTGCGCGTGATGACGCAGCCTATGCCTGACAGCCAGGTGCGCTTCGTGGTGGTCGATGCCCGTAGCGGCCAGCCTGTCGCTGGCGCCAAGCTCACCGTCATTTGGCAGCGTGGCTGGAACGAAGACGCCAAGACTGAGAAATACACCTGTAACGAACAGGGCGAATATCTGTTGCGATATAAGAACCGCATGCCCGACGAGGTGTTTGCCTATACCTCTTCTGACGCCGCCTGTCCGGAGTCTAACATCCGCGGCAGCTACTCCTACTACGAACACAACTACAATAACGTCCACGTGAACATCTATACCGACCGCAGCATCTATCGTCCCGGTCAGAAGGTGTATGCCAACGTCATTGTGTGGAAAGAAAAGTCCGTTCTCGAAAACGAGGCTGTTAGTGACAGGAACATGACGCTGGAGCTGCGCGACGCCAACTACAAGGTGGTGGACCGTCAGGCCTGCGTTACCGACAACTATGGACGCGGTGCGGTAGAGTTCATACTGCCTACGGGGAAGCTTAATGGTAATTTTACTATTACTACCGAGAGGTCTACTGCGAACATCAGGGTCGAGGAATACAAGCGCCCGACGTTCCAGGTAGAGTTCCCAGAATACAAGGAGACCTACCAGGCCGGCGATACGGTACACGCTCAGGGTAAGGCTATGAGCTATGCCGGTGTTCCCGTACAGGGAGCCAAGGTGAAATATAAGGTGAAGCGTCGTGTGGCCTATTGGTGGCTGTCGTACTCGTGGTACTGGCAGAGCGGTTACTATGGTCACGGATTTGACGAGACCGTTGTACATGAGGGTAGGGCAGTGACCGCCGACGACGGAACGTTTACGGTGGACATGCCGTTGACGATGCCCGACGATGCCAGCTCTTCGCGAATGTACTATCATTTCGTCGTTGAGGCTGACGTTACCGACCAGGCTGGCGAGACCCACAACGGCAGTATGTCGTTGCCCTTAGGTACCAAGCCTACTGCGCTGACCTGTGACCTGCCGCAAAAGGTGCGTCGCGACCAGTTGCCCGAGGTGACTTTCACCCGTCGCAATGCTGCCGGTCAGGAGATTGCCGGTACCGTCCGCTACCGTATTCAGAAGTTAGACGAAAAGGGAGAGCCTTCTGGCAACGCTCCCGCTTGGAAAGAGTGCCCAGCCAATTCCCGCTTCTCACTTCTTAATGCTCAATTAACAAGTGGTTCTCATCGCTTAGAGGCCGTCTGCGAGGCCGATACCATCGATATGAAGTTTGTGGTCTTCTCGTTAGACGACCAGAAACCTGCCACCGAGACCCACGACTGGTTCTTCGTCTCGCATGACCAGTTCCCGTCTGACGGCACGCCCGTTACCGTACAGGTAGGCTCCAGCGATCCTGATCTACACATCGTCTATGGCATCTATGCCGGCGAAAAGGTGATAGAGAGCGGCGTGGTGAAGAAGAACCGTGCTTTGCTGAATCGTAAGTTCACGTATCAAGAGGCGTACGACAACGGTCTGCTCCTAAGCTTTGCCTGGGTAAAGGACGGCAAGTGCTACCAGCACCAGCAGCAGATTAAGCGACCTTTGCCCGACAAGCAATTGCGTCTGGCATGGACGACGTTCCGCGACCGTCTGACACCTGGTCAGCAGGAGGAGTGGAGCCTGAAGGTCCTGACTCCTGATGGCAAGCCTGCCGATGCCAGCCTCATGGCCGTACTCTACGACAAGAGCCTCGACCAGCTGCGTTCGCATGATTGGTCGTTAGCCCCGTCGATATACGTTTCCCTGCCGTCCACCAGTTGGCTGTTCCGCACTTGGGGCTCAGTGGATTGGAGCTGTTCACAGGCATACAAGTCGCCGTTGGAAGTTCCAGAACTGAAGTTCTCGTCGTTCGACGAAGATATCTTCCCCACCTATTATTATAGTTATAGCCGGAGTCGTCGCTCCTCAAAAGGCAGATACAGGGCGTTGGCAGATGATGCCGTCGTGCTGGAGAGTCGTCCCATGATGGCCAACGAGGCAGCGATGGCAGCCCCGATGATGAAGCAGGCTGAACAAGCAGCCGATGTCAAGGCCGTGAATGCCGCCGCCAAGCCTGAGGAGCCGAAACAGGAAGTACAGTTGCGCGAGAACCTGAACGAGACCGCCTTCTGCTATCCGTCGTTAGCTACCGACAAGGACGGTTCGGTCGTACTGAAGTTCACGTTGCCCGAGTGTCTCACCACGTGGCGCTTCATGGGCGTTGCCAATACGCCACAGATGTTCTACGGCAGCATCGAGGGCGAGACGGTTGCCAAAAAGGACGTGATGGTTCAGCCCAACATGCCGCGCTTCGTCCGTATGGGTGATGCAGCCCAGCTGAGTGCCCGCGTCATCAATACCAGCGACCATGCTGTCTGCGGTCATGCCCTGATAGAACTCTCCGATCCCGATAGCGAGAAGGTGCTGTTGGAGGAGAAGGTGCCCTTTGGACTGGAGCCTGAGAAGACGACCAGCGTCACCTTCAACCTCTCACCCGAATTCCTCTCGTCGCTCAACACGAACCTCTTGATATGCAAGGTCATCGTTTCTGGCGAAGGCTTCTCTGACGGCGAGCGTCACTATCTGCCCGTTCTGCCCGACCGCGAATACGTTACCAAGACCGTTCCCTATACCCAGCACGAGCCGGGCGTAAAGACCATCGACATCGCGGCACTCTTCCCACAGGGTACTACCCAGCAGAAGCTTACCGTAGAATATACCAACAATCCCGCGTGGCTCATGGTGCAGTCGCTGCCCGTCGTTGGACAGCCTTGGGAACATAGTGCTATCGACCAGGCCGCATCTTACTATAGTAATGCGCTGGCCAAGGCGTTGATGGCCCAGAGTCCGCAGGTGAAGGATGTCTTTGAACAATGGCGCCGCGAAATGCAGAATGCAGATGCTACGGCAGATGCCTCGTCTCTCAATTCTCAATTAGAGAAGAACCAGGAATTGAAAGACGTCTTGTTGGCTGAGACACCTTGGGTGAATGTCGCAGACCGCGAGACGGAACAACGCAAGAGACTGGCCGACTTCTTCGACGAGAACGGTATTAACAACCGCATAGGGACGGCTCTCACGAAGTTGGATAAACTCCAGAACCGCGACGGTTCCTTCTCGTGGTACGAAGGTATGGAGGGCAGTACGTACATTACCGTAGCCGTAGCCGAGATGCTGGCACGCCTGCAGTTGATGGCTGGCGAGCAGGAGAGCACCAAGAAGTTGCAGTCCAAGGCCATCGGCTATTTAGGCAACGAGATGGTAGAACTGGTGAAAAGAATCAAGAAGTCTGAAAAGAAGAGCGGCCAGCCCTACTTCCCGTCGTTTACCGCCCTGCGCTGGCTCTACATTTGTGCTTTGGACGGTAGGGAACTCCCCTCGGACGTGAAGAAGGCCAACGAGTATCTGATGAAGTTGCTGAAGAAGGACATCAAGCGTCAGACCATCTACGAAAAAGCTCTGACTGCCGTTATCTTGGCTAAGCGCGGCGAGAGGAAGCTGGCTGCCGACTACGTGCAGAGCCTGAAGGAATATACCGTCTTTACCGAGGAGATGGGACGCTACTATGATACCCAGCGTGCCGCCTACTCGTGGTACGACTACAAGATACCTACTGAGGTGGCTGCCGTAGAGGCTATCCAGACCATTACTCCCGACGACCAGCAGACTGTTGACGAGATGCGCCGCTGGCTCCTTCAGGAGAAGCGCACCCAAGCCTGGGGAACGCCTATCAATAGCGTTAACGCCATCTATGCCTTCCTCAACGGCAACAGTCCGCTGACCACCGACTATACGCCTACTGTCCTGGCCATCGACGGAACGCCGATCGAGACGCCCAAGGCAACAGCAGGCATCGGTTATGTGAAGACAGCCATCCAGCAGCCGCAGGGCAAGACCTTCACAGCTACCAAGACCAGTGAGGGTACATCGTGGGGCGCCGTCTATGCGCAGTTCCTCCAGAAGACCAGTGACATCGAACAGAGCGGCAGCGGTATTACTGTCAAGCGCGAGTTATTGGTAACAGGTAAATCTGGTAATTCACCTTACACAGTTCTTTCCAGTTCGTCCGATCTGAAAGTAGGCGACCGCATCAAGGTGCGCATCACCATCGAGACCACTCGCGACATCGACTTCGTACAAGTGGTTGACCGTCGTGCCGCATGCATGGAGCCCGTTCGTCAACTCTCGGGCTATCATAACGGGGCATACGTTTCGCCGAAGGACTTCGCCACCTATTATTATTATGGTGGGTTGGCCAAAGGTAAGTACACGATGGAGACGGAATACTTTGTGGATCGCGCCGGACAGTATGAGACGGGTACATGTACCGTTCAATGTGCTTACGCGCCGGAATACCGCGCTACGGCACCATCGATGATGCTGAAGATTAAAGATTAAAGCTAAAATATTAAATATTAATAAGGAATAAGGGAGTATATGAATTTAGCATATTGGAAATTCTGTCGCAGGGCATTGTTATTGATTGCATGTAATTTAATAATTTGTCCTATTGGTGCTCAGAAACTCGAAACTGGCAAAACGACGATTGATATAGGCCGGACGGGTTGGAAGAAACCCGTTACCGCCGTCTTCGAGTTCCGCAGCAAGGGCCGCCATAAGCTTAGGATAGAGAAAGTGGTGCCCGACTGCTATTGTACCGTTGTGGACTATCCTCAGGGTGAAGTGGGCGAGAGGTTCGAAATACGCATGACCTACGATGCCAAGATGTTGGGCCACTTCAACAAGCAGGCGGCGGTCTATACCAACGCCTCAAAGAAACCCGTCTACATCACGATGAAGGGTCAGGTGTTAGAACATTACGTCGACCTGACAGGCTCGTATCCAGTCGTCATGGGCGATTTGAGACTTAACATGGACTATCTGGAGTTCGACGACATCAACCGCGGCGACCAGCGTGTTCAGCAGTTGCGCATCTATAACAATAGTACGCAGACATGTCAGCCGAGGCTCATGCACCTGCCGCCGTATCTATCGGCACAGGTCGTACCCGAGGTAATGGCTCCCGGCGATGAGGGTGTCATTACGGTAACGCTGAACTCTACCAAGATTCACAACTACGGCCTGACGCAGACGTCAGTCTATCTGGGCGAGAGACTTGGCGACAAGGTCAGCTCAGACCACGAGATTGGCGTTTCTACGGTCTTGTTGCCTTCTTTCCCAGACGGCACCGATGTTGCATCTGCACCCCAGTTGCAGCTGTCGGCAGACTCGGTAAATATCGTCTTTGAGGGTAAGTCCAAGAAGACGGAAGTCATCGACCTGGTGAATACGGGAAAGTCGGAACTGAAGATTTCTTCGTTGCAGATGTTCACCCGCGGCTTGCGTATCTCGTTAGGCAAGAGTCGCTTGCAACCTGGCGAATCTACCAAGCTGAAGATTACCGCTATCCGCGAGGATTTGCAGAAGGTACGCACCCGTCCGCGCATCCTCATGATTACCAACGACCCACGCCGTCCTAAGATTACAATTACCGTCAATAATAAATGAAAGAAACCTTTCATTCCTTTATTATAGAATAATAGATTATGGAACATCCCGAGAATAGTTCTGAATATGCAGGTTTGCAGGTCAATAGTGGCGTAGAACAGCCAGCTATCATCAACCCATATCTGAAGCGTAACCGCTTCCGCCGTCGTGAACTCTCTGCTGCCGACATGGTGGAGGGCATCGTCAAGGGCGATGTGACTATCCTTTCCCAAGCTGTAACGTTGGTTGAGAGCGTCAACCCTGACCATCAGGCCAAGGCGCAGGAGGTTATCAACAAGTGTTTGCCTTATAGTGGTAACAGCATCCGCGTGGGCATCAGCGGTGTGCCTGGAGCGGGCAAGTCGACGAGCATCGACGAGTTTGGCATCCACGTGCTGAATGAGAAGGGTGGACGTCTGGCCGTCTTGGCCATTGATCCCAGCTCGGAACGTTCGAAGGGTTCCATCTTAGGCGACAAGACGCGCATGGAGAAGCTCTCCACTCATCCAGACTCCTTCATCCGTCCCAGTCCGACGGCAGGTTCCTTAGGTGGCGTAGCCCGCAAGACGCGAGAGACCATCATCCTTTGCGAGGCGGCAGGTTTCGACAAGATCTTCGTCGAGACCGTCGGAGTAGGGCAGAGTGAGACGGCTTGCCACTCAATGGTCGACTTCTTCCTGCTCATCCAGCTGGCAGGTACAGGTGACGACCTTCAGGGTATCAAGCGTGGTATTATGGAAATCTGCGATGGCATCGTCATCAACAAGTGCGACGGCGACAACGTCGATAAGTGCCACATGGCCGCCACCAACTTCCGCAACGCTCTCCACTTCTTCCCCCAGTCGGAAAGCGGTTGGATGCCGAAGGTGCTCTGCTATAGCGGATTCTATGGCTATGGCATCAAGGAGGTGTGGGACATGATCTACGAATACGTTGATTTCGTGAAGGCTAACGGATACTTCGACTATCGCCGCAACGAGCAATCCAAGTACTGGATGTACGAGACCATCAACGAACAGCTACGCCTGAACTTCTATAACAACACGCTGATTAAGCAGCAGCTTCAACTTGCCGAGCGTACCGTTTTGGCTGGCGAACAGACTTCCTTCACTGCCGCCCAAAACCTCCTCGACACCTATTTTAAATTAATAAAATAGTCAGATAGTTAATTTGTACATTTAATCGTCAAATTGTAAATTGAAGATAGAAATTGACAGCGGTAGCGGCTTTTGTTTTGGCGTGACGACAGCCATCCAGAAAGCTGAGGAGGAACTGGCAAAGGGCAATACGCTCTATTGCCTGGGCGATATTGTTCATAATGGTATGGAGTGTGAACGTCTGCGCAACATGGGGTTGATTACCATCGACCACGAAGAGATGGCTCGTCTTCACGACGTGACGGTGCTGTTACGCGCTCATGGCGAACCCCCAGAGACGTACGAACTGGCTCGTCGTAACCATATTGAGATTATCGACGCCACCTGCCCTGTGGTGCTACAGCTTCAGAAGCGCATCAAGAAACAATATGAGACAGGTGCTGGGCAGATTGTTATCTTTGGCAAGAAGGGTCACGCTGAGGTGTTGGGACTGGTTGGGCAGACACATTCGGACGCTATCGTTATCGAGAGTTTCGAGGAAGTGAAGAAACTGGACTTCTCCCGCGACATCTATCTCTATTCGCAGACGACGAAATCGCTGGACGAATTCCATCGTATTATTGAGTATATCCAACAGCACATATCCTCATCGGCAACCTTCAAGAGTTTCGACACCATCTGTCGTTCGGTGGCCAACCGCATGCCCAACATCTCGCAGTTTGCCGCCCGTCACGACCTCATCCTCTTCGTCTGCGGAAGGAAGAGTTCTAATGGCAGAGTGCTGTTCAACGAGTGTCGGCGGGTTAATGCAAACACACACCTTATTGAGGGACCAGAAGAAATTGATGCCGCCTGGTTGGACGGCATCAATACGGTGGGTATCTGTGGTGCTACCAGTACGCCGAAATGGCTCATGGAGCAATGCCAGGAAAAGATTCGCCAGATACGTTAAATGTGTTGTTGGAACTTTCTTAAACACGTTGTTGGAACTGCTCTATGAGCCATTGCTTTTGCTCGGCAATGGTCATGTGGCTGTTGTCCAACAGAATGGCGTCGTCGGCCTGACGCAAGGGTGACACTTCGCGGTGAGAGTCGATATAGTCGCGCTCCTGTACGTTCTTCAGGATGTCGGCGTAGTCGGCCTCCATACCTTTAGCCTTCAGCTCGTCGTAGCGACGCTGGGCACGCACCTCGGCAGAGGCGGTAACATATACTTTCAGTTCAGCGTTCGGAAATACTACCGTACCGATGTCGCGACCGTCCATGACGACGCCACCCTCGGCACCCATGCGCTGCTGCTGGGCCACTAAGGCAGAGCGTACAAAACCTAATGCTGCTATGGGGCTGACGTGGTTCGACACTTCTAAGGTGCGGATCTCGCGTTCTACATCTTCGCCGTTCAGGAAGGTGACGGTCTTGCCGTCCACCAGACGCTGCTCAATGCGGATATCGTCCATCTGCGCCTGCAACTCTTCGGTCTTGATGCTGCCGTCGGCATTAAACAGCCCGTGGCGCAGGGCATAGAGTGTGACACTGCGGTACATGGCGCCCGTATCGACATATACATAGCCCACCTCTCGGGCCAGGTCTTTGGCCATCGTGCTCTTGCCGCACGAACTATGACCGTCAATAGCAATGGTAATCTTCTTCATAGTGAGTAACTGACATTAATTAATATGGATGATGCCGAGACGTGATATTTGGCATAGGCAGCCTGGAGCTTGAAGCGCTCCAAGTGCAGGCCTGCTCCGATGGAGAAACCTGCGCCGTGGTTGCTGTCGCCTTCGTCGTCGTTGATTTTCATTTCACTCGAACGGCGGAAGTTATAGCCGGCGGCGACATAGATGTTCTCACCCAACAAGAGGTCGGCGCCGATGTTCAGGTGCTTGATAAATCCCTGATCCCAGTTGTTCAGGCGTGTCAATGCTATTGACAGGCGCAGCGGCGAACCGATGAGCCGTTTGGTGACACCTAATTGGAGGTCTATCGGTATGCGCTCGAAGTCATCCTCGTAGGCTTTGACTTGTCCACCCAGGTTCTTGGCTACGGCCGACAACGACCAGCCTTTCTCTTCGTCAAAGTAGTTGGCGCCCAGGTCGAAGGCTACGGCTGCCGAGTTGTAGCTGGCCAGATGGGAGGAGATGAACCTTGCCGTGATGCCTCCGCTGAACTTGTCGCTCAACAGGTAGCTCAGGCTTCCGGCTATGGCAATGTCCCTGGCGGAGAAAGTGCCCGTCTGGATATTCTCCACGGTGGTTTCCTTCATCGTGCCATAGTCCATGTATTGTGCAGCCACGCCCCACGTAGCCCGTTCGTTGTAAGTCTTGACGAAGGATGCCGACGCCGTCTTGCAGCCCTCCATGTAGGTCATGTAGTTCAGGTTCAAGCTCTTGTCGGTGACATTGCTCAACAGCGAAGGGTTATGGAAGATGACTGTAGGATCGTCGTCGGTAAGGGTGATATTGTCGCCGCCTAATGCTGCCACATGGGCGCTGACGGGGAGACGCAGGAAACTGTAAACTTCCTGACTCTCCTGAGCATGGACCAACGTGACAAATAGGGCCGCTATGATGGTTATAACACCTTTTTTCATCTAATTATTCCTAAAATATCTGCAAAGATACGAATAATTCTCAATTCTCATAGCAACGCTACACATTTTTTGAGAAAAAGAATTCTCAATTCTCAATTATTTGTTACCTTTGCACAATTAATAACGTAACCTTCGGCATTTTATTGTTAGAACGATGGAACAAAAGAAGTCGCCACAGGTTGATATGGAACAGCGCCGCACCACGGGATTCCTCCTGGGGCTAGTCTTTGTGCTGGCTGTATTCTATGTGGCTTTGGAGTGGAATTCTACCATCGATGAAACGCCGATAGACCCGTTGGACCTTGACGAACTGGTGCACGAGAGCGAACTGGTGCCTATGTCAAATGAAGAGACGGTAGCCCAGCTCGTGGAGAAGCAGCCCGTCGAGAAAGCCGAACAGCTGAACATTGTCGATGACGAGGTAGAGCTGGAACAGTCTAACGAAGAGCTGACTGGCGAGGATGAGGGCGCTGACGACGAGACGCTGCTGAAGGAGTTGGATGAGGAACAGGACAAGCCTTTGGAGGCTATGGGCGTTGACCCCAATAATCCCTTGAACTTCCATATCGTCGAGGACCTGCCGCAGTTTCCTGGTGGCGCCGTGGAATTTATGAAGTGGCTCACAAAGCACTTGCACTATCCCAACAGCGCCCGCATAAAGAAAGTACAAGGAACGGTGAAGGCTGTGTTCTATATCGAGAAGACGGGTAAGGTGACGGGCATCAAGATTACACAGCCGCTCTCGCCGGAATGTGACCGCGAAGCCCTGCGTGTCCTTCAGCAGATGCCTGACTGGCAGCCTGGTATCCAGAATGACAAGCCCTGCCGCACAAAAGTCAGCATCCCCATCGTCTTTAAATTGTAAATCGTCCAATTGCATAATAAATTGTAAATTGAAAATTGTCAAATTGTAAATAGTAAATCGTCAAATTGTAAATAGTAAATCGTCAAATTTTAAATATCATGGTTTCTCCCAACGACATCCTGCAGCAGGTCAACAACTTTCTGGCCTCACTGCCTTACGACCGCCAGCCGGCATCGCTCTATGACCCAGTAAAATACGTGCTCTCATTGGGTGGCAAGCGTATCCGCCCCGTACTCATGCTGCTCAGTTACAACCTGTGGCGCGAACATCCCGAGGACATTCTCATGCCTGCCGTAGGACTGGAGACGTACCATAACTATACGCTCCTGCACGACGACCTCATGGACAATGCCGACATGCGGCGCGGCAACGAGACCGTCCACCGTCGCTGGAATGCCAACAAGGCCATTCTCTCGGGCGACTCCATGCTCGTGCTGGCCTACCAGCGCGTGGCCCAGGTGCCTGCCGAAAAGTTGCAACAGGTGCTTGACCTCTTTACCGTGACGGCACTCGAGATTGGCGAAGGTCAGGAGTACGACATGAGTTTCGAGACGCGTAACGACGTCACTGAGGACGAATACATCGAGATGATTCGCCTGAAGACCTCTGTTCTGCTGGCGTGTGCCACGAAGATGGGAGCCATCCTGGCTGGTGCACCTCAGGAGGATGCCGACCGCATCTACCGCATGGGCGAACAGTTAGGACTGGCCTTCCAGTTGCAGGATGACCTGCTCGACGTCTATGGCGACCCGAAAGTCTTTGGCAAGGCCATCGGCGGCGACATCACCAGCAATAAGAAGACCTACATGCTGATTAATGCTGCCCTGCGTGCCAACGACAGCCAGCGGGCTGAGCTGGAGCGATGGATTAATGCCAAAGAGTTTGACCGTCAGGAGAAGGTTGCTGCCGTCACCCGCATTTACGACGAGATAGGCATCCGTCAGCTTTGCGAAGAGAAAATCAACTATTATTTCGCCGAAGCAGGAAAACTACTCGGCCAGTTGGCTGTGGCTGACGACCGTAAACAATACCTCCGTCAGTACATGGACGAAATGCTGCACAGGAATAAATGAAAGGAATGATAATGAACTTTATTGATACGCATTGTCATTTGGACGGCGAGGAGTTTGCCGCCGACCGCGACGCCGTCGTGCAGCGGGCTCGTGAGGCTGGCTGCGAGAAAATCTTCCTGCCTGCCATTGACCTGAAGACGTGCCAGACGGTTCTTGACGTCTGTGCTCAATATCCCGGCTATTGCTACCCCATGCTCGGCCTCCATCCAGAAGAGGTCCGTGCCGACTGGCGTGAAGTCCTCTCCAGTATAAGACAAAAGCTCCCTCTCCCTATCTCCCACCTTAAGGTTCTCTCTTTGAGAGTGTGGCGTTGCAATGGAGTGTGGCACGCAATGGAGAGGGCAGGGGGTGAGGCTTCAATTATTGCCATCGGCGAAGTCGGACTCGACTTCTACTGGAGTCGTGAATTCGAGGCCGAGCAACTGCTGGCATTCGAGGAACAGGTGCGCTGGTCGGTAGAGACGCGCCTGCCGCTAATGATACATTGTCGCAAGGCTCAGAACGAGTTGGTTACTATATTAAAAAGGTACGCGCACGACCTCCCTGGCGGCGTCTTCCATTGCTTTACGGGTAACGAACAGGAGGCTTGCCAACTGCTTGAGTTCCCCCAGTTCGTGCTGGGTATTGGTGGTGTGCTGACTTTCAAGAAGAGCCATCTGCCTGAGACGCTGGCAGCAGTAGTTCCCCTCGACCGCATCGTTCTCGAGACTGACGCCCCCTACATGGCTCCCGTTCCCCAGCGTGGCCAGCGCAATGAGTCTGCTTTCATCCGCTACGTCATTACCCGTCTGGCTGAGGCCTACGGCGTCAGCGAAGAGGAAATCTGTCAGCAGACCACAGCCAATGTCGCCCGCGTTTTCAAGTGTTAGTCTTTGTAATGCTGATATTGCCCGCCTTCTCAAGTGGCAGTCTTAGTAATCTCCCCTCGGATGCTGCAACTCATGGAGTGGCGTATCTGCTCAGGGTCGCTATAGTGCGACTGTAGGAACATGAGTTTGGTAACGGCACTCTCGACGGTAGAGTCGTAGCCGCTCACCACGCCAGCTTCCTGCAGGTGGAATCCCGTGTCATATCGACCCATCTCGACACAGCCTTGCAGACATTGGCTGATGTTGACGATGACTTTGCCGTTGCGCGTACCTTCTTTCAGGGCGTTGATGAGCCATGGACTCTGTGGCGCGTTGCCGCTGCCGAAAGTGCGCATGACGATGGCCTTGAGGTTGGGCGTATGGATGATGTGGCGGATGAGGTCTTCGCGGATGCCAGGAAACAGCGAGAAGATGATGACGTTGTTGTCCAACCGGAAGTGGGGCGTCATGGGCTTGCTGAAGTCGGGCTTCAGGATGCGCTCGGGGTGATAGACGATGTTGACGCCAGCATCAGCCAGATGGGGATAGTTGAACGACTCGAAGGCATTGAACTCCTCGGCGCTCTGCTTCGTGGTACGATTGCCGCGCAGCAGGCGACTGTTGAAGTAGATGCCGACCTCCGGCACGCGGGCATGTCCCTCGTCGTCCTTGGCGGCAGCCAGCTCAATGGAGGTGATGAGGTTCTCCTTGCCGTCAGTACGCAACAGGCCGATGGGCAGCTGTGAACCAGTAAAGATGACGGGCTTGGTAAGGTTTTCGAGCATGTACGACAGCGCCGACGCCGTATAGGCCATCGTGTCGGTTCCGTGCAACACCACAAAACCATCGTACTCGTCGTAATGGTCGCTGATGACGTGGCTGAGGTCTGTCCATAGCCTTGGTGACATGTCGCTGGAGTCGATGGGCGGTGAGAACTGGTAAGTATCAATCTCAGTGTCGAACTCCTTCAGCTCAGGCACATTAAATAATAGGTGTTCGAAGTCGAAAGGCTCCAAGGCACCCGTCTGCGGATTGCGGTTCATGCCGATCGTTCCGCCAGTATAGATGAGCAGTACTTTACTTTGCATGCGGCAAAATTACGAAAAGTCGAGCACAAAACAAAGAAACTTGTTTCTTTTTTTTGTGTGACCAAGACTGGGAACAATCAGAAATTACCTAGAAAAGTTCCAGAAGTTGCCGTGATTTCCTCAGGAAAGTGCCGTGATTTCCTCAAGAAGTTGCCGTGATTTCTTGCGGAAATCACCTAGAAAAGTTGCCTTTTCCTAAGGAAAACTGGGTGTCCCAGCCCCATGGGACATGGTGCGCCTGTAGCCAACGGGAACTGCGATTTCCGACAAGGCTTTATGCTGTAATCACGGCAATTCCAAAACCAACCTAACAACCTACCATAGCGCCCCGGAATCCCGATGCACACTGGGTTTGAACATGGTAGGTTATCCTTCCGAAACCTACCATCAAACCTACCATTTTTGTTTTTCAACCTACCATCATTATAGTCTCCTTGTAAATTGAAACCAACCCAGATCCTACGTCCGATTTTTGTCCATTGTTTATCCGATGTTAGGTTCGATGGTAGGTAGGATGGTAGGTCTCCGACAACTGACCTACCATGCTTCAGCCCCTGTAAATAAAGGGCTCCCGAAGGATCATGGTAGGTTGTTAGGTTACTTTCAGGATTTGTAAGTACAAGGGGTCGAGGTCATCTATTATTTATCACATTTTGCGGGCTTCTGTTGAGGAATGCACGAACGTTGGCGGTGGCTATCTGGATCAGACGGCTGCGTGCCTCGGTGGATGCCCAGGCGATGTGTGGAGTGATAAAGGCATTGGGCTGTGAGAGCAGGGGATTGTCACTGCTGGGTGGCTCTGTGGTGAGCACATCGGCACAGAATGCACATAGCCGTCCTTCCTGTAAGGCGCAGGCTACGGCCTGGTCATCGATCAATGGCCCTCGGCCTGTGTTGATGAGGATGACAGTCGGCTTCATCTGACGTAGCGTATCGGTATTGATGAGGTGGTGCGTCTTGTCGGTCAGCGGACAGTGAAGTGACAGTACGTCTGACGCAGCCAGCAGTTCCTGTAGTTCTGCCTTTTCGATGCCTGCGGGTAGTTGGTCCTGACTCTTGCTGGTCATGGCCTTCACCTTCATGCCAAAGGCAAGGGCAATCTCAGCCACGCGACGACCGATATTGCCAAGTCCGACGATGCCAAAGGTCTTACCTGCCAGTTCCATGAGTGGGAAGTCCCAATAGCAGAAGTCTGGATTGTCCGACCATCGTCCATTGCGATTCTGTATGGCATAGTGTTCCGTACGGTCTGTAACAGTAAGCAGATGAGCAAACACCATCTGCGCCACACTCTCTGTACTGTAGGCTGGTACGTTGGTCACGATGATGCCGCGTTCGTTGGCAGCCTCGATGTCAACCACGTTATAGCCCGTAGCCAGCACGCCTATATATTTAAGGTGGGGCAGCTGGGCTATCTTTTCTCTGTCGAGTACCACCTTGTTGGTCAGCACGATATCTGCATCCGCAGCCCTATGTACTGTCTCACTCGGACTTGTGCGGTCGTACACGGTCACTTGACCCACTTCTTCCAGCTCCTTCCACGAAAGGTCGCCAGGATTAGCTGTATAGCCGTCAAGAATAACAATTCTCATATGTCATACTATCATTTGGGTTGCAACTCGTCCGTCTTTACATGGGCAGACTCGTCGTTCCAGTTCTGGAACTGGCAGGCAAGACCTACGCGTGCGGACAGCGCTCGAACGGTCCGTCATCTTTCACCTCTACACGTCCGAAAGCCTGCCACCCCATCAGGTGTTGCGGAAATTCGAACGAGCGGTTCTTAACCAATTCACCATACAGTCCGCCGTCAGCGGCATAGTTGATGTCCTCGAAAAAGATGCCGTACATCGTCGGCTGGATGGGCGCACCCAGTTTCTTGGTGTTCACGTCCATCGTCATCTGTGCGCTACCCGTCAGTGCTGTCAGCATCACACAGATGTTAAAGAAGATTCGTTTCATAATTATTTCTGAGCCTTGAGGGCAGCCAGCGAGTCTTTCAGAGAAGCAATCTTCTCCTCGGCATCGCTCTGCTTCTTACGTTCCATAGCGACAACGGCCTCAGGAGCGTTCTGTACGAAGCGTTCGTTGGAGAGCTTCTTCATTACGCCCTGCAGGAATCCTTCCAAGTGTTTCAGCTGGGCCTCCTGCTTCTCTATCTCGGCATCGATGTCGATGAGGTTGCCAAGGGGTACGGCAAACTCGTCGGTGCCTACCATGAAGACAGATGCTGTGGCGTCTTTCTCCGTCACTACGCTGATGGCGCTGAGGTTGGCCATCTTCTCGATGGCGGCATTGTAGGCCTCGTAATGGTTGGCGTTAAGCATCTGCAGCTCTAATTGTTCCTTGGCTGCAATGTTCTTCTGTGAACGGACCATGCGCACGCCAGAGACAATCTGCTTCACTTGTTCAAAATCGGCGATGAGGGTCTTGTCCTCGGCGGGTAAAGCACCGAGTGTGAGACTTTCGCGCATGATGCTCTCGCCGGGCTTGCGGTCGTAGAGAGCCTGCCACAGTTCCTCGGTGATGAACGGCATGAAGGGGTGCAGCATCTTCAGCAGTATGTCGAAGAAGCGGAGTGTCTGGTCGTAGGTCTCGCGGTCGATGGGCTGAGGCTGACCATTGACGTAGGCGGGCTTCACCATTTCCAGATACCAGCTGGAGAACTCGTCCCAGAAGAGTTTGTAGACGGCCATGAGGGCCTCTGAGATGCGGTACTTAGAGAAGAGGTCGTCCAGCTCGGCGTTGACTTCCTTCAGCTTGGCGTCGAACCAGGCGACGGCCAGTTTGTTTGTGGCGATGGCATCGCAACTTACTGTATCGTCGGTAACCTGCCAGCTCTTGACAAGGCGGAAGGCGTTCCATATCTTGTTGTTGAAGTTGCGGCCTTGTTCGCAAAGTGCTTCGTCGAAGAGGATGTCGTTGCCAGCTGGTGCGGATAGCATCATACCCATGCGGACACCGTCGGCACCAAACTTCTCGATGAGTTCGATGGGGTCGGGGCTGTTGCCAAGACTCTTCGACATCTTGCGGCCCAGTTTGTCGCGAACGATACCGGTGAAGTAAACGTGTCTGAAAGGCATCTTGCCTACGTACTCGTAGCCAGCCATAATCATGCGCGCCACCCAGAAGAAGATGATGTCTGGGCCTGTCACCAAGTCGGCGGTGGGGTAGTAGTACTTCAGTTCTTCGTTGTCGGGGTTGTTGATGCCGTCGAAAAGGCTGATGGGCCAGAGCCATGAGCTGAACCAGGTATCGAGGGCGTCCTCGTCCTGACGGAGATCGGCATCGGTCACCTTCGGGTCTTTCTGCTGAGCCAGCAGAAGAGCCTTTTCACGGGTCTCGGCAACTACGAAGTCGCCAGCCTCATTGTAGTAGTAGGCCGGTATGCGGTGGCCCCACCAGAGCTGACGGGAGATGCACCAGTCTTGGATGTTCTCGAGCCAGTTCTTATAAGTGTTCTTGTATTTTGCGGGAACAAAGAGGATGTCGTCACTCATGACAGGCGGCAGGGCTATGTCGGCAAAGTGCTTCATCGACAAGAACCACTGCATGGAGAGACGCGGTTCGATAGCGGTGTCAGGGTTACGCTCAGAATAACCCACCTTATTGGTATAGTCCTCAATGCGTTCCATGAGTCCGGCTGCCTCCAGGTCTTTGGCAATCTGACGGCGGCAATCCATGCGGTCCATGCCGACATAGATGGGCGACTGGTCGGAGATAGTACCGTCGGCATTGAAGATGTCGATGGTTTCCAGATTGTGTGTCTTACCCAGCATGTAGTCGTTGGTGTCGTGGGCTGGGGTCACCTTCAAACAACCCGTACCGAACTCGATGTCGACGTAGCGGTCTTCGATTACGGGGATGACGCGGTTCACCAAAGGAACGATGACTTTACGACCCTTGAGCCACTGGTTCTTCGGGTCCTTGGGGTTGATACACATAGCGGTATCACCCATGATGGTCTCAGGACGAGTGGTGGCGACGACGGCGTAGTATCCGCGCTCGTCCTTATGGATAACGTTGCCTTCTTCCCCGTTGGTTGCGATGCCATCGCAACAAATAGAACCGTCGGGGTTAGCTACATAATATTTGAGGTGGAACAGGTGGCTCTTCTCCTCACGGTAGATAACCTCCTCGGTGGAGAGAGCGGTGAGGGCCTTGGGATCCCAGTTCACCATGCGCAGGCCGCGATAGATGAGTCCCTTGTTGTAGAGGTCGACAAAAACCTTGATGACACTTGCTGAACGCTTCTCGTCCATCGTGAAGGCCGTGCGGTCCCAGTCGCAGCTGGCACCTAAGCGGCGCAACTGCTTGAGGATGATGCCACCGTGCTCGTGGGTCCAGTCCCAGGCATGTTCCAGGAACTGTTCACGAGTCAGGTCGTGCTTCTTGATGCCCTGCTCGGCCAGCTTCTTCACCACCTTTGCCTCAGTAGCAATGGAGGCGTGGTCTGTTCCAGGCACCCAAAGGGCGTTCTTACCCTCCATGCGGGCACGGCGCACCAGAATGTCCTGAATGGTGTTGTTCAGCATGTGGCCCATGTGGAGCACACCCGTCACGTTGGGCGGCGGAATCACGATGGTGTAGGGCTCGCGACCATCGGGTTTACTGGAAAAAAGTTTGTTGTCTAACCAATATTGGTACCATTTCGACTCGACCTCTTTTGGGTCGTATTTGCTTGCTAATTCCATAGTCTTTCTATACCTTATTTATAATAATGGCTGCAAAGGTACAAAAAAAATCTTAATTCATGATTCATTATTCATATTTTTTTTCTACCTTTGCATGTGACTATGGAAAGAAAACATACGAGAGAAGAGAAAATGGAGGCCTTTGGACGGCTGCTGGACGTGATGGATCGCCTTCGCGAAGAGTGTCCGTGGGACCGCAAACAGACTAACGACTCGCTGCGCCAGAACACCATTGAAGAGACTTACGAGCTGAGTGATGCCATCATCCGCGACGACAATCGGGAAATCTGCAAGGAGTTAGGCGACGTTCTGTTACACATTGTCTTCTACAGCCGCATAGGTGAAGAGAAACAAGAATTCGATATAGCCGATGTCTGCAACAAACTGTGTGACAAGATGATATTCCGCCATCCGCACGTTTATGGCGAGGCCGTTGCCAAGAGTGCTGAAGAGGTGCTGGACAACTGGGAGCAGATTAAGCAACGCGAGAAGGACGGCAACAAGACCGTGCTGAGTGGTGTGCCTGCTGCACTACCATCGCTTATCAAGGCGTATCGTATACAGGACAAGGCCCGCCATGTGGGATTCGACTGGGAAGACCGCCAAGATGTCTGGGCTAAGGTGCGAGAAGAATTAGGCGAGCTGGAGGCCGAGTTAAATAAGGAAGACCAGGAACACTCGGAACAGGAGTTGGGCGACTTCCTCTTTTCCGTCATCAATGCCGCCCGGTTGTATAAACTAAACCCGGACAATGCGTTGGAGATGACGAACCAGAAGTTCATCCGCCGCTTCAACTATATTGAGCAACACAGTCTCAAGGCAGGCAAGCCTTTGACGGAGATGACGTTAGAGGAAATGGATGCCCTGTGGAACGAGGCGAAGAGAATTGAAATTGAGAATTGAAAAATGATAAACAAAAAACTAAAATATCGTAAGCTATGAAGAAGTTTGGAATTATCGCTATTGTGGCCTGTGCAGTACTGATGATGGGCAGTTGCGGAAACAAGTCGGACAAAGTGCCGTTTGACAATGGCGACTCTGCCGCTGTTGCTAATGCTGACCCCACCATCTATGGTATCTGTGGTGAGGAGACGTCGATGAACACCTTGCAGATTATTACTGACATGGGTGACACGCTGACGTTGGATGTCTCCAGCGCTCAGGAGAACGGACAGGTATTCGGCGGAATGCATACCGGCGACCGCATGGCTGTGCTGGCAAATGCCGACAGAACAGCTGCGGAACTGATTATCAATCAGGCCACGCTATTAGGAAACTGGGTGATGCCAAATCCCATTGACGGTTCCGACGAAGTGGGTATCAGCATCAAGGAAGGCGGTATTGCCGAAAGTATTGCCCAAAGTACTATTATCTACAAGACTTGGCGCCTCTATCGCGGTAAGCTGGAAATTGTCTTGATTCGTGAAGGCGGTAGCGAGGAAGACGAGACCAACCTTTATGATATTGTCAAGTTAGGTGCCGACTCCTTGGTTTATAAGGATGCCGATGAGACGTTCGAATACACCCGTCAGAAACCGAAGGAGGAATACGGCACGGAGGTACAGTTGGAAGACGCCCAGAACGAATTCTTCATGTAGTCATTGGAGCCGTTCAGAGTCCATATCTTAGGCTGTGGCAGTGCATTGCCCACACCGCGCCACTATGCTTCTGCACAGGTGGTGGAGGTGAGGGGCAAGCAGTTTATGGTCGACTGTGCCGAAGGGACACAGATGCAGCTGCGACGTTCGCGCATCCGTTTTACTAAAATAGGAGCGGTTTTCATCACCCATCTTCACGGCGACCATTGCTTTGGCCTGATAGGTATGATCAGTACCTTTGGCTTGCTTGGTAGAACGGCTGCCCTGCACGTCTATGCCCCCGCGGCATTAGGACCTATGTTGGACGACCAGTTGAAGCTCTTCTGTCGACATCTTGAGTTCGAGGTCGTATTTCACGAAGTAGATACAGAACAGCAACAGGTGATTTACGAAGACCGTTCGCTCACCGTCGAGACCCTTCCCTTAGAACATCGCATGCCCTGTTGCGGTTTCTTGTTCCGTGAGAAACCACAGCTGCCGCACATCCGTCGGGATATGATGGACTTCTACCGGATTCCCGTCAGTCAGGTGAACAACATCAAGGCAGGTGCCGACTGGACAACGGCGGATGGCGAGGTTGTGGCTAACAGCCGTCTGGTAACACCAGCCGACCCGCCGCGTAGCTATGCCTATTGCAGCGACACCCGCTACATGCCGTCGCTGGCAGAGCGCATCAAAGGTGTCAGTACCCTTTATCACGAGGCGACCTACGGCACGGACAACCAGTTATTGGCAGAAAAATACTGCCATTCTACCGCTCGTCAGGCTGCCATGGTTGCCCGCGATGCTGGTGTAGGGCAACTGCTTTTGGGACATTATTCCTCACGCTATGAGGATGAACAATTACTGCTGAAAGAGGCACAAGAAGTGTTCCCTCAGGCATTCCTGACCGACGAACAGGCCGTTTTTGAGGTATAAAATGCATTTTCTTGCAAAAAAATTTGGAAGTTCCAAAAAAACTTCGTAAATTTGCACAAACTATATAGTGGATTGCTTATGAAGAAAAGATTACTTATATTCTCTCTTGCTACGTCGCTTATGCTGACGGCTCCTGTTTTCGTGCAGGCTGCCGATGCCGAAATGGCTCCCGTAGAGCAGACGATAGAAGAGGATATTAATATATCGGTGAACGGTTCTTCGGTGACCGTTAGCGGTGCTCAGGGTAAGACGCTTGAGGTAGTCTCGCTGACAGGCCGTTGCCTGCTATCCGTAAAAATTGAGAGTCCCGCACAACGTATAGAACTTAATGTACCCAGAGGTTGCTACATTTTGAAGATAGGCAAGGTGGTCAGAAAGGTTTCAGTGCGCTGACAGTACTCCTGACCATAGTGTCGCTGCTGACAGTAGGCTGCGACGATTGGAAAGCCAAACAAAAAGAGACCATAACGATGGAGGCGTTTTCAGAATTGAGAACGCCTACCTTTTTCTTAGACCAACAGGTAATCCGTAAAAACCTGTTGGACTTTGCCAGTGCTGACCATGACGGTTTTGAAGCCGACAAGCAGACGCGCAACTATTACCGCTCGGAAGGTTCGTCCTTTGTGTGGTTGAAACGTACGGGCATCGATGAGAGAGCCGACTCGTTGTTGGCATGGCTCCATCAGGTGAATGAGCTGGGCATGTCGGAAAAAGCCTTTACCGTATCGGTGATAGAGAAAGACCTGGAGCGCCTGCGTACACTGGACTTTGACGAAAAGAACAATATCAATACGGTTGCAGCACGTCTGGAATTCCTGTTGACAAAAGCCTGCCTGCGCTATTCCTACGGTCAGCGCTATGGATTCGTGAACCCTTATCAACTCTTTAATAACCTGGATGCCGAGAAGCAGGACACGCTGGGAAACGTCCTCAGATACCGAGGCCTGTTCGATGTCAAAATGGATCTGCCTAATGCCCATTATGCACATACCGTCCTACAGAAGGTCAAGGCCGACAGCCTGACGGACTATTTGAATACCATCCAGCCCCAAGACAGGTTCTACCTGCAACTGAAAGACATGTTGGCCAATGTCTCCACCCAAGAACAGAGGAAACGCGTCATGGTCAATATGGAGCGCAGTCGCTGGCGTCGCCATCAGCCTATAGAGGAGCATGCCAAGCGTATTGTTGTTAACATTCCCGCCTATCATCTTTATGCCTACTCGCCTGACAGCATGCTTGACATGCGAGTGGTGTGTGGAACGGTTAGGACAAAGACGCCACAACTGTCCAGTAATATTGAGTGGATGGAGGTGAATCCACAATGGGTCATCCCTATGAGCATTGTCGAGGCTGACGTAGCACGAAGGGCTGGCGACTCTTCCTATTTCGCCCGTAACCGCTATGCCATTTACGACCGCTCCACCAACAAGAAGCTGGGTGTCCATGAGGTTTCGCGTCAGATGCTGCTGAGCGGCAGATATCGCGTCGCACAGGAAGGTGGGGCAGGCAACTCGTTAGGTCGTATCGTCTTCCGCTTCAAGAACAATTTCTCAGTATTCCTTCACGACACATCCAATCCGGGAGCCTTCCAAAGAGAGTCAAGAGCCGTCTCCCACGGTTGTGTGCGTGTGTCGAAACCCTACGAATTGGCACGTTTTGTGCTGGACAATCCTGACGAGTGGCTATTGGACCGCATTGCCATCTCCATGGGATTGCCCCCCCAGACCGACCGAGGCCGAGAGTATGTCGAGTCACATCCTAACCAGATGCACAAATTGATAGGCTATGTGCCTGTTAAGCCTCGCGTACCTCTTTATATAATATACTATACGCTATGGCCTGACGCTTCGGGGATTCTCCAGACGTGGCCTGACGTTTATGGTTATGACGAGGTGATTTGGCGTCACCTGCAACATTATATATGATGATGAAGACAGACGATCAACTACTCATCCAACAGCTCTTAGATCCCCAGACGCAACGAAGAGCCTTCGAACGTGTGGTACGCGACTATAGCGAACCGCTTTACTGGCAGGTGCGCCGCATTGTGCTGACACATGAAGATGCCAACGATGTGATGCAGAATGTCTTCATCAAGGCTTGGACCCATTTGGACGATTTCCGCCGCGACTCTAAGCTGTCCACGTGGTTATATCGCATCGCTATCAACGAGAGCATAGACTTTATGCGCCGGCAGAAAAAGATGGATATGGTGAGTTCTGACGATGTGGAGTCGGGTGTTGCCAACATGCTGATGGCTGATGACTATTTTGACGGCGATGCGACCGAGGCACAGTTGCAGGAAGCCATAGCCAAACTGCCTGACGTCCAGCGTACAGTATTTACACTTCGCTACTATGAAGACATGAAATATAGCGAGATCAGCAAGATCCTGAAGACCTCTGAGGGAGCCCTGAAAGCTTCTTACCACATAGCGGTGAAAAAGATTTCTGAATTTTTCAAGCAGCGAGATTAAACCTTTTTATATACCTTACGTCATATAAACAAACAAAACGGACATGAACAACGAAGAAAAATACATCCGCGAGAAGATTGGACAAAAAAATCCTTTCAGCGTACCAGAAGGTTACTTTGACCAGCTGGCCGAACAAGTGATGGCTCAGTTGCCGGAGCGAGACTTCATCAAGTCGGAGCAGACGGTGACTATAAAGCCGCAGCGTCACGCCAAGAGCAAGATTGTTGCACTGCGTCCCTGGCTTTATGCCGCAGCAAGTGTCGTCATTGTTCTGGTGATGTCGCTGTCGTACTACTTCCATCGGAATGCAGGTACCGAACTGCAGGCATCTACTACTGTCATGCCAGTAAGTCCCGAGGAATCCTATATCGACGAAGCCGCAGACTATGCCATGCTTGACAATGTAGAAATATATGCCTATCTGGCAGAAAACTAATAGAAAAGTAGGATACATGAGAAAAATCATCTTCATAGGGATATGCCTTTGGGTGAGTCTTGCAGGCTTTGCCCAGGACAACAAGAAATTCTCGCCCGAGAAATTCGAGGCCGACCAGCAGGACTTTATTACCAAGGAAGCCAAACTGGACGAACGTGAGGCAGCGAAATTCTTTCCTTTGCTGAGGGAGATGCAAAAGAAGCAGCGTGCCATTTACAGTAGGATGCGTGGTCTTGGTATGCAGAAGCCTGCTGACGAAGCCGGTTGTGAAAAGGCTATCAGGGAGCGCGACAAGTGTAATTTGGAACTGCGCCAAGTTGAGCAGAACTATCACAAGAAGATGTTGCAGGTGATTTCAGCTTCCAAGCTCTATGATGCTATCCGTGCCGAGTCTGATTTCCATCGAAAGATGATGCAGGGCTGGCGCCACGGAGGAATGGGCAGACCAGGCGGCCCTAATGGCAAGCCGATGGGCTGGCGCCCAGGAGGTTTTGGCGGTCCTAATGGGAAGCCGACGGGCAAACGCCCTTGAGGTCACACTTTTCACAATGAGGCTTGCGCGCTGTGCAGACATAGCGTCCATGCAACAGCAGCCAATGATGAGCCCGCGGAACATCCTCCGCGGGTATATTTTTTGTTAAAGCCTGTTCCACCTTGAATGGCGTATCATCTTTGGGAGATACCAGCCCAAGGCGATGGCTGACTCGGAATACGTGAGTGTCGACTGCCATCGTAGCCTTGCCGAAGGCCACGCTCTGGATAACATTTGCAGTCTTGCGTCCCACACCAGGGAGATCCAGCAGCAGGTTCATGTCGGAAGGAACTTCTCCATCATGCCGTTCAACCACCATTCGTGCCATCTTTACTAAATGTTCTGACTTCGCGTTAGGATAGGAAACGCTCTTGATGTATTCCAGTACGTCCTCTGGCTCGGCCAGCGCCATGCTTCGCGCATCGGGATAGTGTCGGAAGAGTTCCGGCGTTACCTGATTGATGCGCTTGTCGGTACATTGCGCACTAAGAATGACGGCAACCAATAGCTGGAAGACGCTGCCGAACTCCAGCTCCGTCTCTACTTCCGGCATTTCCTTTCGGAAGTAGTCCAGTATAAAATCGTATCTCTCTTTGCGCGTCATAGGGCTGTTTACGACAGTTGCTGAAGGCGGGCAATGTATTTGCCGATGATGTCAAACTCCAGATTGACAATGGTGCCGACCTTGATATCGCAGAAGTTTGTATGTTCAAAGGTGTAGGGGATGATAGCCACCTGGAAAGTGCTCTCCGTGGGGTTGCACACCGTCAGGCTGACGCCATTTACCGTAACGGAACCCTTGTCGACGGTAAAGTAACCATGATGCGCCATCTCCTTGTCCTGCTTGTATTCGAACGTGAAGTAGGTGCTGCCGTCGGCATCCTCCATGGCAATGCAGCGGGCTGTCTCGTCAACGTGTCCCTGAACGATATGTCCGTCGAGACGTCCGTTCATCAGCATAGACCGCTCGATGTTCACCTTATCGCCAACCTTCAGCAGTCCGAGGTTCGAACGATCTAAGGTCTCCTTCATAGCTGTGACGGTATAGGTACCGTTCTCTATACTTACTACGGTGAGGCATACACCGTTATGAGCTACGCTCTGGTCAATGCCCAACTCGTCGACAAACGAGCAGCGCAGCGTAAAATCAATATTCTCTCTGTCTTTCTTGATGGCTACAACGGTAGCAAACTCCTCGATGATTCCGGAAAACATAAAAATCTTAATTCTTAATCGGTATCGCCGATAACTCTTAACTCTTAATTCTTAACTCAAAATTAAAAAAGGGGACGCCCGATGATGTGATGAAAACTCCTTTGTTAAAAGATTCGAGCGCTCTCTGTCTTTGTAATCCACTGGTCTTTCGGCTTCTCACGTTGTGAGAGTGTGGCCCGCCATTGGCAAGAGAAACTAACTCAGTTTTCGATGTAATTTGATGAGTATCCCGATCGAATCGGCACGCCCCCTATGGTTTTTGTTTCTTTTGTAAGGACGGTTTATCCCGTTCTCACATGTCTTCGACTGCAAATATACGAAATTATTCTGAATGTTGGATAACCAATTATGAATTATTAATAATCAGTCTTCAATTATTTCGTATTCATCCGTCTTTTCCTCTTCGGGTTGCTGCTCTTTGGGTTGCTGTTCCTTCTCTGAAAGTGTGTCTTCGGCATCCTGTGGCGCATAGCGCTTTCGCAGATGTTCCTGATACCACCAAAGTCCCCAGAGCATTCCCACCATAATGATAATCATGTAAACCCATACGGCTGCTGAAGAGAAAATGAAGTACGGCGGTACGACAACCTCTATAGTCCTCATGTCGTAGGCCTCTGGCGACTCCAGCAGGAAGGCCTTAACCTGAAAGTGGTAAGTGCCAGCGGGTATGTCGGTATAGCTTGCCTTACGGCTTTTATCGGCATTCTGCCACTCTTTGTCGTAGCCGTCTAATTTGTACTGATAGACGATGCGGTGCTGCAACTGGTAGTTAAGTGCTGCATAGCGGAAGGTAAACATGGTGCTGTGAGATGGGATGATGACGCGTCTACTCTCCGGCACATAATAGTCGTATGTGTCTGTCAGTCTGGGGCTCTGCAGTTCATCGTTGAGATAGAAATCGGTTATTCTCAACTTCAGTAACGAACCGGTGGAGTTCCTCAGTTTACCTCTGTCAATGGTATAATAGCCGTTCAAGGTTCCAAAGAGGATTTTTCCCTTGCCTGCGGTGATGGCAGCCCCCTCTGAGCACATGGTATCATCGACGCCGTCCAGTTGCGAGAAGGTGGTCAGAATTTCCTTCTTTACATCAAACGAACAAAGGATGTGGTCGGTGGCAAACCATACGTTGCCCCTGTCGTCAAAGGTAATGCTTCTTATTTCCTCTGAAGGCAGTCCGTCTTCTACACCATAGTTTTTAAATTGCCATGCGCCGTCTTTATCCATTTGGACAGTCCGGCTGAGACCACCGCTGTTAGTTCCTATCCACATGGTGCCGTCCGGAGCACAGGTCAAGTAGACGATGTCGTTGCTCATCAGGCCTTTCTCCATCTCTTCCGGTTCTTTGAGCACTTCAATGCTGACAGCGTTTTTATGCAACGACATGATGAGGATGCCGTCGGTGGTTCCTGCCCATACTTTTCCGTCTTTGGCTACGGCTATGGTTCTCACCTTTTGAAAATCATTTAATGGATAGTGTTTCAAGGCGTTCTTGGCATGAAGAGCAACATATTTACCGGCTTTGTTCTTGCGCAGAATATTGACGCCACCTCCGTATGTCGCTACCCAGATGTTTCCTTCGTGGTCCTCTACGGCCTGATAGGCACTATTGGCACTAAGCGACCAGATGTCTTTGTCGTCGTGGCGGATGTTCACAACGGTATAGCCACTGCCGTTAGGAGTAATTTTGTAGATGCCGTTGTCTTTGTCACACACCCAGTAGTTCCCCTTCGAGTCCACGGACATGCCGTAGGGTCTGCCGATAGGCTTACCGGTTGAGTCGTGGGTAATGGTGCCTACGGGTTTGCCGTTGTCATCCTGTATGAAGATACATCCACGTTTGTTGCAAAGAAAAGTCAGATGGCGTTTCTTGTCATAGCACATGGCACGGACCTCGTTGTCCATGGGATGGTCGGATTCGGGTATTAGTAATGTACGGGTGATGGTGTTCTTCAGCACCTCCAGCTTTTCCAGTCCGCGGCGGATGGTTGACTCCCATATCACGCCATCGTTCATCTCCAGACGGGCGTTCACCGTGTTGGAAAGGTTCCACGGGTTGCTTGGGTCGTTGTGGAAGTACTCCACTTCGTCGGTATCACGATTGTAGTATCCGTAACCGCCATGATTCATGCGAATCCATACCAGGCCAAGTGCCTCGCCGAACTCTGCGCCTCGGCTGGTAAACTCTGGAATCAGCACGCGCTGGTGGAAGGATTTCACGTCGCCTGTCTCAAGATTCATGCGGTAGGCGCCGTCGCCCAAGTCAGAATACCAGAGTGTTCCGTGGCTGTCAATATAGAGTCCTGTTACCTCCTGACCGATATCCTTCACCAGAGTAGGCTCCTTGCCGTATGAGAACTGGTAAATCTTTCCGCTTCTCGTGCCGACATAGATGTTATATCCGTTAGAGCTCAGCTGAGAGATGTTCTCATCCAACAACAGTCCTTTCCTTTCAACCGAAAGGTTGGCCATGTCTATGCGGTGTACACCAGCGTCAGTACCTACCCAAAGGTCGCCGTGGTAGCCTTCGACAATACTGCTGACCGTCAGGTTACCGGTCATGATGAGCTGCTGTTTCAGTCCGTTACGGTCCAATCTCAGTTTGTAGAGGCCAATGTCCTTGAACGATGCGAGCACGTCGCCCCCGCTTGTGACAAAGGGCTGGTAGAAGTAGTCCATTTTGTACTCGTCATGTCCGCTGATGTCCTTTAGGGGATCTTCTATACGGTCGGTCTGGCGATTGATGACGAAGAGACGACCGTCGTACATCTTCAACCAAAGGTTTTGCGACTGGTCGGCTACCATAGCGTCCACGCGGTTGTGAAGTCCTCTAATTCCGCTGCGGTTGCCTGTCTGATAATTATAGAAGGTGTAACCGTCGAAACGTGAGACACCATTCCATGTGCCCATCCACAAGAAACCATAGTCATCACAGCACAACTTGGCAATGGTATTGCTTGGCATACCGTCGTCTGTGGAGTAGTGTGACAATGATGCCTGCAAATGCTGGGCTCTCAGTTCCTGTGGGACTAAGAGCACCAGCGCTGCAAGCAGTGTTAGTAATAGTTTCCTGTAGTAGTTTGTAGCCATTATGTATGTTTTATCGGCGTTTGCGTGCCGTACTCATACTTAGTATGCGAAGAGGGGGTAGCTCTTCATCGTCTCGTTGACGCGCTGGCGAACGCTGCTGATGACCTGTTCGTCCTCGGGAGCGTTGAGCACTTCCTCAATCCAAGCGGCAATCTGCACCATCAGGTCCTCCTTGGCACCACGCGTGGTGATGGCCGGTGTACCCAGGCGAATGCCTGAGGTCTGGAAGGCTGAACGAGAGTCGAAGGGAACCATGTTCTTGTTGACCGTGATGTCGGCTGCTACCAGGGCATTCTCGGCCACCTTACCGGTCAGGTCGGGATACTTGGAGCGCAGGTCAACCAGCATGGAGTGGTTGTCGGTACCGCCGCTGACAATTGAGAATCCGCGCTTGACGAGTTCCTCGGCCAGCACCTTGGCGTTCTTCTGTACCTGCTTGGCCCACTCCTTGAACTCGGGCTTCAGGGCCTCGCCGAAGGCAACGGCCTTGGCAGCGATGACGTGTTCCAGCGGACCGCCCTGCTGACCAGGGAATACGGCGCTGTTGATGAGTTGCGACATCTTCTTGACGACACCCTTCGGTGTGGTGTAACCCCAGGGGTTGTCGAAGTCCTTGCCCAAGAGGATGATACCTCCACGCGGACCGCGCAGGGTCTTGTGGGTGGTCGATGTGACGATATGTGCATATTTGACGGGGTTCTCCAAGAGTCCGGCAGCAATAAGACCAGCGGGGTGAGCCATGTCAATCATGAGCAGGGCGCCCACTTTGTCAGCAATCTCACGCATGCGCTTGTAGTCCCACTCGCGGCTATATGCCGAGCCACCGCCGATAATCAGCTTGGGCTTGTGCTCCAGGGCTAAGCGCTCCATCTCGTCGTAGTCCACGCGGCCCGTCTCTTTGTTCAGGTTGTAGCCAACGGGCTTATAGAGAATACCTGAGGTGTTGACCAGCGAACCGTGAGAAAGGTGGCCGCCGTGATCCAGGTTCAGACCCATGAATGTGTCGCCGGGCTTCAGCACAGCCAGCAGTACGGCAGCGTTGGCCTGTGCGCCAGAGTGTGGCTGGACGTTGGCATACTCGGCACCGAAGAGTTGGCATACGCGGTCGATGGCCAGTTGCTCTACCTTGTCCACCACCTGACAGCCACCATAATAGCGGTGACCGGGATAGCCCTCGGCATATTTATTTGTCAGGTAGGAGCCCATGGCTTCCATCACCTGGTCGCTAACGAAGTTCTCACTGGCAATGAGCTCAATGCCTTTCAACTGGCGCTGGTGCTCCTGCTCAATCAATTCAAAAATCTGATTGTCTCTTTCCATTTGTCTTTGTTTATTTGTGTTCTTTTTGTGAAAGTGGTGACAAAGGTACGAAAAAATCTTGAAACAACAAGATGAATTTCCGAATATTTTGTACTAAGATAATTATTTTTGATGTAAGTTACTTCTCATCGAGCAGGTCTGGGCGTAGTCTTCGGGTGCGGTCAAGGGCCTGTTCCAGTTCCCAGTTGCGGATTTTCGCCTCGTTGCCGGAGAGGAGTATCTCTGGCACTTTCCAACCTTTGTAGTCTGCCGGACGTGTATAGATAGGTGCTGCCAGAAGGTCGTCCTGGAAACAGTCGGAGAGTGCTGATTGCTCGTCGCCGATGACGCCAGGTACTACGCGGACGATTGCGTCGGCTATCATGGCAGCCACCAGTTCGCCACCCGTCAATACGAAGTCGCCGATTGAGATTTCCTTGGTAATGAGATGGTCACGCACGCGCTGGTCGATGCCTTTGTAGTGGCCTGCCAGGATGATGAGGTTCCCCTTCAGCGACAGTTCGTTGGCCATGTGCTGGTCGAAGCGTTCGCCGTCGGGCGAGGTGAAGATGACCTCGTCGTAGTCACGTTCTGCCTTCAGCGCCGTAATGCAGCGGTCTATGGGTTCACATTGCATGACCATTCCTGCAGAGCCTCCGTAGGGATAGTCGTCAACGCGGCGCCACTTGTCTAACGTGTAGTCGCGCAGGTTGTGCAGCCTTATTTCGGCCAGACCTTTCTTTTCGGCACGGGCCAGTATGCTTTCGTGTACGAAGCCCTCCAGCATTTCGGGCAGTACGGTGATGATGTCTATTCTCATTGAACTTTGAACTTTGATCTTTGATCTTTGACCTTTATGATTTGTTATAGAATGCCTGGATTTTGTCTATATACTGTTCACCCACTTGGCGGCCGAGGTTATAGACGTGGCGCATCTGGTCGGCATCGTGACAGATGTGGCCAATGGGTATCTTTTCGTCAGGACGGATGACCAGGCAACGACCTTCACGCTCTGCTTGAGCAACATAGTCTAACTGCTTGTTATACATAACGTGACGCTCATCCATCGCTTGAATCATTTTCGGGTATTTGTGGAGTGACATGCGCATCAGCGGCATCAGTCGGTTATGCGCTTTGCGGTAGCCCAAGGGTTGCGTCAGGATGACCACGTTACGGCTATAGCCGATGCTTTCGAAGTACTCCAAGGGAATGCTGTCGCTGACGCCGCCGTCCAGTAGTTTCAGGCCGCCGAGTTCCACCACTTTCGACACCAATGGCATGGATGCCGAGGCGCGGATGTAGTCGTAGCACTCGTCGTCGGCCTTGTCTAGCTGGCGATAGACGGCTTGTCCCGTCTCCACATCGGTACACACGGCGATGAACGCCATAGGGTTGTTGTTGAAGGCCTCGTTATCGAAGACGTCGTATTGTGTGGGTATGATGTGGTAGCCGAAGTCGGCGTTGAAGTAGTTGCCGGTGGTCAGCAGGGAGCGCACGCCGCTATAGCGCGAGTCGTTGGCAAAGCGGGTATTATAGCGGATGGTCCGGCCAGCTTGTCGTGACTTATAGTTACAGCCAAACGCCGCACCAGCCGAGACGCCGATCAGTCCGTCGGGCCAGATGTCATGCTCCATCATGACGTCTGTAATGCCTGCCGTCCACAGTCCACGCATGGCACCGCCCTCAAGTACAAGTCCTTTCTTCATCATTTCGGCTGCAAAGTTACTCATTTTCTGCCGGAATCTCAACGGAAAGGGGGTTAAAATTATAAAATGGTCATGATATCGCGCAGGCTATCTATAATATAAGTGGGGGCCTGCGGGGTGCTCTTCGCATCGACATTCCAGCGGTTGAAGAGCATCGCGTCGAGTCCTGCGTTCAGGGCGCCGAGGATGTCGGTCTGAAGGTTGTCGCCTATCATGAGGGTGGTTTCAGGGCGAGCTCCTGAGACCTTCATGGCATAGTCGAAATACTGCGGCGAGGGTTTGTTGAAGCCGGCGTCTTCGCTGAGGATGATGGTGTCGAAGTGGTCGCGGAGTCCACAGGCAGCCAGCTTCTTGTATTGCACCTCGTGGAAGCCATTGCTGGTCATGTGCATGCGGTAACCTTTCCCTTTCAGATAGTCCATCAGCTCGTGGGCGCCATCGACGACGCCAGGTTTGTTAGAGCAGAAGCCGAGGAATATGTCGCTCATTTTCAAACACATCTCTTCAGTTACTTCAAGTCCTTGTCCGGCGCTTAATGGGCGACGAAAACGCTCCACGATGAGGAAGGGACGGGTAATCTCGCCCTTGGAATAGCGGCTCCACAGGTCAATGTTCGCAGCCCAGTAGGCATCGTAGAAAACCTGCGGGTCAGGAAAATAGCGCCCTAACTGGAAGGCCTCGAAGGTCTCGCGCAGGGCGATGACAGCATTGCCGTAGGTGTCGTACAGCGTGTCGTCGAAGTCGATAAAAAGGTCGGTATATTTTTTCATTTTCGTTATCGTTTTCGTTATCGTTATCGTTATCGTTTTCGTTTTCGTTATTCTTCATAAACGGTCCCTTCGTCGTCGATGAGGAGGATGGTGAGATGGCCGTTGGGCAGCAGGGGGCGACAATGTTCCTGACAATGGCTGATGACGACGGAGGCGAAGGGCTGTTTCTTGTCGTCAGGCAGCATGTCCCAGAGTTCGCGGGCCAGCGTGATGTGGCTGATGTCGATGTCGCAATGGGTCTCGTCGAGCATCTGGCGGATGAAGTCCTTGTCCATCGTGGCCTTCTTGCTATGGGTGTCCAAGTGTCCCTGAGCCAGCTTGACGGCTTTGCCCAGCATGACGCCGAGGGTGACGTTAAGAGGGCTGATGTTTGATGGATGATGGCTGATGGATGAGGGCTGAGGGGAGAGGCTGGCGATGATTTTCAGCGTCTCGCCGATGTAGTTGCCGTACTCCACAAAGGCTTGCTGGGGCAGGGTGGGGTAAAGGGCTTTGACGAAGCGTTCGCTCTTGCCGCCGCTGTTGATGACGATGCGGTCAGTACCGCTTGCCAGCGCCACTTCAACGCATTTGCGGATGCTGGCGATGAAAGCCTCTTCTGAGAAAGGTTTCACGATGCCCGAGACGCCGATGATCGAGATGCCACCCTCGATGCCCAGACGGGGATTGAAGGTGCGGAGGGCAATCTCTTCGCCACCAGGGACGCTGATGGTGCAGACCACCCCCCGACAGGCCACCTCCTGGAAGACCCTCCCCCGTCCCCTCCCTGAATGGAGGGGAGTGATTAGTCTTTCGAGGTTCTGGCGGATCATCGCGCGCGGACCTTTATTTATAGCTGGTTCACCAGGAGGATAGTCGAAGCCAGGCAACGTGAAGCGCCCAACACCTTCGCCACCAAGGATTTTTATTTGAGGACCGTCCCCAAGATTCATTTGAGAACCGTTCCCAAGATTCAAACCGTCCCCATAACCCACGGTGGCGCGGATTTTGATGCCGTCGGTCACGTCAGGGTCGTCGCCAGCCTCTTTGACGCAGTAGGCGCAACAACTTCCTTCCTTTGCGGGCGATGGGGTGTCGTCGGCATAACCTACGGCAACAGAAATCGTTTCGCCGTTGGGCAGTAGCACAGGCACTTCCTGAGGCGTCTCGCCAGTAGTCAGCCTGATGGTTGCCGCCACAGCAGCCGCCGTAGCGCAGGTGCCTGTCGTCAGTCCGCTGTGCAGGGGGAAGAACTCTGGCAACAGCTTCTCTACTGCCCGTCGCAGGCCGTGAGGACCGTTGACAACAAGGTAATGGGAGGAACTTGTGGAGACATAGACGGGCCGTTCCACTACAAAGACCTTCACGCCAGCCTGTCGCGCTGCCTCCACCTTTTCCGTAAAGCCGCCGCTCAGACCGCTCTCCTTGGTGATGATGGCGTCTGGGCGCAGCTGCCTGATAAGCGCTGAAGTCTCGTCGGTTTCATAATACACGAGCCGCTCCTCAGGGAAATTGTTCGCCATAGCAATGGACTTGGAGGCTTGGCGGTTTAGGATGCGGAACCAGCAGTCGTGCTTCAACTCACCATGCGTGTCATCCGACCCATGCTCATGCTGTTTCCAATACTGTTGCAGCTTCCCGATGGTATTCACCCCCGTCAGCGCCAGAAGCCGCTCCACGTGGTTCGCCTCCAACAGGCGGACGGCATCGTCGTAGTCCTTACACCAGACCAGGTCGGCGTCGTGTTCAGGATAGATGCGGTCGTAGCGGACAATAGGGGCGCCGATGTGCTTGGAGACGACGAGCAGGTTGCGGTGCAGCTCCCCGGCAAAGGGGTGTGCGGCGTCGATGATGAGCCGTATGCCGTGTTCCTGACAACAAGCCACCATCTCCGTCACCTCCATCTTACCCGTCAGGTGGATGCCGTTCAGCAGTTCTACCTGCTGCCCGTCGCTGCGCGTGGAATAGTAGTACAGGCTGCCGGCCTCTTCCAGCACCTCAACAGCCTTGCGACCCTCAGTCGTTCCTCCGAATACCAGTATCATACTTGCAAATGTAGCAATATTTTCTGATACCGCCAAATATTTCTCCGTGAATCTGATATTTATCAAGAAAAACCGTCCTGTGCGCTTAAAACAGGAGCCTGGGCCACCGATTTCCCAGAGTTCTCCGTACCTTTGCACCCATGATAGTTGCAAACATGAATCTCCATGAGGTTTACGACACGCTCATGAGCGAGATGCCGAAACTGGACTGGAAGCGCGACGTCCTGCTGCCCAAAGCCGTCAAGCAGATGGACAAGGTGATGCGGTTTAATAATTATGTGATGTATGACTACAAGATACCATCTTCCAACAACCAGTACATCATCTATTTCTATCGCGAGCAACCCCTCGGCCCCGTCCTCTCCGGCTACCTCTGCGTCCTTTACGACGGCAGCAAGCGCTTTGTCATCAAGTGGACCGACTGGCGCAAACCCGCCGTCCACGTCTTCACGAGCCATTTCCTGCAGCGCTACAAGGAACGTTTCCTCAAGCAGCCCGACATGACGGCCAACGAAGTGGCGGTCAGGTTCCTCTCGCGCAACTTCCAGCTGAAGCCGATGCCCGTCGACGAGCGCATCAACAAGCATGTCGAGAAATACGGCGAATATGCCGGTGAAGGCTTCCTGGCTCCCGACGGGTTCTGTTTCAAGCTCTCTGGAATGGAGCGCCTTGAAGGCACCGCCCCAGTCGGCATCAGCTTCTTCACCACCTTCATGCCCATCTCCGACATGTCCAAGAGCCAGCAGCAAGCCATCTACGAAGAGTGCATGAAAGACATCGACGCCCTGTGAGGTGTACTGAAAAGTAGCATAAATCCAATACTTCCCCTTCAATTATTGCCGTGATTTCCTGCAGAAGTTGCCGTGATTTCCTTCAGAAGTTGCCGTGATTTCCTTCAGAAGTTGCGGTGATTTCTGCAACTTTTCTAGGTGATTTCTGAGGAAAAGTGCCGTGATTTCTTACAGTTATTGCCTAGATTTCCGAGGGAAAGTGCCATTTAGCCACAGATTATCTTCAAAATTAGGTCAGAATACTTAATTCTTACGACGCTTTTTTTTGCGCCAAGAATGGGGAAAAACATCGGAACTAGGGGCTCGTGCATGTCTTTTGAAGCCTGCGTGAGCAGGAGCTTGATGCATTCTGTGCCCTTACCGAGTGTCGGCATCACGGGCGCTGTTGTTTTTGAAATGTCGTATCTCATTGATTTTCTGCTTTTTAGATGAAACTTAAATTGTCAGGCGTTTCAGTTTCAGTTGTTTCAGTTGTATTTTCGAGGGGTGCCTTTTCCCCTCTTATTTATATAACTATCTAATTATTAATTAGTTATATATTATAATAAGGGGGGGGTGGCACATATAATACCCTCAAAAAACGAACTGAAACTGAAACAACTGAAACGCTTCGGTCTTTTTTACCTTTTTACTATTTCTCTACGAGGCCCTCCAGTGCCATGCAAAGTTCGTTGTAAACTCCGAGGGCGTAGCGCTCGACGCTAAAGTCCTCGCCATCCTTCATCACATTCTCACTACGAAGCATTGTCTTTACGTTCACGCCCTTATGCGTGTTGCGGTTAAATACCTTTTTCATTGTTTTTCTTGCTTTCGGGAAAGCCCTCGGTCTCACACGAGGGACCCTCCGCACAACCGGAAAGTGAGACTGGCCTACGGTCCAACGCTTGACCATTTTTCCCGTTGATTGGTGCTGCAAAGGTAAGGAAAAGGATGCATGAAAATGAATGCCTCGAACATAATAATTCCGCGAAAACGCAGTATATATAATATAAAGGTATAACAAAAAAACGAAAAGAACATGAAGCAAACCATCATCACCATTCTACTCGCCCTCGTCGCAATGGCGGGGCTGGCAAATAATAAAATTGTATGGGAAAACCCATCTGTTGCTTATTCTGCCATTCCGTATTTTGAAATCCAGAAGGTGGAAATGACGAAGGAAAAGACTGCCATGTATGTCAGGATGGCTCTTTTACCACTGGCGGAGGGCGGAGAGCAGTTCGTTGTTCTCCGTGCGGGTGCCGACGGTGACGCGCAGGCAGTTCTGGCAGAGCTGGATGCGGGAGCGGTTGCGGACAATGATGCCTTTGTCCACCAGATAGTCGTAAATCTTCTGGGCGTCAGTCATGCGGGCCAGGAAGAAGTTGGCGTCGGTCCTGAACACCTGTTCGCAGATGGGCAGGTCGTTGAAGGCCTGCATCAGACGGCTGCGCTCCTGTAGGAGTGTCTTCACCCACTTGTCTACCTCGAAGGGGTCGCTCAGCGCCTCAAGGGCCTGCTGTTGCGTGAGCAGGTTGACGTTGTAGGGGTATTTCACCTTATTATAAATAGAGATGATGTCGGGTGAGGCAAAGGCCATGCCCATGCGGATGGCTGCAGACCCCCAGGCTTTCGACATGGTCTGGAGGATGATGAGGTTCGGATGGGTGGGCAGTTCCTGGCGTAAGGACTGTTGCTGGGCGAAGTCGATGTAGGCTTCGTCAACGATGACGATGCCCTCGAAGCCCTCGATGACTTTCAGTATCTCGTCGCGGTCGAGCGAGTTACCCGTCGGGTTGTTGGGCGAGCAGAGCCAGACGATCTTGGTGTTCTCGTCGCAGGCCTTGAGCAGTTCGTCGGCGTGGAGCTGGTAGTTGTCGTCAAGCAGGACCTCACGACACTCGATGTCGTTGATGTCGGCACACACCTTGTACATGCCGTAGGTGGGCGCGATGGACACGACGTTGTCGCGGCCTGGCTGACAGAAAATGCGGTAGGGCAGGTCGATGGCCTCGTCGCTGCCGTTGCCCAGGAAAATCATGTTCTCGGGCACGCCCTTCACCTTCGAGAGTACCGCCTTCACCTCGCGCTGCAGGGGGTCGGGATAGCGGTTGTAGGGGGCGTTATACGGATTCTCGTTGGCATCCAGAAAAACATGAGCCTCCTTGCCGGAGTATTCGTCGCGTGCGCTACTATAGGGTGCAAGACTCCAGATGTTCTTTCTAACTAATTGTTCTAAAGGTTTCATGTGTTCTCTGAATTATAATCTTTAATCTTTAATATTTAATTTCCTCATTCTTACCGTCATGGCGTTCTTGTGAGCGTCCAACTGTTCGGCCTCGGCCATCAGCTCGACGGCGCGGCCAATGTGGCGAATGCCTTCCTCCGTCAGATGCTGGAAGGTAATCTTGCGGCAGTAGGAGTCGAGGTTGACGCCGTTGTATGCCGTAGCATAGCCATGGGTGGGCAGCGTGTGGTTGGTGCCGCTGGCATAGTCGCCGGCACTCTCGCAGGCATAAGGTCCGAGGAAGACGCTGCCGGCATTCACCACGCGTTCGGCCAACTGCTCGTAGTCCTGCGTCTGGATGACTAAGTGCTCAGGGGCATAGAGGTTGGTAAGGGCGAGCATCTCGTCGACGGAATCGACGAGAACGTAGCGGCTGTTGTCAAGAGCCTTGGCGGCAATGTCCTTGCGAGGCAGCAGGTCCAGCTGGCGTTCTACTTCGGCCTGCACTTCGGCGAGTTTCTGTTCCGAGGTGGTGATGAGCAGCACTTGCGAGTCGATGCCGTGCTCGGCCTGAGACAAGAGGTCGGCTGCCACAAACTCATCGTTGGCAGTAGCATCGGCCAGCACACAGACCTCCGAGGGGCCTGCTGGCATGTCGATGGCCACTTCGTCGAGGCTGACATGTTGTTTGGCGGCCATCACGTATTGGTTGCCAGGACCGAAAATCTTGAACACCTTGGGAACCGACTCTGTGCCGTAGGCCATAGCGCCGATAGCCTGTACGCCGCCAATCTTGAAGATCTTGCTGACGCCGGCAATGCGTGCTGCCACGAGGATGGCGGGGTTCACCTTGCCGTCGCGGCCCGGTGGGGTACACAGCACTATCTCCTTACATCCTGCTATCTTGGCCGGTGTGGCTAACATCAGGACGGTAGAGAAGAGTGGGGCTGTGCCGCCGGGGATGTAGAGACCGACCCGCTCGATGGCGACGCTCTTCTGCCAGCAGCTGACGCCTTCCTGCGTCTTGACCTTCTGGCCGACGAAGCGCTGTGAGACGTGGAACACCTTGATATTATGGTGAGCCAGGATGATGGCGTCGCGCAGTTCGTTGCTGACCAGTCCCTCGGCTTCATCCATTTCGGCCTCGCTGACGGCTAATGTTTCCAGCGCCACTTTGTCGAAATTCAGTTCATAGTCCTTCACGGCTGCGTCGCCACGCTGGCGGATGTCGCCGAGCACGTTGGCCACGGTCTCGTTCAGCTGTGTCAGGTCGAGCCTCGGACGCTCCACAATCTCAGCCCATTGCTCCTTCGGAGGATATTTGAATATTTTCATAATGCTGCGTTTCCTGCGTTAATCAATGAAAGGTATGGAAGAAATGAGAGTAACCGCCATTTCTTTCATTTTGGTTATAGTATCATTTTTTCAATTGGCGTGACCAATATGCCCTGAGCACCCATCTCCTTCAGCTTGCCGATAATCTCCCAGAAACGCTTCTGGTCCAATACGGTGTGGACGGAGCACCAGTCTTCGTCGGCTAACGGGATGATGGTGGGACTCTTCAGGCCAGGCAGCACGCTGATAATGTCCTGGAGACGGGCCTTGGGGGCGTTCATGCGGACATACTTCTTGTCCTCGGCCTCCTTGACGGCCTTGAAGCGGAACAGCATCTGCTCGAGAGTGTCACGCTTTTCGGCAGACAACTGTTTGTTGGCAATGAGAAGCGCCTCGCTCTTCATCACCACCTCCACCTCGCGAAGATTGTTCGAGACAAGGGTGGACCCCGACGAGACAATGTCGAAGATGCCGTCGGCCAGACCGATGCCCGGGCTGATTTCCACGCTGCCCGTAATGACATGTATCTCGCAGTCCACACCCTGCTCTTTCATATAGTCACGCAGGATGTTGGGATAGCTGGTGGCAATCTTCTTGCCGTTGAACCAGTTCACGCCACGGTATTCTATCTCTTTGGGGATGGCCAGCGACAGTCGGCATTGTGAGAAGCCTAAACGCGACACGATATCTGCCGGTTCGTTACGCTCGACAAACTCGTTCTCGCCCACCACGCCAATGTCGGCCACGCCGCTGGCTACCGACTGGGGAATGTCGTCGTCACGCAGGTAAAGAACTTCTAACGGGAAGTTGGATGACTGAACGAGTAGTGTTCGCTTTGAGGCGCTGACCTTGATATCTGCTTCAGCAAGCAGGTTCATGGTGTCTTCAAACAGACGGCCCTTGGATTGTACGGCAATTCTTAACATCTTTATAATTTACTATTTGACGATTTATAATTTACAATTTCCTGTTTGTCTATTTACAATTTATTGTTTCCTAAAACACTATTTTTATGTTTTAAGTGTGCAAAATTACACATTTTCGACGATATTTGCAAGAAAATGATTACTTTTGCACCCAAAATCGAAAGAAATTGAAGAGAATCGGTATATATATCCAGCTTTTTGCCGTTTTGTGCCTCTTTGCTTGTCAGGAGAAAAAGCAGGACTCCGTGGTGACGCCATGGGGCGAAATTACCGATACTATACCCGTTGGCGATGAGTTCGATTTGGAAGATATCCAGCGCAACGGCGAGCTGATAGCCTTGACCTTGACGGGTCCTGAGACCTATTACGACTACCACGGACGCCACCTCGGCACACAGTACCTGCTTTGTCAGCGCTTTGCCGACAAGTTAGGTGTGAGCCTGCGCGTCGAGGTCTGTCGCGACTCGGCAGAAATGGTACAGCGCTTAGACGACGGCGAGGCCGACCTGGTCATCTTCCCTACAGGAACCGTCGTTTCGCCAGAGGCTGCTTCGACTTCAACGACGAAAGGTGATACGTTGTCTCACGCCTTGCCTCTGAAGAACTGGATGGTGGGTGTGGAAAAGGACGACCTGCGTGCCGAACTGATTGCATGGTACCGCCCGGAAATCCTTGAAGAGGTGAAGAAGGAAGAGTCGTTCCTCCTGTCGTCACGTAGCGTCAAGCGCCGGGTCTTCTCACCCATGCTGAACCGTGCCGGAGGCGTTATCTCACATTACGACGGATATTTCCAGCGCTATGCCTCTACCATCCGATGGGACTGGCGACTGATGGCTGCCCAATGTTACCAGGAGTCCACCTTCGACCCACAGGCACGTTCCTGGGCCGGAGCCTGCGGACTGATGCAGATTATGCCAGGTACTGCCGACCACTTGGGACTGGCGCGCAGCAGCATCTTTGACCCAGAGCAAAATATTGCAGCTGCAGCACGCTACCTGGGGGAACTGGAACGTAGCTTCTCCGACATCCGAGAACGTTCAGAACGTACCAAGTTCGTCCTGGCATCCTATAACGGTGGTGGTTTCCACATCCGCGATGCGATGGCGTTGGCACGTAAGAACGGTAAGAACCCTCAGCGTTGGCATGACGTAGAGCCTTATGTCCTGGGACTGAGCAAGCCGGAATACTACAACGATCCTGTGGTGAAGAACGGCTACATGCGCGGCTCGGAGACTGTCGACTACGTCCGCAAAATCCAAGAGCGCTGGAATTCCTACCGCGGTGTGCGTACAGTCCGTTCCACCTTTGCACCCTCAGGCACACCCCAGAAGGCCAAGCACGAGCGAAAAAAGAAATACCAGATATGAACGGACATACTGACATTAACAGCTTACAACGATATTTTATCTGGTTTAGCTATGACGGTACGGCCTATCACGGCTGGCAGATACAGCCTAATGGCGTGACGGTGCAGAGCGAGTTGCAGCGATGCCTGTCCCTGCTGTTGCGTGAAGAGGTCATTGTCACAGGGGCTGGCCGTACTGATACGGGAGTACATGCCCGTCGGATGGCTGCCCATTTTGATACGTCGAAAACGTTTGATCCTCAGGAACTGGCACACAAGCTGAACGGACTGTTGCACCAGGACATCGGTATACAGTACATAGAACCAGTTGCTCCAGACATGCACGCTCGTTTCTCGGCCGTCGCGCGTACCTATCATTATTATGTGCACACGCGCAAGAATCCCTTCCTGCGGTTTTTCTCTTTAGAAATCCATTACAAGCTGGATTATGCCTTGATGAACGAGGCAGGACGCATACTTCTGGAATACGAAGACTTTGGCGCTTTCTGCAAGGCGGGTTCTGACGTCAAGACGACGCTCTGCCACGTGACTCATGCACAATGGCACCAGACTGCTGAAGACGCCTGGTACTTTGAGATTACAGCCAACCGCTTCCTGCGTAACATGGTTCGCGCCGTCGTAGGGACACTTATAGAAGTCGGGCGGGGAAGAATGTCGTTAGATGTTTTCCGCCAGGTCATAGAGGGCCGTCAGCGGACGCAGGCCGGAGAGTCGATGCCTGCCAAGGCCTTGTTCTTGGAGAATGTAGAATATAAAAGGCCTTGTCCTTAGAGGATTTAGAATATGAATAGATTATGTGGCTGATATTGGCTTTTATGTCTGCAGCGTTGTTGGGCTGTTATGACTCTTTCAAGAAGGACGCTTTGAGAGGCAATGCCGTCATCCCGGTATTGTTCCTGAATACGGTATTCTCGTCGCTGGTCTTCCTGCCGTTCATCGTGCTCAGCGCCAGCTCTGACCTGCTGGACTCCTCGATGTTCCATGTGGCTTCTGGCGGATGGGACATGCACAAATATATACTTCTCAAGGCATTTATCGTACTCTCCAGCTGGGTGCTGGGGTATTTCGGCATGAAACACTTGCCGTTGACCATCGTAGGTCCTATTAATGCCACCCGTCCCGTGATGGTATTAGTCGGAGCGTTGCTGGTGTTTGGCGAACGGCTGAATGTATGGCAATGGGTGGGTGTGCTGCTGGCAGTCGCGTCATTCCTGCTGTTGAGTCGCAGCGGCAAGAAGGAAGGCATCGACTTCAAGCGCGATCATTGGATATATATGATAGTGGGTGCTGCGGCCCTTGGAGCGTTGAGTGGACTGTACGACAAATACCTGATGGCGCCTGTTTCTCAGGGTGGCATCGGGCTGGACCGCATGATGGTTCAGTCGTGGTACAATATCTACCAGAGTCTGATGATGCTGGCGATGCTGATGCTGCTGTGGTGGCCCAAACATCACGAGACGACGCCGTTCCATTGGAGCTGGTCTATCATCGGAGTCAGCTTATTTCTCTCGACTGCCGACTTCCTGTACTTCTATTCCCTGTCGTTGCCTGATGCGATGATTTCCATCGTATCGATGATTCGCCGTGGAAGCGTCATCGTGAGTTTCCTGTTTGGCGCCATGTTCTTCCATGAAAAGAACCTCAAGGCCAAGGCTTTCGACCTGGCCCTCGTGTTGTTGGGAATGGTATTCCTGTATATCGGATCGAAATAGGATTGTGACCTGTTAGTTTTCTTCGGCCGTCTGAGTCCTTTCTGAGTCAGGCTTCTTCTGCTGTACGAAGAATGATGCTGGTGGCACCTAAGGTAAACAGCGTGCCGTCCTCGATAATACGGCGCTCGCGGGGCTTCAGCTCTACGTCGCCAACAAACGTGCCGCAGTTGCTGTTGTTGTCGCTCAACGTATAGCGCAGGGTCCCTCGCTTGTCGCGGCTGACGGTAATGGTGCAATGGTTCAGGTCGACGCTGGGGTCTACGGTCTCGAAGGCGGTATTGATGGGGTTGCCTTTCTGGTAACGGCCTATGACGTTGTCGCCCATACGGAGCGGAATGACCTGCTTGTAGTGAAACACGTTCTCTATGACGACGATAGAGCCACAGGGCGCTTCCTCTACAGAACGCTGACCGCTGTCGGAAGTCAACTCGGCATTTTCGTCTTTCTGGGTATTGCGCAGCTTTGACACGCCGATGCGGATTCCGAACTCCTTACCACATTCGTCACACTTGAACACTAAAGACTGACCAGCCGAATACTTCGTCTCGTCGAAAGGAATATAATGGTCACACTTGGGACATCTAACGCGTTTCATGGTCTCCCAAAAACTCTTGATTCTGAATTCTTAATTCTTAATTGCCGCAGGCAATAACTCAAAATTCTTAATTCTTTATTCTTAACTCTCAACTCTTTTATACACCCATGCCTCAGCAAAATCTTTCTCGCCAGCCAGTTGGTTAATCCGACGATAGGCTTCCGCTTCAGTCTCGAAAGAGCCGCAGATAACGCGTACAGTCTTTTTATGGACATAGACCTCCGCATCGTTGAAACCGCGTTTATGCAACTGCTCTACAAAATTCTCGGCATTGCTCATTTTGACCTGACTGGCCAGAACGATGCAATAGCGTGTGGTGGGGATTGGCTCAGGCTCAGCAGTCTTCGTTTCCTCCTTTACCACATCTTCCTTCGCCGTTTCCTCTTTGATGGAATCCTTGGAGAGAGGTGTGGCAACAGGCTGGGCAGGGGTCATGTTGCTGTCCTTTGGCATGAGTTTCTGGAGCATGCTGGTTTGCAGGTTGCTCATCGTGCTTGTCCCCATGTCGCTGTTGGCAATAGGGGTTGCCATCAGGAAGAACGCTACAACGGCGGCAGCAACGGCTACGGCGTTGCGAATCCACGACATCTTAATCTCTATGGCGTGCTCTCCGTCATCCGAGGATTCCGTGAATTCCAACAAGGCAGGACCGTCCTCTTGCTGAACCTGATTATCATGGAGCTGACTCTGACTTCCCTGCAACTGGCTCTGACTTATCTGGAGCTGGTTCTGTGCTCCCTGCTGTTCCGGTTTCAGTTGCGGCTTGACATTCCTGCTGTCTTTCAAACGCAGGAACTCGAAACTTCCGAAGCCATAGAGCTCAGGGGAGAGCACACCAGCTTCGCAAGGCTCAAACTCAATGTTGCCGTCGCTGTTAATCGTCAGGGTGCCGATGTCGTCCATGACATAGCGCCCCTCTGTCCTCAGCGTCTGTTGCAGTTCTTCAACCTCAGACTCTATACGGCGCAGGGCTTCCGGATAACTGATGTCGTAGGCTGTTACATACGACTGTACCAGCAGCGAGTCGTTGATCCGCAGTTGCGGATTGAATCCCAGAGTTCTTGAAGGTGGAAGGAATACATTATCGTTCTCATCGTAACGCGCACTAACATAGTGTGTTACGAATCCTCCGAAATCTGGAACGATAACGCAGTCGTTGTCCAGCAACAGTATCTCAATATGACGTTTTAACTCATTCACGACTGCAAAATTACATTTTTTTTGCGAAACAAACAAGGATAAGCCAGAAAAAATTTGTATCTTTGCACTTGAAAAATGACGTAAACAGACTATATGGAATTCAAGAAAACAAATATCGAAGGCGTGTATATCATTGAGCCAAAGGTTTTTAATGATTCGCGAGGCTACTTTTTTGAGGCTTGGAAGAAAGAAGAGTTCGAGTCGCACATAGGATCGGTCGATTTCATTCAGGACAACGAATCGAAGTCGAGTTATGGCGTCTTGCGTGGACTTCACTACCAGAAGGGTGATTTTTCACAGGCCAAACTGGTGCGCGTCATCCAGGGAAGGGTGCTTGATGTTGCTGTCGATATACGGCGCTCCAGTCCAACCTTCGGCCAGCATGTCATGGTGGAGTTGAGCGACGAGAACAAGCGCCAGTTCTTCATCCCCCGCGGCTTTGCACACGGTTTCCTGGTGCTCTCGCCAGAAGCTGTTTTCACCTATAAAGTGGATAATGTCTATGCGCCTCAGGCTGAGGCAGGCATTCGCTGGAACGATCCGCAGCTGGGTATTGAGTGGCCCATCAGTCCTGACGAAGTGCTGACCAGCGACAAGGACTTGCGCCAGCCGATGCTTAAAGATGCTGAACTTTTTGACTAATATATAATAAGGAATATGCGCATAAGCTGTTTTCTGACGACTCTGTTCGTTGTTGCTCTTCTGACGGTAGGCTGTGGTGGTTCGCCCGTGGCTCCTAATGCTCAGGAGGAAAGCCGGGAGGCCAAGCAACTGCTTCAGGGTGTGTGGACAGACGAGGACACCGAGGCTGTGGCCTTTCGTATGAAGGGCGACTCTGTGTACTATTCTGACTCCACCTCCATGCCGGCATCGTTCAAGGTCGTTGGTGACACGTTGTATATTGGTGACAACATCCGTTATGCCATCGAGAAGCATACCGAGCACGTGCTATGGTTCAAAAACCAGCGTGGTGAACTGATGAAGTTTGTGAAGGATGCCGAGGCTGCCAAGGAGATTTCGCCGACGGAGTTTTCGTCTGCACCAAAGATTCTAACGCTCACCGAGGTGCTGAAACGCGATACCGTCGTAACCTATAATGGTGAGCGCTACCACCTCTATGTCGCCATCAATCCTACTAAGTACAAGGTTGTCCGCCATGTGGTCAACGATGACGGTTTGGAGGTTGAGAACGTCTATTACGACAACATCATCCACCTGAGCGTCTATCATGGTGCAACATCCATTTTCTCGCGCGACTTCCGCAAGCAGTTCTACGGCGGTAAGGTGCCGGCGAACTTCTTGTCGCAGGCCATACTCAACGATATGGAGTACAACAAGACCGATGACAAGGGATTTCATCTGCTTACTTCGCTTTGTGCCCCTGATGAGGCCTCATGCTATCAAGTGGAGGTGATTGTCGATTTCAAAGGAAATATGACGAGCCGCCTGCTGGAGTAACGAGGGTTGCGATAATGAGAGGTTGAGGAAATGAGGGTAACACTATTGCAGACAGACATTCGCTGGGCAAAGCCTGAGGAGAACATCCGCGAGGCTGAGCGGTTGATGCTACAGGCTGACGAGCATACCAACAACGTTGAACCGAGACTTTATGTCCTGCCTGAGATGTGGAGTACGGGGTTTGCCACCGAACCTGAAGGTATTGCTGCCATGGAGGCCGACAATGCCGCCCTGCTCTGGATGCAACGAACAGCTCGCGAACGCCAATGTGCCATCTGCGGCAGTCTGGCAGTACGCTTGCCTGACGGCACCTTCCGCAACCGTCACTACTTTGTTGACGGCATCAGCGGTCAGACCCGTTATTACGACAAGCACCACCTCTTCACCTACGGACATGAAGACCGTTACTACACCCCCGGTCAGCAGCATACCATCGTAGAGTGGGGTGGGTTTCGCCTGTTGCTGCTGACCTGCTACGATTTACGCTTCCCCGTTTGGAGCCGCTATGCCACAGGACGTGAGTACGATGCCATTGTCATCGTTGCCAATTGGCCAGCGTCGCGACAGTCGGCCTGGCAACTGCTTACCCGTGCCCGTGCTGTCGAGAACCAGAGCTACCTTATTGGTGTCAATCGTGTTGGCGACGACCATTACAATCATTACCTTGGGCGCTCCTGCGTCATAGATGCCTATGGTCGTACCCTTGCCCAATGCCGAACCAATCTTCCTGACACCTTAACGGTTGACTTGGATATACAAGAACTCGGTCGCCGACGCAGTAAGTTCCGCGTACTTGACGACCGAGATGACTTTCAGTTATTATAAAGGCTGTTTTGTCAACAGCCTTTTCGCTTAATAGCTGTTATGCCAACAGCTTCTTCACTTGTTCATAAACGTTTTGGCCGGTGAAGCCCAGCTTCTCATCGAGAACCTTGTAAGGAGCAGAGAAACCGAAGCTCTCGAGACCCCATACGCAGCCGTCGGCACCTACCAGACCTTCGAGGTTGACGGGCAGACCAGCGGTCAGACCGAACTTCTTCTTGCCTGCGGGCAGCACGCTCTGCTGATACTCCTTCGACTGGCTGCGGAACAGACCCTCAGAAGGAACGCTGACGACGCGTGTCTTGATGCCGTCGGCAGCCAGCAGCTTGGCACCAGCCTCCAGAGTAGAAACCTCTGAACCAGAAGCCAACAGGATGACGTCGTAGTTCTCGTCAGAGCCAGCAACGATGTAAGCACCCTTGGTGGCCTGGCTGTAGTCGTTGCCCTCGGGCAGCATCTCGATGTTCTGACGCGAGAAGATGAGAGCGGTCGGGGTATCGACGTTCTCCATTGCCATGCGCCAGCAAACGGTTGTCTCCTCGGCATCGGCAGGACGTACAACGAGCACGCTGTTCTTGCCATGGCGGTTCTTCAGCTTCTCCA
>JAEEGG010002121.1_pt1 | contig 51955 bp, 48 predicted proteins | sample 9134161 | NCBI WGS metagenome assembly JAEEGG01 (sample SAMN16246543, study PRJNA631951) | gut metagenome | biome: gut microbiome; feature: rumen; material: CR-attached | host: Bos | place: Iran: Karaj | collected 2018-10
ACTTCGGGAGCTGGCCCGTGCCGCGCATGGTATTGCGGGTCACGAGGTACGGCGGCGTGAATTCTTCGAAGCCGTTCTTCATGTGTTCGTCGAGGAAGAACTGGATGAGGGCGCGTTCCAGGCGGGAGCCCCAGCCACGGTAGACCGGGAAGCCGGAGCCGGAAATCTTGGCGCCGCGTTCAAAGTCAAAGATGCCGAGGCGTTCGCCGAGGGTCTTGTGGTCCACGCGGGCGAAGTCGTCGTTCTTGGTGTAGTAGTCAAACGGAATCGGGCCGTCCTTCTCGACCACGTTGTCCGAACTGTCCTTGCCTTCCGGGGAACGCGGGGCGATGTTCGGCACGTGCATGAGCATTTCGGTCTGCTTGTAGTCGAGGTCCTTGAGCTTCTTGTCGAGTTCGTCGATCTTGTCGCCCAGGGCGCGCATGGCGGCAACGGCCTCGTCGGCGTTTTCGCCCTTCTTCTTCAAGTCGCCAATCTTCTTGGATTCGGCGTTGCGTTCGCTCTTGAGGCGTTCCACTTCGGTGAGGAGCGGGCGGCGCTCGTTATCGATTTCGAGAACGTCTTTCAGACTGACGGTCGTATACTTCTTTTCGGTTTCAGCAATGTAGTATTCCGGATTTTCACGGATTTTCTTTATGTCAAGCATGTTATGCCTCGGATGAAAAAATTTTACGCGAGAAAATTTAGAAAAAAACGAGAGACGAGATATACGAAACTTGGCGCTTTTAGCGCCTTAGTTGAGTTATCCTCTATGAGGAGACGAGAGATATTTTGCTGTTAAATATGCATGTTGAGGCTTTTTTTTCTTTCGTCTTTCGTCTGTAGCGCCAAAGGCGCGTTCTTTCGTCTGGTTTTAGTGGTCGGTGGTTAGGGAAATGCGGCGGGATTTCGCTCCGATTCTGACGATATAGGTCCCGGCCCTTTGCAAACGGATTTCCGTATGGCCATTTGAGTAGGCGTCGCGGACCAGGTTGCCGTTTAAATCAAATATGGTAACGAGGCCGTTATACTGTTCAACAAAGATGTTTCTGCCCTGAGAATAGATTTTTGCAGTTTCTTGCACAGGAATTGCAGATAAAATGGATGTTTTCTTTGAACTGGAGCTCTTTGCCTTCGAAGATGACGATTTTCCGGAGGAACTGGATTTCGCTTTGGAGCTGGATGATGCGGAAGAAGATGATTTGGGAGAAGTACTGGAGGATGTCGTTTTTGAACTGGATGAAGAGGTTATTTTCACGGTGTCGATTTTTCCGGTGTGGACGGGATAGAGGTCAATACCGACTCGTTGTCCCCAGATGGAACCGTCGATTCCGTTCTCGTTGTAGTCGTGCAAGGCCTTGGCAATCGTTCCGTTGGCGAATTGGGCCGAGTCGGCCTTGATTACAGAAACTTTTGTTGTATCTACGTACAAGGAATCAGATATGTAGAAGATTGTTGAATTTATTTTTCCATTTATTACTTCTACTCCATTGTTCGAATTGAGAAATGCTGCTCCTCTGTTGGGAGAATAAAAGAAAGAATTCGTTATGGAAAGTTCGCTATTTCCGGGGATAGAATTAATCAGGGGTGGATTGTAACCGGGGCTCATTCCTTCGCGCAGGATAGAGACAAAGTAGGAATTCGTTATCGATATTTTGGAAGATCCCTCAACTTTCTGAGCAATAATCCCTGATTCATGGCAATTTGTGTATACCGTGCCTGTCACATAGATGTTTTCGAAATTTACATGGCCTCTGATATTACTGGCGATTCCTCCTATGCGGGCGCAAGCATCGTTATAGATGTTTTCAAATCCAAGATTTTTAATGGATGCAGGAGATTCTTCTGATTTCCCGTAAAGTCTTTTTATAAAAGCCATGTCATTATAGAGATAACTTCCAGTTATGTATATGCCTGATATTTTATGTCCTTGCCCATCTAAGGTGCCTTGAAAATCATCGATTGGAGTCCAACGCTTTGCGGCATCCTTGTCAATTTTTTCATTCCAAACGATGTCTGCCGTAAGTTTTCCACATGCATCTAGTTCCTGATCCATGCCGAAAGATCCATTTACAATGGCTGCAAAAAAGTAAAGGTCGTCTTTGTTGGCTATTTCATAGCAACCGTTTATCAAGTTTGGCATGGCGAGCCAGCGAGCGTAAAGGTCCAAGTTCCCTGTGTCCGCAGATGAAATTGCCGTTACGGCACTGTCGGTAAATTGGGCGTTGGTATACCATCCTTCAAAAATGTAGTTCTTGCGAAGGGGGGATGGTAGTGTGGTTGAGATTCCTTCTACGTATTGGCTGCGATAAGAGGTCGTGTCGCCATCGTAGGTGTGAAATTTGATATTGGATATCTTTATAGAACTGGGAACATTCGTGATGGACGATGATAGTGTAGGATGAGCTTCTGTTCCGATTTTTTGTCCCCATACATCTCCATCTTTTCCATAATGCAAAGCCAAGGCCACTGTTCCGTCTTTGAACTCGGCCTCGGTTTTTGCCGTGTCGGATGAATGGCTTGATTGGTAAAATGAGTTTGTGATGTGAAATTCGCTTCTGTCTCCTATCTTGTTAACTAGATTTTCTTTCCCAATGACAAAAGAGTTTTCGATGTGGATGACTGTGTTGTCTATGGTTTTAATTTGTGTTGCATCTCCTGTGACAGCAAATAGACCTCCTGAACTAAAGGTGTTATCAATTTTTCCAACATGGTATGAATTCTTGATGAATGCTTTTCCGGTATGAAAATAGCCGACTAAACCACCGAGAGTGGCTGAATTACTAGTTTTATCGAAGGACGTTATTTTCCCTGAATGAGATGAATTTTGGATGTTCAAACCCTGCGTTACGAGGCCGACAAACCCACCTACATAACTTTTTCCCGTAAGTGTCATCAGAATGCTACAGTTTTCAATGCTGATGTTTCTCCCTTCTGCGGTAATGGATCCTAGATAACCTAATCCATCCGAATTTTGAAAATAGGAGTCTACGATGTTCAGGTTTTTGATGGTGGCTGAGACTAATGCTATAAAAAATCCCATGTCGTAAGATAGGCTTGTGCCATATAAGCCCGAAATTGTGTGCCCTTGACCGTCAAATGTGCCGTAGAAAACGTTGATGGGAATCCAGGGAATAAGAGAATCGTTTTTGTTTAGTGTGTCGTTGATAAGGACGTTCTCGTTCACGACAATGTCTGCTGTCAGCCGGACGCAGGATTCGGCGGCTGTTTCGTCACCGTCGTTTACCATCTCGGCAAATCCGTAAAGTTCTTCGGCGGAGCCGATCTGGTAGCATCCGTCAACTTTTGACGGTGTTTTGGGTGTGCCGGAATAAGCGGCGAAAGAAAAGCTCGCAAGGAGGAGCACCGTGCCAATCAATCTGAAATTCATAAAACCCCCTTTGTAAAAAATAAGAAAAAAAACTTCTTTTTCCTTTATTTTTGTTGAAAAATCAGAAAATTTGTCTGTTGTATGCCTTTACACCGCTATTTGTTTTAGCCCTGTCGAAGCCTCGTTTTTTGGATATATATTAAGTTCGGATACTATAAAAATCCATATAATGGGGTTACCCAGGGAGACAAAAAAATGAAATACCTTTTACCGGTTCTAATCGCGGCAACGTTTTCCTTCGCACAATGGGGCGGCGGTGGTGGCGGCGGAAAGTCGCTGAACGATTACCAGAAAAAGTCCGTTTCGGGCCGAGAGATCCACGTCTACGCCCCGTCTGGCCTTAAGGAAAATAGCCCGTTGCTCATTTCGTGCCACGGCATGGACCAGGATCCGAACTACCAGCAGTCCAATACCCACTGGGAAGCGGTCGCCGATACGGCGGGCTTTGTCGTTGTCTACCCGAGAGGTGGCTCGGGTTACAATACCTGGGATGTCCAAGGCGACAAGGATACCAAGTGGATGGTCGAAATTATTGACCAGATGTATACGGACTACAAGATCGATAAGAAGCGTGTATATCTTTCGGGCTTCTCGATGGGCGGCATGTTCACTTATGGAGCCATGAGCAAGATTGCGGACAAGATCGCTGCCTTTGCACCTACTTCCGGTACGAATGTGTTCGGAGCTTCGAAGGCGCAGCGTCCTGTTCCTATCATCCATCCTCATGGAACCAACGACGATGTTTTGCCTTATAACAATGTCGAAGGCTTCATCAAGAATTACCGTGACCAGTTCCATTGCCCGTCTGAGGCTGAAGTTCAGAACAACTATCCCAATGCGGAAAACAATGGTGCCACGATGTACACTTGGGGTCCCTGCGACAAGGGTGTCTATATCAAGCACCTGAAGCTCCCTGGCCGTGGCCACAGCCCCTCCAAGGCTGACGTTTCCGATATCTGGAACTTCGTGAAGGAATGGACCGTGGACGGAAAGATTGGCGAGACCACGCCGGAATCCTCTTCCGCCGCCCCCGCCTCCTCGGCAGAAGTGGCTAAGTCTTCCAGCAGTGGTACAGGTGTAGGCCCGGGACAGTCTTCTTCCAGCAGGGGCTTCGGCTTCGGTCACAGGTCGTCCTCCTCTTCTGGCGGCACTCAATCCCCCTGGGGTCCTGCAACTGGGTCTTCTTCCAGCGTTTTCGGCGGTGCTGACGTTGTTGCCGGTTCGTCTTCTTCCATTGGCGGCGGTCTCGGAGTTGGTTCTTCTTCCAGCATGAACGCCTTCGCGAATGCCTTGCCCGAAGATCCGAGCCTGCGTTTGGTCTCCGTCTACAAGTCCTCTGACAACTGCATCATGGTCTCCAATGCCCAGGGCAAGACGATTACCGTGTTCAACAGCCTCGGCCATGTCGTCCGCACCACCCGCGGTACTTCTGGCGTGCAGAAGGTCTACACCGGAGCCAAGGGCGTGTACATCGTGAAGGTCGGCACCAGGACGTTCAAGACCTCGCTCTAAGATCTAACGGAATTGTAACATTAAAGGCACTCTCTGCGGGGAGTGCTTTTTTTATTCTCCATTTTTTTTAAATTTGCGATATGTTTTCCAGGAATGTGTCTCGATTACTGTATTTCTTCGCTGTAGCGCTTGCCGCGTGCCTTTTGGCTGGCTGTTACAGCTTTACGGCTTCGACGCTCCCGAGCCATATCAAGACTGTCCAGATACACGAGGTCGAGGACAAGACCCTGGACCCTGTGCTTGCGAACAATATCCACACGGCCATCGTGGACATGTTCAAGAAGAACGCGGGCGGCGTGCGCCTTGTGAACGAGGAGGCCAACGCCGATTTCCAGATTACTCTCCTCAGCTATACGAACAAGCCCGAGAACTACAACAGCAACAGCGACGTGGAAACCTACCGTGTGACCATCCGTGTGAGTGTGAAGTTCTTCGACAATGTCAAGGAACGCATCATTTACGAAAGCAATTCGCTTTCGGCGGACGGCACCTACGATATCCAGAAAAACGAGTCTGAAGATCGTCACGGCCAGGCCCGCGCCATTGAGAAACTGCAGGACCTGATTATCGCCAACGCCCTGGCCAAGTGGTAATGCGGGACCGCATCTGTTAATTGACCCTATTTGAAATATGCGAAAATTCAGAGTTGTACTTGTTGAACCCGAACACCCGCACAATGTGGGTTTTGTCGCCCGCGCCATGCACTGCTACGCCCTTGACGAGCTGTATATTGTCTACCCGAGGCGCGACAAGGTCATCGAGAATTCCTACCATACCGCACCGAACAGCCACGAGGTTTTGGACAAGGCGACCATCGTCCACAAGTTCGAGGAAGCCATCGGCGATTGCGCTTGTGCCGTCGCGTTCAGCCGCCGCATTTACGGGTCCGCCATCAAGCACACGATGATGCCCGGGCTTGCAGAACTCCTGCCCGAAAACGGAACGATTGCGCTTGTGTTTGGCCGTGAATCCTGCGGGCTCGAGACCGAAGAGGTGAATGCCTGCACGTACCAGTGCGAAATCCCGGTGCCGGGCCTCATGAGCCTCAATTTGGCGCAGGCGGTGACGGTGGGACTCTACGAACTTTGCCGCAGCGGTGCGCTTGCGAACGGCGAAGGACGCGCGAAGCGCGGGACCAAGGGTGCCTGCGAAACGGCCCCGGCGACCATCGACCAGATCGATAGCTTCAAGAAGTTCCTCGATCGCTATCTGACGGGCCAGTATCACGACCAGTCCTGGCGTGACAACTTCTTGAATACGCTTTTGCAACGCCTGCATCCCACGCGCAACGAACTTTCGGCGTTGTTCGGGCTCATCCGCAACCTTGCAAAAAAGCCCGCTCGCTTGGAGCAGGCTGCCGACAGGGCCGCTAAGGCTGTTGAGGCGGCGCAGGCTGCGGAATCGGCTGATTCCGCGTCCGAATCCCGGTAATTACGTTTTCCAGTGCTTTAATTGCGAAAGGTGCGAGTCGAAGAACTTGCGCCTTTCTGCTTCCGGCATGTTTTCGGGGTTCGGCATGTGCGAAAGCATAAAGTCCAGTAGAGTGTCCTTGCTTGTGTAGGTGAACTTGCCGTCTACATAGCACCACTTGCAGTAATCCTCGTTGAAGTTCCCGTCGACTTCGCGGCTGATGATTGCGTCGTCACCGAGCGGCATGCCGCAGCATTGGCAAAAGAGCTGGCGCGGGGCACCGAGCAGCGTGTTTATGGAAACATTGAATTCCTTTGACAGGACTTTGAGCATTTCGGTGTTCGGCTGCGTCTCGCCGGTTTCCCAGCGGCTCACGGCCTGTCGGGTTACGCCGATGCGTTCGGCCATCTGGTCTTGGGTGAGGTTGTGCTTTTCGCGGATGCTCTTGAGGATTTCGTTGGTCTGCATTTAAACTCCTTTTTTGTTTACGGTTCAAATATACCTATGGTATCGTGCGAAAACAAGAAACAGGCTGTTGCGTTGTGTAAAAAGAATGAGGTGCGAGGTTCGAGGTACGAGGCTCGGGGCACGAGGTTCTAGTTCGGGCTATGTTTTTTTATTTTTTATATAGATTTTATAGATATGAAACGGAGTATATACTTTTCTATGTGCAAAGCGAAGATTTCTTATACAGTTGTTATCGCAATAACAGCTTTTTGCGGTGCTATGATGTTTACGGGGTGCGGTGACGACAGCAGCAGTTCCGCTCCGGCCGATGAACCGGGGAACACGAGCAGCAGTTCGGTCATTTCGGATGATTCGCAAACCTCGTCGTCCTCTGGCGTTCAGGGGGCCGAGCCTGCTGGAGAATCCTCGAGCAGTGTTGAATCGTCTAGCGTGCAAACCGCTGAATCTGCTGAATCCTCCGAAGAGTCCTCGAGTAGTGCCGAATCTTCCAGCGAGCAGGAGGTTGAATCTGCCGAACAGTGCTATAGAGATGGTATGGCATCCATTACGCTTACCAGTATCGAAAGTATTAGTTTCAATTGTCCGAATAGTATGACGATGTATGATTTTGATTCTGGGACATTTTACAAATGTGAAGGTTCTACTCTAGTGAAAACGGTGATGCCGCCCTGCAGCGGAAGTGGCGCTTCCGGTGGCAGCATGATTATTAATTTGTAACAATCCTGGTATTAGATATTTGATATGTTCATGCCGGGAACTCGGTAGGGCTCTATGACCACAAAGACGATTAAAATTCAGTATCTCGACGATTCCATCCCGAAACTCACTTACATCGGCGGCAAGTCCGACTGGATCGACCTCGCCGCGGCGGAGACTGTGACGCTCAAGGCGGGGGAGTTCCGCCTGATTCATTTGGGCGTTGCAATGAAGTTGCCCGAAGGTTACGAGGCGCATATCGCCCCGCGCAGTTCCACGTTCAAGAACTTTGGCATCTTGCAGGCGAATTCCGTGGGCGTGGTGGATTCGAGCTACTGCGGCGCGAACGACTGGTGGAAAATGCCCGTGTACGCCACCCGCGACGTGACCATCGAGAAGGGGAGCCGCATCGCTCAGTTCCGCATCATGGAAATCCAGCCGACGCTCACCTTCGAAGAAGGACCGCTTGACGGCGCCGACCGCGGCGGGTTTGGCAGCACGGGGATTTAGCGTTCCCTTTGTAAAAAATCCATTCTCGCAGGAATTCAATCTCTCCGGAAACCGAAAACATCGATCGGTTGGTGAAGTGGTACCAGACGGACAACGAAACGAGGAAACGCTATATGACTTGGCAACAGGAAATCGACATCGCCGTAGACCAGGAACGCCAGCGTGCAAATGCAGCGGAAGCTCGTGCTGACGAAATCCCAAAGCAGGCTGATGCAGAAAAAGCTCGTGCTGACAAGTACGAGAAGATGCTTCGCGATCTCGGAAAACTATAGTAAACAAATTTTCCTATATTTTCACTCGCAAAAATTTTAAACAAGGACATTGTTATGGCAAAGATTGCTATTCTCGGTTACGGTAACCTCGGTCGCGGTGTGGAATGCGCCGTGAAGCAGGCTCCGGATATGGAACTCGTCGCTGTTTTCACCCGTCGTGATCCCTCGACGGTCAAGATCCAGACGGCTGGCGTTCCGGTGCTGAACGTTTCTGAAATGGAAGCCTGGAAGGACAAGGTGGACCTGCTCATCATCTGTGGCGGTTCCGCTACGGATCTGCCGGTGCTCACCCCGAAGTACGCCGCCATGTTCAACGTGATCGACTCTTTCGACACGCACGCCAAGATTCCGCAGCACTTCGCTGCTGTTGACGCTGCCGCCAAGGCCGCCGGCAAGATCGCGATGATTTCTGTCGGTTGGGACCCGGGCATGTTCAGCCTGAACCGCGTGTACGCCCAGTCTATTCTTCCGGAAGGCAAGGACTACACGTTCTGGGGCAAGGGTGTTAGCCAGGGCCACAGCGACGCTGTCCGCCGCATCAAGGGCGTGAAGAACGCCAAGCAGTACACCTGCCCGGTGGAAGCCGCTCTTGAAGCCGTGCGTAGCGGTTCCATGCCGGAACTCACCACGCGCCAGAAGCACACGCGCCTGGTGTACGTGGTTGCCGAAGAAGGTGCCGACAAGGCTTACATCGAAAACGCCATCAAGACGATGCCGAACTACTTTGATGAATACGACACCACGGTCAACTTCATCAGCGAAGAAGAATTCAACAAGAACCACAGCGGGCTGGCTCACGGTGGTTTCGTGATCCGTACCGGCAAGACCGGCATGAACAAGGAACACACGCACGTGATCGAATACAGCCTGAAGCTCGATTCCAACCCGGAATTCACGACGAGCGTCCTCGTGGCCTACGCCCGCGCCGCTCTCCGCATGAAGGCTAACGACGGCAAGACCGGTTGCTTCACCGTTCTCGACGTGCCGCCTGCATACCTCAGCACTCTGAGCGACGACGACCTCCGCGCTCACTGCCTGTAATGTAGTAGACGGTAGGAAGAATATGTCATTGCGAGGGGCGATAGCCCTGAAACAATCTATTCTGTTCGACGTCTATGCAAAAGAAAATCGCCTCGGGTAAAACCCGAGGCTTTTTTGCTTTTTTTAATAAATTGTATTATATTCATTATGTTGTCTTACGTATGATTTTTTGATGGGATGGAGAATTTCATGAAACTTTCGAAACGCAGATTCACGACATTTGCTCTGTTTGTGTATGTGTGGCTGTGTTGCTGCGCTGTAGATTGCCCTTTTCCTGATGATGGTTATTATCGTGGAGATATTGAAGCGATAAAGCCGGCTGGAGTTGATTCTCTGGAAATGCGGGTGATTAACAATGATTCTGTGCTTGCGGTGGAATATTGTAAATCCGAAAAAGAAGAATCTGGCGCGTACTTTAATTATTTTCAATTCTGTAAAGTGTCGTCGAAAAACGGGCATTGCGACTTGACAATCGACATTTCTTTTTTCTGTAAAGACAAAAAGATTGAATTGCCGACATATGCGCTGCAAATTAGAACTGATAGCTATGGGTACCCTCGAGATGACTTCTCGATTTATTTTGCAGAATTTGACGAAAGGAAGATCAGCGGCGACTACACGGTTGAAACCTTCCTTGCTCCTGAAGATACTGCTTGCGGTAAGTTCGTTAACTATGCAGTCCTCAAGGTGGAAGAAAAATGAAGTGCGTAGCTGTATTGATTTTCTGCTTAGTGGCATGCTCTATGGCGAGTGTGAACGATGCTGCTCCAGTTGAACGAAAACATCGTCGAGCACGTGATATTATTTATTCGTACTTTGAGGTTTCTGCTGGCGCAACGTATTCGGTTTCCGATTACAAGACCAAATCGTCGAAGAATTATTATCATGACTTGAAACGTGACGAAATGGTCTATGACAAGGATCTTTATTACAACATCTATTCCTTTGAAGGCTACAGTCCATGGCTTGATTCGAAAGCGGGTGTCATTCTCATTAGAAGAATCGCCTTGTACCTAAGTTTTGGATGCTTTTGGTCTATTGGCGAATACCGCTACAAACTTTATTCCCGCGACAAGGACGAATATTCCGAAGATGATGTTCGGCTTAGACCTTACTGGGGTGTTGGCATCAAGTATTATCCTCTTATCAATGAACAAAATCCATTCAGCGGCTTTTTTGTCGGAGCTTCCCTTAAGGGTGTTTTCTTGATTGATGATGAGGAAGCGTGGGAAAAATATGGGATGTATTACGAGGATGGGGAAACCCTAATCGAACTTGAAATGGGAAAAATCTGGAAAATCTCAGAGCATTATTCGGTTGGCTTTTCTATAAAGGCTGCAGGCGGTTTCGGCGGCAATACGGAATCGATTGATGGTTTCCATGTCGACAAACATCCTGTACAAGATGAAGACGATGTTACGCTAAACAGCAAGCACATCGGTGTCGCCATAACATTTGTTAGAAAATAAAATCTATTTGAAGAATTTTTGGTTAATCTCGATTTCAATTCCCACGTATCGCGGGCCGAATTTCTTGCGAAGCGTGGTAGTGAGCCCGTCGGATGAACCCTTGTACGGGTAGTTGAAACGCACTTTCATCGTGGGGTAGAGCCGCTTGATTTCTTTCTTGATAACTTGGGCGTAGGCGCATTCCTGCGGGCGTGCGGGGTCGTAGAGGATTCCGATGTCGGCGTTGCGGACTTTGCCATTCAATTCGGGTGTAAAGCTGTGGATGCCCAGGTGGACGATTGCAACATCAGTTCGCTTCGGCAGGCTCAGCGAACTTTTTCTCAAGGTCCCTGAGCTTGCCGAAGGGCCGATATTCTGCAGCACGAACTTTTCCACGTTTTCGCGGTATTCCTTCCAGTAGGCGGAGGCTTGGGCCTTTGCCTTCTCGGCGGCGGACTTGTCGGATGCTTTGAGCGTCTCGTGATATTCGCTGAAGGCGCTCTTGTTCGTGATGGTGCGGTTCAGGTCCACGTATAGGCGCGAAAATTTTCCTTCGCAGTAGAATTCGGGCTTTGCAAATCGAACGAGCTTGCGGAAAACTGCGCATGCTCCGATGTCGTAGGCTCGGTGAGTCTTCAGGACTTCTGTCGGGACGGCTTTCTTGAACGATGCCGGCAGGCGGTTGCTCGCATGTTCGCAGGTGAGCATCAGTTTCATTATTTCAGCCTGTCCTTCAATGCGGAGATTTCCTCTTGGGTCAACCCGATTTTTTCCATATATTTTTCTGTAGGCTCGGCCCAGTTGATTGTGCCGGTATCAGGAATTTCAATTCCCTCGGCGTGGTAGACTGTCTTCAGGTTTCTTATGACGACGTCCCTGAAGAAATCCACCTGCTGTTCGTTCAGGGCGATATGCATGCTGTCGACGACATTGAAGTAGTTGCTAAATGTCTTCGCGTAGTCTGCCTGGATATCTTCGGTGGTCGCTCCCATCAGCGCTTCCAACACGGCAATCGTAAAACCGGTGCGGTCCATGCCGAAGGTGCAGTGTACCAGGTATGGACCGTCGTGCTCGATCATGTAGCGGAACCCGTTTGCAATTCCATCCTTGAAATGTTGCGAATAGAAATATACGGGTAAATCCAAAAAGATGACGTTCTGCGTCGAGTAATAGGAACTGTCGAAGTTCTGGCAGGATTTGGCGTACTCCTCCGAATCTGACAGGTTGATGAACGTGGTGACTCCCGCATTTTTCGCAAGCGAGTCGGCGTAGAGATTGCGGCCGAGGCCGGGGTCAATGGGGTTGGAAGAGCGGTAGAGCCTTTTTTGTCCCATGCCTGTGGTGCGGACTTCCCTGAAGTTTGCAAATTCTTCGATTGAAAGATCCGGATAAATTTCTGCATAGTAGTCCATGTTCTGGACATTGCGCATTTCGAGGCCAAACAGAAAGCCGCCTTTTTCCTTCATGGATATGGAGACTTCTATGGGAACTACAACGTCGGATATCTTAACGATGCTGGCCATGTGGCCGTAATGCACAGACAAGATGATATAATCATAATTCTGAAAGACCACAAGCGCAAACCCGGCGATGGGCACGTCGTAGGCGGATCCAACGACCGGCATTTCGAGGGTGTCGTATCCGTTGATCGCCACGGTCACGATATCGCCCATTTGAAATTCGTTCAGGAAGGAATCTGCCGGACAGCCCAGATACAGGTCGCTGGATATAAGTTGGCCTGCGCTGTCGCCCATGACGAAGGTGTGGATCCCGGTGCTGTCTATCGTGTATGCGTGGGGCTGAAGCGTCTCGGACGACGTGGTTTGCGGCTCTACCGAGGAAGATGTCGGTTGCGGTTCCTCAGCTTGTGCCGATGATTGCGGCTCGGACGATGATAACAGGAACTCGACAACATCGGACGACGTAATCTGCGGTTCTACAATTTGGTCAACGGAGGAAGACGATTCGGAATCGCTACAGGCAAGAAAAACTTGAGTGCAGAGGATGAATACCGCAAAAATTGACAACGTCTTTTTCAGTTGGAACATGGACGCCCTCGCTTGTGGGGTGGTATTGTGCAATGTAGAATTATTTTGGGATGCGGAGGCTGTTTTAGGGATGCATTTTTTCCTTAATAATGTATATTTCTGTATGAAAAAAGAGTTTTGCTCTTGTTCTCACTCTGAAATCAGCAAATTTCATTTACACGAGGACAAGGCGAACGCTCACGCAGGTATGTCGTTTTGTGATATGCCTCGGTTTGCCGTGCCGGCCTTTGGGCTGGTTTTGACTGAATGGTCTTGGCAACAGCCCTTTTGGGGCGTGGGTCGTTTGCGTTTATCGTGTAAGGGCTTTGCTGAGCCTCAGAGTGGTAGATGCGGCGACTCGCGCCTTTTTTTATATCAGGTTTGAGCCTCTGTTGGACAAGAAAAACTCCTAAGTAAAAATTAAGGGAGGTCCTTATGGCTCAGTTTAGAACAAGTGAAGAACGAAAGGTGGCAAGAATGCGTAATTGCGTTTTGCATTTCTTGAAAGAGTCAATTGCGATGACAACCTTTGCGCTGAGTGTCTATTTGACGGCGTGTTCTGAATCTGACGGTCGAGATAGCGTCGGTGTTGTTGAAATTAAAGACGAAAAACCGGTTGCAGACGATAAGAATGCTATTAATGTAGATTCTTTAACGAATGCTATTCGTCAGGAAGTGACTAATTCATTAAGGGACAGTCTTAATGCGAAATCAAGTGATTCAAAATCTGAGAATTACGATTCAATAGCCAAAGCCATAATAGCCGAAGCAATGAATAAAAACGATAAGGATACAAGTAAGACGGATCAAAGTATTTCATATACGTTGGTTGCTGAAGATGAAGCTTTAATAGAAAATATTTATGGAGCATTTGCTAATCATTATTCACTGATGTATGATTTTCCAATTCCTGATGAAAATGATGATACAATTTCGATTCAATCGCCTTTTCCTGTTACGATATTTAATCAATGTGATTCTCAAGAAAAATCATGTAAATCCAAAAAGGTTATGATAAAAACATGGATATCGGAGTTTACGGATACAGCAACAGTTACAGGGATTGTTGGCCCTGCTGATTCCATATATCTTTTTCCGAATTTTAAATTTAATGAAAATGCTTTATTCTCGGTTACATCTGCTAAAAAAGCGCAACGCCAAATTAATGTATATGAACTCGACAATGAAAAAGAAAAATTGTTTTATTCAGAGTCAAAATCGGTGACGATTCATCCAATGCATGTCTTTGGTTGGGATGAACTTGCATTTCAACTTGATCCGACCTCGATTTATCAATATTTCTGGTATGGAGTTTGGGTGACTCCGATGGCTGATTCTATTACTGCGATTGTTGATGAAGTTGCAAAAAGACTTCCTAATGAAGAGTTATTAGTTTATCAACAGTATCCCATAGATACATCTATTGCGAGTAGTTCTGCACGAGTTGTTCATGCTGTTTTTGACGTCCTTCAGTCACGCGGCATAAAATATGTTGAAAATGATGGCGCAGGAAGTTTTGGACAGAGGATTAATTATCCCGTGGAAACTCTTAGAAAAAGGCAGGGACTTTGCATTGAAACTGCAGTCTTATTTGCGTCTGTTTTGGAACGCCTTGGCTTTTTGACTTCACTTATAATTATCCCAAGCATTGGTCATGCTTTTGTTGGCTGGCTTCCAGAAAGACCGAGTGACCTTTCATCTGTTTCATTTGAGGATTTTTATGTTATTGAAACAACAATGATTGGTAATGAGAATTTTAGCTTCTTGGATGCACGACTTGCGGCAATAGATAAATATTTTGATCCATTGAGTGATGGTAGTTATAGAATAGACTTGGTTATAGGTATTCCTATTTATATTTCGCGTGAATATGGCATAATACCTAACAATGTTCCGTAAGAATGAATTTTAAAAACTTTTTTGTGGAGAGTCTCCTATTAATAAAAAAGGATTCTTTCCAATTCTCTTGCTTTTCTTTTCTGATTTAGGTATATTTTGTATTGGAACCAAATTGACGGTTGCCGCTTGGCCTTTTGGCTAGATTGATATATGGACATATAACAAAAGAGGGTAAATGGCTCGCGAAATTCGAGAGACTCCGATTTTGTTCGGCGAGGATGCTCGTCGGTTTTTAGCCCGTATGCAAGAGCGGCACCCGGAACCTCCGGAACTTCGTGCCCGTCGCCTGCGGAATTACGAAATTTTCAAGAAGGCCTATGAAGAGGGAATGCGCGAAAAACGCGCCCGCGAAGAGGCTAACGGAGGTGTTGATCCATGCTTCAGACAGGTATAGAACGCAGTCAATTTAAATTCATTCGTTTAAAATCCTCTGATGCCGTCAAGAATTTTGACTGTGGAGACAAAGATTTAAACGACTTCATCCTTAATCGTGCGGCAGCCTTTCAAAAATATTTGCTTGCGGTGAATTATGCTTGCGTGAATGCAGACGATGCAAGTAAAGTATATGCCTACTGTAGCCTTGCAAATGATAAAGTTGCTACTAGTGATTTCAAGGACAAAACCGAATTCAACCGTTTCCGTAGAAAGCGGGGCTTTCCTAATGAGAAACGCTTAAAAAGCTATCCTGCGATAAAACTCTGCCGTTTAGGTGTTGACGAAAAAGTGAAGGGACAACAGATTGGCTCCGGCGTGCTCGACTATATTAAGTCCCTGTTCGCTTTGGACAATAAGGCAGGATGTCGCTTCTTGACGGTCGATGCTTACTTGAATGCAGTTCCTTTCTACGAAAAGAACGGGTTCCATTTCATGAACGCCGAGGACAATGACCCGCACACGCGGCTCATGTACTACGATTTGATGGATATAGCGAACTAGTTCGACTTTCTAGTCGTGTATCGAGTTCTTTAGGCTCTCAATGAGGCGGGCGAAGCTCGGGTCGGTCTCCATTTCCTTCTTGACGCTCTTGATGGCGTGCACGACGGTGGAGTGGTCCTTGCCGCCGAAGCGTGAACCGATGCTCTGCAGGCTGATGGAGGAGCATTCGCGCATGAGGAACATGGCGACCTGGCGTGCTTTGGAAATTTCCTTGGTGCCGCGGCCGGGCTCGGTGAGCTTGGATTCGGGAACTTCGTAATGTTGCGACACGGCATGGAGGACTGCGTCCAAACTAACGCGACGGCGCAGCGTGGGCGCGATTTCGGCGACGACCTTCTGGGCGATGCTCATGTCGATGTCGTGGTTCATGAGGCTCGCCTGCAGGGTGAGTTTGATGATGGCGCTTTCGAGGCAGCGCACGTTGCTCGCGATATGCTCGGCGAGGAAGTGGATGACCTCGTCGCTGATTTCGAGGTGGCGCTCTTCGGCCTTCTTCTGGAGGATGGCTTCGCGCGTCTCGACGTCGGGCGGCTGGATGTCCACGGTGAGGCCCCAGGCGAAACGGCTCACGAGGCGGTCGGAAAGGTTCTTGACTTCGACAGCGGGGGCGTCGGAGGTGAGCACGATCTGCTTGCCAGCCTGGTGCAGCGCGTTGAAGATGAGGAAGAACTCGTTCTGCGTCTCGTACTTGCCGGTCCAGTTCTGGATGTCGTCGATGAGCAGAATGTCCACCTCGTTACGGTAGAAGTCGCTCATTTCGGTCACGCGGTTTTCCTTGAGGCACTTCATGTACTGCTGCGAGAAGTCCTCGCTGGTCAGGTAGCACACGCGCTTGTTCGGGTCGTCTTCGAGAATGTAGTTGCCGATGGCCTGCAGCAGGTGCGTCTTGCCGAGGCCAGACGAACCGTAGATGAACAGCGGGTTGTACTGAGTGCCGTCAGGGTTCCTGGCTACGGCGAGGGCCGCGTTGAACGCAAGCTGCGCCTTGTCGCCGGGGACGAAATTTTCGAAGCGGAAACTGCTGGAAAGCGGTACACTGGGCTTCGCGAAGTCCTTGAATACGTTCTCGCCTGCGTTGACCACGGATTGCGGTATGGCTTCCTGGGAAAGAAAATCAAATTCGATGGGGGAGTCGTCGTGGGTGGTCTCGCGCCAGCCGAGACGGATAAGGTCCTTGTATGCGGAGTAAACTTTGGCATCCAGTCCGAACGGGATGGATATTGTTGCATGGCCGGTCGTCTGGTTGACCAGCTTTGTCTGTGCGAAATATGTTTTGTACACGGAATCCGAAAGCATCCCGCGAAGATAATTAAGGCATCTTTCCCATTCGACTTGCATAAACAAATATTCCTTGTCCGGAAAACTAGGATGCGAATCTATCAACACCCAGGGTAATAAATGTAGTATTTTGAAGTATTTTTAGGGAGGAATTGTTGATAAAATTTATGAGATATCAGAAAATTAGTATTTTTGGGGCATGGATTTGATTTCTTTCTTGAATTATGTCACTTGGGTCCCCCTGGTGCTTTGGGTTGCTTTGTTCTTTTGGTTCCGCAAGGTCGCTTATCCGCTTTACTTGAAAAATCAGATGCGTAAAGGCCGCAAATGGGCCTTTTTGCCGGAATTCGCTTCTAAAAATCATTCCTATATCGGTTTCCTGCGCCTGCGCTGCGTGTTCTGGACATTTATAGTCATCATGCTTTCGACGTTGTCCGTGGTGTGGGTCTTGTGGAAGTTTACCAAGTTCCCTCCGGTCTATGGCGCTGCCTCGGCTGTGATTTTCCTGATTCTTGCATCGGTCCTTTACCGCAAGGCAGTCAAGAAGATTGGCAGGCTCCTGCAGGCCGCTTATTTCCTCGAGTACCGTCGCGCCTGTTACGAGAGCGACAGTAGGGGCAATCTCCGGAACGAGACCGACATCCTGAACCGCACTGCCTGGAGCTTCAACCGCAAGTTACGCAATGCCGAAAAGCATCACCGTCTTGTCAAGTATGTCAACGCGATGGCTGTGTGCAAGAAGATTCCCCCCGACCTTTATGCGGAGACGATGAATGTGTTCATCTGATGCTTGGAGATACGCAGAGGACAGGCTGCTGCTGGTGTCCAGGACTTTTGCCCTGAACATCAACATCCTGGCGGGCAAGTTGCACAGGAGCATCTTGCTTGCTTACCTGTATTTGCGCATTGCCGACACTATCGAGGACGATCCCGTGATGGGCGCGTCGGAGAAGGGTCGCATTCTCTCCTTGTTTGCCGCAATATTCGAGTCGGCGGATCTGGCCGATTCCAAGATCCAGCAGTTTGTCGAAGCGCTTCCCGAAAGCTGGAAGTCTTCCGAAGACCCGAACATGGACCTTTGCCTGCATGCAGGTGTCGTTGTCCCGCTGCTCCATGAACTTCCCGAAAAGTACGCGTGCCCGGTACGCGAGGTGGTTGTCGAAATGTGCGGGGGCATGGCCAAGTTTGCGCTTAGGCAGGAACAGGCCCTCTCGAACGGCTGGTTCACACTGGAATCCGTGGGCGACCTCGACGAGTATTGCTACTATGTCGCGGGCATTGTCGGTAAACTTCTGACGAAAGTTTTCGCTGCCGATTCGTGCTTTATCAATGCCGAGCGTCAAAAGAAACTGGCCCAGCTGGACGTGAGTTTCGGACTGGCGCTCCAGGTCACGAATATCGTGAAGGACTGTATCGAGGATTCCGGACGCAGGGTCTGCTTTGTGCCCGAAGAAATCTGCCGCCGTCACAGGTTCGAGCATTCCTACGACATGTTTGCCGAAGGTGCCGACAAGAAGGCTTGCGCTGCTGCGCTTGGCGAGCTCGTCCAAAAGGCGTGGAAGCACCTGGACGATTCTATTGAGTATACGAAACTGATTCCGAGAGTCAACATGCGTACGAGGCTTTTCTGCCTGTGGCCGCTGTTCATGGCTGCCCAGAACTTAAGCCTTATCGGCGACGGGCTTTCTGTGTTCGTTTCGGACAAGAAGGTGAAAATTACAAGGGACGATGTCAAGAACATTGTCAAGAATACGATGCGTCATTTCTATTCCGACAGGTGGATTGACGAGACCTACAACAAGTTGAAAGCATCTCATTAGCGAGTTTACGATGCAATACGATGAAGATTTGAAATTTTATAATAAGTGGCCGTTCCATCTGGGCTTGGTGATTTTTAGTATCGTAGCCGACCAGCTGACAAAGCTGTGGTGCATACACCGCTTTACGAACGAGTTTGGTGCCCCGAACCACGAAAGCATCTCGGTGATTGGTGATTTGATCCGCTTCCAGTTGGTGTTCAACAAGGGTGCCGCGTTCAGCAGCCGCCCGCAGGACCTGATGCCGTTCTTGCCGTCCTGGGTGTTCTTCCTGATTATTTCGATTATCGCTGCCGGTGTCCTGTTCTGGTTCTATCGCAGCATCGACAAGAGGGACTTCCTTTCCCGCTTGGGTGTGGTGATGATCATTGGCGGTGCTATCGGCAACTTTATTGACCGCATGCGCATGCAGATGGTGGTGGACTTTATCGACTGCGATTTCCCGGATTTCATCATGACGCGTTTCCCGACTTTCAATGTCGCGGACTCCTTCGTAACCGTCGGCGTGGCGGTCGTCATCCTGTCTCCGGTTATCTTGCGGAAACTGCATAAAGAAATTAAAGAATCGAAAAAAGCTAAATAAGGCCCGAGGCTTAATCTCCCTAGATCCTAGCCTCTAGATTCTAACCCCTAGATCCTAACCCCTGTTTTATGAACTACCTCGTAGAAGACAAACATTCCGGTGAGCGTATTGACAAGTTCCTCGTGGGCGTTATGGAAAACGTCTCCCGCACCGACGTGCAGAAATTGATTGCCGCAGGCGAAGTGAAGGTGGGCGGGGCTGCCGCGTCCAAGAATTTCCGCGTGGAATCTGGCATGGTCGTGGTGGTGGAGCGCCTCCCCGAAAAGGAAGCCAGCACGCTGGAACCCGAGAACATCCCGCTCGACATCGTGTACGAGGATGGCGACATTGTCGTGCTGAACAAGCCGCGCAACCTGGTGGTGCATCCGGGTAACGGCGTGCAGAGCGGTACACTTGCCTCGGCCCTGCTTTACCATTTCAAGGAAAATCTTTCTGCGGTCAACGGGCCGCTCCGTCCGGGTATTGTCCACCGTCTGGACAAGGATACGCCGGGCCTCATGGTGGTGGCCAAAAACGATGCCGCCCACAGGCATTTGGCCCACCAGCTGGAAACCCGTACCCTGCACCGCACTTACAATGCGCTCGTGTGGGGCTGCCCGCGAGATTTGGAAGGCTGCATCGATGCCCCGATTGCCCGCAACCCGAAAAACCGCCTGAAGATGGCCGTGGTGAAGGGGGGCAAGGAAAGCCGCACGCATTATGTGGCAAAGCAGTTCTTTGCGATTGCGACTCTGCTCGAACTGCAACTGGAATCGGGCCGTACGCACCAGATTCGCGTGCACAGCCGCTATACGGGCCACCCGGTAGTCGGCGACCCGCTGTATGATGGCCGCGAAGAAAGTCTGAACCGCGTACCCCCTCTGATGAAGGAAATTGCCGCGAAGGTTCTCGAGATGGCCCCTGCGCAACTGTTGCAGGCGGTGAAGATTGAACTCATCCACCCGACGACGGGCAAGAAGATGAAGTTCAAGGTCCCGATGGAAGAGCCCTTCGCGAAGGTGCTCAAGTTCCTGAAGAAGGAATGCCCGGCGGATGCACCGGTGTTCGACGAGGAAGAAGGCTTCCATGACTTCGATGCGGACATTCGCTTTGACGAAGGCTTTGATGCGGATGAACCCGATAGCGAAATGCTGGACGAATTCCAGGAAGGCGTCTTCCCGGAATTGAAGGAACGCAAGACGCGAGCCCAGCGCCATGCCGAGAAGGCGGCGACTGCTGCCCAGCGCAGGGAGAAGGCTGCCGAGCGCAAGCGCATCAAGCAGATGAAGGCGGCCCGCAAGCGCGGTATTGCCGCAGAAGACTTTGTCGAGCCCGGTTACGAACCCACCATCGATCCCGATTTGCTTTAATCACGATGTCCAAGATTCTCCTGAAGTCCGTTTTCTTGAACGATTCCTTGGCCGATGTCCTTATCGACGGGAACCGTTTTGCGAAAATAGCGAAGGAAATCCCTGCAAGCGAATATCTCGGCGCCGAAGTGGTCGATTGCAAGAATTTGGCCATTCTCCCGCCGTTCTACAATGCGCACACGCATGCGGCCATGGTCCTTTTGCGCGGCTATGCGGATGACCTTCCGCTCCGCCCGTGGCTCGAGGACCATATCTGGCCCTTCGAAGCCGTAATGGGACCCGACGAAATCGAAATTGGCAGCCGCTTGGCCGCGCTCGAGATGATCAAGTCGGGCACGGTGTTCTTTGCCGACATGTACTGGCACCGTGAGCGCACCATGAAGGTGGCGACGGAGATGGGGTTGCGCGCCGCTATCGGCGTGACCATGGCCGAGAACCTGATGACCCCGGACAAGATCGAGGCGAACATCGCGTTTGCCCGGAACCACGTCGGCGAAAACGACCGCGTCAAGCTGGTCATGATGCCGCATTCCATCTATCTGGTTGGCGAGTCGCTGCTGAAACGCTGCGCCGAGGTGGCCCGTGCCGAGGGAATGCTGGTGCACACGCACCTTTCCGAAACGCAAAGCGAAGTGGAACAGTGCATAAAGGAACATGGCTGTTCTCCCGTGGAATGGCTCAATCGATGCGGCTTGCTGAACGAATCGCTTGTGGCCGCGCATTGTATCCACCTTTCTGAATCCGATATCGCCCTCATGGCTGAATCGGGAGCGACGGCTGTGCTCAACCCGTGCTCTAATCTCAAGCTGAACAGCGGGATTCCTGACATTCCTGCGATGCTCGCCGCGAAAATGAAGGTTGCGCTCGGGACGGACGGTGCGTCGTCCAACAACAACCTCGACATGCGCGAAGAAATGAAGTTTGCCGCGCTGCTCGCCAAGGTCAAGGGAATGGCGGATACGCTCCCAGCCGGAGATGCCTTGCATATGGCGACTCGTGCTGGTGCGCTCGCCTATGGAATCGATGCGGGTGTCATTGCCGAGGGAACGCTTGCAGATGCTTTGCTTGTCCGCCTGGACGATGCCAGCATGTCGCCCCTGTTCAACCTCACGTCGAACTGGGTGTACGCGGCCAACTCGAGCCTTGTCGATTCGGTTATCTGTGACGGGAAATTCCTGATGCGGAACCGCCATGTCGACGGCGAACAGGAAATCATTGCCGATGCGGAAAAATGCGCAAAGGCGCTCGCTTTAAAAGTCGGTAATAGAAGTTAAAGCTTGGAATCGCTGGACTTCGTCTTGATGGAGTCCGCTTTGCTTGCTACGCTTTCCGTTGCCTTGTCCTTGGCTAGCACAGCCTGGGTAGCACTCTCGGAAATCTTGTCGATTGTCTTTCCTGCCGCATCGACTGCTGCGTCCTTGGCCTTGTCCGCGATGGTTTCAGCTCCATCCATGGCTTTTTCGGAAACCTTGTCTGCGATGGCTTCAGCCTTCTTTTCGGCCTTCTTGATGATTTCCTTGCGTTCAGTGGGGTAGCCCATGAACTCGAGCGAGCTCTTGTACGTATCGTAGGCGACGGCTGCTTCGCGCATGTCGTTCAGGTCGCCCTCCTTGAGCGGCAGGAAGTGGACGATGGTGAGCAGGATGAAGCAAACAATAGCGCCCTTCAGCGCTCCAAAGCATGCCCCGAAAAAGCGGTCTGGCTTGCTGATGAAGGTATGGGATACAGCCGAGCGCAAGAAATGCCCGATAAGCTGAGCAATCGTGAACGGCACGACAAATCCGATGATGAGGCAGATGGGCTTGACGGCGAGAGCCGATACGTCGAAGTTCTCGATGATGAAGTCGGATAGGAACAGGTGCGAGAAGTAGGCTCCGGCGATTCCGACAAGCCAGGCCACCACGCGGAAGATGCTTCTGAGGAACCCGCGGTATAGACCGACTAGCGCAAACGACAGAATGATGACTAAGCTTGCTATGTCTATCCAGTTCATTTAGATCCTAAATCCCATACTATAAAATGAGGTACGCGAGCGTAACCAGTACCAAAGCTAGAATAAATCCGGATGCTGCGCCGGTCGCGAAGATGCGTTTTGACCTGTTTGGCGTCACGGGAACCTTGAGCTCGGAGACGGTCTCCTGGCATGTGCTGTAAACCCAGTCGGCCAGGTAGGGCGTGAGGTCCCTGGGGTAGGGAAGCAGCATTCTGGAGAGCTGGTCGGCGGCATCGCAGGCCGAAACCGGGCGGTTCTTGGGCTTCTTTTCCAATAGCTTGAGCACGAATTTCCTGAGCGGTTTCGGCACGTCGTCGGGGAAGGCCTTCGGGGAAAGCTTGAGCTTCTGGATGCGCTTGGATGTCTGCTCCAGGTTCTCTCCACGGAACAGGTTCTCGCCGATGAGCATTTCGCTCATGACGATGCCGATGCTGAACAGGTCGGAGGCGGGGGTAATCTCGAAGCCCAGAATCTGTTCGGGGCTCATGTAGGCGGCGGTCCCGATGACGGCCCCGGCCATGGTGAGCGCGGTGTCTTCTGTCTCGGCGTGGGCGACACCGAAGTCCAGCAGGCGAACCCGACCGTCGTTGTCTATCATGATGTTCGCGGGCTTCAGGTCGCGGTGGATGACTCCTTCGCGGTGGGCGTGCCCCACGGCCGAGAGAATCTCGTACATGATGTACATGACGGCCCAGACGGGAGGACGGCTATCCTTGTTCAGAAGTTCGCGCAGGCTTTTCCCTTGCACGAACTCCATCGAAAGCGAAAGTTTTCCGTCCTTCTCTTTCCACAGGGCGTAAGGTTGGACAATGACAGGGTGGTTCAGGTGCGAAAGGATGACGGCTTCGCGCTGGAACCTCTGCATCAGGTCGTCTTGGTTCATGAGCGTGGCGTGCATCTGCTTCACGACGACCATGCGGTCCATGGAGGGGTCGTGGCAGAGCCAGATGTCGCCCATGGCTCCGTGTCCGATCTGCTGTGTCGGCGTGTATCCGCCGATTTTCGAGGGCTTTGCGTTCTTGCGTGGGGTCGTCGGCTCGCTCATATTACTTCTTGTCGCCCAGGTAGATGCTTTGGTGCTTTGTCTTCGGGTCAAGGTTGGGGTAGTCGAGGATATAGTGCAGGCCGCGCGATTCCTTGCGGCGCAGTGCTGCAATCAGGATCATCTTGGAAACCTGGAGCGCGTTCAGGAATTCGAGGAAGTGGAAGTTCTCGGTTTCGCCGTTCTTGATGGCCGTGGTGATATCGCCTTCGAGACCTTCGATGACCTTGAGGCCCTGGTTGAGCCCGGCGACCGTACGGACGATGCCGCAGTTTGTCCACATCATATCCTGGAGCTGCTTCTTGCGTTTGCGCCAGTAGGCGGCCTTGGTGAAGGAGACCCTTTCTTTTTTAGTAGATCTCGGTGCGGTGAATTTGTCCTTGAGAAGGCCGCTGCTGCAAATGTTATCCACAGCGCGGATGGCGAACACGACGCTTTCCAGAAGGGAGTTGGAGGCAAGGCGGTTCGCTCCGTGCACGCCGGTGTCGGCCACTTCGCCGCAGGCGTACAGGCCCTTGATCTCGGTGCGGGACCAGGTGTCCACGAGCACGCCGCCGCACATGTAGTGGGCCGCGGGCACGACGGGGATCCATTCCTTCGTGATGTCGATGCCGGCGTCGAGGCACTTCGCGTAGATGTGGGGGAAGTGGCTCTTGATGTCCTTGGGGGTGCGGCCGGAAAGGTCGATGAACATGTTCGGCTTGCCGAGGCGCATCATTTCGCTGTGGATGGCGCGGGCCACGATGTCGCGGGGGGCGAGGGAGTGCAGCGGGTGCACCTGGTTCATGAATTCTTCGCCCTTGTAGTTCTTGAGGATGCCGCCGAAGCCGCGTACCGCTTCCGAGATGAGGAAGGGCTTCTTGAGCTGCGGTGCGTAAAGGCTTGTCGGGTGGAACTGCATGAACTCGATGTCCTGGAGGGCAGCGCCTGCACGTGCGGCAATCGCCATGCCGTCGCCGCAGCTGTCGTGCGGGCACACGGTGTACTGCCAGATGCGTCCGGCCCCACCCGTCGAAAGGATGGTCGCCTTCGCGTAGAGGTTTTCGACAATGCCGGTCTTCTGGTGGATGACCTTCGCGCCGATGCAGCGCTTGGCCTTGCCGGTTCCGGTGCAGATGAGGTCCTTGATGTAGCAGTTCTCGAGGTAGTCGATGTTCTTTTGCTTGTGGAGCTCGCAGAGGAGCGCCCTCATGATTTCCTTGCCGGTGAGGTCTGCGGCGTGCAGAATGCGGTGGTGGCTGTGGCCGCCCTCGAGGTGGAGGTCAAACTGCGTGTGGTCGGTCGGGGACGGCGTGAACTGGACGCCCCACTTGACGAGCTGCTTGATGGTGGCGGGCCCGCTCTTGGTGAGGATGTTCACGGGTTCCTTCTTGCAGAGGCCTGCTCCCGCTTCCAGAGTGTCGGCGATATGGAACACGAACTTGTCCGTCTTCTCGGTAACGGTCGCGATGCCACCCTGGGCGTAGTTCGATGAACCGTCCGGTTTGGCCCCTTTTGTCAGAATCAAAACGTGAAGCCCTTTTTCGGCGGCGTGCAGTGCCGCGGACAGGCCGGAAATGCCGGCGCCTAGGACCAAAATATCGTACATGGGAAGAACTCCGTTGGTGTCCTTTTTGTTTTTGATGACCAATAAATAGAAAAAAAGGGCCCTGTACGGCTATATGTATGCTCAATTTATAATTTTTTTATTAGATTTGAGCCCGTCATTTTTTATGGAGTTTTCTCTATGTTAACGTGGATAAATGAAAAAGCCAAGTGGGTTATTGTTATTTTCGCTGCGGGTATCGCGGTGGGCCTTTTGGCCATGGACCGTGTGCCTAACCAGGCTCATAGCTACCCGGTCGGGGAAGTTAACGATCACAAGATTACGTATGCTGAATTTGATTCTCGCGTCAAGATGATCGTTGAAAACCAGTTCCGCGACGCCCATCCGAACGACGAACAGTATACGCAGATCCGTAACGAGGTCTTCCATGGCCTCGTTCGCCAGATTCTCCTCCAGAAGGAATACGGCAAGGCCGACCTCAGGGCTTCCGTTGCGGAACTCCGTTCCGAATTCAAGCGTAACCCGGATGCAGTTCGCGCCCGTCTGGTGCAGGAAGCCCAGCAGCGCCTCTACTCCATCCAGCGTCAGGCGACCTCCCAGGAAGACGCCAACCAGCGTGCACAGGCCTATATCGCTACACTTCCGAAGTTCCTTACGGACACGACCTTCAATAAGGATGAATACGATGCTTGGCTCGACACCCGCGAAGCCTTCCAGTGGGGCGTGATGCTCCAGTTCGAAGAAGACCTCAAGAATACGAACATCCCGATGCGTCAGCTGCAGATGCTGGTCGCTGCCGGTATCCACCCGACGACCCTCGAATCCGAATGGATTGCCAACCGCCGCGAAACCCAGGTCGAACTGCAGGTGGCGGTCGTTCCTAATTCCGCATTCGATGTCTCTGCCGACAGTGTCAGCGAAGCCGATGCCAAGGCCTACTTCGAAGCCAACAAGGATAGTTTCTATGTAGCCGAAGATGCCGCCAAGTTCATGGTTGCGAGCATCCCCGTTGCCGCCACTACCGGTGACGAGGAACGCATCAAGGACTACGCGATGACCATCTACAACCAGCTCACGGACTCTTCCGTCGCGACCACGTTCGAAGACCTGGCCCGCGTCTCTTCCGAAGACCTCGCCTCTGCCGAGAAGGGTGGCCTCCTGAGCGAAGACTACATGCCCAAGGGAACCTACGTGAAGGAATTCGAAGATGCGGCCTATGCTCTTGATTCCGGTGCGATTTCCCTCCCGATCCGTACCCGCTTCGGTTTCCACATCATCAAGTCCTACGGCAAGACCCAGGATTCTACCGGTGCCGAAAAGATCAAGGCAGCTCATATCCTCCTCGTCGTGAACGCTTCCTCCGAAACGGTCGACAGCCTCGAAAGGATTCTCTCCGGTATCAAGGCTGATGTCGATGCCGGCAAGGATTTCGCCGCTGCCGCCAAGGAACGCAACGTCAACGTGTTCGCCTCCAACTGGATCGATCGCGGAAACTCCATCGAACAGCTCGGCTACATGAAGGGCCTCACCGCCTATGCCTGGCCGAACGAAAACCTCCCGGACGAAGTGAGCGCCGTTTCCCCGGTCCTCAAGAACGACAACTTTGTTGCCATTCTCCTCAAGACCGATGTCGTGAAGCCGGGCGAACGCAGCTTCGCTTATGCCGAACCCAATATCAAGAGTTCCCTTGCCCGCAAGAAGTCTACCGAGGCCTGCGCCAACTACCTCAATTCCGTTGCCGAGAAGGTGAAGGCCTACAAGCCGGCTGCTGATTCTACTGAAAGCGAAATCTCCGTCGACAAGGTCAACTTCCAGACGCTCACGACTTCTCTCGAAGGCTACGTCCAGGGATTTGGCTATGCAAACCCGCAGTTCGCCGCTTCCGTCCTTTCTCAGAAGGAAGGTGAATGGGGCCCGGTTATCCAGGCCAACGACGGTGCCGTGATGATGAAGGTTGTCTCGAAGAAGGCTGCTGACGAAGCTGCCATCAAGAGCGCCGTCAAGGACGACAAGGATAACAGCGCACGCTTCGCTTCCTCCTCGATCTTCAACCAGTATGTCGGCAACCTCGAAAAGGGCACTGCTGTAAAAAGCAATTTAGACCTTTACTATAAGGACTAATTTTACTATATTCGTGCCGCTGTTTTGAATAGCGGCATTTGGCCCCCATCGTCTAGTGGCCTAGGACTCGGGATTCTCATTCCCGCAACAGCGGTTCGAGTCCGCTTGGGGGTACTAGAAAAGAACCTGCTTATCGCAGGTTCTTTTTTTTGAAAAAGCTATGTTCTCCCTTGCCTCTAGTCTCTCGTCTAAACCGGCGTCTTGCTCTTCTCGCCCGCAATTTCCCTCACCAATTTTGGTACAAGGTAACCGGGAAGCTTGGTCCGGATTTCGGCGATGAGTTCCCGTGCGGTACTGTCGCTCACTTCGAAATGGGCGACTCCGTTTGCATGGTCGAGCTGGTGCAGGTAGTAGGGGAGGACTCCCTGTGCGAACAGTTTCTTGCACAGTTTTTCGAGCGTCGCCGCATTGTCGTTCACTCCCTTCAACAGGACGCTCTGGTTGAGCAGCGTCCAGCCGCTGAATCGCAGGTGTCCGAAGACCATCTGCGATTCCTCGTCAAGTTCGTCGGGATGGTCCACGTGCGACACCAGCACGCATTCGAAGCGGGCGGGCAGTTCGCGCAACAGCTCGAAATGCTGCATGGCAATGTCGGGGCGGATTACGGGAAGCCGCGTATGGATACGCAACGTTGTCACGGAGCCGTGTACGGCGATAGTTTCTACGAGGTCGCGGAATTCGCCCGGGCCGAGTGTGAGCGGGTCGCCGCCCGAGAGGATGACTTCCCAGATATCCGTGTGCGTGTCGAGCCAGTTGCCCACATGCCCCGCGATGTCGGGAATGTTCTGGAACGGGTAGTTCTTGCGGAAGCAGAAACGGCAGCGCATACCGCAGGTGGCGGTCGATACGACGAGGGCACGCTTGTCGTATTTCTGGATGACGCAGTCGGACTTGCCTGCGGGCAAGTCGCCGACGGGGTCGTCCACGAATCCGGGTACGTCCTCGCGCTCGTCCATGAGCGGGAGAACCTCGCGCATCAGTGCTTCGGGCTCGTCGGATTTCTTGATGAGGTCGGCGTAGTGCCTGGAGCAGAGGAACGGGAATTTCGGTGCTGTGTCTAGCGTGGCGGGAGCGATTGCCTTGATGGTGCTTGCCGCTTGGTCGGCGCCCAAATAGTCAAAAAAATCGGAAATTTGAGTAAAAACTTTAGCAGATGTTTCCATTATATTGCTAAATTTAGAATCAAAATCAACAAGAGGATAATATGGGTACTGTAAGCACCAACGAATTCCGCAAGAAGCTCAAGATTATGGTCGACGGCCAGCCGTACGAAATCATCGAAAACCAGTTCGTGAAGCCGGGCAAGGGCCAGGCTTTCAACCGTGTTCGCATCAAGAACTTGGTGACTGGCCGCACGCTCGAACGCACCTGGAAGAGCGGCGATACTGTCGAAGAAGCCGACGTGACCTACACTGAGATGACCTATTTATATAACGACGGTTCTACCTGGTTCTTCCTGGACAACGATTCCCAGGAAACCATGGAAATCCCGAAGGAAGCCCTCAACGGCTGCGAAGTCTGGCTCCTTGACGGTGCCACTGTCGAGGTGACCTGGTGGAAGGACCCGAAGAGCGGTTCTACCCTCCCGATCGAAGTCATTCCGCCGACCTTCGTCGACCTCATGATCGTTGAAGCTCCTCCGGCAGTTCAAGGCAACACCAGCGGCAACGTGATGCGCGAAGCCATCCTCGAAACCGGCGCCAAGGTGATGATCCCGCTGTTCATCGAGAACAACACCAAGATCCGCGTGGACACCCGCGACGGTTCTTACCTCGAACGCGCTAAGTAATATTACTTGCAAAAGTCATTCAAAATGCTCCTGGCTTTGGCCGGGGGCTTTTTTATTGCGTTTAAAATAGTTGCAAGCTATGCGACAGCGAAAGGCTTGATTTCTTCGAGTTCTTTCGAAAGCTCTATCTTGAGATTTCGGATGTCGATGTCATCTTGCAGGGAGATGAAATAGTCATCGGATACGCCAAGAAACTTGGCAAGTCTCAGGGAGGTGTCAACGGTAATTCGCCTGCGGTCGTGAAGGATGTCCTGAATCCTGGAAACGGGAACGTTGATTGCCTGGGCGACTTTGTAGGCGGACAGTCCCATGGGCGTGAAAAACTCTTCGTTCAGAATCTCTCCGATTGTCGGTGTTTTGATGTATTTTTTCATAAAAACTCCTAGTGGTAATCAACAATTTCAACGTTGTAAAACTGTCCTTCGTTCATTGTAAAGCAAATACGCCATTGGTCGTTAATTCGGATAGAATATTGCCCTTCTCTATCGCCATGTAGCGGCTCTAAGCGGTTGCTTGGTGGAATGCGTAAATCGTTCAGCGATTTTGCGTTGTCTATCATCACCAACTTTCTCAAAGCGACTTTTTGGATAGAATTGGGTAATCGTCGTGAAAACTCCTGGTTGTAAATGAGTTCAGTTTCTCTGTCTGCAAAACTTTGTATCATATAATATACCTATTTCACGTGTATATGTCAAGCGGGTATGTTTTTGGAGGACATTTAAGGTGTCCCTATCTTTAAGACGGATAAAGGGGATAAAATGAGCCGAAAAATTTTGTTTATGCGCACTTTTTTACATTGCAGAAACATTAGATGTTATATTTAGTGCGGATAATAGGAGGAATATGTCGAATTTGTTCTCTAGGTTGTCTTTGCGAGCTAACATAGTGACTGCGGCAATGGCGGCTTTCCTTCTCGCGTCATTGCGAGGACTGCAAGGACGAAGCAATCTCCAGCAGCAGTTCTGCGGAGTCGTCTAGTTCAAAAGTAGGTTGCAAAACCGAAACGGAAGACAACTGCGAGTACGGAGAGTTGCTGGACACCCGTGATGGCCTGACTTACAAGACTGTCAAAATCGGCGAACAGACCTGGATGGCGGAGAACCTGAACTATAAAACAGTAATTAGCTGGTGTGGTGGCGGATACGCTAAAAGTGAAGGCGATTGCACTAGATTCGGTCGCCTTTACACGTGGGCGGCGGCAATTGACTCGGTGAAACTTGCGACCGATGCTGACAACCCGCAGGACTGTGGCTACTTCAAGACCTGTGCGCTCCCGGCAAAGGTGCAGGGTGTTTGTCCGCCGGGCTGGCACTTGCCTGATTCCACGGAATGGAAAACGCTGTTTGCTGCTGTGGGAGGAATAGATATTGCTGGCAAGATACTCAGATCGCAGACTGGCTGGAAAGAATCCAATGGTACAAGTGGCAACGGTACGGACGCCTACGGTTTCTCTGCGTTCCCTGCTGGTAACAGGAACGGCAATGGCAACTTCAGCTATGAGGGTGGCCTCGCTGGCTTCTGGAGTGCCACTGAGTACAGTGGCGACTTCGCCTACTACATGCCTCTGTACTACTACTATGAGAATGCGCCCTTGGACTACAACATTAAGAACTACGCCTACTCCGTCCGTTGCCTCAAAGACTAGCCATAGGCTAAATCTATCTATAAAACAAGGGCGCTTCGGGCGCCTTTTTTGCTATTCTCAAGATGGTTTTAGGACGATTGTTAAAAAAAATGATTAGATTTTTTTTCATAATCCATTAGAAAGAGGTGCTCTATGGCCTTTATGAAAAATAAAAATGCAATCCTGACGCCGAAGACGGAATGTCTCAAATCAAAATTTGCGCCTTGGAGCTACGCAGTGGCGGCAGGGGCCTTTGCTCTTCTTTTTACCGCCTGTGGCGACGAAGTCACCGAAGTGACGGAAGTGACCGAGGTAACCCAGGTTGTCGGAATGCAGGTGGTGGAAGCTGGCGATGCCCTGCCCAAGTGTACCGCAGATAACGAAGGGGCGATGGTTTATTCTGTGGATTCTGCCGCAGCATACACCTGCATCAGCAGAAAGTGGACCTCAATGAAGGGCAAAGACGGAAAAGACGGTGCCGATGGCAAGGACGGGAAAGATGGAAAAAATGGAATCAATGGAACAAATGGCTCCAATGAGTCGTCTTCTTGCACGGCGAAAGCCCTGAAAAACGGCAAGGGCTACAAGATTGTCTGCGGCGGCGATTCTGTCGGCGTGGTTTTGAATGGGGAAGACGGTGCCAAGGGCGCCCCGGGCGTAAAAGGTGATTCCGGTGCAACGGGTAATAATGGCCTTTCTGCTTATGAAATCGCCAAAGCTGGCGGCTACACGGGAACCGAGGAAGAATGGATTGCTTCGCTGAAAGGTGACCCGGGTGCCAAGGGCGACACGGGCGTGGCAGGTACCAGTTGCACTGCTGAAGAAGATTCTGGCGGAGTAGAGATTACTTGCACCGACGGCAAGTCGTTTACGCTGAGCAACGGAGCTGATGGTAGTGATGGCAAAAATTGCGAAATTGTGAGCGATTTGAACGGTGCAATTACCCTGGCGTGTGGCGAAGATACGACGATGCTTTATAAAGCGGTGTGCGGAACCAAACCTTACGATCCTGCAAAACAAATCTGTGACACCCGAGATAACCAACTCTACAGGGTAGTGACTATCGGTTCGCAGACCTGGATGGCGGAGAACCTGAACTATAAAACTGAAAATAGCTGGTGTGGTGGCGGAAACGGTGAGAACGAAGGTGATTGCTCCAAGTACGGTCGTCTCTACACTTGGGTTGCTGCAGTTGGCAAGTCCGAAGATGAATGCGGTTACGGCAAAACTTGCGGGCTTTCCGGCAAGGTGCGTGGCGTGTGTCCTGAAGGATGGCACTTGCCTGATAGCACGGAATGGGGCAAACTGTTTACCGCAGTGGGCGGGAAAAGTACTGCAGGCAAGAAGCTCAAGTCGCAGACTGGCTGGAAAGATTACAATGGTACAAGTGGCAACGGTACGGACGCCTACGGTTTCTCTGCGTTCCCTGCTGGTTACAGAAGGTACGATGGCGGCTTCAGCGATGAGGGTCTCAACGCTAGCTTCTGGAGTGCCACTGAGGGCAGTCGCGACAACGCCTACGACATGAGTCTGTACTACGACACTGAGGATGCGTACTTGCGCAACGACATTGAGAGCTACAAATTCTCGGTTCGTTGCCTCGAGAACTCTAACTAGGACCAACGAAGGTGGTCCTAGCAAGCCCTAGCGGCTCCTCTCCCTGCCTAAAGCAGGGAGGGCTTTTTTGTTGTTTTTTCAATTCAATGTATAAAGAATTACTTCGCTCTTTAATGGGTTATCCTGAACGAGATTCCGATGCTGTGGACCGCAAAGGAATCCTTATATGTAGCGTCTCGTTCTTCTTCATCTTTTTCGTTGTATGCGCCGAAGTTATAGAAGAGTGACGTTCCGAAGCTCCATCGTCTGCTAATCCACCATTCTTTTCCGATCTCAAATGTGCCAAACATGTCGATTAATGTATCGGTGGCATGTCTGCCCTTCTTCTTGTTGTAGGTATAGCGGACGACGTCCATTACGACGCCTGAACTTAATCCGAAGAATATGCCGTAGAATGGGCTAGTCGTTCTTTGGAATGGATAAAATTCTGCGCCTAGGCCAACTAAAACTCTAAATTCCATGGCGTCGTCGTCATTGAGATCTTTTTGTTCGATTTTATCCTTGTTAATTTTTCTTTCTTTTTTTTCTTCTTCGAATGTGCCGGAATGGTAGCCAAATCCAGTTACCGCATAAACTGAGACGATGTTGGCAATAGATCCGCCGAGTCTGATTTCGTTGTAAAGACCTGAACCGTTGAAAATATCGTTGTACTTTGTGTAATGGTCCTCTGTATCTCCAACGTAGATATGGCGCGTGTATATATAAGAAAAAGCCAGGCTATTAGAAAAGTAAAGGCCTTTGTGGGCGTGAAAGCTTCACCTTTTTTTTCAGTTGGAACTCTGTTTTTTGGTTAGTGCGCAATTCTTAGCGTTAAACCGAAGGTGTGGCTTGTTGTGGTTTGCTCCTCTTTTCTTGAACCGCTGTAATCGTAATTCGGGGATTCCGTGTGCATGAATCCGCCGAAGGTGTAGTTGAACGATGCGCCAACTCTCCAGCGCGTGCAGAACCACCAGTCGTAACCAGCTTCGATTCGGCCAAAGATGTTGTGGAAGGTCTCGTCAGAGTTCTGGAAGTGGTATTCGGTGGTGATTTCCGCCCCTTCAAATGCAAAGCCTGCGCAAAGTCCGAAAAATAGGCCGTAAAGCAGGCTTTCCTTGTCTTGGAACGGGTAAAAATCAGACCCTAGGCCAAGATGCCATCTCATGGTTGTGGCAGAGGCCTTCTCCTTCCATCCTTCTTCATCATCCCTGTCGGGGCCGGTGCTTTCGATGTCGCCTGTCCCGAGGCCGAGTGCAAATGATCCGTAAATACCGGCGACGTTGAGGTAGTAAGCGCCTATTCGAACTTCGACAAGGGGTGGTATCCAGCCTTTGAATGAATTGTCCTCGACGTCAGTGGTGCTCCAGCCATTATTTTCGTAATGCTTGTTTAAGGATTCGTAGGCGAAGGTGAATCCTGTCGAAAAATATATTCCGTCGTGTGAGTGATAGTAGTAGTCCGTTTTGTCTATGGTGCGTTTAGCATTGTTTTCTGTCTGGCCAAATTGTGCGAAAGTGAACGATGTAAATAAAAGCGTTGCCGCAATGATCTTGGTATACATGGAACTTTTCATATGAAGGGCTTCGGTTTATTTTGAGATTTAAAAGGTTCCGACGGCCGTGCGGAAGATTCTTGCAACCTCGTCTGGGTTGTCGCTCTTGAGCCAGCTGAGCGTCTCGGTGCCGCGGTAGCTCCACGCGAAGATGTTGTCGATACCGGCGGCGCGGCTTTCTTCGACGGCGATGGCGAGGTCGTTTTCGCGGCCGGCTTCTATCTGGTACGCCTTGATCCACATCTGCACGGCCTTGCCGTACTTGGCGGCGACTTCCACGAGCTTACGAGCCGTTTCCGCATACTTCTCGCGGACCCATTCTTCGGTGGCGCTACGTTCCCAGTACGGGTCGCTGGCCACTTCGTCTACGCTTTCGAGGCTTGCCACGCGGCCCCAGTCGTCAAGACCTGCGGGGAACCACGGCGGGAGCATGCAAACGCAGTTGCGCTTGCCGCGGGCGTGCACGTCCTCGGTCATCTCTTTCAGGAAGTCGATGAGACTGTCTTCGCGGAACTTCAACACATCGTCGGTGAGCTCTGCGGGCATGTCGTAGCCGAACTGTGCGGCAAACTTGGTGCGGCATTTCTCGCAGCGGCAGCTCCAGTTGGCAAGTCCGCCCTTCTCGAAATAGAAGTGCGGCTCGTCCCAGAATATCGTGTCGACTTGCGTGGCGCAGACGGTTTCGATCCAGCGGTGCATGTACGCCCTGAATTTCGGATGGTTCGGGCAGGCGGCCACCTTGGGCTTGCCGTCGAGCGCCACCTGGCACATGCCGTGGTTCCTGGCGGTAAGTTCTGAATAGGCCTCGCCGCCGAACACGCGGCCCACTCCCCACGGGTTCACGTAGACCTTGAGGCCGAGCTCGGCGCTCCTGTCCACGATTTCCTTCATGGTGCCGTAATAGTACTGCAGGTCCTCTTCGCTCCACGTGTGGAGAACCGCGTTGAATCCCGCGGTCTTGATTTGCTGCATGTCCGAAATTGCGTGCTCGGGCGAACGCACGCCGAAATAGCTTACGCCCTTTACCTTGACGGGGGTTAGGTTTCTACCTTCGCCCATTGCGGAGATCCACTTTTCAAAAGAACCAGGTCCAGAGTCTCGTCCCATTCGTCTTCGGTGAGCGGGCGGCGCACCCAGAACAGGTTGTCGTCATCCTGCTGTACGGGCATGTTGTCCGGAACGAACTCGATAACCCAGGATTCTGGAATGGCATCGCGGAGCGCCTGGCTGAAGGCGATATTCTTTTCGGTGGGACGGTCGGAATGGTCGAAGATGATCAGCGTGGGGGACTGGCCGAAGTTGAGTGCGGACTCGAGCAGGCTGGTGGCGTCTTCGATGCTGTTGCACGTGTACATCGTGGAATCGATGGCGAGGTCGCGTTCCAGCAACCACCGCAAGGTCCACTGGCTGAGTTTTTCCAAACTGCCGGGCGATGAAGGTGCTATGAAGAATATGTGTCCCACGGCATTAAAGATAACTATTTTCTTATGTAATTAGTATTCTATTTTTTTGCCTTTTTTTATTTTTTTTGCCCAATTCTCATTTAATTTCTAACTTATGCACATGTTATCCCCAAAAGCCAAATTTCCGCCCCTCGGTGAGTTCCGTTTTGTCGAGTCCATTTTGGACAAATCGGCCTCGATGGAAGCGCGTCCGCCGCGTTACCGGGAGTGGTTGTCGGTGGGGGACGACGCCGCCATTTTTGACGGTTGGCTCGCCACGAAAGACCTGTCGGTCGAAAACGTGCATTTCCGTATGGACTGGTCTACTCCGGAGCAGGCTGTCGAGAAGCATATCGTCTCGAACGTGTCCGATATTTCGGCGATGGGGGGCGTGCCGCGCATGGCCCTGCTGGGGGTCTGCCTGAACAAGTCGTGGGATGCGCCGATGCGTTCCCGCGTTTCGGCGGCCCTTGCCGATGGCTTCGCGAAGCGCGGTATTGCGCTGATTGGCGGCGATACGGTTGCCGGCGATGCGGCTGTATTTTCAACAACGTTGCTTGGGGAGATGGCGTCCGAGAAGCCCCTCTTGCGGAGCGGCGCGTGCCCCGGTGACGGCGTCTACGTGACGGGGACGCTGGGGAAGTCCGCCGCCGGGTTGTGGCTGCTCATGAACCATCCCGAGGAAGCCTCCCGTTTTGCCCGCCTGGTGGAATACCACCTTTGCCCCAAGATTAAGGAGTCCGCTGGTGCGGAACTGGCCCGGCTGGGGGGCTGTAATGCCTGCATGGACATCAGCGACGGCCTCTCGTCGGAATTGAACCATTTGGCCCTTTCGTCCGGCGTTTCGATGGAAATCGACCTGGAAAAGCTCCCGATTGACCCGGATGTCCTCGAAATGGCCGACTTTTTCAATATTTCGGCACTGGATTTGGCTCTGAATGGCGGTGAAGAGTACAATTTGCTGTTTTCTTTTGCAGATACAAAAAGTATATTGTTGAATGATAACGAACACCTAGGGACCGTTTCAAGGATTGGAACGGTCTTGGCTGGTTCCGGGGTTTTTGGCCTCGGGCCGGAAGGGAAGAGGAATTTACTTAAAGCACAGGCTTGGTCCCATATATGAATAGTAGTGCAAAATTGAATTTAGGGCAGCTCCTGCTGCGCCAGGGAATCCTGGACGAAGACCAGCTCGCTCATGCGATGGCCGAACACAAGCGCACGGGATTGATGTTGAGCAAGATTCTCCTGCGTTTGGGCATGGTGAGCGAAGATACGCTGACAAGCATTCTCGGTGTCCAGATGCAGTCCACCACCAAGATGCGTATTGGTGAAATGCTGCTCAAGCAGGGCTATATCAACGAGGATCAGCTGAACAAGGCGCTCGAGATGCAGAAAACCTCGGGCAAACGCCTGGGACGCACCCTGGTCGACCTTGGCTTCATGCCCGAAGAGCGCCTCATTGAGATTCTTTCGATGCAGTTCGAGGTCCCGTATGTGAGGCTCGAAAACTTCATCATCGACCCTGATGCCTACACCTATCTTCCTGAGGACTTGTGCAAGACGTACAAGATTGTCCCGCTGTTCGTTCTGAAGGCGGAGGACGAGCGTCGCATGCCCCGTGTTTCCTTGACTATCGCGATGACCGACCCGACCAACATGCGCGTCATCAACATCGTGAAGTTCAAGGTGAAGATGGAAGTGGATATCGTCATGGCCTCCGAGAAGGATGTGCTCAAGGCGATTGAACGTGTTTTTTCTGGCCACGGCCCTGCCGAGGAATCCCTTGCAGAACTCATCAACGAGTCTAGGGAAGAAGGCGAACTGGAGACCGTTGACCGCGACGCGAACAACAACAATGAACCGGAACTGAGTGACGAAGAAGGCCGTGCGGTCGTGAAGATTGTGACAACGCTGATTCACGAAGCCATTGCCCGCCACGCTTCCGATATTCACCTGGAGCCGCAGGAAACGTTCCTCAAGCTCCGCTACCGCATCGATGGTGACTTGCAGGTGATGTCCCCGATTCCCGCGCGCCTGATGCCACAGATCCTTTCGCGTATCAAGCTTTTGTCCAAGATGGACATCGCCGAAAAGCGTAAGCCCTTGGACGGCCGCTTTACCGTGCGTTACAAGGGCGCCGAAGTCGACCTCCGTGTGAGCTCTTTCCCGATTTCTTTGCGCAAGCGCGGCGTTTGCGAAAAGATCGTTATGCGTATTTTGGACCCGAACTCGGGTCAGTTCCCGCTGAAGGACATGGGCTTCGACGCCCGCGTCCTCAAGCAGTTCCTCGACTGTATTAATGCTCCGAACGGCATTGTGCTTGTGACCGGTCCTACGGGTTCCGGTAAGTCTACCACGCTTTACGCCTCCATCCGCGAGATTCTTGATTCTACGATTAACATTTCTACCATGGAAGACCCGGTCGAATTGAACATCGACGGCGTGAACCAGGGGCAGATTAACAATGCGGCGGGCTTCACGTTCGCTGCGGGCATCCGTGCCTTGCTCCGTCAGGACCCGGACGTCATCATGATCGGTGAAATGCGTGACCAGGAAACCTCGTCCATGGCTATCGAAGCTGCTTTGACAGGTCACTTGGTCTTCAGTACGCTCCATACGAACGATGCTGCCGGTGCATTCCCCCGTCTGCTCGAAATGGGACTGGAACCGTTCCTCGTGTCGACCGCTATCAAGGGCGTGCTTGCCCAGCGCCTTGTGCGCCGTATCTGCAAGTACTGCAAGGAGCCGGTCGAGATTTCGGATTCCCTGCGCGAAGAGCTGCACCTCACTCCGGACATGCAGTTCTACCACGGGCGCGGCTGCGAAAAGTGCGACGGTTCGGGCTACAAGGGTCGTTGCGGTATCTACGAGTTCCTCGTGCCGAACGAGACGGTGCGTAACCTCATCATCAAGCGCTCTTCGGGCGACGTCATCAAGCGTGCCGCCATGAAGGAATGCGGGATGATTACGCTGCGTATGGACGGCATCCAGAAGGCCTTGGATGGCGCGACAACGCTCGAACAGGCTGTGGGTGCATCCGCCGCCGACGATGCTTAGTGAGGTCCGAGCAGTGAGCGATGAGCAGTGAGCTTAGACACCTCACATTTCATGGCTCATAGCTCAATGCTCATGGCTCAATGCTCATAGCTGAAAGCGACCTCATCCCCCCTAATTTCTATATTCCCCTCCCGTATGTCTTATAGGAGCGTTTGATGGCGAACATTGTTGATGGAGCTGTACTTGATCGTGAACTGAACCCGGAGCAGGCCGCTGCCGCAAAAAAGATTGACGGCCCGATGCTGATTCTTGCCGGTGCCGGTTCGGGAAAGACCCGCGCGATTACGTACAAAATTGCCCATCTCGTCTCGTATTATGGCGTGGAAGCGAACCGCATTTTGGCGGTGACATTTACAAACAAGGCCGCCCGCGAAATGAAGGGCCGTATCCAGCGTCTGCTGGACTGCAACGTGCCTTTCAACTGGATGGGAACGTTCCATTCCGTATGCCTCAAGTTGCTCAAGCTGTGTCTGGGCAAGGATTTTGTCGTGCGTGCACTTGGTGAAAAGTGGTACGACGCGAATTTCTCGATATACGATGACGATGACCAGCGGAAGGTCTTGAAGGAAATCCTGAAAGAGGAACTGGGCGAGTCTTACGACGTTTCCGACCTCAAGAAGGTCCATGCTGCTATCTCGCGGTACAAGAATACCATCTTGTATAAGGGAAATTCCGTGGTCTTGCAGAAGCCCGAGGTGGCCATGGCCGAGGCCGAGTTTGCCGATGCGGAGAATTACGCGCGATACTATGCGGAATACCAGAAGCGTCTCAAGGAATCGAACGCCATGGATTTCGATGACTTGCTGTTTAATACGGTGCTCATGCTCCAGAAGGTGCCGAGTCTTGCGGAACAGCTGGCAAGCCGCTTCCAATATGTTGTGGTGGACGAATACCAAGATACGAACGACGTCCAGTACGAACTTCTGAAATTGCTGATAAACGAAAATAAGAACGTGACCGTGGTGGGCGATGACGACCAGAGCATTTACGGCTGGCGTGGCGCGAACATCAAGATTATCCGCAATTTCCATCGTGACTTTGCTCCGGTGACCATCGTGAAGTTGGAACGGAATTACCGCTCGACGAGCAATATTGTCCAAGGCGCCGGTTCCGTGATTGCGCACAACGTTCGCCCGCAGGAAATGCAGAAGGTCGTTTATTCCAAGGAAGAGGCGGGCGACCCGATTCGCGTGCGCCACTTGATTGACGACCGCTCGGAAGCCAGCACAATTGCTGACCTGATTGCTGTCGCGGGTCCGGAATATTATTCAAAGACGGCTGTTTTCTACCGCACGAACGCGCAGTCCCGCGCCTTGGAAAAGGCGCTGAACGACCGCCGCATCCCGTCGGTGATTTTTGGCGGTACCCGGTTCTGGGACCGCAAGGAAATCAAGGACATTCTCGCTTACCTTCGCCTGATGGCGAACGAAAAGGACGATGCGGCGTTCCTGCGTGTTATCAACACGCCCCCGCGTTCGATTGGCAAGACGACTGTGGAAAACATTCTCGGGCTTGTCCGCATGGGAAGCGGGACGTTCTGGGAAATGCTTGTCGCGGAAGCCTCTAGTGCAAGCCGAGCCGCTGGCAAACTCAAGCCCTTCGTGGAACTGGTGAACACGTGGAAATCGCTGGTTGCTGCGGGGGAGACTCCGCTGCCAATCCTTGTCGAAAAGATTATCGAAGATTTGAACTACAAGGATTTTCTGCGCAAGGAAGACGAACTGACCGCCGACGAGCGCATTGCGAACTTGAACGAAATGGTGAACGCCGTCCGTGAATTCGACGAAGACCATCCCGGTGCCACGCTGGATGCCTTCTTGCAGGACATTTCGCTGTTGACCGACGCCGACAAGAAAGTGGACGAGTCCAGGGATCACGTGACGCTGATGACAATCCACATGGCCAAGGGACTTGAATTCAATACGGTGCATATTGCCGGTTGCGACGAGGAGATTTTCCCGCTTATCCGCGGTTCGCTCCTTTCTTCCGAAGAGTCCATGCGCGAACAGATGGAAGAAGAACGCCGCTTGTTCTACGTGGGTTGTACGCGAGCCGAAAAGAAGCTTTACCTGTACCATGCCGAACGAAGGTTCTACCAGGGCACGGTTCGTCCGTTTGCTCCTTCGAGGTTCCTTGGGGAACTCGATCCGACGGTCGTGGAATTTACCCCGTGTATCGATGAGGGAACTCCGTCTCCGCGTCCGAATATGCCTCCGGCTTACGCCCGTCGACCCGCTGCATCTACAGGTAGCTACGGTCGTAGTTTTGGACAATCTTCCGGTTTTGGCGGTTCCAGTTTCGGACGGTCTTCGGGTAGTTACAACCGCCCGTCTCTCGTCTCTTCGTCAATCAAGAAGAACGACAAGCATATTGTCTACCGTAACCCCATCAAGGTCCAGAAGGCCTCGACATCGGGCCCGCAAATCGTTTACGACGAGTACAGCGAGAATCCCTTCCACGCCGGAGTCAAGGTGAGCCACTCCAAGTATGGTGTCGGCGTCATCATGAAGGCCTACGGGACCGGGGACAATGCCCGCGTAGACGTACGCTTTGCCCGTGACAACGTCGTGCGAACAATTATCCTAAAGTACGCCGCACTGGATATAGTTGGGTAGGGGCTAGAGGCTAGGATCTAGGGCCTAGGGAGATATATCACGGCTTCGCCGTCTTGTATTGACGCACGAAGTGCGTGATAATGAGAGGTGAGGTCGGGGCTAAAGCCCCTTTGAGGTCGCTTTGCTTTGAGGTATGAGAAGTAGGATGTGGTTAGTAAACAGTAGTTGGTGGTTAGGGAAAGACGTGAGAATTTATAAAATTGCGGCTTTGCCGCCATACTTTGACTCAAAGGGAGCCGCAGGCGACCGACCTCATAGCTCATAGCTCATTGCTCATTGCTCACTGCTTTTGACTCAAAGGGAGCCGCAGGCGACCGACCTCATAGCTCATTGCTCATCGCTCATTGCTCACTGCTCACCGCTCACTGCTCGTCTCTTTTTTACTATCTTATTAGTGTAAGAAACGAGGTTTTATGCTTGAAAGTGAAGAAGTCCTGAAACTTGCTAAATTGTCCCGTCTGAGTATTTCCGAAGAAGAAATTCCCGCGTTCAAGGGGCATTTGGACAAGATGCTGAATCACCTTGATGCGCTCAAGGCGCTCGACCTTTCGCATGTGGAACCCATGACGGCTGTCGAAAACGGTGCGACGATCCTTCGCGAAGACGTGCCGGTGCAGGGCTTTACCCTGGAACAGGCTTTTGCGAACGCTCCTGCTGTCGAAAACGACCACTTTGCTATTCCCAAGGTGATTGGCGGCTAGTTCCGCTGGCCTGTAATGCCTGTACACTGCATTGTCCCCGCCCGGATGGGGTCTTCTCGTTTTCCCGGAAAGCCCCTGGTCAAAATCGGGGGCAAGGAAATGATTGTCCGCACGCTGGAACGGGCCCGGCTGGCAGGCTGTTTTGAGCGGATTGTCTGCGCCACCGATTCGGAGCAAATTGCCGAGGTGGTTTCAAAAGCAGAATTTGAATATGTGATGACCGGCGCGTGCGCTACGGGCTCGGATCGTGTCGCCGAAGCGGCGCGTGCGTTGGACTTGGACCTTGTGGTGAACCTGCAGGGCGACGAGCCGCTGGTAGAGCCTTCCGTGCTGTGCGATGTGGCCCGCGAACTGGAGGCCCATCCCGAATGCTGGGTCACGGTTGCTTGTCCGCTAAATCCGGCAGAGGCCGGACTTGCAACGGTGGTGAAGGTCAAGGTCCAGGACGGTTTTGCTGTTGATTTTACCAGGAACGTGACGCCGGAGGAGGCTCCGTCCTGGTTCCAGCATCAAGGGATTTACGCCTATTCCAGGGCGGCCCGCGATGAATTCTCCTCCCTGCCGCAGAGCCCCGTGGAACTGGTGCGTTCGCTGGAGCAGATGCGCATATTGGGTTTGCGCCCGATTCGTATCGTCCAGAGCCCCTATCCCTCGGTTTCGGTGGATGTCCCTTCCGACGTCGAATCGGTGGACGCTTTGCTTCATAAACGTCAATAGGCGGATGGGTTACATATAAAGTAAAATGTCCGCTGGGAGGGATTATGAATTCTCCCGAAAAGAAACTGCTCCACTTGGCTTTTTGCTTGTTTGTGGTGGGCTTGGTTGTCCGGTTCTTGCCATGGGGACTCCCGTCGATTGTCGAAAACGACGTCGCAGAGACGTCCTTCAGGGCTCTCGCGGTGGCGGACTCTTCGTCCAAATTGGAATATTCACAGGTGCGACTATCCAGGGAGGATGAACCTGAATCCGGACATTCCAAAGGGAAGTCCCGTTCTCGGCAAAAAAAGCCCAAAGTACAGCTCCCGGTGCATATAAATACGGCTTCTGTTGAGCAACTTTGCGCCTTGAAGGGGGTCGGACCCAAGCTCGCGGAGAAGATTATCGCCTTCCGGAACGCCTCCGGACCCTTCCAAAAGCCGGAAGACCTCGAAAAAGTGCCTGGAATCGGTAAGAAAAAATTGGAAGGGCTCCTTCCGGGGGTAATTTTTGATTAGTTTTGTACTATCAAATTTATCATAAGTCGTTGATTATATGAGTGATACGAAGTTATACCTTGGAATTGAAGCCGGCGATGCTTCCTTGAAAGTCGCCCTTCTGGACGCTGCCGAAAAGCGTGTTCTGAAGACCGCCGTCCTGAACACGGAGACCTCTCCGCTCGATGACGTTTTCTCTTTCGAGAGCGCCCTGCAGGACTGGGTGGACGAGAACCAGATTGAAAACATCCGGGCCATCTCGGTTACGATTCCGGCTTTCCGTTCCGTTGTCAGGCAGATTTACGTCCCCGCCGAGGCCGTACCCAACATGGAGGACTACCTCAAGTGGTACCTCGGGCTCATTACCAATGCCGATCCGGGTGCCTATGTCGTTGACTATAAAGTACTTGCCGGTGGTAATACGTCTTTGGGACAGTCCGTACTTCTTATCGCGGTCCGGCGTGAATGGGTCGATGCCCTGCGCAAGGGTTTCCGCAACAAGTCCCTGACGCCCAAGTCTCTCGAAGTCGACGTGCTTTCCGTGATGAACCTGATGGATGTCGCCGAACATATCAAGCATGCGGAATGCGTGGTGAAGGCTGACTATAGCGGTGTCACGCTGATTTGGCTTTCTAAGGACAACCTGCATGCCATGCGCGCCGTTTCTACGCTTTCCCTCGTGGACAAGTCCCGCGAAGAGGCGTTCGATTTCTTGGCCACGAACATTGTCGAGCAGATTTCCTTGGCCCAGACGGAAAATGGCGCCCCGGATATCAAGCAGATCCATCTTTGCGGCGATGTCGCCGAGGATTCGCTTTTCGTTGAACTTTTGCGCAAGAAGGACCCGGAACTGCAGATTGCTCTCATGGATTCCTTCTCCAATCTTCGTCTCCCGATTGACTCCGATGATTCCGCGTCCGTGCTCTGCTGTGCTGGCGCCATTGGGGCTGCACTGACCGTGATGGAGGGTGTATGATTCGCTTAAACCTTATTGAAGTTGCCGAACGAGAGTTCGAGGTCGACAACGTCGCGTCTGTCAACCTGACCAATCTTTCCGACGTCCAGCGCAAGTCGAAGAAGAAGGCGCTGAACGTTTTCCTCGGCTTCATTTTCCTTTGTGTCGCATTCTGCTGCTTCTTAAGCGTCTGCGGCGTTCCCACTGCTCTCCAGGGCATTTTCCCTGCGCAGTTCCTCGACCTTATCGGTGCCGAGGACCCGAGCCGTTCAGCCCTGTCTTTGGGTGCTGGTCAAATGACTACGGCCGGTGGTACGCTCGAAGCTCAGCAGATGGCCGCCATGGCAGAAGCCAAGCGCCGCGAGGCCATGACCGTCAAGGGATTGGTCGGGGCGATCAACCACCAGGCCTTGTTCAACAACAAGCGTCTGGACTACACCTCTTACTTGCCGCTTGAAAGGCTTTCGTACCAGCGTACGGCTTTGAACCAGTTCCTCACGTTCATGTCGACGGCGACGCCCGACGATGTCGGTTTCTCGGACTGCGTGTTCGAAGCTCCCAACTACTACTACGTACGCGGTGCCTCTGTGAAGCCCACTTCGCAGCGTGCGTTCCTCGATCGCATCAAGACGGTTAGCGGAAACTTCAAGACTCCGCCTCTTCCGGAAAACGCTCCGGCAACAGACATCACCGCCTTTGGCGAATTCAACGTGACTGGTCCTAACCTTGCCGCAATTACTTCGTTTGTACCTGCTGCCGAAGCTGCTTCGGAAGTCAAGAGCCTCAAGGCGCTTGCGACTACGAACAAAGTTGTGCTCTCCGGAATGGACAAGCCTGCCATCGAAGATTACGGTGTATACAAGCGCTACACCTTCACGGCAACATCTCCTGCCGACTTTGTTGATTTGCAGGCTTTTGTTGCCGCTCTTGCTGATTCGCCTATCCGAGCCAGCATCCGTAAGGCCGATTTGAAGTTTGTCAAGAAGGACCTGCTCTCGACGCTGTATATCGTGATGCTGGTCGGACAGTAATATGTCCATTCGCATCACCGGCGGGATGCTCCGCGGAAGGAACATCCCTTCGCCCGATTCCATGAAAACTCGCCCGACGGCTTCCCGTACCAGGGAGGCCCTCTTCAACATATTGCAAAGTGTGGAAGGCTTCAGGATGCTCGACCTTTTTGCAGGGAGCGGCATCATGGGCTTGGAGGCTATAAGTCGCGGGGCGGCAAGCGTCATTGCGGTCGAGATGGCCCACTCACAGGCTCGTATGGTCTACCAGGCTTACAAGGCGCTGGGTCAGGAAGCTAAGTTGCAGCTGCTCGAGGCAAACGCTTTGACTTTGGACCGGGATAAGTTCTGCAAGGACGGTGGCTTCGACCTGATTTATGCGGACCCTCCGTTCAAGAACATGGAGTACCCGGACTTGCGCCCGTTCATCGATTGGCTGGAACCGGGTGGCGTTGCCGTATTCGAGGCCCCGAGCCGTGCGATCCCCGCTTGGGCAAGCGACGCCGAAGTGCGCCGTTACGGCGAATCCTCGCTGCTGGTGTATAGGTAGCGATGAGCTATGAGGTCGGCACTTCGTGCCTTTGAGCGATGAGCAATGAGGTATAAAACCTCATCGCTCGAGCCTCGAACCTCATCGCTCACTGCTCAAAGCTCAAAGCTCATTACTCACTGCCCATTGCTTTTTCTACATTTGAAGTATGAAGAAAATCGCTGTTTTCGCTGGTTCGTTCGACCCGTTTACGCTGGGGCACCTTGACGTGGTGCGCCGTGCTGCTGGCTTGTTCGATACGTTGTGGGTGCTCGTTGCGCAGAATTCTTCCAAGCGCAACTTGTTCTCTGCGGAAGAACGCAAGAGCTTTGTCGAAAAGGCTGTAAAAGAGTTTTCCAACGTGCAGGTGGCTTCTTTTGAAGGGCTGACTGTCGACTATATGAAGCAAGTCGGGGCGCGCTACCTTGTCCGCGGCATCCGCAATTCCTCCGATCTTGATTTTGAACAAACCGTCGCTTGGAACAACAAGGCTTTGTATGGCGATGCCGAATCCGTTTTCTTGCTGAGCGCTCCGGAGCACCTTTCTGTGAGTAGTAGCGTCGTGCGTGAACTTTTGGCAAATGGCGTGAAAGATGTTGCACTTCTTTCTAAATTTGTGCCCGAAATTATTATTCACGATATAGTCCGCAATAAAGGGGACCGATGAAACCTTTTAGATATCTGGCCAAGCCCATTCGCGTATTGCTCCTCGCGAACCTGGTCGTATTCCTGCTTGCTTTCCTGGTCGGTGGAATTTTAGGGCTCCACCTGAATATCCCGGGGGCAGGGTACGGGAACCTCCGCGATTACATTACGTTCTTCGGGGCCTTCTTCCCGGCGAGCCCGTTCGAGGTCTGGCGTTACTTTACCTACATGTTCGTGCATGTGGATTTTTGGCATTTCCTGTTCAACATGCTCATGCTCTGGATGTTCGGCGACGAGGTCGCGGAATGGATGGGTACAAAGCATTTCACGGGAATGTACTTGTTCTGTGGCGTGTTTGCTGCCTTCTTTAGTGTCGTCATGTGCATCTTGGGGCTTACCAACAACCCGATTATCGGCGCGAGTGGCGCTTTGATGGGTATCTTTGTTGCCTATTACCGCTTTTTCCCGGAACGTCGCCTGCTTCTGTTCTTCTTTTTCCCGATGAAGATAAAGTATGCGATGTGGGTGATGGTCGCAATTGATGTGTTCATGGCTCCGTCGGGAGACGGCATTGCGCATTTGGCCCATTTGGGCGGTGTCGTGGCCGGATTCATCTACATGTATCTGTACGAGGGCGGTTTCCGCCGTCTGTCGGGAAAACTGAATTTCCGTAGCCCGAAGGTGAAGGTGACTCGTGGCGGCAGGGCTTCCAGCGACGACGTGCGTAACGAAGATTCCTCCGATGCAATCGAAGGTGAAGTTTTTTATGTGGACGAAGAAAAGCGCATGGATGAAATCCTCAGGAAGGTCAGCCGCGAGGGCGTCCAGTCGCTGAGTTCTTCGGAAAGAAAATTCTTAATGGAGGCGGGGGAGCGCTTGCGCCGCCGCCGTGGAGATTGATTATGAAAAAAGTTCTTGGTATGGGCGCTGCCCTGGTCGATATTTTGGCGAATGTGGACGATGCCTGGATTGAATCCCAGGGTGTGCAGAAGGGTGGCATGAACATGGTGGATTGGCCGCAGATGGAAAAGTTCCTTGCGGCTCTCGACAAGCCCCTGCGCGTGCCGGGTGGCTCGACTTGCAACACGATGGTCGGTCTTTCTCGCCTGGGGGGCAAGGCTGCCTTTATTTCGAAAATTGGCGATGACGAGCTCGGAAAGCTTTTCCAGGAACACCTGAACAAGAACGGCGTGGAATCGAAGCTCGGCATTTCGGATGCCGCGACGGGTTGCGTGTTTAGCGCTGTAACTCCTGATGCGCAGCGTTCCATGTGGACTTACCTCGGAGCCTCCGACTTCCTTGAAAGTGACGACTTTGTTCCGACGCTTTACGATGAAGTCGGCCTGCTGTATGCTGAGGGCTACAGGGCTTTTAATGCAGACTGCTTCAAGAAGGCGTTTTCTTTGGCTAAGCTGCTCGAGGTAGAGACAGCTCTTGACTTTAGTTCCTTTGGCGTGGTGGAAGCCTGCCGCAAGACGCTCGACGAACTGTTCGAGCAGAAGATGGTCGACATCATCATTGCAAACGAGGACGAGGCCTTCGCCTATGCGGGAGTCAAGGAAGAAGCGGCTCTTGAAGTGCTTGCGAAGAAGGCGAAAGTCGCTGTCGTGAAAATTGGCAAGCGCGGAGCTTTGATTGCCAAGGACGGCCAGGTGACGCGCGTTCAGGCGGGCCCTGCCAAGGCCATTGACACGACGGGTGCCGGTGACCTTTGGGCATCGGGATTCCTGTACGGCTATATGAACGGCTGGGATATGGAACGCTCCGGCAATCTCGGCAGCATCGTCAGCAACGAAGTTGTCCAGGTTATGGGTGCGCAGATTCCCGATGACGGATGGGACCGCATTTTGAATAGCATGAAGTTATAGCCATCGAATATCAAGTTTTCTTTTGTTTGCGGCGCAATCCGTAAGGTATGAGTCTATGAGAACTTGATAGGGAATGCCGATTTCTTTTGCCATTTTTTTGAAGTAATCAATAGTTTTTGCATTTAATCTTATGGTAATTTGTTTTTTGAGAATCTTGGCGTAGGGATTCTTTACTCCGTTCATTTTTGAAAAATCGTATTCGGCTTTCATTAGTAAACTCCTTTTCTTTTATTTCAATAGTATTTTCATTCCATTCGAATTCTATTTGCATGGTGAATTTTTTCTGAATAATTATAATATAATTATAAACGGGTAAAAAATACAATATGCAAAAGTTAATTGTGCGAAAAATTCAATAACAAAAGAACCGCCTTGTTTGAACAAGGCGGTTCTTTTGTTTAAGAGCGAGTGCTTTTTACTTCACACCGATGAGGCTGAGATCACGAACGGCACCCTTGTCGGCAGAGGATGCCATCGCGGCGTATGCCTGCAGAGCCTTGGAGACCACGCGGTCGCGGTGTTCCGGCTTCCAAGCCTTGGCACCACGGGATTCCATTTCCTTGCGGCGTGCGGCAAGTTCGTCGTCGGTGAGCTGCACGTTGATGCTGCGGTTCGGGATGTCGATTTCGATGACGTCGCCCGTGTGCACGAGGCCGATGTTACCCTTGTTGGCGGCTTCCGGAGAAGCGTGGCCGATGGAGAGGCCGCTCGTACCGCCGGAGAAGCGTCCGTCGGTGAGGAGGGCACAGGACTTGCCGAGGTGACGGCTCTTGAGGTAAGAGGTCGGGTAGAGCATTTCCTGCATGCCGGGGCCACCCTTCGGGCCTTCGTAGCGGATGACGACCACGTCGCCAGCCTTAACCACGTTCGGGTCGAGAATGCCCTTCACGGCATCTTCCTGGCTTTCGAACACCACTGCGGGGCCGGTGAACTTGAAGATGGATTCGTCGACGCCGGCGGTCTTCACGATGCAGCCGTCCACGGCGAGGTTACCGTACAGAACAGCGAGGCCGCCGTCCTTGGTGTAGGCGTGTTCGCCGTCGCGGATAGCGCCGTTAGCGCGGTCGAGATCGTGATCCGGGTACATGAAGTTCTGCGAGAAGGCGACCAGGTTGTACTTGCGGCCCGGGCCAGCGAGGTAGCGCTGCTTGGCTTCTTCGGTCGGGTTGCGCTTCAGGTCGTTGAGTTCCAGGGCTTCGCCAATGGTCTTGGCGTGAACAGTCTTTGCATTCTTGTGGATGAGGCCCATGCGGTCGAGTTCGCCCATGATGCCCATGATGCCACCGGCGCGGTTCACGTTTTCAACGTGGATGTTGTGGACGGTCGGGGCGACCTTGCAGATGCACGGCGTGTTGCGGGAAAGGCGGTCGATGTCCTTCATGGTGAAGTCAACGCCTGCTTCCTGAGCCACGGCGAGCAAGTGGAGCACGGTGTTGGAGGAACCGCCCATGGCGATGTCGAGGCGCATGGCATTTTCGAAGGCGTCCTTCGTGGCGATGCTGCGCGGGAGGATGCTTTCATCGTTCAAGTCGTAATACTGGTGGCAGAGTTCCACGATGCGCTTACCGGCGGCTTCGAACAACTTCTTGCGTTCGGCGTGGGTCGCGACGATGGTGCCGTTGCCCGGCAAGCTAAGGCCGAGGGCTTCGGTCAAGGAGTTCATGGAGTTCGCGGTGAACATGCCGGAGCAGGAACCGCAAGTCGGGCAGGAGTTCGCTTCGATGGCTGCCACTTCTTCGTCGCTGATGGTGCTGTCTGCGGAATCGATCATGGCGTCAATCAGGTCGAGGGCGCGGTCCTTGCCGTCCTTCGTGGTCACGTGGCCGGCTTCCATCGGGCCGCCGCTGACGAAGATGGCGGGGATGTTGAGGCGCATGGCGGCCATGAGCATACCCGGAGTCACCTTGTCGCAGTTGGAGATGCAGACGAGGGCGTCGGCGCGGTGGGCGTTAGCCATGTATTCGGTGGAGTCCGCAATCAGGTCGCGGCTCGGGAGGCTGTAGAGCATGCCGTCGTGGCCCATGGCGATACCGTCGTCCACGGCGATGGTGTTCATTTCCTTGGCGACACCGCCGGCGGCTTCGATCGCGCGGGCGACAACCTGGCCCAAGTCCTTCAGGTGGACGTGTCCCGGAACGAACTGGGTGTAGCTGTTCACCACGCAGATGACGGGCTTACCAAAGTCTTCCACCTTGGTTCCAGTTGCGTGCCACAGGGCGCGTGCACCGGCCATTTCACGGCCTTCCATAGTCTTGAGCGAACGAAGTTTCGGCATGATATTGTCCTTTTTGAGTCTTTATAATGCGGCGACCCCATTTCCGATGTCATCCCCGGCTTGACCGGGGACCTCCTTTAATGGGATGAGAGGCCTTTTGTTTTGCGGAAAAATGTAGCAAAAATGCAGAAAAAGGCTCGTTTCACCGGGGTTTGAATGCTTTAAAAGAGGAATTGCGTGTGTATATTGTCACAAATACACAAAAAAAACACTACAAAAATGCTACAAACTCTTTTTGTAGGTTGCCAATTTTACTATACTTAAAAAAAATAAGAGGCTAAATATGGAGAAAAAATTCCCGATTTTTAAAACACTTACACTTCTTGTAATGTTCGTGCTGGGGATGGGCACGGCGTTTGCATCCAATTTCTGGGCTGACCATACGTCTCAGCCAGGAACCGAAACGATTGATGACAAACCATTCTATTCCATTACCACGGCAGAGGAACTAGCGTGGTTTGCCTTGCAGACGGAACCAAAGAAGGTGACGTCTGATATAAATATTTCACTCAATGCCATCCTAAAAAATGATATTGATCTTGCCGGTAAGATTTGGACTCCGATTTGCCCTGGTGCTGGTAATGTTTATTTCAATGGTGTTTTTGATGGTGGTGGTCATTCCATTAAAAATGTGACAATAGATAGTGACTCTATATATTCAAGATATTTCGGTTTGTATGGTTATGATGGAAATAATATCGAGGATTCAAAAAAGAATTATGGAAAAAGATATGCACAGAACGCTGCTTTAATAGGTACACTTGGTTCAGGAACGGTGAAAAATTTGGCATTAGAGAATATTTCATTTTATGTGACGAATAGCTCAAACGATGATCGTCAAATATCTGTAGGCGCTGTTGTCGGATGGAAATCTGCTAAAGGTGGAACAATTGATTTTTGCAGTGCTTCTGGAACAATCATTACAAGTGGCGTCAAGCAAGGTGTTGGCGGCCTTGTAGGAAATGCGCATAGTAGTGCGATAAAGAATAGTATCAGTTATGTAAATATTCTTGCAAGCGGTAATAATGCTTATGTTGGTGGTATCGTTGGCTTGACCAAGAATAACGAGGTAAAAATAGAATCATGTGTTTATGCAGGTGAAACGCTTGTTAGCACCGGTTCAGGTAGTACTGTTGGTGCTGTTGTTGGTAATGTTGTGTCGGGTAGCGTGAAACCGACTAATACTTATTATGACAATGGAGATACAGATATTCCTGCAGTGGGGAATAAAACTGTTACGGGAGCTACAGATTCTGATAACCTGAACTCCGAAGGTGTTGTTTGTGTTTTGAACGGTGGAACTTGGAAAAATAATACTTGCACAGAACCTGAAGGAGGTATGTCGAATTATTGGTCGGAAGGTCTTTCTGGTTTGTCCTTGAATGGCTCTGATGGCTATAAAATAACGTTTGATGCAAATGGAGGCAACTTCGATTCTGGCGCGAAAACATCGAAAATCCTTGCCGATGGAGAAACGATTACGGCTGATGAAATTGCAATACCGAATAAAACAGGAAAAGAATTCGCAGGGTGGGCTACAACGGTTGATGCTACTGAACCTAGTTCTGATCTTGGTATCGCAGATGCTCAAAAGAAAATTTATGCAGTATGGTATGACTTCTATACTGTGACTTTCAAAGATACGCCTGAAAATGCAACTGCGTTTGGAAATGTTCAAGTGGCGAAAAACGGCATGGTTACTGTAGATGGCTTTACTGTTCCTAGTACTAAATCTGTGGGTAATGCGACATATTATTTTACAGGTTGGGCTTTTGAACCAAAAATG
>JAEEGG010002123.1_pt1 | contig 51954 bp, 42 predicted proteins | sample 9134161 | NCBI WGS metagenome assembly JAEEGG01 (sample SAMN16246543, study PRJNA631951) | gut metagenome | biome: gut microbiome; feature: rumen; material: CR-attached | host: Bos | place: Iran: Karaj | collected 2018-10
GATGTGCCATTCATCTTCACCTCTTTCTTTTCACAAATGCTTGAAGATAATACCTTATATTTCTCCCTTTTGCAAGAGCCTTTTTATCGAAAAGATATTTCTTATCGGTTCACCGCTGTCAGGATCGAGTGTATAACTGATCTCCGCGCCGTCAATAAGGCCCCCCGGGAAGTTAATATATTCGGTATCGATCTCTACGTCAATAGGCCCGAAAGACGTGAGCATAGAGCTTTTTGTCCTGTTGCCGACCTCGAAAACCATCCTGGATGTAACGTCTCCGTTGCGGACGACGATCGCCTTGGATTCTTCTTTTATTAAAGTTAATACAAAATGAGTCTCTTTTTCTTTCTCATTATGTTTTTCGGTCCAGTTATATACGGTCCTTGTACCTTCTTTGGAAACAATGCCCACTGTCTTAAGGGGCTCACCATATACTCCCGTCTTGATCTCAAACAGGCATTTTTCTTCATTACTTGCATTATCCATCAGACGGTCACCTCATATTTATCGGTAGAAAAATGTTTTGTTCCTGAAGGCAGGCCTTCACCCAGGAAAGGAGCTGCCACCTGCTCAAAGAGCTCAGGTTCGTCACTTGTATAGAATTCCCTTACGGGATTGCTATTGCCTTCAGATGCTGTTCCTTCACGGCTTAAAAGATCCTTTACGACCTGCGCCGTAGCTTCTCCCGTATTTACGAGAACAACATCATCGCCCATTACTTCTTTAATGACCTTAGTAAGCAAAGGATAGTGTGTGCACGCCATGACTAGCGTATCGACACCGGCTTCCTTTAAGGGCTTTAAATATTCTTCAGCTGTAAGTCTCGTGACTTCGGTATCCCACCAGCCTTCTTCGGCAAGTGATACAAACAGCGGGCAAGCCTGCTGGAAGATCGCTATATCTTTCATTCCAAGCTCGTCTGCCCTTTTCTCAACCGCATCTTTGTATACGCCTGTAGATATGGTTCCTTTTGTGGCGATAATGCCTATCTTGCCGTTCTTGGTGGACCTGCAGGCCACGTCGGCACCCGGAGTGACCACTTCAACGACCGGCACATCAGCTCTCTTTTTCAATTCTTCATAAGCGTAAGCACTTGCGGTATTGCAGGCGATCACGACCATCTTGACGTCCTTGGTCTCAAGGAACTTAAGATTCTGAAGCGAATAACGGATTACGGTGCTCCTGGACTTGGTTCCGTAAGGAGTCCTTGAATTGTCACCGAAATAGATAGTGCTCTCTCCGGGCACTGTTTTCCATATCTCTCTGAGAACCGTAAGTCCTCCGATACCTGAATCGAAAACTCCGATCGGTCTGTTATCAGTCATTTATTAATTCTCCCCTTATTTAAGGCGGACATTATAATCTGGTCCTATTTTAAAGGTTTTGCCGGACACGTCAATGTGGATGTTATTCTTGGGAACCTTGCCGAACATGATCTGGCAGCTGAACAGCTGCTGGTATTTTACCTTCTTGCCATCCTTTGTCTCAAAGTGCATGTTGACCTTGTTTCTGCCGTAATTTCCGTCGCCTAAAACGGGATGTCCCAGATGGGCAAACTGAGCCCTGATCTGATGTGTCCTTCCCGTAACAAGCTCCAGTTCCAGATCTGATACGCTCTCGCCGTCAGGCCCGGCATCCTCAAAGGTCTTGAGGATCCTGTACTTCGTTGCTATATCAAGGTCTCCGGGCTGCTTTTCATCATGAATGTAGACTTTGCCCTGCTTTGTCTTCTCGAGATAGCCCTTAACTTCCTTATAGATCGTACCGTCCTCGCCTACTGCAGGTTCTCCGACAGAAGGTTCGCCGAGCACAAGGGCACGGTATCTCTTAACAACGAGATTATTCTTGAAAAGCTCAACGCAGTCAGATAAAGCCTGCTTATTCTTGGCAATGAGCACAAGACCTCCCGTATTCATATCGATCCTGTGGCAGAGTTCTGCTTCCTTGAATTTGGTAGTATTTCTTATCTGGTCGATAAGTGTGTCTTCAATGTCACTCTTTCCGGAGTGGACTGCGATTCCCTGTGATTTGTTGACGATGAGAAGCCCCTTTGTCTCGGCAACGATCTCAAACATCTTCTCCTGAGTTTTAGCCTTGGGAGCAGCCTTTGCCGCGCCGTCGAAAAGTTCATCCGGAAGCCATATCTCTACGGCATTACCTTCTTTTACGGCAATATCCTTATTGATCTTTTTGCCGTCTATCCTGATGTCACGGCGCTTGAGTGCATGAAACAGGTCCGCGGATTTAAGCTGCGGGTATGCCTCCTGGCAGGCCTTTACGACATGAAGTCCGTCCTGGGATCTTGTTACTTTGAAATCACGCATTTACTGCCTCTTCCGGTTTATTCTTCTTTTCTTTATATTCCCTGGCGAAAATGAACAGGCAGAAAACTACAAGATCGATAACGAGGATCTCCAGAAGCTGCATCCACGTAACTGTCTGGTCCTGAAGGACATCTGCCGACAAAGCGCCTGATAGAATTGGAATAAGATTATTATTCAGGAAGTGCATAGCAACGCAGATCCAGATATTGTTGGTCTTAAGATACACGAATCCGAAGAAGATTCCTATCGAAACGCATGTGATAATCTGCCCTACGATCATCTGCGGAACGGAATCCTTGGTATAGAACATCGTATCGACAGGAAGATGCCACAGACCCCATACAATGCCCAGAAGGATGACACCAGCCTTCATTCCGAACTTCTTCTGCATTACAGGCTGGAGGAAATATCTCCATCCGTATTCCTCACCGAAGAAAGCAGCTATCGTCATAAGATAATTAAACGGAAGGCTTACAATGCTGGCATAGAACAGAGGCTGTTTAAATAGCTGAGCATACTCTGTAAAGAACTCAGATAAGTTGTTATTTGCGATACCCTCAATGATGACGGGCAAGAATACTCTCGGAATATAAAGAGCAACATAAAGCAGCGCGAGCAGTATACCCTTGCGCTCGTTGTTCCTTGAAAGGCCTGCAAACTTACGTCTCTCCCTGCCGGCAACGAAATATCCGATCCACATAAGGACAGAGGCAATAATGAGAACATACTGTCCGGCAATTAAATACAGCGTAGAAAGATTGATCGTTGTCTGGCTTCCTGTGAGATCCGTAGTATCACCGGTTAAACCAAGATAAGGTGCAAGATCAAAGACCTCATCCGGTCCGAAAGGATTGGCTAATACACTAAGCAATCCCAAAACGAGTTGGATCACATAGTTGATGACTATAACCGTCATTAAAAACTTCGGAACACGTTTCTCGCCCTTGTAAAACAAAAGAAATCCCAAAGCGACTCCCGCAGCAGGCGCACACATCTGCGCATCTACTATCTGGGTAAGATCATAACCGTGCTGCTTTCCGATATACATAGGGATCATCATGAGATATGAGATTCCGTATGCTATAGCAACGAACAGGATAAGCCGTTTCTTATTTAGTGTTTTTTCTTCCAAAGATTCCATAATACTCTCCCCATATGCAATATCATAGTTGCAAGATATTTTACCACAAAGGAGAACGGTAGACTTTAACCCTTGGGGATTGGCAGCAGGCTCCTTGTACCGGCTTTATATTCGGCATATCCGGGCTTTGCAGACTGTCTTTTATCAGCAAGCGGAATACTTACGGAGAAGAACAAAATGGTGTTGGCCAAAGCGCCTGCAACAACCCACCAGTGTGAAGGCATTACAGATATGGCCTGTATTGCAATTCCCCACCACATCAGGATCTCGCCGAGATAATTTGGGTGTCTTGCATACTTCCAAAGGCCCGTTCGGATAAGCCCATGCTGACCGCTCTTTCTGTATTTCTGCATCTGTGTATCTGCAACAAGCTGAAGCGTTGCCGCACCGACGCATACAACCATACCTATAAAGCTTCCTATATTCGCCCTGAGTTCCTGCCTTATCACGAAAACTGCCGGAAGCGTTGTTAGATATACTATGAGAGTAGGCACCATATGAATTCCGGTGAAGTTGATGAAAGGATATAACCTGCCGGTCTCTTTTTCGAATTTTGTATAGCGCCAGTCCTGATGGTTAAGGCCTCCGAATACGTATGCCCAGTTACCCGTAAGTCTTATTCCCCAATAAACGATGGATATGATGAGCAGAAGAGTTGCCGGCGTGATATTTGATGTCAGTGCATACCCCGCAATTATCACTATGGGCTGGACGCTCCAGTAAGGATCGTATACGGACGCGTTTTTGAATATCACGCTGAACACGAAAACAAATATGGTTGCGGCAACATCGGCTATCAGAAGTCTTATCCAGAACAAGAACGGCAGTGCCATATAAACCGCCACGCCTAAAGCCGCAGCCAGAACATAGATGACCGTTATTACCAGAATGCTTTTTGATTTGCTGTTCTTAATGGAATCCATATGTTATCAGCAGTAATTCCTTACTTTACCGACTGACACGTAATTGCCGGTTATTGCGGCAAGGTCAGTGCCTTCAGCGCCCTTCCATTCCGGAATGAGATCCACCTGATATATGGTCTTGTTTCCTTCTTTTCCTATCTCTTTATAAGAGCCTGTAAAGAATGATTCATGTGAGATCGTGCAGCCGTATTTAATGCCCTTGCATTCTTCAACAGTACAGCCGGGAAAATTGACATTCCATATCTCGTTATCGCCCAAAGGCGTATCAATAAGTTCGGATGCAAGCTGCTCTATGTACTTATCCGTAACTTCGTGGGTACCGATGTGATTCTCCGAAAAAGCAATGGTATGGATCTTCTGGTTTGCAGCTTCCAGGGCAGCGCCGACAGTCGCAGAATACTGGATGCCTGACGCGATGTTATAACCTTTGTTGATTCCGGTGAATACCAGGTCGGGTCTGCCGGGCACAATGGTAGTGATACCGAAAGAAACACAGTCAGAAGGAGTTCCGGTAGTAGTAAATGCATGAACGCCTTCTACGGGGAAATCCACTTCCCATACCTTGAGCGGCTCCCAGAAGTTTGCAGCATGTGACATCGAACTGAACTGTCTGCACGGAGCGACAACCCATACTTCACCGAATTTCTTTGCCAAAGCAGCAAGCCTCGCAAGCGCTTCGGAATCTATGCCGTCATCGTTGGATACCAATATCTTTCTCATTTACAGATCACCCTGAAATTATTTAAGCTTATAAACCGCATTAAGGTTCAGACGGCTGAAGTTACCGTCGTCAGGAGTAAGCGTCCTTTCAAATGATATACCTTTATGCTCAAGGCATATATCAAGAAACAACATAAAAATACCTATATCAATGCTTCCGAAATAAGCGAGTCTGAAAGGCGGGATAATGCCGTGCTTTCCGGGACGTCTGTAGCGGTATACGTCGAGAGTTCCGTCACCCTTGTTGACTACTTTCCATGGCTGGATGTTGCATGCCGTAGGAGTAAGTCTTACAACTTCCGTGACTCCTTCTATCGCATCTCCTTCCCAGAATTCTTCCACGGGAACACGTATAAAAGTCGAGAGGTCACCCGGTGTACGGAATTTTGAATCGTCGTCGATCTTGCGGATGGCCATCATGATGACGTACTCAAGGCCCTGGTATCTGCGTTCTTTGGTCCTGCCTACGCCGAACCACAAAGGACCTATTCCCTTTCCCGTCAGATAGAGATCGAGCTGCTCTCCGATATATCCTATGTTCTGAAGGTATCCCGGCTTCTTTTCGCTGTAGATGAGAATGCAGTATTCCTCGCCTCTGTTGCAGCTCGTCTGTGAACCCGGAACTATCTTTATCTTAGTATTGATGCCTTCGAAAAGAGGAGTGAACTTATACCACATCTCTTCTATCTCATTAAGCTCTTCCTGACTGATCTTTTTGCCGTCAGGCTCACCGTATCTGTGAAAAGATTTACGCTTAAAGATGAGGTCAAAATAAGATTTATCCATGAGATGCCCTCCCTGTCATTGCTCCGCTAATTATTCTAACATAAGAAGTCTGTCCTAACGAAAATTACGCTTTCAAACTAATAAGACATTCTTGTCGGAAAATACGTATTCCGTACAGTAACCGCAATGATTTACTGTACGTTTTACGTACTTCTTTTCGAAAATACGTATTCCGTACAGTAACCGTAATCATTTACTGTACGTTTTACGTACCGCACGATGATGTGGAATATTTTATGAAGAAAACCACCCTGACTTTCACAAAATAATAATTGGTTTGAAATCCAATCAATAAGGCTGCCTCTTAAACCGAGACAGCCTTAGTCAATTACCTGAATTGTTCTGTCTTATCAGCCCTGGCTTACGACATAAGCGAAAAGGAATACGACAGGTGAATTCCAGTAGATCGTAACCTCGTTGAGTGAGTAAGCCTGATCATTATCCGCATAGCAGAGAGCAGGAGCTGTACCGCTCAAAACAGATTCTGCATAAGGATCTTCGAGGTTCTGGTCAGGACCGCCTGCGATCATGCCGGGAACAGCCGCACCTGCTGCCTCAGAAGGTCTGTGGTGAGGTGATTCAGGAGATACCGTGCCGTAACCTGTAAGGAAGCAGTAACCTGTTCCGTTTGTACCGAGGAGATAGTCGAGCTGTGATCTTGCGATCATGTCGCCCTTGTTATCACCCTTGACTGCATCGCAAAGCAGGAAATACATACCGTTGTTAGCGATGGTCATGTTGCTTCCCCAAGGATATTCCTTAAGTGAAGAGTGATAGCTGTCAGCAGTTGCTGCAGACTCGATATCGGAAAGACCGCTCGTGAAATTTGTAAGTACTACATCATAGATCTTGCCCTTTGATGAAGCTGAGAGATATGCATAAGCAGCATATGCGCCTACACCCTGCCAGCCGAGGTCGCCTGCGTTGGGAACGCCTGAACCTGCAAGAGCAGCAAATGCGTCATCATAAGCAGAATCACCTGTAGCCTTGAAGAGCTCGGCATATGCCCAGATCCTCTCGTCTGCATCGTTCTGGTCAGGATACTCACCTGTAGCGATACCGTCGGGGTTTACCGCACCCTCAAAACCGGTATGCGCATCAAGATACTCTGCTGAAAGCTTGGCAGCATCAAGACACTTAGCTGCAAACTCGGAATCGATATCTGCATATACGACTGAAGCCATAGCCATGACTGCAGCGAAATCGCCTGTGGCAGTTGTGGATACAGGGCAAACGATGAGTTCTCCTGTCTCCTCTTCAGGCATTACGAATGCCGGGAAGTTAGCGCATGTTACCTTGTGGTAAACGCCGCCGTCTGAAGCCTGCATCTTGAAAAGCCAGTCAAGCTCAAACCTTACTTCGTCAAGAACATCGGGAATGCCGTTGCCTGATTCGGGAATACCGAGATCATCATCAAATGCATCAGGATAGAGTGAGTAAGCGAGCATGAGGTCAGCTGCTGCCTTAGCTCCGGATACGACATATCTGCCGTAGTCGCCTGCATCGTGCCAACCGCCTGAAACATCGATGGTCTCATCAGTGCCATAGATGGTAGCTTCGCCTGTATGGCACGCAGGGTGTGCATAATCACCTGCGAGATCTTCAGTAAGTTCAACGCCGCATCTCTGCAGATAGAACATACGGAGAGTTGCCTTGAAAGCATCATCGTAAACATTATCTGAAATAGCGAATTCATATGACTCTTCGCTGCCTGATACAACCTTATATGTACCGGGAGTTGTTACGGAAGAGAAGTCGAATCTTGCCTCGTCTCTTCCTGTACTCTCGTTATATGAAGCAGCTTCAACAGCGCCTTCATAAACAACGGAACCTGTAGCAACATCAACAACAGTAGCCTTGTCTGCAATAGCGTCACCGTGGAATACGGCAATCTTATATCCTGTAGGGAGATAACCTATCTGGTTGAGGTTAATCGCAGCAGCTTGAGGTCCGAAGCCTGCACCAGGCACATAACCTGAATCATCAATACATCTCAAGTCAATATTATCGAACATAACTGAATGCGCTGTGTTATCCAGACCATCAAACTTGCCCATGTTGAAGCAAAGTCTCGGAGCCGGATCACTTTCCTCCTCCATTGTGAATGTGTATTCAAAATGCTGTACTTCAGTCGTTACGTGAATGGTATCGATGTTATAAGCATGATAGTCGCCGCCGTTGATCTGGATCCTGTACTCAACATCACGATCAATAGTTGCGTAGCAGTCGAAAGACATCACATAAACGCAATTCTTATAAAGAGAAAAACCGTCATAGTAAATCTGGTTTGCCCAGTTAACGGCTCCGATCATCTTTGAATCGAACTGCAGTTCACCCTTGTCATTAACGGCAAGGACTCCGTCACCGCCCTCAAAATATGTTCCCCAGGTGTGCTCGGCAGAAGCGAAGTCACCGTTCTCGATCATATTAAATCCCATGATGGAATTAGGATCTTCTGTCGGTTCTGTCTCTTCACTTGTCTCAGTTACGCTCTCTGATTCAGAAGGTTCCTGAGATTCGGAAGGGGCCGGTTTGGAACAGGATGCCACACCGATCAGCATGGAACCTGCCAGGATCGCACTTACGATTTTCTTCTTCATAAATAGCCTCCAAACAGCATGGATTTGCATTAAAACAAAGCGATTATAACATCACGGGAAGTCAATTCATATCAAATAGATATTATAAATTTAACTTCAGATGCTTTTAAATCCGGATGCGAAAAAACAAAAACCGCAAACGTCATATAAGAACGTCTGCGGTTTATATTGGCTGCCGAACAAGGATTCGAACCTTGACAAACGGTGTCAGAGACCGGTGTGCTACCGTTACACAATTCGGCAATGAGTTTTACAACTCGGAGATTATAGCAAAGTGATTTCTGAAAATCAATACGGATAAATGCATTTTATTCATTTATCTGTTCAAGAGGCGGCATTGCTCCGATCTCGGTCAGTTTCTGCCTTACTTTGCCCATGTCTTCATAGATAGGCATTTTGTTTGCAGGGTTTCTCAGAGCATATGCCGGATGGTACGTCGTCATGATGAAATAACCGTTCTTCTCGATAAAGCGTCCTCTTACGTCATGCATTACGGGCTTTGTGCCGAAGAATCCCTCATAAGCCGTAGAACCGCAAAGGAGAATTACTTTTGGCCTTACCAGCAGAAACTGCTCGGCAAGCAAAGGCTTACATGCATGGATCTCTTCAGGAGTAGGACGTCTGTTCTGGGGCGGCCTGCACTTTGCAATGTTACAGATATGGTAGTCGTTATTGGTAAATCCATAGCTTCCCAGAAGGTTTTGAAGGAGCTGTCCCGATCTTCCGACAAAAGGCAGACCCTGGATGTCCTCGTTCTCGCCCGGAGCTTCGCCTATTATCATGAGCGGAGCCTTTCTGCTCCCCCTGTATATAACAACATTGGTCGCGCCGTCTCTTAAGCCGCAGTTCCTGCAGTTTTTGCACTTGCCCTCAAACGCTTCCCACTTCATCTCAAATTCGTCTGCCATATTAATCCTCACTTGAACATTACGACTGTAATGCCGTCATTATGTAAACCCCAGTCGCGGTCTCGTGAGACCACCGGGTGCTTTGCGCTCATGTCGCGTCCCGCAGATGAGAAAGGTCCGAAATCCTCACCCGGACAATAAGACTTGATCATACCGCGGGCAACATACTTGCGGAGCTCAAGTCCTATCGCCTGCTTGATCGCGCCGCCGGTTCCTGAAGAGCCATAGCCGTGCACGATCTTGGCAAAAGGCTGGCCTGAAGCTCTCGCGCGGTATATGCCGTTCTGGAGCTTGACCATTGCCTGCTGAACCGTAGGATGTCCCTGTTCGATATTAATGATCTGCATCTGTCACCTCTTAAATATATCCAATTATACAGCATGCGTTATAATAATCTCATGAGACTCGACAGATTACTCGCCAACAGCGGTTTAGGCACAAGATCACAAGTCAGGGATAAGATCTCCAAAGGCAGCGTCCAGGTAAACGGCGCCGTCATTACCGATGCTTCTTTCCACGTGTCCGAAAACGATTCGATCATCTACGATGGCGAGCCCATCAACTGTCAGACAAAGCTCTACTATCTTCTTGATAAACCGGATGGAGTTCTTACCGCAATGGAAGACAAGCGTCTCCCCTGCGTCGCAGATTACATTCCATCCGAACTTATGTCCAAAAAGCTTTCTCCCGTTGGAAGACTCGATTACCATACTTCAGGACTTCTCATAATCACCAATGACGGAGAGCTCTCACACCGGCTCCAGTCACCCAAATACGAAGTTCCGAAGATCTACCTTGCTACATTCAGAGGTCTTGCATGGACCGAAGAAGAGATTGCCACGGTCGCAAAAGGATTCACCATAAGGGATAAAGGCTATGCAGAGCAGATAGCTCCGGCTGACCTGAAAGTAATTGAATCTTCAGAAGACGGCTTTTCCCAGGCCCTTCTTACTCTTCACGAAGGAAAAACTCACGAGGTCAGAAGGATATTCGCAAACTTCAATAAGGAAGTCACGGCACTTCGAAGGATAGAACTTGCCGGAATAAAGATAAGCAGAGAGCTTGATTCCTGCGGCATGTTCAGACCGCTTGACGAATCAGAATTAAAACTGCTTTTCGCTGCTACCGGAATGGCCTGACAATTAATCTGCAAAGGCTGCATTGATCAGGTCCGTGATCACCTGAACTGCCTGGTCGTCATTTTTACTGTTAGAACACTGACCGAAAACAAGAGAAGTCTTTCCTGACTTCCACTTTGCTTCGATACCAAGTCTTGCACAGACATCCTCATCGACAATCTCAATACCGATCAATACAGGCGTATCAGAAAACTGCGAAGGATCGTTCAGATCTGCATCGAGCACTCCGTTTTCCAGCATAAGCCTGTTGTTATAATCAGCTGCCTGCTGCTCAGTCATATAGACAGGAATGACTCCCGCCTTTGCCTCATCTGTAAGGCCGTCCATGATCCTGTCATAGAGCGGACCGAGATCCTTGAATGTGCTGAAATAATAACAGTAGGATTCCTTATCGGAGATCATTACATCGGGATCCATATAGAACATCGCATTGAATGTCTCGTTTCCATAGTCCTGTGCGGGAATGTCCTGATCGTTCGGAACAACGAGGTCGGCCATGCCGATATAAGGGCTCTTAATGCCGTCCGCTATAAGGACTTCACGCATGTATGTATCGTCAAGCCTCATATGGCCGAAAACGACGATCGTGCAATCTGATCTGACATTTGTTGCCACACCGATGATAACAGCGATAGCGGCTATGGCAATGATGATTCCGAAAACGAAATTCTTCCAATTGTAATGGATAATATTTTTCCAGTCGCTCTTATATCTGCCGAAATACTTCGGTTCGGATATCCTGCGTTCTTCTTCCTTGATCCTTCTTTCACGTCTGCCTGAAGCGATGTCATAAACCGCAGAGATCTCTTCTTCCATCTTAACGGATTCCGGATCATCCTTGCCTCTGTAATGCTTGGACATCTGCCAGAAGCGGTCATCTATTACCTTAATGTCTGCATCAGCATCAAGGCCCATGTATTCCAGAGCCTGTTCGCGCGTCATAGATGCAAACTTATCTTCAGCGCTCTCTGTCTCCTGAGCAGAAGGATCCTCTGAAGCTTTATCCGCATTATCACGAATCACTGTATTAAATCTTCCTTCGCAGAATGCAGCTGCTTTCTTAACAATTTCAAGTCCTTCGGAATCAATGAGCACGAGATTTTCAAGTCCGCTCTTTTTAAGATTGGCAAGGAGGACCTTCTTGCTCCAGATAATATCATTTTCGCTGATACCGGGATCTGCCCTGAAATCAACCGTCATGCTCTTGCATGAATATCTCATGACCATGTCAGCGGCATGCATCATGGGGGTTCTGAAATCGTCTCTTTTGACCTGGCCCTTCAATACAACAAGGACGATATTCTCGTCCTTCCTGTACTCAACTTTTATATATTCCGAATCAAATACTTCGCTCATTTAACTCCTGCTTACAAGCATTTGATCGCAAGGCGTATCACATTCATCGCGGCGGTCTGGACATCACTTAACGTAAGTCTGCCGTTATGGACTGCGGTAACGATATCCTCTGCATTCTTTGCGCATCCGGGCATCTGCATGTCGCATCCGGCATATACGCACAATCTCGAGAATGCCGGCGGATACTTAAGGTTCTTCTCATCATAACCTAAGAACTCTACATCTTCGAAAGAAGAGAACCAGTCGGTCATAACAGCACCTTCATAGTCCCACTCATCTCTGAGCACGCTTTGGAGCAGCTCGTAATTGTTTGCTGTATGTATTCCGTTGAGGAGATTGTAAGAACACATTACGCAGAAAGGCTGTGCAAGCTTGACTGCAATCTCAAATCCTCTAAGGTATATGTCGCGCAGAGCTCTTACTGAAACGTGAGAGTTGCTGAACATTCTGTTGTCTTCCTGGTTGTTGCATGCGAAATGCTTGATCGTTACGCCCTTGCCGTCAACAGACTGTACACCCAATGTATCAGCTGCAGCGCAAAGACCTGTAACGAGCGGATCTTCGGAATAGTATTCGAAGTTTCTTCCGCACAAAGGATTTCTGTGAATATTCATGCCGGGAGCAAGCCAGAGATGAACTCCGTATTCTTCCATCTCTTCGCCAACCAGGCGTCCCAGCTTTTCGATAAGCTTAAGGTTCCAGCTGCATGCAAGCGCAGTCGCAACCGGGATCATGGTGCAGTACTGATAGTAATCAATTGCATCAGCAGGTGTGTCTTCAGGAAACTCATTTCTGATAAGGCCGAACATCTCACCGCCTCTTAAGAGGTCGCCGTCCTTTGTGGCCTTGAAGTGAGGCTGGAGTCTTAATCCTGCAGGACCGTCAGCCATAACAAGAGGCTTGATCCTTCTTGAATGTTCAAAACGTGATGTTGTCTCGGCAGCAGCACCCGGAACGTTCATAGCGGAAGAGAAAACGATATCCTCGAATCCTTCCTTGATGTAGTTTCCGACAAGAAGCTCCGAAAGCTCTTCCAATGAGAACTGTGCAACGAGTTCAGCAACACCTGCATTGCGTCCGATTACTGAACCTAATGTAAGTACTTCATCTCTTCTCTGATCGATATGAGTCTCGGTAACGCCTCTGTATCTGATAACGCTTCTTCTGACACGGGACATATCGAGTGTGAATCTTCTTGTGCATGCCGCAAGCTGCGCATCTTCAACAGCCTGATGTGCTGCCTTGCCGGTACCGGGATTTGTCATGTCTTCAAAAGCATATCTCGGATCGTCTTCGAGAAGTCTTGTGTACTTCTCCTTTATGACTGTCTCAGGAACAGTTAAGACTGCTTCGATCTTTGTCTCACGTGAGCTTGTTCCGACTCTGATGATGTAATCTCCTCCGGGAATGACCCTGGCCGGATAATCGTCATCGTAGCAGGCAAAGTTATCGATCGGGAAAACTACTTCCACGTTCATGCTCTCGCCGGGATAGATAAGATCGGACTTGGCATAACCCGCGAGTTCCTGATAAGGTCTGTCAACTTCTCCTTCAGGTGCTGAGAAATAAACCTGGATTACCTGTTTGCCTGCAAATTCAGTGCCTGTATTGGTAACCTTTACCCAAATCTTGATATCGGTTCCTTCCTGAGTAACGCTGATAACTTCATTGCTGAATGTCGTATAAGATTTACCATATCCGAAAGGATACAAAGGCATGATGCCGAATGAATCAAAATATCTGTATCCTACATAGATACCTTCTCTGTAGAACTCGTCATCTGTATTTCCGTCGAGTCCCGAAAATTCGTTAGAACACGGATAGTCTTCATAGTATCTTGCCCATGTATCAACGAGCTTGCCTGAAGGATTTGTCTTGCCGGTAATACAATCTGCAACGACGTAACCTGTCTGGTTTCCGATCTGGCCTACGAGCAGAATCGCGTTAACGCCGCGGCGGTGCTTTAACTTAGACATGTCGATAACACCACCGACATTGAGAAGTACGATGATCTTATCAAAATGATATGCAAGGAAATCAAGATTATATTCTTCCTCATCCGTGAGGTAGTAATCACCCTTTTCAGGCTTTCTGTCTCTGCCTTCCGTTGAATCACGAGAGATTACAAAAACAGCAGTATCGCATGAAGCCTGCGCAACATCCTCTTCAGTGATATTGGGCATTACGGGAGCTTCAAATGCCATCTCAAAATATACGCTGGTCGCAGGAACGCCTCTTTCTCTGGCAATGCTCTCGACCTTATCCATATAAGCCTTAATGTTTGAATCGTAGATCTCATCATATCTGTCGAGCCAGCCGTTTGATGCGATCTCAAAACCTGCATCAATAAGTCCGTCGCAGATGCTGACATTGTATCTTGTGTTTACTTCGCCGGATCCGCCGCCGCCCTGGACAGTGTGTCTTGCACCGTTTCCGTATACGGCGATCCTTCCCGGATTTCTTATGGGAAGAGCGCCGTCATTTTCAAGGAGGACCATACACTCACTTGCAAGTTCCCTTACGGTGTTCGCATGTCTCTGTTCCAGATCTGTAATCGCATCACTAGTCTTTGCGAGAAAATCCATAAAGTGCTCCTCCCCATCAGATGCCGATAAATATCGACTATAATCATTAGCTAAACACGAGCATATTATAGTATAAAAAGACAAGCTAGAAAAATTACAAATATGTAATAAAAAGAGGGCCGCCCCGATTTGGATGCGGGACAGCCCCTCAAAAATGTTTTATTCTACCTGAAGTCAGTCAGCGTGATTACGGGTTCTCCATTGCGGTAGTCATAATCTTTTATCTCGCCGCCACCGTAATACCGGATACTGTCAACACCATATACCGAATACTTAAGTAAGCCCTTCTGGTCGTCATAAGGTTCGATCGTGATGAAAAGATAAAACATCGTCTCGCCATCATACGGACTTTCCGAGCCGTCAGGGGTATAAGGCGTCACTTCTTTCCTTAAGATCAGCTTGCGTTCATATGCCGTATGATCATAGTTGGGATAGAGCGCGAAATCATCAAGATATTCCTGTTCCTCCAAAGAACATCCGCTGCTTATGCGTCCGATAAAGTAATCACAACTAAGATCCCAATATACCGAATATGTACAATCGTTATTGTCATTACCGGCATCGACCGTAAGACCTGCTCTGGCAGGACGGTCAGTCATCGGCATGATGGTACAGTAATCCAGAAACTGGTTGCCTAATGTTATTTCTTCAAGAGACTGTTTGCATACATAACCCTTAACGGAAGATGCATGCCACATGACTGCTTCGCCGTCTTCAATTCCGGCATAGATGCTTATATGGGTCCAGTACTTGTTATCTTTGTCCTCATCCCAAAACATAATGTCGCCGGGCTGTGCTCCGATATCATCCAGATACTCGATCCATTCCTCATTATCCATACACTCGACAAATTTCCTGTCATCGAGCGGTTCAACGATCTCATCTACGTAATTGTGATAAAGCCATGTAACCGATGTGCCGCCGGGTCTGAATATCTCATACTGGTCAACGTAGCTCGCAGCAACAATGTGTTCTTCGGTATAATCATACTTGGCCCAGTAGTCATTCCAGTCACTTCTGAAATCATAAACAGTACCGAGTGTCAGTCTGAGCACAAGGCTTACAAAACCGTCGCAGCCAAGATTATGTTCCTGATCACCATATGTGTAATTGATACCCCAAAGGGCTTCGCAGTTCCAGAAGATCCTTTTAATGAACAATTCCTGGGACATGAAATTCTCGGGATCATCACTTCTGTCCCTGAGCACGTCATAAAGAGAATGGTACAAGCCTTCGTCGGCTGATACCTCAACGGGTCTGATATATGAACCTGCAATGCCGGCACATATTACGGCTGCCGACAGCATTGCTGCCGCCTTGACGGCTAAGTTCTTTATGCCATTTTTAAACATTAAACCTCGCTTTTTCCCCGAGTCTTTATTTTAGCAAGGCAAAAAGCATAAGTAAATTAAAATTGTGTGTCAGAATTCTTTACCAGGTCCACTCCTCAAAGAATCTTCTCTTCTTGCCGTCCTTGTTATGACGCTTTCCCCATTCATTGACGGAAGCCATTACAACGAGAATGATTCCGGCAATGAGCAGGTATATGAGCCATACCAGAGAAGACCAGAAAGCAACCGACAGGTAAACCGCGATGGATATCATTGAAACGATTCCCAATATGAACCACAGGCGGTTCCTTCTGATAAACGCATATATAAAGATTCCGAAAGATGCCGTTCCGACAACTATCAGGTCAAGTACCTCACCTGTAATGCCCGCAGACACACCTTCTGCAACAATGCTCAAGGCAACTCCAGTAAACCAGAGATACTTCATCACATTAACACTGAAAGGCTTGATCACCCTGCAGATCAAAAGAAGCGTTCCGAGAATAAGGATCAGATTTATCTCAAGGCTGATAACGTCCGGATAATCAACATAAGGCTGGAAAACCAAAGCCATACACATAAGAGCCGCAAAACCGCTTATGGGGATCCTCGGATTAAGCTTTATTCTTCCCGCAAAATTTAAAACAACGAGCGCCAAAGCCAGGAATACCATCATCGGAACATAATCCGCTTCAAATACACCAAGAAGCATAAGCACAGATGTCAAAGACAAATAATCGATCCTGGTTTTCGAGAATACATTCTTGCGGAATAAGAGCCTTCCAACACCGGCAATGGCGATTACGGAACCTATTAAAAGAGCATTGCAAATAGTCTCGTTTTGGATTCCGTCGATCTCCCCGATAAGTGAAAACTCTGCAGCAATTACAGGAAGAACAGAGAAGATCTGCAGATCAAATACAGACAGGATCACTGCAAAGAGCACTGCTGCGATAAGCAGTTTCCAATTTGTTCCGATAAGTATCCAGGATAATATGAACCAGCCCATTGCAAAGCCGGCAAAGAAATACTTGAGACCAGCTGAATACTTCGAGATAAGTTCTTTTCCCTTTCTCTTCAGGAAATAAGCCGCAACAAAAGCAGCTGAATTAAGGATCACAAAAGATAAAGAAGCAGCCTGCCAGATCATGGCTTCTTTTTCTTCAGAAAGATTCGAAGCCGCCCATACATTTTCAGAGAGGAAACCCAATGTCATAAAGACCGCAATTGCCAGAGAGTTCAGACATACAGATATCCAGAACATAACACTGCCGCTAAGTATCTTTTCCTTAAGCGGCTTGATCATAAAGAACACCGCCATTGCGATGACTGCCAATGTCAAAAGAGCAGAACATATGCCCGTATGCATGTACCAGATATGCAGCTCATGACTCGGCACAACAAACTGAAAACATGATACCAATCCCGCAATAAGAGAGATGACCGACAATACAACACCTGCCGATTTAACTCTCAGATCATCGTTTCTGATGATCCTGAAAACGATTGCAGCAATGACCGGTATCAGCGCAGACAACGTAAAGAACAGATGTCCGTTGAAAGGCATGTTATCAACAGAGGAATAGATCATTACTATTCCCATATAGTAGGACAATGCGCTCAACACAGAAAGCACGATCTGCATTACAGGAGATACAGTCTTTCTGAAAAGCCATTCAGGCAACTCTTCGTTTTCAGCAAGCTTGGGTTCGATCAGAAGCTGGAAGACCAGCATCATCAATGTAAGGATACAAGCGATCACACCAATTACCGGCGCATCTTCAAATACCGTGACAGTTGTTATTCCTGCCAGCGCAACTGCAAGACCAATATCAGACAACCATGTGGAAATGCCGGTAAGCTTGTGGATAACATAGAGGATGAAGATTATCGCCATTAAGACAGATCCGGTAAGGATCATTTCTTCTTCCGCACCGAAAACAAACCACGAATAGACTATTTCCATTCCGACAAAAGGTGTCAGATATTTTGCCCACTGACGTCCCTTGCCGAATCTGGCAAATAAAACAAATGCCGCAAACTCGATTATCGTTGCTCCGAAAACCGCACCGTCTGAAAAAGCTGCCGTAAAGAGAAGCAGTACTGCCGGAATATATGTGATGATCTCAGAGTACACATTAAAGAACACTTCATCTTCAAGCAACTTAGTCAATGCTACAATTCGGAATACAAGTGCCATGGTCGCAAGACCCAGACAGATCATGCTCCACTCGTTAACGACTTCACTTGCCTGTCCGATCTGGGCTGAAAGGAATATAACAAGCCATGTAACCGCTATATAGAAAGTTGCACTGTAAATATTCGACTGCGTTTTGTCATCTTTAAAGATAAACCGTCCGCCAACCGAAGTAACGACAAGGACCAGTGCAGCTACTATCGCAACGAGCCATCCGGTTCCGTCCTTAAACGAGAATGCCGAACCCAGAAGATTAAATGCACCCATTCCGACAATGACTATAGGTCCCAAAAGACTTGCAAGAGAATACAAAGCAAACTCTGTCTGCTTAAGCTTTAATACTTTACCGGCAAAGAAAGACATTCCGTAAACCAGAACAACAATAGCAATAAGTGCAGCCGCTCTGAATCCTTCTGTCATCCAGGGCCATGAACCCGTCATGAAAGTTGCGCCAACTATAGTAAGAAGCAACACACCGATTCCGAAAGTAATGTTTATGCTGCTGAAAAACTTTTCGCGTTGAGGCTTCTGAGCTGCGGGCTGAGGTGCATAAACCGGCATCTGAGGCGCAGCTGTATACTGAGGCGCAGCTGTATACTGAGGTGCAGCCGTATACTGAGGCGTGGTTGTATATTGAGGCGCATATGCCTGAGTCTGTGATATGGCAGCCGGTTGCTGCGGCATGTTATCCGTTGCCCCGATCTCAGGAAGTCGGATATATTCTGTCTGTCCGTCCGCATTTATTGAAGGCTGCAGCGGAACAAATACTGCACCTTGAAACGGAGCCGCCCCATCCGTATTTCCTGCTCTGAGCCTTGCAACTTCCAGCTCAAGCTCTCTGATCCTCTTACCACGTTTAATTGAACGCACTAAGAAAACTATGAAAAGAATACAGAAAGCAATAGGTGCTACCAGAAAAACAGTAATCAGTACTTCTAACATGTCCGTATCCTCCTTCATCAATTTGCTTTGATACCGTGATATTAGCATTGAAATCAAGGGTTTGTAAATAGCTTTGATTATCAAAGTATTCTGAAAACTGGGGTAATTTTGCGGCACGGAAATGCGTGTTACGGGCTGTCCATTAATTTATTTAAGAATTGATATGTGAGCACAACAACAAAAAGAGGGCGTCATCAAGACACCCTCTTTACTGCTATCGACAACAGTTTTTTATCTCTGTACTCTTCCGGAACCGTCACCGTTTGCAAGCTTTAAGACTTCATCGATCGTAACTCTGTTAAAGTCACCTTCAATAGTATGCTTAAGGCAGCTTGCAGCAACTGCGAACTCAAGAGCTTCCTTGTCGGAACCGAGTTCGTTGAGGCCATAGATAAGTCCGCCTGCAAAGGAATCTCCTCCTCCGACACGGTCGATGATGTCGTACATCTCGTACTTTTTGCTGACAATAAATTCTTTTCCGTTATTGAGAGATGCTGCCCAGAAATTGATGTCTGCGCTCTTGCTTTCTCTCAAAGTAATGGCAACTTTCTTAACGTTAGGATACTGCTCGAGAAGGCTGTCGCTCAGTTTCTTATAGTCTTCCTCATTGAGCTTGCCGCCTTCGACATTGCTCTCACACTTAAGACCCAGGGACTTCTGGCAATCTTCTTCGTTCGCTATGATGATGTCTGCATAAAGAGTTAATGTCTTCATTACCTCCTGTGCCTCAACACCGTACTTCCAAAGATTCTTACGGTAGTTAAGGTCGATGGAAACAGTGATACCGCGCTTCTCAGCTTCTTTAACTGCAGCGATCGATGCCTCTTTGGCAACCGCTGAAATAGCAGGTGTAATACCCGAGATATGAAGCCACTTTACATCTTTATAGATTTTGTCCCAGTCGTATCCAGCTGGATCGAAAAGTGAGAATGCAGAATATGCTCTGTCATAGATAACTTTGCTCGGACGCTGGTTTGCACCTGTCTCAAGATAGTAGATTCCCATTCTGCCGTCTGTTCTGATGATCTTGTCAGTCGCGACGTTGAATTTCCTAAGTTCTGCAACGGCAGCATCTCCTATCGCATTCGAAGGAAGTACTGACAGGAACTCTGCATCAAGTCCGTAGTTTGCAAGTGATACGGCAACGTTAGCTTCACCGCCGCCGAATGTTGCTTCAAATCCTGCTGACTGCAAAAAGCGCTCTCTTCCCGGGCTCTTAAGCCTCAGCATCAATTCTCCGAAAGTAAGATATTTACTCATGTTCTATTCTCCTTAATGATCTTGACCGCATTTTCTGAAAGCATTGTGATCTTTTCCCAGTCATGATTGATTATATCGTCTTTTTTGCAGACCCAGCTGCCGCCTACTGCGATAACGGATTTATTAGCTGCAAACTCATTAAGATTAGCTTCGGATACGCCTCCTGTAGGAAGGAACTTAACCTGTCCGAAAGGTGCAGACAATGCCTTGATCGCCTTGATTCCGCCATAGACATCTGCAGGGAAGAATTTAACCACCTTAAGGCCAAGACTGATTGCCTTCATAATCTCTGTAGGAGTTACCGTACCGGGAATTACCGGAATATCATTTTCGATAGCCCACTTAACCGTAGCTTCATCCAAACCGGGTGATACGATAAATTTTGCGCCGCAATCAACTGCAAGTTTAGCCTGCTCTACATTAAGCACCGTTCCGGCACCTACAGTCATGTCAGGCACTTCTTTGCTTATAACGGAAATACATTCAGCTGCACATTCTGTCCTGAACGTTATCTCCATAAAATCGATGCCGCCCTTAAGAAGAGCACCTGCAAGCGGGACTGCATCTTCAACATTGTTGAGCACTACTACGGGTACTATTCCCGTCTCAAATACTTTCTCTGAAAAAGTCATAAAAACACCTCTCAATCGTGACTAACATTCTACCATGTTTTTGTTTGCGATTACAGAGAAAATAAGATATTTTATATGTATCTAAAACAAATGAGGTGCTTTATGAACAGCCTGATCAACGATAACTTTCTTCTTGAGACCAACGCGGCTCGGGAGCTTTATAACGAGTTTGCAAAAGATCTTCCCATCGTGGATTACCATTGCCACATCGATGCGAAGGAGATCGCAGGAGATATCAACTTCAAGAACATAACCGAACTCTGGCTTAAAGGCGATCACTACAAATGGCGTCTCATGAGAGCATCCGGAATCGAAGAAAAATACATAACCGGAGATGCTCCCGACAAAGAGAAATTCATGATGTGGGCAAAGGCCATTGAATCAGCTTTCGGCAATCCTCTTTATCACTGGACATGCCTTGAGCTGACAAGATATTTCGGCATAGAAGAACCTCTTACAACTGAAAACGCGGAAGAGATCTGGAATAAGGCAAATGAGATGCTCGGTTCAGGCGAGCTTTCAGCAAGAAAGATAATGGCAAGATCAAACGTTGAACTAATCTGCACAACAGACGATCCATGCGATTCGCTTATCTATCACGAGCAGATAAAAGATTCAGGTTTTGAATGCAAGGTCCTTCCCGCATTCCGCCCCGACAACATCGTTGACATCGAGAAAGCAAGCTTCAATTCTTACCTCGAAAGACTCGAAAAAGTATCAGGCAAAAAGATCAGCAATATGGCTGATCTGAAAGCTGCTTTAACATCAAGACTCGACCACTTCGAATCTCACGGATGCAAGATCTCCGATCACGGCATGGAATTCATCATGTACAAAGAAGATCTGGGCATCACATCCGACGATGTTCTTGCAAAGAAATTATCTTCATCCGATGTAAGATTATCCGATGAGGAAATCACTGCCTTTAAGAGCGACATAATGCTCTTCTTTGCACGTGAATATGCAAAGAGAAACTGGACGATGCAGCTTCATTTCGGATGCAAGCGCAACGTCAGTTCAGTAATGCTTAACAACGTCGGAATCAACTGCGGATGCGATACGATCACAGGTTCATTTGACTTCGTAACTCCGCTTACAGGATTTATGGACAGACTCAATTCAGAAGGACTTCTCCCGAAGATGATTATCTATTCTCTGAATCCTTCCGACAACACGGTAATCGATACGCTCTGCGGATGCTATAACGACGGCAGTGTACCCGGCAAGATCCAACACGGCGCTGCATGGTGGTTCAACGATAATCTCATCGGAATGGAAGAACAGTTAAAGTCACTCTCTTCTCAGAGTCCCCTTCCCTGTTTTGTCGGCATGCTCACAGATTCAAGATGCTTCCTGTCGTACACAAGACACGAATACTTCAGAAGGATATTCTGCAATTATCTCGGCAGTGCAATCGAGCGCAACCGTTTCCCTTATGACAAACGCATACTCAAAGACATCATCGAAAGAGTTTGCTATAAGAACGCTTTGGAGATGCTCACAGCAGATTGATCCAGATCTTATCATCGATCAAATTTACAAACAAGATGTCTCATGACTGAGGCATCTTTTTAATTGTCAGAGATTTTTGTAAAATATTAATATCTCCAAGGGATAGGGGGACTTAACATGTCAGAGAATATCAGCATCATAAACAACGTTAATACCACCAGCACGGAAGTAAAGTGTCCCAGCTGCGGTGCTTCCAGCGGCATCAAATACGATCCTGCCACATCAACACTGACATGTCCATTCTGCGGTCATTCGTCAGAACTGCAATTACCTGCCAGGCCCGCTGAAGAACTGGATTTTAACGCAGCCATCCAGCGTGCCAACGTAAACTGGGGTTACATCAAAAAACTGATCGTATGTTCCAACTGCGGCGGACAAACTCTTTACGATGCGGAACAGGTTACCGGCGCATGTCCTTTCTGCGGTTCTACAAGCGTTGCACCTGCTGCGGAAAACGAACAGATCATGGCACCGAATGCCGTAATCCCTTTTACGATTACCCAGGAGATGACACAGCAGTGCTTTGTTAATTTCCTGCAGAAGAAAAGCCGCCTTTGTAAAGGCGTAATGGACTGCAAGCTCGAAAACATAACCGGCGTATATCTTCCGTACTGGACATTTGATGTTGATACTGTCACCGATTATGTTGTAAGTACAGGCAATTATATTCCTGAAGGTTATACAAACTCGCAGAGATTCAGCGGTGTGTTCTATCAGACATTCGATGATCTTTTTGTCTTTGCTTCCGATAAGATCCGTAACCCCTACCTTCCCAAAATTCAAAGGTTTGATTTCAGTAAGGCTGTTCCGTATTCACCGAAATATCTTGCGGGATATGCTGCAGAAAGATACACTGTCGGCCTTAACGATGCCTTTGAACGCGTTAAGAAAAGAATACCTAGGCTGATCGACAGGGACATCTCAATATTTGAGGAAAATGCGATTAAATGTCGTGCTTACGTCGATAAAGCAACTACGACTTATTATAATGCTAAATACAGATATCTTCTGGCTCCCGTCTATATTGCAACATACAGATATAAGAAAAACAAATTTCAGGTCGCGATCAACGGCCAAACAGGTCAGACATACTGTGATGCACCGTCTAAATGGCCCAAAATGATAATAACGCTCGCGATTGCCGGCGCTATAACTTATCTCATATTAATGATCCTTATTACTTTGTTCCCGGATTTCTTCAGTATATGACGACTGCACGACTGGTTTGATTCAGTTATGTGTCACCATGTAAATATATCTGCCCGTTTCCCTGTTTACAAAGTATTCGTCATACCATTCATTTCCAAGATTATAGTCGAGGACAACATAATCACTAATGTCGTCGCCGTCTAACAGTGACTTATATTTACCCTTCAATCTGTTTTCAACATCTGAAGAATATTCACTGACCGGCTCACCATATCCGTAGCCGTTAGAGGTGAACTGAAATACTTTGTTCTCATATATCCCGCTGCTGTCTTCATCCAGTCTGAAGGACACCGCATTAACATGGCCGTCTTCAGCTTTCAAAAATATGATGTCAGAAGCTCCGGCCGGTATATCTTCCTCCCGGATAAACACCTGCTCCGATCTGGAAAAATCCCTGTAATCGTTATATACGGCAGGCATGAAAGTAAGAGCATACATAGCGATCAGAACCGGCACGGTTGACGGTACAAGAAGGATCGAAGCTATCAGGCTTATTACCTGAACAGATAACCGTTCTTTGGATCTTCTGCAAACTTTCCTGAATGTTATTCCGAGAAAAACATAAAGTGAAGCTAAAATGAGACTTACGATAAGCGATCTTCTGCAGTCAAAAACAAGATCGATATAAGCATTCAATGTAATGATTATGGAAGCAATAACTCCCATCACTACAGATACGACTGCGAAGATCTTTGTTCTTACAGTATCCTTAACTTTTTTATCGGACATATTCTCATCCCTGATTCTCCTGAAACACTGACAAAACAAGTATATTTCTTCAGTACGGATTTCAGCAGGAATAATCTAGGCAAGTAAGGTTGAAAACACAGGCAAATTTCAGTGATTGTCCTGAATATAAGAGAAGGGCATCCCTTTGCTTACGCATCGGGATGCCCTTCGTGTTGCTTTAAAGGGTGTGAAATATAATTTCTTTATCAGCCCTTGTAGAGTTCGCCGTAGATATCAACGAGACCCTGTACGTTGAGGTCGTTGCAGGACTGAACATAAGCGTCCCACTGAGCATCGATATCTTCCTGACCTGTTACGAACTTCAATGTCCAAGCATTTACGTTACTGATAAGAGGTGTAGCGATGAGATTGATCTCTTCGTTCTGATCTGCTGTAGGAGCAACACCAGGAGCGAGCGGAGGTGTATCTCTGTCTGTGTAGTCACGGTTAACGTAATCTGCTACCGGAGGAATGAGGTTGTCAGACATTTCTGCAACTGTACCGCCGTACCAGAAGTTACCACCTGCATAACCCCACTGGAGTCTGATGTCTATCATTGAACCAGCTTCGTCATTACCATAGCCGAGACCTGAGCAGCAGTAACCATCAACGAGCTTCTTGTTGCCATCTGCATCTACTGTGTAGTGCTCGCCTTCAACGCCCCACTTTGTGAGGTCATAAGCTTCGTGAGAATAGAAGAGCCAGTCAACGAATCTGAGCATTTCGATGAAGCCTTCCTCACCGAGTTCATCAAGAGCCTTCTGTGAGATCATAACGCCGTTCTCAAGTCTTGCAGGATCAACTGTAGAGTTTCTTGTAGTACCGATAGGCATTGTGATTACGTAGTTCTCGAAGTTGCCTTCGCCGAGCTGAGCTTTCATGTTCTCTTCGTAGTTAGCCCACTGGCCCTGGTTGATAGACATGATAGCTGTCTTGCCGTTGTAGTACTGAGCTGTAGCTGTAGCGTCATCCTGTGTGAATGTTTCAGGATCGAGGATACCTGCTGCTACGAAGCTGTTAGCTGTCTTAAGGAATTCCTTATAGTTGTCTGTTGTGGGTGAGAAGATGAACTTGTTCTGATCGAAGTCAAATCTCATACCGTTGCCGATGTTCCAACCAGCATTGCACTCATATGTTGAAGCCATTACGCCCAAGAGGTTTCCGCCGCTGCCCTGGCCGGATTCGTTACCGCACCAGAGGTCAGACCAGATGTAATCGTCTTCAGAGCACATGCCCTGCGCAACCATGTAAGCCTTAACCTTGATCAAAGCATCAAGGAGGTCAGCCCATGTCCAATCCTTCTGAAGTGCAACAACGTCAACACCTGCTGCATCCCAGATATCCTTTCTGATAACGAAAGAATAGTTGATGAGGTTAGCTTCCTTCATACCGGGGAGCTTATAGTACTTACCGTTAGCTCTTGTGATTGTCTGGATATCAGAAGAGAGATTGTAAGTATTATAGAAGTCTGTGTAGTAAGGCATGTACTGAACATAGTCAGAAATCGGAACGATAGCTCCGCCGTCTACGAACGCAGAATCATCATAGATCTTAGGAATGATGTAAGCTGAGTTACCTGCATTGATATCGAGTGTGATATTCTGCATGTAGTCACCGCTATCATAAGACTTGATGTCGAGAGTTACGTTTGTCAGCTCTTCGATCTTCTTGAAGATACCCTCCGTCTTCCATGTGTCAACCATCGGATACCATGATGCATCACTGAAGAACATTGTGTAGGTTACAGGCTCGTCAGCGTGGAAAGTCTCACCCAAACCGAATGTGTAGCCTAAGTTTTCTTCTGTCTCAGCAGTTGTCTCAATCTGACTGGGAATCGTTGTAGTCTCAGAAGACTCACCGGGGCCGCCTGAGCAAGCAGCTAAACTGGAAAGCATTGAAACCGCAAGACCGACAGATGCTACTTTTGCAAGTTTTGTTGTCTTCATAACTGTTTCCTTTCTTTTTTGTTTCATTTTTCTATTGCCGTGGGTCTCCCCTATAGCACAAATTTAATTACTCCTTTACGCCGCCGAGCATCATGCCCTGTACGTAATACTTCTGGATGAACGGATATATACAAATGATCGGAAGTACTGTAAGTACCATCGCGCATGACTTGATGTTTGCTGTCATGTTCTGCGCATCAGGATCGGATGAACCGGCACCTCTGATGATCGTCTGGAGGAAGTATGCAACCGGCCACTTTACCTTGTCCTGCAAGTAGAGCTTTGCGTTGAACCAGTTGTTCCAATACATAACCGCATAGAACAAAGTCATTGTTGCGATGATAGGTGTGGACAAAGGTCTGGCGATGTACCAGAAAACGCCCCACTTGTTAAGACCATCGATCTCTCCTGCTTCTTCAAGATCTTTAGGAATGGTCATGAAGAACGATCTCATGAGGATTACATAGTAAGTGCTGATGAGCATCGGGAGAATGAATCCCCACATTGAGTTCTTGAGTCCGAGTCTTAATACCAATACGTAGTTTGCGATAAGTCCGCCGCCGAAATACATCGTGAAGATGATAAAAGGCGAAAGGATCTTATTAACTTTAAGATTCGGCTTAGATAACGGATAAGCAAGAATCGATGAGAAGAAAAGTGACAATACGGTTCCGACTATGGTGTAGAAGATCGTATTCATGTAGTAAACGATAAACTCCGGAATTCTGAGATTCGGGAAAAGATCCGGCCAGGGAGCTATCGGGTTACGTGTAATTACATACTTATATGTATCGATATTGAATCCTTCAGGGATCAATCCCGTATGACCGGCATAGATAGCCTGGTCTGATGAGAAGGACTGAGATACGAGATAAAGAAAAGGATAAAGCGTAACAAATGAGATCAATACCATTATGATCGTATTTACAATTGTGAAAGCTTTATATCCTGCAGATTCCTTGATCTGGTTCTTAGGATTATGTACGTGGATCGTACCCTTGGTATTATCAATAATGCTCATGCTGTTCCCTCCTTACCAAAGACTCGTCTTTGCTACTTTGCGTGATACAAAGTTAGCGCATGTAAGAAGCACGAGATTTATCAAACCTTCGAAAAGACCAACCGCCGTTGCGAAGTTAATGCTTCCTGACTCGACACCCATACGGAAGACGTATGTTGAAACGATATCTGATGTCTCATATGTCATAGGGCTGTAGAGGAGATATACCTTCTCGAATGCACCGCCTGAACCTACAAGGCCGCCGATATCAAGGATAAGGAGCGTAGCGATAGTAGGAAGGATGCAAGGGATGGTTACGTGCATTACCTGCTGGAAGTGTGAAGCGCCGTCAACCGTTGCAGCCTCATAGAGCGAGGGATTAATGCCGGACATTGCTGCGAGGTAAAGTATCGTACCCCAACCTAAGCTCTGCCATACACCTGATGTGACGAAGATCGTTCTGAACCATTCTGCAAGTGAGATGAAGCTTATCTTCTCGCCGCCGAGCTTATAGATAAGATCATTGATAGGACCGTGTGTTGAAAGGAGCTCTTTTAACATACCGCAAACGATAACCATTGAGATGAAGTGCGGAAGATAAGAAACTGTCTGAACGAACTTCTTCCAATGAAGGTTTTTGATCTCGTTTAAGAGCAATGCGAAAACAAGAGTAAGCGGGAATCTGAAAAGCAGATACAGACCGTTCAAGATCAATGTATTTGAAAATGCCTGCCAGAAAGGCTTGGCTGTAATGAACTGCTTAAAGTACTTAAGTGTCAGAGGGCCCTGACCGAAAATGCTTCCGCCCGGATTGTACTTACGGAAAGCAAGGATATTACCGAACATCGGAATATATCTGAAGATGATGTAATAAATTACCGGGAGAAGAAACATGGCATAGAGCTGCCAATTGATTCTGATATCCTTAACCAGTCTTTCACGAGTTGTTATTTGTCTCGGTGACCACGCTATGATATTTGAAACGTCTTCTTTCTTAGCCATTTTGTTTAACCTCTTAAGTATTTAAGTTTAGTTAAAATATAACTCGTCAAGCGATCTTGTATACTTGCATGGAAGTTATCATGTAATGAGGTTATCACCATGTTTGTGATATGTCAATAGATTTCTACCATTCTAGTGTGCGTTTTTGTGTAGTTCGAATAATAGAAAATGCTGTCCCGAAAACAGACAGCATTTCTTATAAATATTTAATATTATTTCCTTAAAACTCCATTGAAGCTTTCGCTACGCCCGCACCTATTCCGCTCTTGTTCTGCGGATGCAGTTCGTGTATCGGATCTGGTGCCGGACTGGCTACGACTTTGATATTTTCTATGTAGGTCGGAGCGAGATCCTGGAGTTCCTGGATCTTCTTCCATCCGTCAGGAATATGCGTATCCTTCAATGGATTGATATAGTCAGCGATCCTTACCAATACAACAGGAATCTCTCCAAAGATCTCACGCATCTTCTTAAACGTAAGTATCATCTTCTTATCATAGCCTTCAGGGAAGTCAGCATTCGATTCGCCCTGGCACCACCATATCTGGGAAACACTTATATTCTTTAATGTGACCAGGCTGGCATAGTAAAGTGCCGAAGGAATATTCTGAGCCATCATGTTTGGCTTGAATCTCTCTGTGATCTTCTCCACTACCATCGTCCACTCGCCTGTGAGATCGATGTCTCCGGCTGAGGTCTCAAGACGGTACGGATGACCGGGAACAAAACCACCGGCTCCAAGCTCGATGATGAGTCTTGTCCAAATGACATTCTTTCCCTGCTTTAATATCGAACTGTCGAATCTGTATTTGCGCGGAGGATACTGGTACTCTGTCCTGCCGACCTCAACACCATTTACATATGTAACGTCGGCATCGATGAGATCGCCGAGTCGTAAGAGGCACTCTCCTTCGATCTGCTTATCAAGATCGAATTCTTTTACGAACCATACGCTTCCGAAGAATTCATCTGCAATGATGCAGGGCATCTTGATCTTAACTCCTTCGGACAAAGCTTCTTCAATTGAGAAGTCTTTATCGATCGTATTCTCGCGCCATGCGACAGTCTTCTTATTGCCTTCATCGACGTAAGCCTTAAGAGCGCCTTTGCCCCTGAACGGTGCTATCTGTTCTTCCTTGGTTCCGGTCTCGAAAAGATCATCTTCGCACATCCATGATTCAATGTTCGAACCGCCCTGCGCACTTAGGATAAGTCCGATAGGAACGTTCTTTTCTTTAAATATTCTTTTCGCTGCATAAAAACCAATGGCACTTATCTCATACTTGCCTTTTCCTGAAGCTTTTACCCAATCATTTTCGGGAAGCTTACAGATCGATTCTTCTCCCTTAAGCGGGATCTCAAGGTCAGGCGTTAATCTGTATTGTCTTACGTATTCGAAATCTTCAGCTTCAATCTCTTCTTTGTTGAGATCATAAGTTCTGATGACCGGCAGTTCCATGTTGGACTGGCCTGTAAGCATATATACGTCGCCGATGCAGACATCTTTGATCGTTAATGCTTCCGTTCCTTCCACTTTGAGTTCGGTATCGAAAACCGCATCCATCGGCGGGAATACCGCTTTGAAAGCGCTGCCTTCTACTTTTGCGGTAACGGCACTTCCTGCCAGAGTCACTACGACTTCTGAAGCTGACGTATCTGTACCTTCAATGATTATTTCTTTATTTCTTTGAAGAACAAGTCCGTTGGAGTATATTCCTTTTAGCTTGGTATCACCCATATTTATCACCTGCCTTTGAGATTATTCTATATTTAAGGATGCTCTTTGTCTACCATTCTAGTTGACAAGTTGCGCTTTTTGCTTTTATACTGACAACAAGGTACGCAGAATATGGCTAAGAAATCGTTAGACACTATCACGAACAGCTGGCTTTACAGGGCCTGTAAGGTAATTGGAGATGTAGTAACCATCTCCGCTCTTTTTCTGCTGTTCTGTCTTCCTGTTGTTACGATAGGCGCATCCGTAACTGCTCTGTATTACACCGTCTATCGGAAATACTATAAGAAAAGCGACAGCATAAGTAAAGATTTCATGCACTCACTTAAGGACAATCTTAAGAACGGAATTATTGTGCATATAATCTATCTTATTTACAGTGCGATTGCCGGATTCAACATCTATTTCGCATTCTTCGGATGGGGTGACATAAGGCTTCCCGACTGGTACATGATCGTATCTCTCCTGCCCCTGCTTCCGCTCATCTTCACACTGCCTTTCGTGTATGCGCTGATGGCAAGGTTCGACAACGGCATTAAGGGAACTCTGAAAAACAGTTTCACTCTCTGCATGATCAACTTTCCGAAGTTCATTCTGATCTGGTTTATAATCATCATCGCGATCGCTATCTGCATCGGCTTCCCGCCTTCTGCACTTGTGATCCCTGTCGGTGCAACTTATCTTTGCCAGATGATCACGGAGAAGGCATTTACCAGAGCGATCGATGTCGAGAGTTCACGTGAAGAAGATCCTGCTGAAGACAAAGCAAACGAGGCAATCGATAATGTCTGAGTATCTTAATTACATACAGCTTATATCAGGTATCCTTTCTGCAGGTTTTGTTTTTGCAGGAATATTCATAAGCGCAAAGAAACTCAACCCTGAGAAGTATGAGAAGATCCCTGTTAAAACAACGATCATATCAACAGCTTTAATTGTGATCGGTATTCTTTTATACACGTTAATGAAGACATGCACGAACATGACTATCGTAACCGAAGAACACTATGAACTCGGAACGCTTTATTATGCTTCTTTGGAAGAAGTCGTAAAGACCTTTGGATTCATTGTTTTCATTCCGGTCCTCTTCAGATTGTTCAAGCCAAAGTCCCAGAAAAGAGACCAGATTGAAGAAGATATTCCTGCTGAAACGGAAGAGAACAATTAACGTTTTTTGGCATTTCGAAAATGCAATGTTTAAAACAGGCCGCGCAATGCGGCTTTTTTCATAACTTCTCCCCTGTTTTACTGTATTTAGTAGGGTATTTCTAAACCTTTATTAGAGTTAAGATTTTCACATATCATAATCTATTGACACATGCTAATCCTACTAGTATACTAGTGGACAGAATGAGGATTTAGTATTGTCTGCAAATCTTCTTAAATTCTTTTCGGGGTAATAGTGCATATGAAATTGGTTTTACGGTGGTTTCCATACGGCGATGACAGCGTAACTCTTCAGCAGATCAGACAGATTCCCGGTGTCAGCGGCGTTGCCACTCATCTTACCAGGATCCCTGTCGGAGATGTCTGGACCATGGATGAGATCAATCTTGTAAAAGATGAGATCAATTCTTATGGACTTGAGATGGAAGTCATCGAGAGCCTCAACATTCACGAAGATATTAAAAAGGGCCTCCCTTCTCGTGATATGCTCATTGATAACTATATTGAGTCAATGAGAAATCTTGCCAAGGCCGGAGTTAAATGCATCTGCTACAACTTCATGCCTGTTATGGACTGGTACAGAAGTGACCTCGCAAAGGCACTCTCCGACGGCAGTACCGCAATGGCTTATTCCCATGACATAGCTACCAAACTTACATTGGAATCAATTACTTCTTCCATGATCGACGGTGCTAATGATTTCAGTCTTCCCGGCTGGGAGCCTGAGAGATTCGGCAAGATGGCAGAAGACATCGAATTCTATCAGAATGTTTCTTCCGAAGAATACTTCAAGAACATCAAGTATTTCCTCGACGCAATTGTTCCTGTCGCTGAAGAGCTTGATATCAATTTCGCAGTTCATCCTGACGATCCTCCGTTCCCGCTTTTCAATCTTCCGAAGGTCGTCAACAGCAAAGAATCAATCGACAAGTATCTTAATCTCAATACATCTAAGAGAAACGGACTTACACTCTGCACCGGCAGTCTCGGCGCAGGTATCCATAATGACGTTGTGGATATCGCCAAGACATTTACACCTACAGGCAAAGTTCATTTCGTTCACTTAAGAAACGTAAAGCATACATCAGAAACAGATTTCCATGAATCGGCTCATCTGTCTTCTGAAGGTGACCTTGATATGTTCGCTATCGTAAAAGCTCTTTACGAGAACGGTTTTGACGGATACATCCGTCCGGACCACGGCCGCATGATATGGGGTGAAGTCGGAAGACCGGGTTACGGTCTTTACGACCGCGCACTGGGCGCTACTTACATCAACGGTTTATGGGAAGCCGTTAGTAAGCTTTGTTGAATTAAGAAATAAAAAACGGTAATAACTACTCCTCCCTTGCCCCTCAAAACCGATAATCTTATAAATGCTTATAAGGTTATCGGTTTTGTACGAGGCGGAAGTATTGAAAGGAATCTTAATTATGGATCTGTCCAAAGCTAATCTTAAGAACGAAGAATTCTGGAACGGCATAAATGTCGTTCTTCCCAAGTACGATATCGACGCATGCATTAATGCTACGACTGCAAATCCGACATGGCTTCATGTCGGCGGAGGAAACATCTTCAGAGCATTTATCGCAAGGATAAACCAGAGACTTTTAAACCAGGGTCTTGCCGATACGGGAATCGTTGTCTGCGGCACACAGGATTATGAGAATTTCGAGCGCGTTTACAAGCCTTTCGATAATCTCTCGATCATCTGCGACTTAAGACCTGACGGCAATACAGGTTATGAGATCATCGGCAACATCACGGAAGCGATCGCTGCAAATTACGACATCGAAGAAAACATCAAAAGACTTAATGAGATAGCTGCAAGCCCTTCCCTTCAGATCGTATCTTTCACGATCACCGAAAAGGGTTATGCGTTAAGAGATGCTGACGGCAATCTGTACGATTCCGCAGCTAAAGATATGGAGAACGGACCTTCACATCCGCTCACATGCATGGGTTTTATCGCCGCACTTCTTTTCGAGAGATACAAGGCAGGTAAATATCCTCTGGCACTGGTCAGTATGGATAACTGCAGTCACAACGGCGACAAACTCAAATCATCAGTATTGGAGATAATCGATGCCTGGGTCGATAAGGGCTATGTAGATTCTTCTTTCCGCGATTATGCAAGCGATCCTTCCCGAGTAGCGTACCCCTGGAGCATGATCGACAAAATCACACCTAGGCCTTCAGACGAGATCCTGAACAAGCTTACCGGCCTGGGCATCGACAATCTTAAAAGCGTAAAGACAACGACGGGTGTATTCGCAGCTCCTTTCGTAAATGCGGAAGTACCCGAATATCTCGTCGTAGAAGACCTCTTCCCCAACGGAAGACCGGCACTTGATAAAGGCGGAGTTATCCTCACAGACCGCGACACGGTTGATAAGGCGGAGAGAATGAAAGTAACTGCGTGCCTTAATCCTCTTCATACTTCACTTGCTATCTTCGGATGCCTTTTGGGATTTACAAAGATATCTGAAGAGATGAAAGATGAAGACCTGAAAACACTCGTTACCAAACTCGGTTACAATGAGTGTCTTCCTGTCGTATGCGATCCGAAGATCTTAAATCCTGAAAAGTTCCTCAAGGAAGTATTGGAAGAAAGATTCCCCAATCCTTTCCTCCCTGACACTCCACAGAGGATTGCAACCGACACGAGCCAAAAGCTCCCGATCAGATTCGGAATCACTCTGTCTTCTTATCTTGAACAGGATCCTGATGTTCTCCCCAAGCTCAAACTCATTCCGCTTGTTATTGCAGGATGGCTCAGATATCTTCTTGCAGTTGACGATAACGGAAATGCATTTGAGATCAGCCCCGATCCGATGGCAGAACATTTCCAGAATGAGCTGAAAGCACAGGGCATCAGTTACAAAATGGAAGGCAGCGTATCAGGTAAACTCTCCGGCATTCTTTCAAACGAAACAGTATTCGGTCTGGACATTAACAAGACCGGTCTGACACCCGTTATCGAGAAGTATCTGGACGAGCTCATTAAGGAGAACGGAGCGGTCAGAAAAACATTGCATTCAGCCGTTGCCAATTAGAATGTAAGAAGTAGACATAAATATTAATTTATGTTAGTTTCTTTATAGATTTCGATTTATAAAGGGGATAATAGCGATGATCATAACACCTAAAAACACGTTCGAACCAAACCGCGAATATGCTTTTCGTATTGTTAAAGACAACATCATCAATATGGAGATCAAACCAGGCAGCCTTATCGGCGAACAGGAGATCGCAACTCAGCTCGGGATCTCCAGAACTCCGGTACATGAAGCTTTCCTCGAATTATCGAAATCAAAGATCGTAAATATCCTTCCCCAGAAGGGCTGCAGCGTATCACTTATCGATTACGAACTGATAAAGGAATCAAGATTCCTTCGTATTGCGGTTGAAGGTGCACTCCTTAAGGAAGCTTGCGATGTAGCTACCGAAGAAGATATCCAGAAGCTCTACGCAAACATCAAGCTTCAGGAGTTCTACATCGAGAACGATCCTCCGAAGTTCTTAGATCTTGATAACGAATTCCATAAGAGCATATATGTCATTTGCAACAAGATGCAGTGCTTCTACATGGTAGGTCTCATGAGCCTTCACTTCGACCGTGTAAGATCACTTTCACTTAAGACGATCAAGGATGTTAAGCTCGTATCAGATCACAGGGCAATAGCAGATGCCATTTCTGCCCACGACAAGGATGCGGTAGATGCGGCTTTTGCAAAGCATATGTCCAGGTTCGTTCTCGACTGGGACATCATAAAGAAAGCATACAGCGAATACATCACAGAGTAATAACTGACCGGGGCATTTCATAAAATGAGATGCCCCGTTTTCTATGTATAGCATGTAATCCGAACCGGTAACCGCAAATGATATAATTGATTAAGTTATTACCGGAACTGCTTTGCTAACTAGTTTACAAACATCATGACCGAGCGCACAGAAAGACAATCTAACATTGAACTACTAAGGGTCTTTGCCGCTCTGGGTGTTGTATTGCTCCACTATAATAATTCAAGCATTGGCGGAGGGTTTGCCAATGCCTCCGGACTTAGCGCGAATCAGTTTGTGATGGTGTTCTTTGAATCGATATCCATTTGTACTGTTAACCTCTTCGTTCTTATCTCCGGTTACTTCATGAAAGGTTCTTCAAAAGCGGACCTGCTTAAACCTGTTAAGCTTCTTTCGATGTATGTGGTTTTCGAGCTCACAGCATATCTCATTAAGGAATTGCCTTCAGGTGAACCGTTCTCGGCTTCAACGTTCGCATCTTACTTCTCACCCAGCTACTGGTTCATATTCGTTTATATAGCGCTCTATATCCTGTCACCATATATAAATCTGATGTGGTCACATCTGAACAGAAAAAAGCAAAAGCAGCTGCTCATTATCTTCATAGCATTATTCTCGTTATACCCTATCGCCTGGGAGGTACTCACTTATGCCTCCAAAAATTCCATCTGGGGCGCGGAGTCGGTCAGTTCAAACGGCATGATGCAGGGCATAAGTTCCATAGGTTTATTCGGTTCCGGCGCAGGATATACTATCGTCAACTTTATATTGATGTATCTTATCGGCTGCTATTTAAGAGACATTGAAGAAGACGGGAAAAAGTTTAAGAACGGTTCGCTGGCTGTCCTTCTTATAGTCAACGTTGCCTTGATAATCTACTGGACTTATCTTGAATTTTTCGTCCTCGGCGGCGCGATAGACGGCACCACCGGCTGGTATTATGACAGTCCTTTTGTTATCTCGGAAGCAGTATTGGTATTCCTTGTTTTCAAGAACATGAAGATAAAGAAAAACAAGGTGATAAATGTGCTTGCGGCAGCATCTTTCCCTACTTATCTGATACACATTAATCTGCTTGAATATTTTAATATACCGGTATTTGTCCAGGGGAACACCGGAGTTCTCATACTGCATATTATCGGCACCACGATTGCCATATACCTGATCAGTTTTGTGATCTATGAATTATATAACCTGATAACAAAACCCTTATTCAAAGTCATATCGGGAAAGTGGCAGAAGCGAAGATATATCGACTTATCAGATCAAAAGTAAAACCCGGACCTCAATGATTTAAGATCAGATATAATCCGAAAAGGATCACGAGCATTACGACATTTATAATGGTGAAGTTCAGGATATAGTTGTCCTGCTTTCCGCCCGTCTTCTCTTTCTGCTCCTTCGAAAACTTTGCGTGGAATCTGTAAGTGATAAGACTTGCCATACTCGCAATGAGTGTACCGAGGCCGCCGAGATTTGTTCCGATGATAAGAGACTTACCGTCATCTGTGAATGCCGACAAAAGCATGGCTGCAGGAACGTTGCTGATTATCTGTGAAGACAAGATTGCAGCAGGTACGGGATAGCTTGATACGAGTCCTGAAAGAGCACCAGTGATCGCATCTATGCGTCCGATATTACCTATGAGTATGAAGAAGAAAACGAAAGTTGCAAGAAGGTTGTAGTCTGCTTTCTTAAATGAATTGCGGTCCATTATGAGCATGGCAGCAACTGTAACTCCTAATGAGATCAGGAAGTGAACATATCCTACAACTGTCAGGATATTCAGTACGAACAACGCAAAATAGATCAGGAGCTTTACAAAAGACAGCTTCTTTACTTCTGTATTTTTTAAAGGCGGAAGTTTGTCAGATCCCTTAACCAGTATGAATGTCAGAGCAACTATCATTGCAAGCGACAGTGCCGAATAAGGGATCATGAGCAAGAGAAATTCCGGAAGCGCGATCTTGTAATTATCGTAGAGATAAAGATTCTGCGGATTGCCGATCGGAGTGAGCATGCTTCCGAGATTTGCAGCAACCGTCATGATTATCAGAGTAAACATGAGTTTCCTGTTCTCACCGAATGGAGCGAGCACCATGATCGCAAACGGAACAAGTGTTACGAGAGACACGTCGTTCGTAAGGAACATGCTTAAGAAAAATGAGAGAAGCGACATCAGGAGACTTATTCCTCTGTATGTCTTAACTTTTGAAAGGAGCTTGTTCGTGAGCACATCAAAGGTGCCGATGTGACCTAATGCCGCTACGATCAGCATCAGTCCGAAAAGGATGGCGAGTACTCTTACGTTTATATATGAAAGATACTGCAGATCCGGCAACACGAAAAAGCAGGATATGAGAGCAAGCAATCCTGATATGCACAGGATCGGATTATTCCTGATTGTGCTTGTTATCTTACGCATATTCCCTCCTTTGACCAAGGGTAGATTTTACATCATTTCGGGAATAATGAAATAGGTTAAATGAAATACAGGCTGCCCCAATTTGAGACAGCCTGTATGAAACATTTTTAATGTAATGTCAGGTTCAGCCGAACAATGAGCAAGCTTCTTCAACAGTCTCAGCTTTATCCTCTTTAAGAAGACCGATGATAGTACCGACCTTTGCGGATGTGCGGTACTGCTCAGGAACCAGATGTTCGTAAAGGTGCATCTCAGTAACGTTCTCCTGATATACATTGAGGATCTTCTGATTATCCTGGGCCGCCTGTCTTCTCTCGTCAGCCTGTCTCATCATGTATTCAGCATTGCTGTTAAATGCTGCCTGCTTGCTTTTTGAAATCTTAACACCGATGAATGCGATCGCTGCGGCAACAATAATCGCAAGGATCAAACCGATGAACGCATCCCCCAATACACTTGAAGCAGTAGCCTGAGAATAAGCTGAAGAGGCGGTTGCAACGATAATAACTGAAGAGAGCATGTAAATTAAATAGCCGCCTACTACAGCTCCAACCAGGAACGGCCAGAAATACCTCATGAAAGATCTCGTCTTATAAACGGTAGGCTCATCTGAAACATAAGAATTCTGCGGCTTCATCATCGTCTTGAGTTCCTCACACTCAGATAGAAGCTGCTTGTATCTTACAAGCTTATCGATAAGATCATCCTTAGCTGTCTTAACCTTTGTTCCGCACTTAACACAGACAAGATCGTCATCAGCCATAAATTCACCACATTTTCTGCAAAACGCCATGTTAACCTCCCAAATAAATCTATCCTTAATTACCTTTGAAAAAACCTGTGTTTTTAAACACAGGTCCTTTCATATGCGTAAATATTACAATAATCAATAATAATTTACAATACGTTTTATTCCCAGCAGACTTTGTTTCTTCCTGTCTCTTTCGCTGTATAGAGCTTCTCATCGGCAGCACTGACGTTATCCTCGATTGATTTCGAAGGATCGAAAAGCGCACAGCCGAAGCTCAATGTGCATTTCAGTGTGTTGCCGTCTGCTTCGATATCGGATTCCATGAGCTTTACTCTGATCTCTTCTGCTTTCTTAACAGCGCCTTCGAGATCCGTATCACGGAGTACCATAACGAACTCCTCACCGCCCCATCTGTAGACACCGTCATTTCCGCCGCAGAAAGATTCGATAAGGTGGGCTGTAAATGCGAGAACATCGTCACCTGCGTTGTGACCGTATGTATCGTTTACGCGCTTAAACTTATCGATGTCGCAGATAAATACTGACATTGTCTTGCCGGAACCCGGAATAAGATAATCCTTATACTTATTTCCGAAGTCATAGTAGAAGCCCATTCTGTTCTTAAGACCGGTAAGCTTGTCGTGATGCGAATCCTCAAGGAACGTCTCTGACTCAAGGGCGATTCCGCAAACGAGAGCAGCAAGAGAAAGCTTCTTGGGATCTGTGTCTTCATCGAAGCCGTGCTCATCATTCTTGTTAATGATCTGAAGAGCACCTATGAAATTACCGTTGATATCAGCTACGGGAAGAACGAGTATGGACTTGGTCGTATAACCTGTCTTAAGGTCTACTTCCCTGTTAAAATCCGGATCATTGTAAGGATCATTCGTGATGACCATTCTCTTTGTTCTCAAAGCCTTACCTACAAGACCTGTGTTATCAGGAACTACGATCTTATCAATACCCATTGCAGAGAGCGTCCAGATCTGTCCCTTTCTCTTATCCCACTTCCAGAAGCTTGCTCTGTCAGCATCAACGATCGTTTTACTGAGTTCTGTAAGATACGAGAAAAGGAGATTATGGTCCTTACTGTCGTTCATACACATATCTTTGTAAAGACTGTTCGTAATGTCAAAGATACCGCTCAACATTCTTCCGTTGTCTTCCATAGTAGCTCCTCCAAGTTCAAGCGGTGCAAGTTCGGCACCGGTGTCACTCATAACCTGCAATATCCTGCGCTCGTCATCCATATGCATAAGATATACGCTAACGCCTGATGCAATATATTCTTTGATCTTGTTGTGTATTTCAGTGCAATAAAGGTGAACCGGACTCTTATACGCGGATATCTCGCAGTAAAGGTATGTACCCTTCTCTATATACGGTTCATAGGGAATAAGCGTATTCGTATCACCGGTATAAACTACGTTGCGTCCTTCAACTTTAAGCTGGAAGCCGAAGCACTTGCCTTCAAGCTCTTCCGTGTGTGTCGTAGGGATCGAACGGACGAACCAGTCCTTATCGAGATCTTCAACATTGATCAGTTCATACCAGGAAGAACTGCAGCCTTCGATTCTTGAAAGAAGATAGAACAGATCTGCCTCGACTTCCTTTGACGGAGCGACGATGGTAATCGGCGTCTTAACGGAAAACTGAAGCAGGTCTATAAGCATCCCAATACCGCCCGAATGATCCCCATGCGTATGGGTTACAAGCACATAAATGTGATCGAACAATGCAAGGTTTTTATCATTCAATCTGATAAAAGCACTCATGGGGCAGTCGATCAAAATAAGCTCATCATTCTCAATGAAATAAGCACTGTTGTGCTCATCCGTAAAAGCAGAACCTCTTCCCAAAAACTTCAGCATCTTTATTCTTCCTCCGGTCCGATAAGACTCAGGATCTCAAATCCGTCAGCCTTACCTTTGAGCTTAATTGGCTTTTCGAGCGGGACACACTTCATTCGTCCCTTCAATGCATCTGCCACTGCTCTGCTTACATAAATAGTACCACCTGGAGCGTTAGCTTCAAGTCTTGCAGATGTATTTACAGTATCACCAATGGCAGTGTAGTCCATTCTTCTTTCAGATCCCATGTTGCCTACGACTGCAGGTCCGAAGTTAACACCGACTCCGACATGGATCTCCTCATTTACTTCTGCTTTAAGTTTAGCAGAAAGTTCATCCGCTCCTTTTATTATATCAATTGCTGTCAGTGCTGCGTGATAAATTGCTTCATCATCTGCAATCGGCGCACCCCAGAATGCCATCGTGGCATCTCCGACGAACTTATCAAGAGTACCCTGATGCCTTTCTACACAGGCACTTGTCATGGACAGATACTGATTAAGGATATAAACGACTTCCTCAGGAGACAGACGCTCTGACATGGTTGTAAATCCTCTGATGTCTACGAAAAGAACCGCAATGTCGCAAAGCTTTCCGCCAAGCTTCAGGCTGTCGGTACCTTCCTTCAGAATCTCATTAACGATATTGGGAGCAACATACCTTTCGAAAGTTCTCGTTACGTTCTGTCTCTCGATAGCAGCACGGATGTAGTTGATCGCAACGCTCGCAACGAACAACACAAAGAGTCCCAAAGGAATCCACAAAGCATGTGTTATATATCCCAGGGAATAAAGCCACATGGAAATACCGATTGCTACGAACTCACCGATGACAAGTGCAGGAATGGTAAATCTGAGTTTTCTGTTATTGCAGAAATAATAGAAAGCAAAGCATACGATAAACAGCGCTCCGATCTGGAAATAGTCCGGTGCTTCTTCCTTGTAATTACCGTCAAGGATGCACTGTATTACATTGGCCTGATACTCAACGCCATACATCATCTGGCCCTTATCGATAGGTGTGTTGTAAGCATCCTGAAGACCTGTAGTATAAGGTCCGATAAGGACGAGCTTTCCTGCGTAGTAAGAAGGATCTACTTCACCGTGGATCAACATGCTCAAGTTGACACCGTCATAGAAATTGCCCGGCTGGGCAGAGAACGAAATGAAGTACTGTCCTCTTGAATTTGTAGGAGGAACCTGCACATCGAATCCTTTCTGCAAAGCATACATTCTTGCGGCTTCAAACTGCATCGAATAAACTCTTTTTCCATCGGGTTCAACATATAAAAGTGCATGACGCACGATACCGTCCATATCGTACATCGCATTGATGTGTCCCTGAACGGTAACATCTTTTAATGCCTGGTAAGGTTCTTCGTAACTCAATACAGCGAAGTCATCAATTATAACTGAAGCACTTCCGAAAGTTGTTCTCGTTCCGAATTTAGCCTGTGAAGCAGTAATAACATTCCCCAATTCAGCAGCTGCAGCGGCCAGTCTTTCATCGCCTTCTTCTTTTCCCTCGATATTACCTGTATACATGGTATCGATTGCAACTACGGCAGGACGCTGGTCAGGATCAGATGCGAGCATTTCCAAGGCAGATGCCATAATGGATCTGTCCCACGAACTGTAAGAACCGAATTCATTTAAGTCTTTCTCATCGATTCCGATGATAACAATATCACCGGGCACCGCTTCAGGATTCTGGAATATCTCATCCTCTATCCACAATTCAGGACGCCTGAAAACACCAAGCGCGCACAGGGCCGTTATCGATACAGCCCAGGCTAAAGCAATTAACAGATTTTTGGTTTTCTCATTCATTCGTTATTAATCAACTTTCTCGATAATATACATGACTGGCACCATCAACTACATACGAGTAAGTAGCTGTCGATGCATCATAAGTTAAGTCTACCCATCCAATACCGCCATCAATATACCCTTTATATGAGTAATCATCCGAACCGGGGTTATAACCTCCCGGAGCTGCTGATGATCTTGCAATATATGCATCCATCTGACCATAATCGGTCATCACCTCATATTGACCCCAAATATCTGTCTCTTCATAACCGGTGGGAGGTGTAACGTCAAAAGCGGCACCCCAGCTATATGAGTAATACTCGTCATCTGTACCATCTATAAGGAATACAACACCGTCGGCCATTCCAACACTGTCACCATCGAGCAGAACCCATTCGCCATTCAAATAACCATAATAGTTATAATCATCATCACGGCAGATATATATGGTATTGCCCTCATAACTGTCACCCCAATAATCAGTTTTTTTACAGCCGGATTTCACTTCAGGCTCGGAAGGCTCAGTTATCGGTGAAGGAACCGGTGTTAGCGTGGATGACGGTTCAGGCGTTGTCGTAATTGTCGGATTAGGCGTTGTCGTTGCCGTCGGCTTTGGTGTAGTCGTTGTTGTCGGTCTGGGCGTTGATGTAGCTGTCGGCTTAGGTGTCGACGTAGCTGTCGGCTTAGGTGTAACTGTCGGCGTTACAGACGGCGTATTAGTCGCTGTCGGTGTGGCCGTTGCATCAGCAACCGGCACAGGCGTCGGCGTTACAGTCACACCAGCAGTTGGAGAAGGCGTTGGTGTAACAGTAGATGTAGGCTTGGGAGTTACAGTAGGCACAGGAGTAATTGTAGGTGTAGGCGTTACCGTTAAAGTTACTTCTGTTTCTTTTCCGACAACTTCTCCATTTGCTATTGATGTGACGAAGCTCTTTAATTCTTCCTGATCCCACCCTGTATACTCACAAACTCGATTCAAGAGTTCTTCATCTTCAACAAGTCTTTCAAGTGTGAATTCGTCCAAGTCATCTGTTGCGACATCTCCAAGATCAAATTCAACGTCTTCATGAACATCGTCATCATACAGATAGACTGTAATTTTCTGACCGCCATGAACTTCAGCATATCTTGTTACTCCGGTAACGGGATTCGTAGCAGTTACGATTACCGCACCATCCGTTACAATCAGGGAATCACTTTGGTCTTCCTTATCATAATAGACCATACCGGATGTTCCTCTGATTCCGGCAGTCATGGTAGATGTCTTTATCTCGAAAGTCTCATCCGGCTGAAGCTTTTCAGTGACATTAAAGAAAACGGCACCCTTAGTAAGATTAAGTTCCAAGTGCTTACCCTGCTTGGTGAACTCAGCTCTGCTGTCATTCTGCAAAGTGATGATCTTTGTATCATCCAGACCCACAGAAGCAAGTCCGTCAGAACCGGTGCTAAGAGCATCACCGGATTGGAATCTTATGTTATCAATAACAGGTTTGATTCCGCCCTTTGAATCTTCAATGGTATCAGTTCCCTCAACACGAAGGAGTCTCATGGTTGTAGCAATATAGCCATTGCGTGAAAGAACAGCAACAACTACTATTGCTGCAATAAGTGCCACTGCCGCTGCAGAACAAGCAATCTTAATTCCGAGAGGCATCTTCTTGATTCTGTCGATTAAGTTCATAAATTAACCGCCTTTCAAAATCACAAGTGGCCTAATAGTTCTACTATATCAAAGATAAAGGTTTATGCCTTAGATATAGCGTTTAATGTCTCCCTTAACATACCAAATACTATTCATATACCGGTATGGGTTCTGCTGCTATTTGATAATAAGCTCCGGAAGGACCGTTTTGCGCTACATAATCACTAAGTTTTGCGTCTAAGTTATCCAGTGAGTCAACACGTATCATTACAGGTTCTTCATTAGGGCCAGTTGGTTCTCCTGGTATCAATATATATACCGGCACATCATAGCCAACTAGCACGGGTTCATCAGGTTCCGGTTCGGGCGTAGGCGTTGGTATAGACGTACTTGTAGGAACAGGTGTATCTGTAGGTGCAGCTGTAGGTACCGGTGTCTGTGTCGGTGTAGCTGTAGCCTCAGGAACAGGTGAAGGTGTAGGAGTTGATGTTGCTTCAGCTTCTGTTTCTTCAGTCTCTTCCGTTTCCTCCGGTTCAGGTGTCGGAGAAGGTGTAGAAGACGGTGTCGGAGTTGCAGTATTAGTCGGCTTGGGTGTAGCAGTTGCGTTAGATGTAGGAACAGGTGTTGCTGTAACATCGGGATTAGCAGTAACTGCTGCAAGCGCTGCACTTGCCGCTGCCTTCAAAGCTTCCTTGTCCCAGCCGGTGAATTCACAAACCCTGTTAATGAGTTCTTCGTTCTCGGAAATCATCTGCAACGGGAATTCAGGGAGATCATTCTCTTTAACATCTGTGATTGAGAACTCAACACTGTCCTGGGTTCTGTCAGAATAGAGATATACAGTAATTTTCTGTCCGCCACGGACTTCTGCATACTTCGTCTCTCCTGTCTCAGGATTAATCGCAGTTACGATAACCACACCATCAGTGATTATGAGAGAGTCCCTGCCATCGTCATCGTAGTAAACATAACCGGATGTGCCTCTGATTCCGGCAGTCATTGTAGATGTCTTAATCTCAAATGTCTCATCTTCACTAAGCTTCTCTGTTACGTTAAAGAAAAGAGCACCCTTTGTAAGCTTAAGTTCAAGGCGCTTTCCGCTCTTGGTGAACTCTGCTCTGCTGTCATTCTGAAGAGTTACGATCTTGGAATCATCCAGTCCGACAGATGCAAGTCCGTCTGCTCCGGTATTAAGTGCATCCCCTGACTGGAAACGGATATTATCGATAACGGGTTTGGTTCCGCCATCGCCATTCTCAATATTTACTGTACCTTCTACACGAAGAAGTCGCATAGTATTTGCCAGATATCCGTTACGGGACAAAACAATGGCAATAACTATAGCAGCTACTATTCCTAAAGCAACTACTGAATATATGATCTTCATTCCAAGAGTCATTTTTCTGATGTTAAAGCTAAATCCCATTAAGTCATCCCTCTTTTTATAATTATCAAAAAATAATTATATCATATTGTTTTCGTTGCTAACTAATCTCCAGCAAGCACGTTATCATTCAATTAATCACCTGTAGCAGGTATCGCGGGAGGATTTACATCGTAATGATACAACTCCTCAGTATAATACCGTTCCCGGTTATCAAAATCTGAATAGAAAACCGCATTTGCCCATCCGTTTCCTGCATAAGCCTTGTATGTAAGATCTATCCAGGAACCATCTTTATAGCCTCTATATTCCTTATCATCTCCAACCGTTTTTTCCGTGATAAAAATCAGTTCGCCATCATCATTTTTAACTTTCCAGCAGCTTTCCCTGATTGAATAGCCTTCCTCAGGCACCGGATCATCATCGACATGAACTATAACATTGACTACATCTGGTTCATCGTCGACATTTACTATTACCCTAACTACTGAGCCCATAGTTCCAAAGTAGTAAACTGAACCATCAGGGAGCATAAAAGTTGCATCATGAACATAACAATTATTTATTGTGTAATCTGTGCCGTGTTCAACAGTCAGGTCAACCCATTCATAGTTGTTCCAACCCTTATAGACATATGGATAATCACCGGCGTAGCACAGATAGACTTCATGACCGTCATATTCTACTCCCCAAACAGTATAAGTATAGTCATCATCCGTCCTGTTATATGCCCTAGTTACCTTACTGTATCCTTCAGGAATAGTCGTTTCAGGATCAGGAACAGGTGAAGGTATCGGTGTCGCCGTTGCAGTTGGTGTTGCTGTCGGAGTAGCCGTCGGCGTTGATGTCGCTGTCGGCGTTGCAGTAGGAGTAGCCGTTGCCGTCGGCTTAGGCGTAGCTGTGGCCGTTGGCTTAGGTGTAACCGTTGCCGTCGGTACTGCAGTAGGTGTTACTGTCGGATTTGGTGTCGGCGTAGATGTAGTTCCTGTCGTAGGCACAGGAGTCGGTGTATCCGAAGGTGCTACTGTAGGTGTAGGTGTAACCGTCTGTGTCGGAGTCGGAGTCTGTGTACCGGAAGGGACAGGTGTTGGTGTTTGGGTCGGTGTTGTTGAAGGAATGCTGCTTATGACATCCTTTAATGCTTCCTTGTCCCAACCGGTATAATCACAGACTCTATTAAGGAGTTCTTCGTTCTCTGCGATCATATGTACTGTAAAGTCATTGAGGTCTTCGATTCCGATCTCCTCAAGTGTAAATGAAACAGTATTCTCTTCTCTGTCTGAATAAAGATAAACTGTAGCACCCTGACCGCCTTCGACCTTGGCAGTCTTGGTCTCACCTGTCACCGGATTTGTAGCAGAAATTTCCACTGAACCATCAGTGATGATCAGAGCATCTCTTCCGGATTCATCGTAGTAAACGTAACCGGATGTTCCTCTGATTCCGGCTGTCATTGTAGATGTCTTGATCTCAAATGTCTCGTCAGGCTGGAGCTTCTCCGTAACATTGAAGAAGACTGCACCCTTGGTCAGTTTGAGTTCAAGGTGTTTGCCCTGCTTTGTGAACTCAGCACGGCTGTCGTTCTGAAGTGTGATGATCTTGGTATCGTCGAGACCGACAGAAGCAAGTCCGTCAGCACCTGTATTAATGGCATCACCGGACTGGAATCTGATGTTGTCAATTACGGGTTTTGTACCGCCGTTTGCGGTCTCAATGTTGACTGTGCCTTCTACTCTGAGAAGGCGCATACTGGTTGCGTGGTAACCCTTCTGGTAGATCAGGGCGAATACTGTTGTAACAGCAGCAGCAAATACCACCAGCACAGAAATGAATACTAAAGACTTCTTGGATAAACGCTTGCTCTTAACTGTCGACATATTAACCGTCCCCTCTGGTTTGGCAACTCAAGCAAACCAGAGAATGATACCAAAGGGGATAGTACAATGCAAGTGTTTTTTCAAAAAAACTTTTTACGGCTCCAAAAATCTTACTCTGCAGCTTCCTTAGGCTGGTCTTTCTTATACAGCAGGAAGAACGCTCCCAAGAATACTGCAAGTGCTTCTACTGCGAAGATTATCTCATTTGCGACATCTGACAGCTCGAAAACTCCTGCCAACTGCAATCCAAGTAAGCCATCAATTACAGTGTGGATAAGGATTGAGAGAGGATAGAGCCACCACTTTTTCTTATCTTTTACTGCGTAGAAGACCATGATGGAAGCGCCAATATGGTAAAGAACAGCAATTAGCCTGTCTACCAATGCTACTCCCATAGTAGCTGCAGAGAATGTCGTGATCTGTTCAACTATACCGGTTATCTGATTAACAACATCAGGAGTAAGTGTATCTTTGATGGGTTCGACCATAAGCTCGACGAATGCTCCCTGGTTCAGCATGATGGCAAATACGAAATACTCAATGTATGTAATGCCAAGAATGAACAAGGCTTCAAAACCGCCGTGGCCGATACCGTGTGACAGACCTGTCTCTCTTTGCTTTCTCTTGCGAAGGACTGTTTTGAATGCAACAAATCTTCCTGTCTCTTCGAATACACCAGGGAAAAGGCCTACGATAATTCCCCAAAGAACGGGTCTTGCATTAACAAACTGGCTGACCGGGCTGTCGAGAGAGATTACCAATGCCTGGAGAGGCTTTTCGATAACGATCGCGAAAAGCAAAAATGTTGCCGCGCCGATAAGAACCGTCGTAAAAGGTTCATGCTTCTTTTTGCACCAGATGATCGCTGTGATCAGCGGCAGAGCAATTCCTAAAACTGCCGTCAAAAGCATGAGCAGCATTGATGATGTGCTTACTGTCCCAAATTCCATGTTTTCCATAAATCCACCTTATTCCTTGTTCTTGGAAACTACTTTCTTATGATAACCCTTCTGTCCGCAGTGAGGGCAAGTCATCTTTCTGGATGTGCCCATGTGAGGTGCCATGACAACAGCCTTCATGGTCGGCTGATAGCGTTCACCGCAGTTCGGACATTCATAGTAACCTGCATCGTGTTCGATCTTTAAACCGGCAGTAGCCAAAACGGCTACAAGAACGATTGCCATAACGATCAGTAAGATGCCGAGCAGGATATTGCCTTCTTTACAAACGTAAGCTCCTATCAGAACCATTGCCACATAAAACGGGATAGCGACACCAATCATTATTTTCTCAATTTTGAGCAGGAGCGCGTCTCGCTGTTCAACCTTCAAGCGCATTTCCAAAAGGTTTTCTTCTGCCTTATTCTTATAATTTTCCATGGTGATGTGTTCCCCGGTCAGGAGTTCATTTACCGTAATACCTAATAAGTTGCAAAGTTCGATCATGATAGATGCATCCGGAAGGCTCTTACCTGTTTCCCACTTTGAGACGGCCCTGTCTGTTATACCGAGCTTGTCTGCCAGGGCGGCCTGAGTAAGGCCTGCTTCCTTTCTGCATGATGATATGAACTTTCCAATCTTCTCCTGATCCATTTTTAAGGGATCCTCCTTTCACCTCAGACGATAAGGCTACCTGGAATATTTTACCACGAACCGACGGTTGAGAAGCCCGAAAACAACGCACTCTACCACTGGTTGAGTAGGTTCTCAACGCCATAAAACATTGGATTATTGCACGAACTGCCTGCAGTTCTTCTTACAGGTCACGGGATAGAAATTACAGGGCTGCCCCATTTCCGGAACAGCCCTGTGGAGGGTTAATATATAATGCGCTTCTTACGAAACGATCTTGTAGTAAGCGTTCGAAGTGAGCTTGTAGGTAAGCGCGTAGAACAATCCGCAGATAAGTACGCAAATGCCGGCTGTGATAAGAAGCAGCGGAACGTTGTTGTGCCCGAACAGCAGGAGAAGCTTATGTACGATCGGCAGGACTGTTGCAAGGTGGATACACGCAAAAATGATAGGAATGAAGAATACCATGAGCATCTGTGAGTTGATGCTTTTTTTAATATTCTCTTTTGTCATTCCGACCTTTTGCATGATCGAGAATCTTGACTGGTCTTCAAAGCCTTCTGAAATCTGCTTGTAGTAGATAATAAGAACGCAGGAGACCATGAAGATGATACTCAGAAGTATTCCGAGGAAGAAGAGACCGCCGAATGTGCTTACAAAATCATTGCGCTCGGCATCACGGCTGAAACTGTAATAGACTACTGAATCAGGAATACCCGGCTCATCATCAATATAACTGCCGATCTTTCCTCTCAGCTCCATCTGGCCATTACTGTCAAGATTTGTATCAAAATCGTAATTCCATTTCCAAACAAGCATAGGCTCACCGCGGCTGTCAGTATATTCAGAATAAGAGGCAACTGCTTCATTAAGATCGTCAACTATCAGAACTATTGTTGATACGACTGATGTGCCGACAGCATATTTCATTTTGCCGTCTTTATAATCCACCTTTTTTTCTACTTCGAAAGTCTTTTTCCCTATGATTATTTCATCATCAACCTGGATGTTCCCATCGATACTGAGCAAGATCTTTCCGGGGGAAAGAGTTTCATTCTTGTTGTTTAGTCTGTTGTAAGTCTCAACATCAAAGAAATACACCTGTACAACACTGTCAAAATCAAAAGTAGTGGAAAGCGTTGTATAAGGATCGAGATCGATATCTACTGTCTTATTGTTATCAAAATAACCACTCAAACCGTAGTATGAGGCTGACATATCCTCTGTTATTTCGGTTCCGGAGTCTTTCACACACTTGCTTACAGCATTTTCCATCTTGGATATAACTTCTTCACTGTTCTCTAATACGCCTATGTTAGTTGCCGTGACATTAATCTGTTTCGGGTAGCGAGTCGTCAAAGTTTCTTCCCTGTTGAAATACAGAGCAGCAGTAGAAGATATCATTACAAGTATCATCGTAAGGAGAATGCAGATAGATGCGAGTCCTGCACCGTTTCTCTTCATTCTGAAAGCCATGGAAGATACAGATACAAAATGATTAGTCTTATAGTAGTATGTTTTGTTTTTCTGTAAGATCCTGCAAAGAAGGACTGAACCTGCAATAAGTACGAGATATGTTCCGACAATGATGAGAATGACCGCAATAAAGAACCAGGCCAGAGCGGATAAAGGTGACTCGATCTTTAATGCAATCGTATAACCGCTGAGAAGGATGATCAATCCGAGAATACCGATCACCCAGTTAGCCTTAGGTGGCTTTTCGCCGGCTTTATCAGCGTGGATAAGGTTAATAGTTCTCGTAAACCATATCTGTCTTAACGCATTGAGATAGATAAACAGAAAAATAAAGCTGTATACAATAACAGTTGTAGCTATAGAATCTGTTGATACCGTGAACTGATAACTTACGCTGGAATTGATCATCTTGGTAAATCCGAGTTCCGCGAGCTTCGAGAGGCCGATGCCTGCGAGGATTCCGCCAGTCATGGATATTATCCATATTAATGCAGTCTCAAAAAATAATATCCTTCCAAGGTTGACTCTGTTCATGCCGAGAACATTGTAAAGTCCGAATTCTTTCTTTCTTCCTTTGATCAAGGTCGACTGTGTGTAGAACAGGAAGATCGTTCCGAAGAGGGCCATTATGATCGTTCCCAGTTGCAGAATGTCTTTAGCTGTCGATGCGCCTTCGAAATTCTTGAGCATATCCGAGAAGCCCAATAAATGCATGATGTAGAATATAGCGATCATGAGAATGCATGTCGCGATGTATGGCACATAAAGACGGCTGTTTTTTCTTATTCCATCAGCCGCGATCTTAGGATATAAACCTAATTTCATTTCAGGTCACCTCCCTGAGCAAGGAGGTTTAATGTGTCTGATATCTTCTGATACATCTGTGTATCGGTTGAATTGCCCTTATAGATCTGATGGAAAATGATGCCATCCTTGATGAACATAACACGTGAAGCGTGGCTCGCAGCCTTGGTGGAGTGAGTAACCATAAGAATAGTCTGACCCATCTGATTCACTTTGGAGAACAATCCGAGGAGTTCATCTGATGATTTGGAATCGAGCGCTCCTGTAGGCTCATCAGCCAATACGATCTTCGGGTTTGTGATCAATGCTCTGGCAATTGCGGCTCTCTGCTTCTGACCGCCTGATACTTCATAAGGATATTTCTTAAGAAGATCGGTGATACCGAGTGAGGGTGCAAGCTTATCAAGGCGTTCCTTCATCTCTGAATGCCTTTTGCCTGCAAGGACCAGAGGAAGATAGATGTTATCTTCTAACGTAAATGTATCCAGAAGATTGAAATCCTGGAATACATAACCTAAGTTATCACGACGGAACTTGGCGATGGCCGCATCCTTTATTGTAGTAAGATTCATACTATCGAGGATAACTGTTCCAGCTGTTGCTTTATCCAATGCAGCGAGGATATTAAGGAGTGTTGTCTTGCCTGAACCTGACTCGCCCATGATGGCGACATATTCGCCCTTCTCAACTGTGAAATTAACATTCTTGAGCGCTTCGACAGAATTGCCGCCGCGACGTGCTTTATATGTTTTCTTAACACCTGATACTTCAAGTAAACTCATAAACTGTACTTCCTTTCGTTTAAGTCAGCCACAGTATAGAAAACATGTAAAGTCCACTCCATTGAATCTGCTTACCAATTCCTTACAGCTTTGTCACATTTTCTTACACCGAAGGATCGGTTTCAGCGATATCATCATTTTCAGCAGAAGATTCCATGTCCAGGGGGATCTGCGGAACCCTAGCATTAACATTATCATCGTGAGTTATCGCATGCTCATAATCAATGTAAGAATCGTCGTAAACAGTTATTCCAAAAATCTTTACTACCGTTCCAACTCTGTAGCCAACACTTCCACCCGGGATGGAAGTAAGCTTTTTGAGTTTTGAAATTGAATATGTTGCTCCGAAGCATCCCGCATACATTACTGTTCCGCCATCTTTAAAATACAACTTCATGGGGAAGAATAATACAAATAACAACAATGCCGACAGTATCAGCACAACTATCTTGATTTTCTTGTTGCGTTTTTTACTCATAGTCCACATCCAGCTTCTTTGCTCTCATATCAAGGAATATCTTCGTTCCTTCTCCGACTTTGGATTCTGCGTATATCTTATGTCCCAGATTATCAGAGATGCGCTTGCAAAGATAAAGACCGATTCCGCTCGCCCTCTTGTCTTCACGTCCG
>JAEEGG010002125.1_pt1 | contig 51922 bp, 42 predicted proteins | sample 9134161 | NCBI WGS metagenome assembly JAEEGG01 (sample SAMN16246543, study PRJNA631951) | gut metagenome | biome: gut microbiome; feature: rumen; material: CR-attached | host: Bos | place: Iran: Karaj | collected 2018-10
TCAGCGAGCTACTCCGGGTCGCTGATTCCCGCAAAGTTATCAATTCACTTATTGATGATACAAAGGTACGAAATTTTCCCGAATTATGCAAGTATTTAGGCCAAAATCTTCCGTTAATTCCTGTTAATTTTTATTCCTTATCCGCTGCCTCTTCCCGCCCCGTCCGAAGGCACTTCCCGGGCCGTCCGCACGGAGCAGGCGGGGCAGGATGTGCCTTCAGGCAAGGCAGGAGCTCGGAGCAGACGATCCCATTGAGCACTTTTGCGCCCTATTTCGTTGACAGATAGTAGTCGCTGAAGTCCTTGCAACCTGGGGGCAGCTGGTGGTGGACGAGGTTGGGCAGACGCTCCTTCAGCTGCAGGAAGAGGCGCTCGCCGGGCTCGTCGCGGTCGGGGAACATGTGGAAGGAGACCCCTCCCGACCTCCCCTGATTAGGGGAGGAGTCCAGCTGTTGAAGCAGTTCCACGTCCCTGCGCTTCAACAGCGTGGCCGAGGGGATGGCGATGGCCTTGTGGCCTGCCGACAGCATCGCCCAGCAGTCAGAGCATCCCTCGGTGATGTAGAGCTCGTCGCCCGCCTTCAGCAGGTTCAGCACGGGCAGGTTGTAGATGCCACACTCAGAGCCTTGCGGGAAGCGGAAACGGGGCGCTGAAGACAGTTGAGAGTTTAACCATGAACCCTGAACCATTAACCCTGAACCAAACACCAGGTTCCTGTTCTGCACGCCCACCAGCCTACCCTCGCGGTCATAGTAAGGCGTCTGCAGCCAAGGCACGCCCTGCTTGTCGCGCCACGATGTCAGGCGGCACCAGCGCACCACCCGCTCGTCCAACCGCCGCTCCTCAAACAGGAACCGCCGCGCCTCCTCATTCAAGAAGGGGTGCTCGAAGAAGCGCGCATAACGACTGGCGTCAAAAGTGCACAAAGGGGACGGTTCTTTTTGTGTACTTTTTGCATCGCTGATGATGACGTTGTGCTCGTCAGCCAGCCATCTTGTGGCATCAAGGAACGGCTTGCCAAGATAACGCATCACCAGGTCGATGGGACCGCCCGACGCTCCGCAGACGAAGCATCGGAAGGTGTTCCTGCTGACCTTGAACGACAGCGAGGCATGGTGGTCGTCGTGGAACGGGCAGAGGCTCATGTGTCTTTTCACCCTGAGTCCGAGTCGCTCTGCGACCCCCTCTATGGGGAGGTCGCGGAGCTTCTGAAGTTCTTGTCTATCCATAACTCTTGTCTTTATTATCAAGAATTTGAGAATTTGAGAATTAGAGAATTCTTAACTCTTAATTCTTAATTCTTCAGGTACTCTTCCGTTTTCGTGTACAGTCCCGTCTGATTCGAGTAGGTAATGAACTTGCGGAACAACCATTGACGCAACTGCCCTTTGGTGCCCTCCTTGCTCTTGCCGACACTCACGCGAAGAGCCTCCAACTGCGACTCATTGAACGTATCGGGCAGGCTGTCGAGCATGTTCTTAGGGCCGGTCTTGCCGGCGTCGGAAGTGCTTGTGTCGCCATCTTTCAGCAGGTCGCTGAAAATCTGTATCTTGCTCCAAATATCGCGGTAAACCAGCCATTCCACTACCTCGCCCATCGACTTGGTCCACGTCTGGTTGTTGAGCACCCAAAGCACGCAGCCAGCCTTCCATGCAGACACCAGCGCACGCTTGGATACGTCCCACAGCACGTCATCGTCAGCCAGGTCGGCCAGCGAGGCCATGTTATGCGCCAACTGATCCGTGAGCTTGTTTAGCGGCTTGATGATGTAGCGGCCCTTGCAGACGTCAAGGCGCACCAGATACTCGTCCAACTTCTGGTAGAATTCCTCTGTATATTTGCCTTGACGGGGGATGCGACCGTCTCGGCTGCTGCGTGCCTTGTAAGAGAAGACCATGCGGCCGAAGGTGCCGTTGAAGAGCTCATGCTTATAGAATTGGCGCGTAGCATAGGGCGTCGACGAGATAGTCAGGTTGGTGCGCAGGATGGGGTTGCCCGTCACGCCGTCGGCCGTTGCGCGCAGGGCGCCCGCACGCTGGCGGTCGTAGATGTTACGGAGCATCTGAGTCACCTGCTTATGACCACCGCACATCTTGTCGGCCATCTCAACCTCAGGCATGTTCAGGTACTGCGTACGGCCACCCAGCGCTTCGAGGGCCATCGCGTTCTGGATAAAGGCAGCATTGGTGATGTCCGAAGGCGGAAACCAGAAGGCCACCTCCGGACGGGGAGGTTTCTCCTTGTTGGCACCCTTGGTCTTCACCTGACGCTGCCACTCCACCAGCTTCTTCAGTTCACCCTCGTCGTGCTGACGGAAATCGCGGCAAATGGCTTCAATCAGGTTCGATAATTGGCCCTTGTTACCCCCACTTTCGGCAACCAGATTGGCCATTTGGCCGCACAGTTCCTTCCAAGTGAGGTCGGGGTACTGAAATTCCGCACCGCTGATGTGTGCGCCAAGTACGGGGAAAAGCATCGGAACCAGGGGTTCGTGCATGTCTTTCGAGGCCTGCGAGAGCAGGATTTTGATGCATTCTGTGCCCTTACCGAGGTTGGGAATCTTGGGCGCAACAAGTGTTGTGATATCGTATCTCATTGTATTACAGCTTTTTAGATGAAACAATTAATAACCGAGCGTTTCAGTTTCAGTTGTTTCAGTTGTATTTTAGAGGGTACCCCACTCCTTTAATATATATATAACTTATTGAATATTAAATAGTTATAAACTCTTTAGAAGCGGGTTTGCAGTATAACTGACCCTCAAAAACCTAACTGAAACTGAAACAACTGAAACGCTCACAACCTATTTACCACTCCACACCGAATGGTTTCCAGTCCTTCTCTACAAGGCTCTGTGCCTCCAGCTTTTTCAGCGCCTCCTTCAGTATCTCACTCATGCGCTCGGGACCCATCAGGTCGGTCATCACCTCAATCGGCTCCTCTACAAAGGCCTTCTGCCAGTCGATGCCCTCGGAGGCAAAAACCTTCAGCGTCAGCTGCCATCCGTTGTCACGCGTGCCAGAGACACGTCCGTGTCTGGCCTTTCTAATCAACAGAGCATTGTTCCTGATGCGCTTCTTGTGCTCCTGCATGTAGACGTTGCCGTCCCTCATGCCCTGCACGTAGAAACTGCCCTTGAACGGCTCCATCACTGCATCCTCGCAGCACATGAAGTCCATCGTGCGCAGTCCGTTATCACACTTGCCGTAGGTCATCAGACCATCCAGCGATACTTGTCTCTCAGTAGAATAAAAAATCTTTTTCATGTTAAATTTCTGATTTTGATTGTTAAGCCTGAGTCTTTTTTCGGGAGGAGCGAAGTAGTTAGTTGAGCTCATTTAAACCGGTACTCTTCCCTCACTCGAAGCCTACAAAGAACTCAGAAATTCCTAAATAAAAACTTAAGTAGTCAGCGGATTAAAAAATCCGCGCAAGAGTAAGCCGATGTCAATAAAGTATCGGCTGAGATCCTGAGCACTAAGTGCCCACATTCCTTTGGCGCAGCATTCTATGCAAGCGGTTGTATCAAAATTTCAAAGAACGTTTCGAAGTGTGTTCCTCTCGTCAGAGGGCTTCTATAATAACAATGTTTTTAGAGTCAGCGTTAATTCCCAAAAGGGTATTTAACGTTGACTTTGGAGCACAAGAACAACAGGTTTCAGAGCATAAAAAACGCAGGCAGCCCCTCTGAAAAGCTATCTGCGAAAAAACTGATTAATCCTCGAAAAAAATATATTGCCGTCAGCCTCCTGCGTTGACTTTGGCCATTTATTGTTGAGTCATCATTTCAGCCCGAAGTTCCTCTAAGTCCTGATATGGATCCAGCAAACGGACGAGCCAATCAATGTAAGCCATCTTATCCTTTGGCGTGTGAGTCATGCGGAGCCGTTTGTTACCAAATTCTTTATTCCCCTGATGATCCCAGAAATGTGCATTCACCATCACCCAGATGCTTACGCCAATGGGCAGGTGTACATATTTCTTACGGACAACTAATTGACGGAACAGCTCAGAGAGCAAGTTGACATCATCCATCCACTTCACCCTGACGCTGCTCTCCTTGCCCGAGAAGATATCAATAAAGTCGTGCTGCTCAGTATCCTGAGATATCCATCCTATCTGCACCAAGGCTCCGTAGAACATCTGTAGACGTTGGTTAGTTTCCTTCTGGTTGTTGGCTTTATAGATAAAGGTCTTGATGATAGTTTCGCCACTCTTTTTGGGACGTCCTCGCTTCGTGGTTGGCTTCGTGCTGCCCTGAGCCATATTGTTGTCAGAGGCTGGAGCACCAAAATAGCGAGCCTCGCCAGCAACATCCTGACTATTATTCTCAGAAGCCGGAGTTCCTGAAAAAGTCTGTTGTTGATAGCGGGCAACCAAACGCTGATAGCAAAGCAGGGCATTTTCGTTGCCCGTCTCCTTATGCAATTTTAGCAGCGAATCAAGCGTACTGCCAAAGTTGTCGAGAGCTGCTATAGCCTGTTGCTCTATAATGCCTTCAAGCGATGCAGTCATCCTACTAATCGTTCTTCCAGAGCTGTAGATTTATCTCTGCAAGGAAATCGTCAAACTGATGATCATTGCTGACGAACGAAATCTTAAACGAGTGTTCTGAAAAAACCCAATAGTACCAGTCGCGGGCATGAATCAGCGAAGCCTTTAAGTCTTCCAAAGAGTCAGATTCTATATAGAAAAAGAAATCAGAATAGCAATCTCTGCAAAGGAACTTACTGCTTTTGCCACGACTGAATTCCAACTTTACTAAGAAATCATTCTGCTCACTGCCATCTTTTTCAGTTGGCCAACCGACCTTGATACCCATATCCTCAAGATCGCGCTTCCAAATGGGGTTCAGCGATGTGCCTATACCTTCATACTCGGTCTCATAAGTTTCTGGATAACGACTGAGAATCATTCTGTATTTCTTCAGCGGAATCATCATGTCAGCCTCGCTGCAAATCACGTCGCAGTCGCGCAACTCGGCCTTGTTCCACACGGTGCCACCAGGCTTGTTAAAGTACTGTACAATCGGGTGGCTATGGGTTTCCAACGAATAATCACCATTTTTGTTCACCTTGGCCTCATATACTATCAGTGTTGCAACGTGCAAAGCCGTACTGCCGTTGCAGTGAATGTAGTTATACGGTTCCCTAACCTGCAAAATCTGAGTATCCATATTCTATATTATTATACCTTATCTAATTTTCAGAACACCGCTGCAATTTTCCTTATATTCTTCAGCATGTCGAACAGCGCCGAGTCCTTGCGGGCCGTCTGCATGTTGTACTTCGTCTGCAGATACATCAGCGAGTCGGCAGGCACATCGAGTGCAGCCTCAAACATCAGGGCCGTCTTGGCTGTCAGCGGACGGCGACCGTTCAGTATCTCGTTCACAACCGAGTATGTCAGCCCCATAGAGTCGGCCAACTGTCGCTGACTGATGCCACGCGCCTCTATCTCGTCCTTCAGCACCTCACCCGGATGGGTGGCAAATGCTCCATAACCTAAATTTCCCATACGTTCTATACCTCCTTATTTTTTGTAATGATTCGACAATTCCGTAATGTTGCAAATGGTGATACCTTCCGACTCGCTCGACTTGAACTCAATACGATACTGGTCGTTCACACGAACCGATTCCGTTCCCTTCTTGTCGCCACCCAAAGCCTCATAATGTAGAGCACGATATCGGTACAAGTCAGTCACTTTGTCAACAGAGTCAAGGATGTTCACTACGCGCACATACCGTCTTACTATATCCGGCTGGTAGCGATGATGCTTATCCTTAGCCACACCGTCGTAGAACAGCTCGCGCAGGTAATCCTTTTCAAACTTAATCTCCATATTGCTACGACTTTAGCTTTGCTGAAATTGCTTTCACTCGGAAGAGCGAAATGAAAAACCTCGTCTTTTCTTTTGCTCTTCACTCGTTTGTTCGCAACTTTCGCCTGCAAAGATAGCAATTATTTTGAATATTCGCAAATTTTGCGAACTAATTTTCAGATAGAAACGAAAAAAATCCCACTCCTTTATACAAGGAATGGGATGATATTTACACAATACACAATAGGGTCGGTTCCGCTGTGTACTTGGGATATAACTCAGTTAAAAAAGCAAGTACTACTTCACTACCACTTTCTTGACGCTACCATCATTCATTCGGACTATATTCAGGCCCTTCTGAGGCTGCTCAACTTGTTTTCCTTCCAACGTGAAGATCTTAGCCTTCTCACTCTCCAACTCAATCGACATAATACCTGTTGTATAGTTGCCGGATATTGTGATATCATGAGCTGGCATTGTTTCAGGATATTCGCCCCAAGTAAAGTCAAAACCTTCTTTCTCAGGTGGTGTTGGCGGTATTATCTTTGAGTTATAGTCAACTTTCACAGTCTGGTATACCTCACCGTCAATAATATAGGTAATGGTATACTGGTTTATTGTAAACGAACCAGTGATTGTCACATCCTCGGCAGGCATTTTTGATGGTATCCAACTCCATCCGCTAAATGTATAGCCTTCCTTTGTGGGCTCATCCTCAGGAGTGATACTTGCACAAAACTCTATTTCGTAAGTTTTGTACACCTCGCCATCTACCTTATAAATTAGTTTGTATTTGTTTACAGCGAACGTGCCAGTTACGGTTACATCTTCAGCTGGCATCTTTGTGGGAATCCAACTCCATCCAGAGAACGTATGACCTTCTTTAGTGGGATCTGGCTCAGGAGTAATAGCAGCTCCATACTCTATCTCGTAAGACTTATAAACTACACCATCAACTTTGTATGTCAACTTATACTTGTTGATAGCAAACGAGCCTGTAACTGTTACATCATGAGCAGGCATAGTGGCAGGTATCTCGCTCCAGCCAGAGAAGGTATAGCCTTCTTTTTCCGGAGCAGGTTCTGAGGTAATGGAAGCACCGCTATCATAGCTTACTGTTTTATAAATCTCACCGTCAACAATATATATTATATTATATTGGGGCTTGCTAGGTTCAATAATATTTACAAAATCTTTCCAGCCGTCTTTCGCCTTATACTTATCTTTTGTTCCTGCAGGAACACATAATATAGCAATATTGAAGGTGTTTTCACTGAATGTGCTGTTCTCTGATGATTTGCCATTGATTGCAAATGGGTTCTCAATCAGCGAAGTAACAGAACCAAAATTAATCCCATCGAAAGCCCCAGCTCCAATCTCCGTCACGCTGTTTGGGATGGTCACGGATGTCAAACCGCTGCAATTATTGAAAGCACCATTGCCAATGGATGTCACGCTGTTTGGGATGGTCAAAGAGGTCAAACCGCTGCACCAAGAGAAAGCTCTATCGCCAATGGACGTAACGCTGTTTGGGATGGTCAAAGAGGTCAAACCGCTGCAACCAGAGAAAGCACTATCGCCAATGGACGTAACGCTGTTTGGAATGGTCAAAGAGGTCAAACCGCTGCAACCAGAGAAAGTTTGAAAGCCAATAGACGTCACGCTGTTTGGGATGGTCACGGAGGTCAAGCTGCTGCACCAAGTGAAAGCACTATTGCCAATGGACGTCACGCTGTTGGGAATGTTCACGGAGGTCAAGCTGAAGCAACCCATGAAGGCCTGAAAACCAATGGACGTCACACTGTTGGGGATGTTCACGAAGGTCAGGCCAGAGCAAAAAGAGAACGCATCGTCACATATGCTTGTCACACTATTGGGGATTGTCACGGAGGTCAAACCGCTGCAACCATAGAAAGCACCATTGCCAATGTACGTCACGCTGTTGGGAATGGTCAAAGAGGTCAAGCTGCTGCAACCATTGAAAGCATCATTGCCAATAGTCGTCACGCTGTTGGGAATGGTCACGGAGGTTAAGCCGCAATACCTGAAAGCACCTTCGCCAATGGATGTCACGCAGTTGGGAATGATCAAAGAGGTCAAGCAGCTGAAACCATTGAAAGCATGATTGCCAATAGATGTTAACCCCTCTGGTAAAGTAACGCTTACAATGTCGCTATGATACTTATACCAGGAAGCAGTACTAACCCATTCGCTACCATTCCAATTATCGAAATAATTCTTCATCTCACCGCTGCCAGCTATCACTAAGGAATGAGTGGACTCATAATAGGTCCAGGTAAGGTTAGCACCGCAGGTGCCACTCTCGTCAGCATAGGCCACCATAGGCAACAGCAACGTCACAAATAGTAATAATTGTTTCTTCATCGTCGTTTGTTTTAAGTTAATAATATCGGTTTGTTTAAATACACACAAAATAAAAACGTGAGCAAGTACTTCGCTTACGTATTCCAGGTATCGGCAAACACCTAACAACCTTCAACGAGTAATGCCCACGCCCTCGGGCGTGAATCATCTACTTACTCTTGGTTGTTCTTTCAATTTGCCGATTTAGGAATACAAGATTCAGCGGACGCTTCAACGTATATGTTTATTTATCTCTCTCAGCCCATAGGCATCTTCAGTTTTAGAGGGTTATACATTATTATTCAGCTGCACTTAGAATTTAGGATTGTAAGGAGTGCGCATGTGCTCATTCTTCCAACCTTCTATCACCTGTTCGTTGATGACGCCTTCTTGCCATAGACGATCCATCTCCTTGTCTGCTCTTTCTGCAAAGAAAACAGACAACGCATGCTTCAGCTCACGCAGGTTTTCGTCTGTCTTCAAGCAGGACAACATACCCAGCAGCTCCAGTTGTGCTGCATTGAACGGTTGTTTAAGCGTTGCTTCCATTTTTTCCCTTTTATAGTTTCTTGCTGGCAAAGATACGAAAAAATCCTGAGACTCCAAAGGAATCGCAGGAAATTTGTCTTGTGTTTGTTAATTTTGTTACGGGAGTTATTTCTTCGTCAGCTGCCAGGCGACGCCGAGCGACAGGTTGAAGAAATCCTTGGGGTAGCGCAGGCTGATATCGGAAGTGAGGCCCAGCTCCACACGGGGCAAGAGCTGATACGACAGGGTGAGGCCAGCCCAGGTGTCCAGGTAGTTTTCCTCTTCGAAACCATAGCGGCAGTTGCGCTCCTCGACGGAGAACGTCAGGCGGTCGGTGAGGAAGAAGTCAAGGTAGCCACCGAAGACTACCGTCGGTTTTGGCAAATCGTCCCAGATCATGGTTCCCATATAGCCCAGGGCGCACCATGAGGTGAGCGGGTTGTAGAATATCAGGTCGAGCTGGTAGCTGAAATTGTCGGGCAGGAAGTAATCGTTCTCGCCTCCGGGGAAGTAGAGCAGGCCTCGGAGCGAGATGGCGGGAACGGCTTTCCATCCCTCGAAGAGACGCGTCTTAACGCCTACGGCAAGGTCGCCGAAGCCCGAGTATTTCTCGTCTTCGTCGGTGGTATGGAACCATGCTCCCTGCAGACTCAGTTCGGTGCTGTTGCTGATGCCATAGCGCAGGACCGACGTGTTCGGGCTCCACGTTTTGGAATCATAGTCGTACATGGTGGAGTGTTCGTAGAAGGCGAAGGTCTCCCATTGCAAGCGGCCTTTCGGCAGGATGTCCACGCCGGTGATTCCCCCGAAAAGGTCGGAGGTGAAGTCAGCCGTCTCTGCCTCCTGTGCCATCAGGGAAAGGGGCATAAGGGCAATCATCGCGAACAATTGTCGTAACACTCGCATCATGTCTGAAACCTGAAACTTGAAACCTGAAACCTGAAACCAACGGCTTATACGAACAGCACCTTGCTGCGACAGCACTCTGTGCCGTCGGTGCGGACAATACGAATGCAGTATTCGTTGTCGGCTGTCTGCTCGCGATAGAATGAGAGCTGGTCGCCGGCATGGGCCTCAGCGACATAGGCTATCTCGAAGCGCTTGATCTGATGGTCGCGATACCAGTCAAGGCCCCAGAGGTCGAGGACGTGCTCGATGTACTTCACGCTGTTGATGTGGCCGTTGATGTCGACATCGTTGTAGTAGGTATCGATGGTACGCACCAGCTGGGCATCGTCGCTCATCTTCACGCGTCCGCCCTTGTCGATGGGACAGGGCTTGTCGTTGACAATCCAGTTGTTGATGGCACCATTGTCGATAGCGAAGATATCGGTAGGCTGACGGCTCTCGGTGTCAATCATGGCCCAGATGCTGCGTCCGTAGCCGTAGACTTTCTCCCCTCCTTCGGAGGGGTTGGGGGAGGCTCCCACAACGGCGAAGTTGCGGCTGGTGAAGTAGCGCATGGCACTCTCCACCCACGTCTCGACATTGAACTTGGTATACTGCTTGGGCATCTCCTCCATCTCGATGGCCAGACGCGACAGCACCCACGAGCGCTTGATGCTCATAAGGTACTTCATGCCGAAGCCGCGCGCTGACGAGTGGAAGTCGGCGGCATTGAGCATGTGGTTGCCCATGTGGCCCATAAAGAGTCGTCCGCTGAAATCACAGTGGAACGGCTCGGCCATGAATTCGTATCGTCCTATTTTATCCATTGAACATTGAAGATTAATGATGCTGTTCGCGCTCTTCGAGGAATTCGCTGACCTGTTCCTGCTTGGCGCGGGTGACGGCAATACGACCGCTGCGGGTGTACTGGAGCACGCAGTCGAAGGCATTCAGCGCATAGTACAGGTTCAGGATGTCCTCCGTCTTACCATTCTTCATCACTACCGTATAGGTGGGGTTCACCTCCATGATAGCAGCTTCGTGGCGACGGATGGTGCGTGAAATCTCGGGCTTCTGGAGCACCTTCTCAGTTGACAGCTTATAAAGTCCCGACTCGCGGATGAACAGCTGGTCGTCGGTGAAGTAGTTGGCCTTGACGACGTCAATCTTCTTCTCTATCTGACGCGTAATCTTCTGGATCTGGTCTTCGTCGCTCCAAGCGGTGATGGTGTACTTGTGGACACCCTCAATACTGCTGGCCGACACGTTCAGGCTCTCGATATTGACCTGACGACGGGTAAAGACAGCCGTAATCTGATTCAGGATACCCGCAATGTTCTCTGAATAAACCAACAAAGTATATAGCTTCTTATTATCTTCCATCATTTCTCATTACTCATTACTCATTTCTCATTTAGCGAAGCGCTATATCTCCAACATCATATCGTTCACATTCATTCCCGGCGGCGTCATCGGCAGCACGTCGTCATCCTCCTTGATGGCACATTCCAAGATGAACGGTCCCTTGGTGGTCAGCATCTTCTCGACAGCAGCAGCCAGGTCCTTGCGGTCGGTGACGGCAGCATAGGCAATGCCATAACCCTGGGCGATGAGCTCGTAGTTGGGATTCATCATCTTGGTGAACGACTTGCGACGCATCCAGAACATGTCCTGCCACTGGCGCACGTTACCCAGATAGTGGTTGTTCAAAAGAATCATTTTTACAGGAGCCTGCTGTTCCATGATGGTACCCAGCTCCTCGATGCACATCTGGAAGCCTCCGTCGCCCATGAAGCAGCAGACGCAACGGTCTGTGGCAAACGTGGCTCCGATGGCGGCAGGCATACCGTAGCCCATCGTTCCCAAGCCTCCACTGGTACAGAGACTACGTTTCATGGGATACTTGAAGTAACGCGTTGCAAATAGCTGGTTTTGACCAACATCCGTCACAAGGACAGTACCTTTTGGAGCACGTTCCGCAACCGCATTCACCACCTCGCCCATCAGCAACGGACCGTCCTGAGGATGGATGGCAGGAAGGATGACTTTCTCGCGTTCCTTCTGATCCAGCTCCTTGAACGACTCGCGCCATTCTGCATGGTCATTCTGATTCAACAAAGCCGTCAGGGCAGGCAGCGATTCCTTGCAGTCAGCCACCACAGCCACCGTGGTCTTCACATTCTTGTCTATCTCTGAACGGTCGATGTCCAGATGGATAATCTTAGCCTGTTTGGCGTAGGTCTTCGTATTGCCCGTCACACGGTCGCTGAAGCGCATACCAATGGCAATGAGCACGTCGCACTCCTGCTCTTTCAGGTTGACGGCATAGTTGCCGTGCATACCCAGCATACCGACATTCAGGGGATGGTCGGAAGGCAACGCCGAGAGTCCCAGCATGGTACGGCCAGCAGGGATACCGGCTTTCTCCAGGAATGCCTTCAGTTCCTCCTGGGCATTACCCAGTTCTACGCCCTGCCCTACCAGCGCCAAGGGTCGCTTGGCATTGTTGATGAGTTCGGCAGCCTCGCGGACAGCATCCATATTCAGCGTCGGACGAGCCACATAGCTGCGGATGAAGTCAACCTTCTTCGGTTCCCAGTCAATCTCCTCGACCTGTGCATTACGCGGGAAGTCGAGCACCACAGGGCCTGGACGCCCGCTACGGGCAATATAGAACGCACGACTGACGGCCCAGGCTATGTCCTCTGCATGGCGTATCTGGTACGACCACTTCGAGATAGGCTGAGCCACACCCACGAGGTCTACCTCCTGGAAGGCATCGGTACCCAAAGCACCGATGGCCACCTGACCTGCAATGACCACGATGGGCGTCGAGTCGAGCATGGCATCAGCCACGCCCGTCAGCGTATTCGTGGCACCGGGTCCGCTGGTCACCAAGGCCACTCCCACCTCACCGCTGACACGGGCATAGCCCTCAGCAGCATGGACAGCAGCCTGTTCGTGGCGCACCAGGATATGGTCAAAACACTTCTTCTCGCCTCGGGTATAGTCGAACAGCGCATCGTAGGTAGGCATGATACTGCCTCCCGGGTAGCCGAAGATGGTCTTCACCCCTTCAGCCTGCAACGCCCTCATCAGCGCCTTCGCTCCTGTTATTCTGTCTTTTAACATAATCAAATTAGAAATTAGAAATTAGAAATCAGGAATTAGAAATTATGATTACTCATCTATCATTCTAACTCCGCCTTTATCTGCCGAACTGACACTCTGGGCATAGGCGCGCAAGGCCTTGCTGACCACGCGGTTACGCTTCAAGGGCTGTTGCGGACGGGCAGCCAGCTCTTCGTCAGAGAGTTTCACGTTGATGCTACGTGAGGGGATATCGATGACGATGATGTCACCATCCTTGATCTTGCCGATATTACCACCATTGGCAGCCTCAGGAGAGATATGTCCGATGGAGAGGCCTGACGTTCCGCCAGAGAAGCGGCCGTCGGTAATCAGCGCACACTCCTTGCCCATGTGCATCGACTTGATATAGCTCGTGGGATAGAGCATCTCCTGCATACCAGGACCGCCCTTCGGACCTTCGTGGGTGATGACCACGCAGTCGCCCTTCTTCACCTTGCCACCAAGGATACCCTCGCAGGCATCTTCCTGAGAGTCGAAGCAGACGGCAGGACCCTCGAAGTGCCAGAGGCTCTCGTCGACACCGGCGGTCTTCACCACACAGCCGTCCTGAGCAATGTTGCCGAAGAGCACAGCCATACCGCCGTCCTTGGTGTAGGCATGTTCGATATCGCGGATGCAACCGTTCTCACGGTCGGTATCAAAACTCTTGTAGTAGGTCTCCTGAGCGCCTAGCTCGTTGCAAAACTTTCCTGCAGGGGCAGAGAGGTAAATCTGGGGAGCATCGGCCTTCGTGATGCTGTATGCTTCAATATCTTCAGCGAGAGTGTGGCCGTTGACACGCTTGGCACTCGTATCGATAAGACCGCCCTTGGCCAGTTCGCCAATGAGGGACATCACACCGCCTGCACGTCCAAACTCCTGAACACTGTATTTCTGGCTGTTGGGCGAAAGTTTGCAGAGGAACGGCGTCTTACGCGAGAGGGCGTCGATATCAGCCATCGTGAAATCGACACCAGCCTCTTGGGCTACTGCCAGCAAGTGGAGCACAGTATTGGTAGAAGCACCCATCGCGATATCGAGCGTCATCGCGTTGAGGAAGGCCTGACGGGTGGCGATACTCCTCGGGAGAACCGAGGAATCGCCGTCCTCGTAGTAGGCGAAGGCGTTCTTGACAATCTGCTGGGCTGCCTGTTGCATCAGGCGCACGCGGTTCTTATGGGTTGCCAGAATGGTGCCGTTGCCAGGCAGACTCAATCCGATAGCCTCTGTGAGGTTGTTCATCGAGTTGGCGGTGAACATGCCCGAGCAGCAGCCACAACCGGGACAAGCGCGGTTCTCCACCTCGGCCAGCTCTTCGTCGCTGACGGTGGGGTCACCGCCCTTAATCATCGCGGTGATAAGGTCGGCATTCTCGCCATTCAGCTTGTGGGCCTCCATCGGTCCGCCGCTGACAAACACAGCGGGGATATTCAGACGCATAGCGGCCATCAGCATGCCCGGCGTAATCTTGTCGCAGTTCGAGATGCATATCATGGCATCGGCCTTGTGGGCATTGACCATATACTCCACCGAGTCGGCAATGATGTCACGGGAGGGCAGCGAATAGAGCATACCATCGTGGCCCATAGCAATACCGTCATCGATGGCAATGGTGTTGAACTCTGCGGCATAGCAGCCAAGACTTTCGATTTCGCGCTTCACAATCTGGCCAGCCTCATGCAGATGAGTATGTCCCGGCACAAACTGGGTAAACGAGTTAACGATGGCAATAATGGGCTTGCCGAACTGTTCTCTCTTCATGCCATTGGCCACCCATAAGGCACGGGCACCAGCCATGCGTCTGCCTTCTGTGCATACCGCACTGCGCAGTGGATGTTTGTATTCCTTCATATTTGTTTAGTCTTACTATACGTTTTAGCTTGCAAAATTACGCTTTTTCTGCCTAATTGCCAAATTTTGAGGCCGATAATCATCTTTTTGCCCTTTTTTCTTGCCCATCAGCGAATAAAATGGTAAATTTGCACACAATTACTATACTAAAAGACAATGAAGACAGACATACAGATTGCAAGGGAGTGTCAGCTTGACAACATCAGCGACATCGCTTCCCGCTTAGGTATTGCACCAGAAGAAATAGAGCCGTATGGACGATACATGGCCAAAGTACCCATCTCGCTCATTGACGAGAAAAAGGTGAAGAAAAGCCGCCTGATACTGGTGACAGCCATCAGCCCGACAAAGGCTGGTATCGGAAAGACCACGGTCAGCATCGGTCTGACACTTGGCCTGAACAAACTTGGAAAAAAGGCTGTGGTAGCCCTCCGAGAGCCCTCACTCGGTCCTTGCTTCGGCATGAAGGGCGGTGCTGCAGGTGGCGGTTACGCCCAGGTACTACCGATGGAGAAGATTAACCTGCACTTCACAGGCGACTTCCACGCTGTAACCTCAGCCCACAACACCATCAGTGCCCTGCTTGACAACTACCTCTATCAACACCGTAAGGAGGGCTTCTCGCTGCGTGAGATATTCTGGAAACGTGTGCTCGACGTCAATGACCGTGCCCTGCGCAATGTGGTGACGGGCTTAAGGGGCGATGGCGTCGTCTCGGAAACAGGCTTCGACATCACACCGGCATCGGAACTGATGGCCATCCTCTGTCTGGCTACCAACGAGGCAGACCTGCAGCGTCGCATCGAGAATATTGTACTCGGCATTACCGCCGACGGTAAACACTTCTGTGTGAAGGACTTAGGCGTGGCAGGCGCTATCACCGTACTGCTACGCGATGCCCTCAATCCGAACCTCGTACAGACTACAGAACAGACACCAGCCTTCATTCATGGCGGTCCCTTTGCCAACATCGCCCACGGCTGCTCCAGCGTCGTAGCCACAAAGATGGCAATGACCTTTGGCGACTATGTGGTGACGGAAGCCGGATTCGGTGCAGACTTGGGTGCCGAGAAGTTCTTCGACATCAAGTGCCGAAAAACCGGACTCCAGCCTCGTCTGGTGGTCATCGTAGCCACCACCCAAGGTCTGAAGATGCATGGCGGTGTAGACCTTGAACATATCAAGGAGCCCAATGCCGAGGGACTGACGGAGGGACTGAAGAACCTGAACCGTCACATCCGCAACATGCAGGGCTTTGGACAGCCTGTCGTGGTCACCCTGAACCGGTATGACACGGACTTGGAAGAAGAGATAGACATCGTGCGTCAGAACTGCGAGGATCTGGGCGTAGGCTTTGCCGTGAACGAAGCCTTCCTGAAGGGCGGTGAGGGCGCTGTTGAGCTGGCTCAGACCGTCATCGACACCATCGACCGCATCCAGCCACTCCCTATCCACTTTACATATAAGGAAACTGATGTGCTGGAAGACAAGATAGAAAAGGTTTGTAAGCGCATCTATGGCGCCTCAGCAGTAGAATACAGCAAGACAGCAAAGAAGAAGCTGGAAGCCCTGCGAGCCACGTTTACTGATGAGGATGGTGCCATTGCCCACTACCCCGTCTGCATTGCCAAGACGCAGTTCTCGTTCACGGCCGATTCTACACGCTATGGTTCACCTGAAGGCTTTACCATTCGCATCCGCGACATCATCCTGAACTGTGGCTCAGAGATGATTGTGGCCATTGCTGGTGACATGCTCCGCATGCCGGGACTCCCAAGAAGTCCGCAGGCTGAGCGCATCACCATAGAAAACGGACAAATAGAAGGACTGTCGTAAGGCAGTCCTTTTTCTGTACCGTCAGCTTCCATTCAACGTTGAGAAGCCTCTGTAAAGGCATCCATGATGACAGTAGGACGATTGCTCTGGAAGGCACCAAGCTTATAGCCGCGGTCTGTTTCTGGAGCCCAGTAGAACACGCCCTGACAATGGCCACCACAATGGTTACGGGCCATGTCGATGATGGCTGCGATGATCTGCTTGCCCTCAACGGGTTTATGGGCCTCAGCACCTGTTTCAACAACCAGCATGGGCTTGTGGTATTTCGTCCAAAGACGATTGATGTTGACGGTTGCCTTCTCCACCGTTTCCTGCCACGACTGGGTGTGGTTCCCCTTGATGTCCCAATAGGGATAGACGCTCAAACCAATCATGTCATACCGGGCCTTGTACTTGCGGAGTCCGTCGAAGATGAAATCATAGCGATGGGGGTCGTAGGCACCATCGAGGTGAACAATGACCTGAGCCTGCGGAAATACCTGTTTCACAGACTGATAGCCGGCATCGGTCAGCCCGGCATACTGCTGCATATTGTCCTGAGCACGTCCCATAGGCCACAGAAAACCGTTGGTGGTCTCGTTACCCACCTGCACCCAGCGCACCTCTACCCCAGCCTCACGGATGGCTGTCAGCACATCGCGAGTATGGTTGGCCAGCGCCTGCTTCATCTGTTCGTAGCTCATCTCTTTCCAGGCTGCGGGGATGTTCTGCTGACCAGGATCGGCCCACCAGTCGCTGTAATGAAAATCAATCATCAGAGCCATACCCCAATCTTTGGCACGACGCGCCATTTTGACGACATCATCCTTATTACATAATCCGTCCTTGGGATTCACCCATACTCGCAGACGAACGGCATTCAAGCCCAGCTCATGCATGAGGGCCGTACACTCACGAGGTTCACCCTGAGCATTATACAACTGTACGTCACGAGCCTCCAAATCAGTCGTTCCACTAATGTCAGCCCCCAGCCAGAAAGTCTGTTGAGCACTGACAATCAGCGAGATACCAGTAAGGAGAAGTGTGTTTAGTAATCGCTTCATTTGGTTTCAAGATTAAGTATTGCAGGCTTCAGTTTTCCACGATAATCCTTGACAGCCAAAGTGACCTTTCCTGCCTTTGTCGTCGGACGCAGAATCACCACCAGTTCGCCATTAAACAGCTTCATCTTGGGCTGTTTAAACGATTCCAAAGATGTAGCATCACCATTGCAGACGGCTTCAAAGCGTGCCTCACCAGTAACATTAAAGGTCAGCTCATTCTGACAAGTAGGAACGAAAACGCCCCTCTTGTCTATTGCCTGAACACGCACAAAGATCAGGTCTTCACCATCAGCCTGATAGCGATCCAACTCGGTTTTAGCCACCAACGCAACAGCCTTGCCTGCCGTCTGACGGACATCCTCACCAATATTGTTGCCTTGCTCGTCGTAAGCCACCACACGGATTTCTCCTGGTTCGTACTTGACATTGTTCCAACGCAGACGATAACGGTCTAAACGCTCAGCTTTATTCTTGCGGATACGGCCTTGCGACTTGCCATTGACAAAGAGTTCGGCTTCCACTCCGTCTGTATAGCAGTAGACAGGGGTCACCTGCCCCTTACGTCCTGGCCAGGTCCAATGAGGCAGCAGGTGGACGGTATGCTCCTTGCTGTTCCACTTCGAACGGTAGAGCCAATAACGGTCCTTGGGTAAGCCCGCCAGGTCCATGATGCCGAAATAACTGCTGCGAGAAGGCCAATACTCATCGTAGGGCGTTGGTTCACCCAGATAGTCGTAACCCGTCCACACAAACTCACCAATCACCCAGTCGTAGTCATCCTGCCACACCCAGTCATCATCAGGCAGATTGCTCCATGAGCAATACTCTGTATCGTAACTTGAACATTGTCCATCGGCCTTTAAGATGGCAGTGGGATCATAGTTGGGAGACCACGAGGCATATTGCGAATTGTCAGTAACCTCGACAGGGAACTTATAGACACCGCGCGACGAGACGGTCGACGCTGTCTCGGAACCCAGCAGGAAGCCATGAGACAACTGCTTGATATTGTTAGCATATTTATGGACGCGGTAGTTGAAGCCGGGCACCTCCATAGCCTGCGCAAAACCACTCTTCAGCGCATCCTCGGCACGATCCATACCCTGCGTCACAGGACGTGTGGGGTCTAACGCATGACAAAGACCTTGCAACTGGATGCTGATCTGGCGTCCCTCCTCACTCCATTGCTCAGGAATCTCGTTGCCTATCGACCACATCACAATGGAAGGGTGGTTGCGGTGGTTCAGAATGAGATTGGTAATATCCTTCATAGCCCATTCCTTGAAGAAGCGGGCATAGCCGTTCTTGCACTTGGGATAGATCCACATGTCAAACGACTCGGCCATCACCATCATACCCATCGAGTCGCAAATCTCCATCTGCCACGTCGAAGGCATATTGTGCGATGTTCGGATGGCATCACAACCCATCGTCTTCAGCATCCGAATCTGACGAATCAAGGCCGACTTGTTGATGGCTGCTCCCAACGGACCTAAATCGTGATGCAGACAAACGCCCTTCAGCTTACGCGGCTGGCCATTCAGTTGGAAACCTCCCTCGCGACTGACGCGGACAGTGCGGATGCCGGTCTTCAGTTCCTTGCTGTCGCAAAGCTTGTTTGCCTGATTGTAAAGCACCGCCTTAATACTATATAAATAAGGTGTCTCAGGCGACCACAGCTTGGGGCTCTGAACGGTAAACGTCGCATAAAACTTACCATCAGGCTCTATACGCATAGGATGACTGCCTTGATGTTGGTGGCCATCAGGCGAAGTGAGCGTCACCCCAAGCAGCATATTCTCACTGGGATTAACTATCTTGCCTTCAACTTCCAACACAGCCTTGTCACCGTCAATGCTCATGGTACGGGCAAACAGACTCCAGTCATCAATATGCGACTTCTGAGTCAGCACCAGTTTGACCGGACGATACAATCCGGCGCCAGGATACCAGCGCGAGCTCTCCTCCACGTTCTGCAGATGCACGCTGATGTCCAGGTCTGACGTCAGGGAGGTAGGTTGTTTGTTCAAGAACGGTGTCACATCCACCCGAAAGGCATTATAGCCGTATGCCCAATAGCCAGCCTCCTGACCATTGATGCTGACACGGGGCTCGGCCATCGCTCCATCAAAAACAAGCTCAGCAGCATCATAACCTTGGGGAATCTCAACGCTGCAACGATACCAGCCCTCACCTATCCAAGGTAAAGCTCCACTGCGTCCGGATTTCTCCGTAGCCTCCGTCTCACCATTCTGAGTGATGGCTACCTTTTGAAGGTCCCATTTCTTGTCGAAAGGACCTGCAATTGCCCAGTCATGAGGAATCTGAACTTCACGCCAAGTGGTGTTGTCACTTGAAAACTCCCACGTCTTCAGATTGATCTCACATCGCGTCTGTCCTGCCACCATCTGGTTAAGACATAACAACAAAAATAGTAGTTTTAGCTTCATAGAATGTCTTGAGGTATGTATATGATGCTGCAAATATACAAAAAAATCCCCGCAGAACCAAATCTGCGGGGACTTTTATTATGATTTTCTGTTAGAAATTACTTCGTGGTGTCGATGAACATAGCAACACGGTTGAAGTCGTTCTCCTCAGAAATCTTATCGGTTGCACCCAGACCCTCAGTAGTGATGCGGTCAGCAGCAATCTTATACTTCTTGATGAGAGCGGTCTTCACAGCAGCAGCACGAGCCTCAGACAGCTTCTGGTTCAGTTCAGCGTTGCCCTCGGGAGAAGCGAAACCGCGAACGATAACCTTTGCGTCCTTGTGGTTCTTCATGTACTTAGCAACCATCTCAACACTTGCATACTGAGCGGGATCGATAGTGCTCTTACCCTGACGGAAGATAACCATGGGCTGCAGGATGTTCTCCTTCTTCTCCTCAACGATGGTCTGTACGGGACGAGCCTCGCAAGCAGCCAGCTTAGCCTTCAGGTCAGCGATGGTCTTAGCATCAGCAGCAATCTTACCATCCTTAGAGTTAACGTCAGCACGGAGCTCGTTGATCTTAGCATTCAGACCATCGATCTCAGCCTGGTCGCGGAGCTCAGCAATCTTGAAGTTGTGAGTACCGTTGCTGTTCTTGAACTTGTAAACAAGACCCAGATTAGCCTGGAAGAGAGCGCGGTTGAGGTTGTAAGAAACCTCATCCATCATACCACCACCATTAGCGATGACATAAACCAAAGCGGGCTCCAGATAGAGCTGGAACTGCTTGTCAGAACCGAAGTTCAGAGCGAAGTCAATACCAACCTTAGAAGACATCATGTTGTCCTTTACGTCCCAGTCACGGAGCCAGCCAAGACCAGCAATACCGATAATCTCGAACGGGCGAGCTGTACCTGCATATCCACCGAACCAGTTGTTGAAGTTCAGAGTACCCAGCAAACTAACATTGGTCAATTTCGGGAAGCTCTTCTCGTTGTACTCAAGCCAACCCTTGTTACCAAAGAAAGCCTGACCCTCAGCAGCCAGACCTACTACCGGAGTAAACCAACGACCGATACGGAGACCAGCCTGGAAGTTCATCTCCTTGAAGTCCTTAGCCTTTAGATTAACACCACCGTTGACACCAACATACCAGTTGTCAAAATTCTTGCTCTCGACTACAGTCTGAGCATTCATCTGAGCTGACATAGCAGCTACAGCAAGCAGTAAAAATAACTTTTTCATTGTTACTAATTTAATTAGTTAAATAAATAAAATACTATACTTTTTCTTCAAATTTTCTGCAAAATAAATAAAAAAAAACAAAAGTTCCAAATTATTTAGCGAAAAAGTGCGAAAATAGGCGTGTTTTTTTGACTAAAAGCAACTAATTCGCTAAAAAAAATGCCGAAAGGACGATTTTAAAGTCATTATAATAAAAAAAGAGGCTTCAACAATTATATGAAGAAGCCTCTTATTATTTTGCTTGTAAATTCCTTACAAAAAGATTACTTAGCGTTATCAATAAACATAGCTACGCGGTTGAAAGCGAGCTCATCAGAGAACTTGTCTGTAGCACCCTTACCCTCAGTAGCGATGCGGTCAGCAGCAATCTTATACTTCTTAACAAGCGCATTCTTCACAGCAGCAGCACGATCCTCAGACAGTTTCTGGTTCAGCTCTGCAGTACCCTCTGTAGAAGCATAACCAGTAACGGTAAGCTTAGCCGCAGGATGATTCTTCATGTAGTTGGCAATCATCTCAACACTTGCATACTGAGCAGCATCGATGGTACTCTTACCCTGACGGAAGATAACGATTGGCTGCAGAATGTTGCTCTTAGGCTGAACAACCTCTGCGGGACGAGCCTCGCATTCAGCGAGCTTAGCCTTCAGGTCAGCGATAACCTTAGCGTTGGCAGCAATCTGACTGTCTCTTGAATTGGCATCAGCACGGAGTCCGTTGATCTGAGCATTCAGACCGTCGATCTCAGCCTGGTCACGGAGCTCAGCAATCTTAAAGTTGTGAGTGCCGTTGCTATTTCCGAACTTATAGTTCAGACCCAGACTGGCAGTGAACAGGGCGCGATTGATGTTGTAGCATACCCGATCAAAGCTGGCATCAGCAATGTTGTAAATCAAAGCGGGCTCCAAATATAGCTGGAACTGCTTGTCAGAACCGAAGTTGTAAGTGAAGTCGATACCAACCTTAGAAGACATGCAATTGTCCTTTACATTCCAGTCACGCATCCAACCCGCACCAACGACACCGATGATCTCGAACGGACGAGCGGTACCAGTATAGCCACCGAACCAGTTGTTGAAGTTCAGCGTTCCCAAGAAACCGAGGTTAGTCACTTTCGGGAAAGTCTTTGTATTGAACTCAAGGCCACCCTTGTTACCCATGAATACCTGACCCTCAACAGCCAGACCTACGACAGGGGTAAACCAACGGCCGACGCGGAGACCAGCCTGGAAGTTCATGTCATCAAATTTAAAGGTAGCTGCGGGAACATTAGCTCCACCGTTGACACCAATGTACCAGTTGTCGAAGTTCTTGCTTTCGAGAACGGTCTGTGCATTCATCTGTGCTGAAAAAGCAGCAACAGCGAGCAGTAAAAATAATTTTTTCATAATACCATTAAATATTTAATTATATGCATATTAGAGTGAAATCATTTGCAAAGTAAACAAAAAAATCAATAACTTCCAACAAAAACACAAGAAAAATGCAAAAAAAGTATATTTTTAGACAAAAATGAGGGTTTTATTCAATAAATAAGTTAAATTTGCACAATATATGAAGAAGATTATACTCATCACAGGAGGCCAGCGTTCAGGCAAGAGTTCTTATGCTGAGCAACTGGCATTACAACTGAGCAGTCACCCTGTATATGTAGCTACCGCTCATATCTGGGATGAGGAGTTTCGCATGCGTGTCAAGAAGCATCAAGAACGTCGTGGTCCTCAGTGGACGAATATAGAAGAAGAGCATTTCCTGAGTCATCACGATGTCACGGGACGTGTAGTAGTTATTGACTGCATCACCCTCTGGTGTACCAATTTCTTTTTCGACAGTAACAAATCGGAGGATGAACAGCCCTCTGTCGACGAGGTTCTCTCTGCTCTCCAGGACGAGTTCGAGAAATTCACCTCTCAAGATGCTACATTCATATTTGTCACCAACGAGATTGGCTCGGGTGGTGTCAGCACAGATGCCGTGCAGCGTCGTTTCACCGACCTTCAGGGATGGATGAACCAGTTTGTTGCTGCCCACGCCGACGAGGTCATCCTCATGGTCAGTGGCATTCCTGTCAAGATAAAAAACCAAAGATAAGAACGTGAAAACATTCAACATACAAGAACCAGACGAGAGCATCCGTCCTGCAATACAGGCAAAGATTGACAACCTGAACAAGCCCAAGGGTTCTTTGGGACGCTTGGAATCATTGGCCATGCAAATCTGCCTTATCCAACAAACCTTAGAGCCACGCCTCACACATCCATGCCACTTGTTGCTGGGTGGCGATCACGGTATCGAGCAAGAAGGTGTCAGCGTGTCGCCCCGTGAAGTAACTTGGCAACAAATGATTAACTTCACCCATGGTGGAGGTGGTGTCAACATGTTCTGTCGTCAGCACGGCTTCGACCTGAAGATTGTCGATGTGGGTGTTGACTATGACTTGACAAGTTATCCTGCCATTCTGAACCGTAAGATTGCCAGAGGGACCCACAACTTCCTCTATGAACCAGCCATGACCGAAGAACAGTACGACACAGCCCTACAAGTGGGCATCGATCTAACTGATGAATGTCATATCAAGGGATGCACTATACTCAGTATTGGTGAGATGGGTATTGGCAACACTTCGCCCTCAAGCATCTGGATGCACTTGTTCGGTAACATCCCCCTCGAAGAATGCATTGGTGCAGGCGCTGGGCTTAATACCGAAGGCATCCGCCACAAATACGACGTATTGCATCAGGCGGTAGCTAACTATCAAGCCATCATCCATCACCCATCACCCATCACCACACTATCCTACTTCGGAGGTTTTGAGATGATTGCTGCCATCGGTGCCATGCTACGTGCGGCAGAGCTACACCTTATTATATTAATAGACGGTTTTATCATGACGGCATGCGCTTTGGCTGCCAGCCAGCTCTGTCCTGCTGTCAAAAACTACATGATCTTCACGCATTGTGGTGACGAAAGTGGTCACAAGCGGATGCTCGACCTACTTGAAGCCGAACCCCTACTCCATCTCGGGCTACGACTGGGCGAAGGAACGGGAGCTCTTTGCGCATACCCTATCGTAGACTCCGCAGTACGCATGGTCAACGAAATGAACAATTTCGACAATGCCAATATCACCAAATACTTCTAACACCTAACACCCAACACCCAACACCTAACACCCAACAATATGCAAGAATCTATCAGCGGAAAATGGTATGACCGCATCTGGGCATCCTTCATTTTTTTTACTCGTCTACCCTTTTGGCGACTCCATCAGCCTCCGAAAAAAGCCTATCAGAGTGTTGTGGAACACTGGCCTCTCGTAGGCTGGCTTACAGGAACGTCCATGGCTGCCGTTCTCTATTTCGGCTGCTATATCTTCCCTTATGAGATTACTGCCGTTTTTGCCATTCTGACACGTCTGCTCATTACCGGAGCCTTACACGAAGACGGTCTGGCAGACTTCATCGACGGATTCGGCGGAGGGGGCACCGACCGTCAGCGCATCCTGGATATCATGAAAGATTCGCACATCGGTACCTATGGCGTTATAGGACTCATTCTCTATTTCATATTGTTGCTCTTTGCCCTCATCAGCATGAAACCGCTCTATACGGCACTGACCATCATGGTGGTGGATCCTTACGCCAAGATGCTCTCAGCCCAGCTCATCCAGATGATGCCCTACGCACGTGATGAGGAAACGGCCAAGAACCATACTGTCTATCGAAAATTCGATATCAAGGCAGGTATCAGTCTGGCCATTCAGGGGTTGCTACCCATCGGCATATACATCTATTATTTCTACGATAAGGTCAACTGGCAACTGTTGGTGTTCATCCCTGCCATCGTCATGTATTTCCTGTACATGCTTATCTGGCGAAGGTTGCGTGGTTATACTGGCGACTGCTGCGGAGCACTCTGCCTGATAACAGAACTGGCAACCTTATTGGTTGCCAGCTACTATCTCTCGTAAGGGGAAAAGCGAAAGAGTCGCTTTTCACGCCTTACTTCACTTCTTCAATAATCTTCGCTCCTTCTTTCAGCGCCTCCATGTTCAGAGGAATCAATGCATGATGGCGCTCAGGGAGCGTCTTCTTCAGAGCTTTCTCTACACCCTTGTCGCTGACCACAGGAGCCACCTTCAAGAGTCCGCCAAGAACAATCATGTTAAAGACCTTGCCATTCTTCATCTCAGCAGCCTTGTCCATAGCATTGATCTCATACACGGTGATGTCCTTGCGCGTAGGCTTGTTGATGATACCGAAGCCATCGTAGATCAGGATACCGCCAGGTTTAATCTTTGGCTCGAACTTTTCCAACGAGGGCTGGTTGAGCACTACGGCGATGTCGTACTTGCTGAGGATGGGCGAAGAGATGCGCTCATCGCTGACAATCACTGTGACGTTAGCTGTACCACCACGCTGCTCAGGACCATAGGCAGGCATCCAAGTCACCTCCTTGTCTTCCATCAGTCCACTATAGGCCAGAATCTTACCCATCGAGAGCACGCCCTGACCTCCGAAACCTGAAATTATAATTTCCTTTTTCATAACTTCTTACTTCTTACATCATACATCTTACTTCTCGCCCGTCGTATCTTTCAGGTCTCCTTTGGGATAGAAGGGGAACATGTTCTCCTTCATCCATTCGTTAGCCTTAGCGGGAGTCAGCTTCCAACCACTGTTACAGGTCGAGACAAACTCAACGAGACTAGAACCCTTGCCAGCCATAGAAGCCTCGAAAGCCTTGCGTAGTGCCTTCTTGGCCTTGTTGATAGAACCTACGCTTTCCACACTCTGACGAGTAACATAGCAAGTACCCTCCAAACCAGCAGCGATATCAGCCATCTTCAGGGGATAGCCATGTAACTGCGGATCACGGCCATAGGGACAGGTCGACGTTTTTTGGCCAATCAGTGTCGTAGGAGCCATCTGCCCACCTGTCATACCATAAATAGCATTGTTGACAAAGATAATGACGATGTTCTCACCACGGTTCAAAGCGTGGATGGTTTCACAAGTACCGATACAAGCCAGGTCACCATCACCCTGATAAGTAAATACCAGACGATCGGGCCAACAGCGCTTGATACCTGTAGCCAGTGCGGGAGCACGACCGTGGGCAGCCTCCTGCCAGTCTATATCTATATAATTGTACGCGAAGACGGCGCAACCTACAGGGCTCACACCCACGGCTTTGTCTTCCATACCCATCTCCTCGATGACCTCGGCAATCAGCTTATGCACCACACCATGGCTACAGCCTGGGCAGTAGTGCATATTGTTGTCGTTCATCAGCGTCGGCTTTTTGCAGACGATATTTTCGGGTTGAACTATCTGATTTCTATCCATAGCTTACATAACCTTTTTAAGTGCGTTTACGATTTCTTCAGGATCAGGAACGATACCACCCAGACGACCGAACTGCTCTACGGGTACGGCTCCATTCACAGCCAGGCGGACATCCTGTACCATCTGTCCGGCATTGATCTCGGCGACGAGGATTCCCTTTACCTTCTTAGAGAGCTCGGCAATCTGCTTCTCTGGGAATGGGAACAGAGTGATAGGACGGAACAAACCGACCTTGATACCCTGCTCACGAGCGATCTCAACACTCTTCTCAGCGATACGGGCAGCAGAGCCGAAGGCTACGATAGCATACTCTGCATCGTCCATCAGCTGCTCTTCGAAGCGCACCTCGTTCTCCTGAATCTTAGCATACTTCTCCTGAAGGGCGATGTTGCGCTGCTCCATAATCTCAGGCTTCAGCTCCAGCGAGGTAATCACCACGCGCTCACGGTTCTTAGGCTTACCAGTAGAAGCCCAAGGACACTGCTTGATGACCTCCTCATCCGTACGACGGGGCTTGAACGGAGGCAGCACCACCTTCTCCATCATCTGACCGATAACACCATCACTCAGAATCATGGCAGGGTTACGATACTTGAAAGCCAGTTCAAATGCAAGGTCTACGAAATCGGCCATCTCCTGAACAGAAGACGGAGCTAAAACAATGACCTTATAGTCACCATTACCACCACCACGGGTAGCTTGGAAATAGTCACCCTGTGAGGGCTGGATGGTTCCCAGGCCAGGACCACCGCGCTGAACGTTCACAAACACGCCCGGTACCTCGGCGCCAGCCATATAAGTGATACCTTCCTGCATGAGGGCGATACCAGGACTCGACGATGAGGTCATCGCACGCTTACCAGCACCGGCAGCGCCATAGACCATGTAAATCGACGCCAGCTCACTCTCAGCCTGAACCACCTTCATACCAGTGGTCTCCCAAGGTTTCAGCTCTGCCAGTGTCTCAATGACTTCACTCTGCGGAGTAATAGGATAGCCGAAATAGCCGTCGCATCCGCAACGAATAGCAGCATGGGCAATCGCCTCATTGCCTTTCATCAATACAACTTCTCTTTCTTCTGCCATAGCTTACCCCTCCATTTTTTTACGATAAACAGTTATGCAGCCGTCCGGACAGACGATGCCACACGAAGCACAGCCCACACAGGCCTCCTCATTGACAGCCTCCACATAAGGATAGCCGTGCAGATTCACTTTGTTGGCCAGGGCGATAACTTTCTGCGGACAAGCAATGATGCACAATTGGCATCCCTTGCACCGTTCAGTGTCCACCACAATGGCGCCTTTCATTTTAGCCATATACTATATTTAATATGATAATTTTCGAAAATCGGGTGCAAAGGTACAAATTAGCGAACAAAACACCAAATTTATTTGGGTATTTTTGAAGCGACCTCTGGATTTCCGAAGAATGATGCTTCAACATCCTTGTCATCAAGTTTAAAAACCATGAACTTCGGTGTCTTTTCAGTACAGGGAGCCCATACACCACCTAGTGGACCATTAGGATTGCTGTATTTGGCAAAGTTAGTCCAGGCCGTCAGCATTTTTTCGCTCAAATCCCAGTCACCTTTGGTCCAGGGACGCCAGCAATGTTTTAAAGACTTAAAGACAAACCAGAGGTCAGAAGAATGAAAAGCCCCCTTCAGGCGAACCGTTACCTCAGGATGACTACCATCATCGGGCAATGGACGTGCGAACTGGTAGGCCCAGGCCTTACCACCTTTCTGCTCACGAACCTTGCAGAACTCAGCAATATTGGGTGCCATGTTGCCCATATCATTCAGCGTAAAACCAATCATATATGGCACATCGGCAAGCGTACCCTCGCGTGTGGCATCGTCAAAACTCTTCTCACTGACATAGCCATCAATCATCGGCATAAAGGGCAGCCCCCTGAACATAGCAGCAAATCCGCTGGTGGGTTGTCCATCGTTATTAATCTGATGGTATATGGTATTGAGGGCAAAAACAGTCTCTGTGCTTGCTGCGCGCATCTTCTGCAAATCGGTCAGGCCGGCCCAGTCAAACATCTTCTTGGCCTTGGCCATAGCATCCTCGATGGAACCGCCACTATATCGGCCACCCATCATATTACCGTTCTTATCGGGAATACTCAGTCCCTGTGCACTCATTATCACCGCCTTATGAAACAGACCACGCGCCAGCGGACTCTCGCAGAGTGTGCGAACACTGCCACCACCTGCACTCTGACCAAAGATGGTGACATTGTTTGGGTCGCCACCAAACTGCTCTATGTTCTTCTTAATCCATTTCAGTGCTTCTATCTGATCAAGAATACCGTAATTACCAGACACATGGTTGGGACTCTCCTCAGCCAACGCCGGGTGTACGAGGAATCCAAACACACCCAGACGATAGTTGATGGTAACGAGCACCACATCCTTGGCACCCCACTCCTGTCCGTCGAACTCTGGCTCTGAGCCAAAGCCCTCACGATAGCCTCCACCATGAATCCACAGGGCCACCGGCAATTTTTTGCTGGCATTGCCAGGAGCCTTCGTCCATACGTTCAGATACAGGCAGTCCTCACTGAAGGCAGCCTCTTTTCCATACCCCCACTCCGTATAATAGCCACCAGTATATTGAATGGCCTGATAGCTGGGACGTCCAAAGGTATCGCAAATTTTCACGCCCTTCCAAGGCACCACGGGCTGTGGAGCCTTCCAACGGTTTTCCTTGACAGGAGGGGCAGCATAGGGGATACCACGATACACAAACACGTCAGGATGATCGTCAGCTATAACGCCCTGAACCTGACCACCTTCGATGGTTAACACTGGATTTTCTGTTGCGTGTGCAGATACTGCCACCAACAACAAAAGAGGCATTAATAATTTCTTCATAATAAGTTGTTAGTTATAGTTAGAGACAAATTCTTGAATTAATCAGGGATTGTACATATCTTTACAGTAGAACGCCATGATGTCGTCAAGCATTCGTTTGGCCTCTACAGCCGGACTGTCAGGATCCAGTTCAATAGCCTGGATATAGCAGTTAATGGCTTCATGCCACTTCGACTGCTTTCTGTATTCATTGCCTTTCTGATAGTACTCTTCAGAGGTCATTTGTAATACTCTTTCTTGCCTGCAGCGAGGGTATTTTTCATCAGCGAACAGATTGTCATAGGTCCCACCCCACCCGGCACAGGCGAGATATACGAACACTTAGGAGCCACCTCGTCGAACTTCACGTCGCCACAAAGGCGGAAACCACTCTTTCTTGTAGCATCTGGAACGCGTGTGGTACCTACGTCGATGACCACAGCACCCTCCTTCACCATGTCTGCAGTCACAAACTCCGGACTGCCTATAGCAGCGATGATGATGTCAGCCTCCTGGCACTCCTTCTTCAGCGTCTTTGAGCGCGAATGACATACCGTCACCGTGGCATCGCCATACTGCTTCTGCATCATCAGCTGAGCCATAGGCTTGCCTACTATGTTCGAGCGTCCCAGAATGACGCACTTCTTTCCACTTGTCTCTATGCCATAACGCTGCAGCAGTGTTAGGATTCCCAGTGGCGTCGCTGAAATAAAGCATGGCAGTCCGATGGCCATGCGTCCCACGTTGATGGGATGGAAGCCATCCACATCCTTGCGATAGTCGATAGCCTCGATAATCTTCTGTTCGTCGATATGCTTCGGCAGTGGCAGCTGGATAATAAAACCATCCACGTCACCATTGCGGTTCAGTCGGTCCACACAGTCCAACAGTTCCTCCTCTGTCACGTCATCCTCATAGCGGATGAGTGTCGACTTAAACCCACAGGCTTCACATGCCAAAACTTTGTTTTTGACATACGTTTCCGAACCACCGTCGTGACCTACTAGCACAGCAGCCAGATGTGGCTGCTTGCCACCTGCTGCAACGATGCTTTCTACTTCTTGTTTGATTTCTGCCTTAATGGTAGTGGCAGTACCCTTTCCGTCAATTAACTGCATATCTCTTAGAATGGTTTGTTTCCTCTCATCTTCATCGCCGCTGCCATCTGTGCCATTTTCGAATTCCCTGCACCAGTGACCATACGCATTACCTTGCGTGTCTGGTCAAACTGCTTCAGCAGACGGTTCACGTCCTCAATCTTCGTTCCGGAACCCTTCGCAATACGCAGCTTACGGCTCTGGTTGATAATGTCCGGATTCTGACGTTCCTTGGGTGTCATCGACTGAATAATGGCCTCAATACTCTTAAAGGCATTGTCGTCGATATCCACGTCACGAATGGCCTTGCCAACTCCCGGAATCATTGATGCCAAGTCCTTGATGTTACCCATCTTCTTGATTTGCTGAATCTGCCCCATGAAGTCGTCAAAGTCAAACTTGTTCTTCCTGATTTTTTTCTCCAGACGCTTTGCTTCCTCTTCGTCAAATTGCATCTGTGCACGCTCCACGAGTGACACCACGTCGCCCATGCCCAGGATGCGGTCGGCCATGCGCTCCGGATGGAACACGTCGATGGCTTCCATCTTCTCGCCTGTACCCACAAATTTGATGGGCTTCGTCACCACGGTACGGATAGAGAGGGCAGCACCACCACGAGTGTCACCATCCAGCTTCGTCAGCACGACACCATCGAAATCCAGACGGTCATTAAACTCCTTCGCAGTGTTCACGGCATCCTGACCAGTCATCGAGTCCACCACAAACAGTGTCTCGTCAGGCTGTACAGCCTCCTTCAGCGTGGCAATCTCGTTCATCATCTCCTCATCAATAGCCAGACGGCCGGCGGTATCGATGATGACTACGTTATAATTCTTCTGTTTAGCCTCACGGATGGCATTGTTGGCTATTTCCACCACATTCTTGTTCTCGGGCTCAGAGTAGACGGGTACACCTACACTCTCACCTACAACATGTAATTGTTGGATGGCAGCCGGACGGTATACGTCACAGGCCACCAGCAACGGATTCTTGTGCTGGCGCTCTTTCAGCATTTTTGCCAATTTTCCTGAGAACGTCGTCTTACCAGAACCCTGAAGACCCGACATCAGCACGATAGCCGGACGTCCTTCCAGCTTCAGCTCCACAGCCTTGCCACCCATCAGCTCTGCCAGTTCATCATGCACAAGCTTCACCATCAACTGACCTGGTTTAATGGCTGTTAAAACATTCATGCCCAGCGCCTTCTGCTTCACGGTATCAGTAAAGGTTTTGGCTACTTTATAATTCACATCAGCATCCAAAAGTGCCTTGCGCACATCCTTCAGCGTCTCTGCCACATTGATTTCGGTGATTTTTCCTTCACCTTTCAGTATCTTGAACGATCGTTCAAGTCTGTCACTTAGATTTTCAAACATACCTATATTATTATTTTGGGGTGCAAAGGTACGAATAAACGAGCAAAAAAACAAATATATTATAGTTTTTTCGAGTGAAAGGTACGAATAAGGTACGAATAATCGATGAACTTACATACTTGCGAGCAGACTAACGGCATCCTTGACAGTAGAGATATCGGCAATCGCCATCGAACGACGTCCGTTCTGTTCACGGAACTGGCAACGACGGGGATTCCGTGCAACATAATCCAATATACGTCCAAATGTCTCGCTCTGATAGTAAGGGCTATCCTGCTGCGATACAAAGAAGAGCGACATGCGCCCTTGTTTCAGCATGATTTTCTCGCATCCGAGACTCTTTCCGAGTCGGCGCAAAGCTACGACTTGCATCAGTTCTTCACCCTCATGAGGCACAGTACCGAAACGATCTATCAGTCTCGTACGATAGGCTGCCACCTGCTCATCAGTCTGCAGGCCGTCGAGTTCACGATAGAGTAGCATACGCTCAGAATCAGAAGGCACATATTGGTCAGGGAAATACATCTCCAGGTCACTGTCCAAGGAGCAGTCAGCGACGAATGAAGAGTGAGGAGTGATGAATGTTGAATTATCGCCTTTGGCGATGTCTGAATGAGGAATTGAGAATTCGTCATTTTTCATTGAACCTCGCTGGGAGCGACCATTCATCATTCCACATTCATCACTCGACATTTCATTATTGAGTTCCACCACCGCCTGCTGCAGTATCTTCACATAGGTCTCATAACCCAGATCGGCTATGAAGCCCGACTGTTCGGCACCCAGCAAATTGCCAGCACCACGGATGTCGAGGTCTTGCATGGCAATGTGAATACCAGAACCCAAGTCGCTGAACTGCTCCAATGCCTCTAAACGGCGACGGCTCTCAACGGGGAGGGCAGCCAACGGCGGAGCCAGCAGATAGCAGAAGGCCTTTCTGTTGCCACGTCCCACACGACCACGCATCTGGTGCAGGTCGGACAGTCCGAAGTGGTGGGCACCATTGATGATAATCGTATTGGCATTGGGAATATCGATGCCATTCTCGATAATGGTTGTTGAGAGGAGCACGTCGAAGTCATAGTTGATAAAGTCGAAGATAATCTTCTCCAGCTCCTCGGGTTTCATCTGTCCGTGTCCCACGGCAATGCGTGCATCAGGCACATATTTCTGCACCATTTCCTTAATTCGTTGCAGGTCATTGATGCGTGGGCTGACGAAGTACACCTGTCCGTTGCGTGACATCTCGAAGTTGATGGCATCAGCAATGATTTCAGCCCCAAAGGTATGAATCTCTGTTTGTATGGGATAGCGATTGGGCGGTGGTGTCTGGATGATACTCAGGTCACGGGCTCCGACCAGCGAGAATTGCAGGGTTCGCGGAATGGGTGTCGCTGACATGGTGAGTGTATCGACACTGGTCTTCATTTGGCGAAGCTTTTCTTTCGTTGATACGCCAAACTTCTGCTCCTCATCTATAATAAGCAGCCCCAAATCCTTGAATTTCACCGACTTACCAATCAGTTTGTGCGTACCTATCAGTATATCTATCTTACCATCTGCCAAGTCCTTTAGGATAGCCGTCGTCTGCTTGGCACTACGGGCTCGCGAGAGATACTCCACACGAACAGGCAGATCCTTCAGACGAGACGAAAAAGTCTGATAGTGCTGATAAGCCAATACCGTTGTAGGCACCAAAACAGCCACCTGCTTCGAGTCGCAGGCAGCCTTAAAGGCAGCACGTACGGCCACCTCCGTCTTGCCGAAGCCCACATCACCACACACCAGTCGGTCCATGGGTTGTGCCTTTTCCATATCAGCCTTCACATCGTTCGTCGCCTTCAGCTGGTCGGGCGTATCCTCATAGAGGAACGACGCCTCCAATTCCTGTTGCATAAAGCTATCGGCACTGAAGGCAAAGCCCTTCTGCCGGCGACGGGTTGCATAGAGCTTAATCAGGTCACGTGCAATATCCTTCAGTTTCTGTTTGGTACGCTCCTTCATACGCTCCCACTGTCCTGTTCCAAGATGTGACAGTCGGGGAGCCTCGCCACCATCCTGTGCCTTGTATTTCGACACCTTATAAAGGGAATGGATGGAGACATAGATGGTGCCACCACCATCGTACTGTATCTTAATCATCTCCTGGTATTGCTGGGTGGTGGGTGATGGGTGATGGGTGGTGGTGAGTGGCATTCTGACCAATCCGGCAAACTTTCCGATGCCGTGGTCGATATGTACCACATAGTCGCCAATCTCAAACTGCTGAATCTCCTTCAGTGTCAGGGCTACCTTACCATTACGTGCCTTGTCAGAGCGCAGGTTATATTTATGGAAGCGGTCGAAAATCTGGTGGTCAGTAAACACGCACAACTTCAGGTCGCTGTCAGCAAAACCTGCATGCAAAGTCTTCTCGACAGGATCGAAAAGCACCTTGCTCTGTTCAGCAAAGATATCACGCAGACGATTGAGCTGCTTGACACTGTCAGCAAGGATACACAGCCGATAGCCATCAGCAATATATTGCGCCAACGACTCCTGCAACAGTTCGAAATTCTTATGGAACTGTGGCTGTGGGGCAATATGGAAAGCAATGGTGGCATCAGGAACGCCTGTTGGACGATGCCCGATCTCGATACGTCGGAAATCAGCTATATCATGTGTGAAGCGTGAGGCTGTCAGCAGCTGTGACTCCGTACTCATCTCCTGCATGATGGCGTGTTGTTCCTGTTCCGTGGCACCCTCCATGCGTTCCTTCATGGCCTGCTGCGAAAAACCGTCCTGATAAGTACGGTCTATTGAGTCATGAACATACAGGAAGTCTTTAGCCACGAGCACGGCATCCTTTGGCAGGAACGAGAGAAACGACACCTTCTCCTCGGCCATGTTCAGTTCAGGAACAATCTCCACCCGTTCAAGCTTGTCCTTCGACAGCTGCGTATCAACCTCAAAAGTACGTATCGAGTCGATATCGTCACCAAAGAAGTCGATACGGAAAGGCAATTCGCTGCTGAAGCTGTAGACATCGAGAATGCTGCCACGCAGGGCAAACTGTCCTGGCTCATAGACGTAGTCCACCTCGTGGAATCCCAGTTCACGCAGGTTCTCAGCAGTCTTGTCGACATCCACCGTCTCACCCTGTTGCAACATCAGCATGCGCTCGTCCAGTTGACGCTTTGAAATCACCAGTTCAGCAACGGCCTCAGGATACGTGACGATATAAAGGGTGGTGGGTGATGGGTGTTGGGTGGTGGCAGTAAGACGTGACAGTACTTCCGTGCGTAGGATTTCGTTAGCTGCATCGCGCTGGCCATACTTGATGGCACGCCGATAGCTGCTGGGAAAGAACAGCACCTGCTTGTCGCCCAACAGCTGCACCAGATCATGATAGAAATAGCCTGCCTCATCGGCATCCTGAAGGATGAAGAGAAAGGTGTTAGGTGATGGGTGGTGGGTGGTGGTTTTCAACGAAGCAAAAGCCATCGGAGCAGAAGAACACATTAGTCCCTCGAGGAAAACGGTCTTTACCGACTTTTTCCCCAACAAGTCTGCCACCGCTCCCACTTGGGAAGATTTGGCATACAATTGCAGCAAATCTTGTATATTCATACGATTTCAACGCCACACTTTGACCGCGGTCAAAGAATTCGAGTGCAAAATTACTAAAAAATATCAATTATCAATGGTCTTTTCTCAATTAATTTGTAACTTTGCATCAGAATTGAATATTACACATCGTCAAATCGTAAATAGTACATTTAAATTGTCAAATTATAAATCATAATGGTGCACGCAAGCGATAGTATTGTTATTATACCTACTTATAACGAGAAGGAGAACATCGAGAAGATTATCCGGGCCGTATTCGGGCTGGAAAAATGTTTCCACATCCTGGTTATCGACGACGGCTCACCTGATGGGACAGCAGCCATCGTGAAGGGAATGATGGCACAGGAGGAGTTCAGCGACCGTCTCTTCATCGTAGAACGCAGCGGAAAACTGGGTCTTGGCACTGCCTACATAGCGGGATTCAAGTGGGCACTGGAGCGTGACTACGGCTACATCTTCGAGATGGATGCTGACTTCAGCCACGACCCCAACGACCTGCCACGCCTCTATGCAGCCTGTGCTGACGAGGGATTCGATGTTGCCATCGGCTCGCGCTATGTCAGTGGTGTCAACGTCGTCAACTGGCCCATTGGTCGTGTGCTGATGTCTTATTTCGCCTCGAAATACGTCCGTTTCGTCACTGGCTTCAAGGTTCACGACACCACAGCAGGCTTCAAGTGCTACAAGCGTCGCGTGCTGAAGACCATCGAGCTCGACAAAATCCGCTTCAAGGGCTATGGCTTCCAGATTGAGATGAAGTTCACGGCCTATAAAATCGGTTTTAAGATCAAGGAGGTACCAGTCATCTTCGTCAATCGCCGCGAGGGTGTGAGCAAGATGTCGGGTGGCATCTTTGGTGAGGCCTTCTTCGGTGTCATGCGTCTGCGCTGGGACGGATGGACGCGGAAATATCCGAAGATGGTTGAGAACTGAGAATTATGCTGCCACCACCATCATTTTCTCATTTCTTCATTTACATTTCTCATTACTCATTTCTCATTTCTCATTTATGAATAATTAATTATGAATTAATATGGGTATTATCATTGGAATAGATGTGGGCATTTCGACCACTAAGATTGTAGGACTGCGCAATGGCCGCGTGCTGTCACCTATCCGTATTACAGCAGCCGACCAGGTAACATCGCTCTACGGAGCATTCGGTAAATATCTGCATGACAACAAGATAGCGTTGCAGGATATAGAACAGGTTATGCTGACAGGCGTTGGTGCAGGCTATGTCGACGAGTCGCTCTATGGCATCCCCACCAAGAAGGTCGATGAATTCATGGCCGATGGCTTGGGAGCACGTTTCGAGTCTGGCCTGTCGAAGGCCATTGTGGTATCGATGGGTACGGGAACGAGTTTCGTACAATGCGACGGCGACGACATCCGCCACATCGGTGGCATCGGCATTGGCGGAGGCACGTTACAGGGACTCTCGCGTGTCATGCTGAACACCCGCGACTGGAAACAGATTCAGAGTCTGGCCATGAAGGGTGACATCCGCAACATCAACTTGAGCATCGGCGACATCTCCACACATCCGCTGCCCGGACTGCCTATGGATGCCACGGCATCGCTATTCTCCAAGGCTCAGTATGATGCGCCAAAGGAGGATATTGCCCTGGGACTCATCGTCATGGTGCTGCAGACCATTGGTTCAGCAGCCATCCTGTCGTCGCTGAACTCTGGCATCAAGGATTTTGTGCTCATTGGCAACCTGACGCTGCTGCCACAGTGCAAGGACATCTATCCCATGCTCGAGAAACTTTACGGCGTACATTTCCACATACCGAAATATGCGGAATTCTGCACAGCTATCGGGGCTGCGCTGAATTTCAAGCAATGTTAATGAATTAGGAATTAGAAATTAGGATTACTGTGCAAGCCTATTGTTATACCGTTCTTAAAAACAATAACAAAAAGCCGCCTCTAATCATATCACAATTTCTAATTTCTAATTTCTAATATATTTAGGCCTTACGGTGTTTGTCTATTCTGCGGAGGAAGAAGTTAAAGGCTTCCAAACCCACTAATACCAGGAGTGTGCTTGCAATAGCCAGCACATACAAGCCACCTCCGCAGGCCAGTCCGATGGCTGCTGTCACCCACAGGCCTGCTGCCGTCGTCAGACCACTGACGATATTCTCAGCCTTACGGAAAATAATAGTACCAGCACCTATGAAACCGATACCACTGACCACCTGGGCTGCCACACGACTGACATCCCAGCGGGACGTCATTCCGTCCATCTGGACATCGCTGAAGCCGTAAGCTGACACGATCATGAACAATGCCGAACCCAGCGCCACCAGAAAATGAGTGCGCAAACCAGCCTCTTTGGCACGCCATTCACGCTCCAAGCCGATGAATCCGCCCAACATGGCTGCCACAAAAATACGTAGAATAAATTCGTAATCCATAGTTAAATGTTGTTTATTTGGCTGCAAAGATAATGTTTTTTTTGTATCTTTGCAACAAATATAACTTAAAACAGAAGAAAAAAATGTTTGGATTAGGTATGCAGGAAGTGCTCGTCATAGCACTCATCGTATTGCTGCTGTTCGGTGGCAAGAAGATTCCCGAGCTCATGAAGGGCCTGGGAAAGGGCGTCAAAAGTTTCAAGGAAGGCATGAAGGAAATAGATGAGGCCTCCCCCAACCCCTCCGAAGGAGGGGAGAAAGTCCCCCCATCCCCCAACCCCTCCGAAGGAGGGGAGAAAGGCAAAGAGCAGTAATATGAAGGAGTCTCGCAGGCCCTCCCCTCCTTTGGAGGGGTCGGGGGAGGTCCTGACCTTCTGGGACCACCTCGACGTGCTGCGCTCAGCGCTGATTCGCATGGCAGTGGCCATCGTGGTCTGCGGCGTGGTAGCCTTTGTCATGAAGGACCTGCTCTTCAGCGTGGTGCTGGCACCGAGGTCAAGCGACTTCATCAGCTACCAGCTGCTGGGTGTCGAGCCTTTCAGCCTGCATCTGATGAATACCGGACTGACAGAGCAGTTCATGATTCACGTCCGCACGGCGATGTATGCCGGACTGCTGGTGGCTTCACCATACATCCTCTATGAGCTGTTCCGCTTCGTCAGTCCTGGACTCTATGATGACGAGCGACGCTATGCCGTATGGATAGTGGGAGCTGCCTATGTTATGTTCCTGGTGGGGACGTTGGTCAACTACTTTGTGGTATTCCCGCTGACAGTCAGGTTCTTGGGGACCTATCAGGTATCGCCTGATGTCGCCAACATGCTGACGCTGCAGTCGTATATCGACACATTGCTGGGAATGAGTCTGGTGATGGGTGTGGTCTTTGAACTCCCTGTAGTCTGCGGACTGATGGGACGCATGGGACTGCTGACAGACCGGGTGATGAGCCAATATCGGCGACATGCCATTATTGCCATCCTCATCGTGGCAGCCATCATCACGCCTACGACGGATGTGTTTACGCTCTTTGTAGTGGCGCTGCCCATCTACCTGCTGTATGAACTTAGCATCTGGATTGTAAAAATGACTAAACGAAAACAAATACAATATGTTACGAACAATTAGAATAACGTTGGCCACTGTGATGATGATAGGCATTACATGGCTGTTTATGGACTTCACTGGCACAGCCCATCATTGGTTCAGTTGGATGCCGAAGCTACAACTGTTAGAGGCCATCTTTGCAGGTAGCATCTTCGTCATCGTGTTCCTGACGGTACTCACCTTGTTGTGCGGACGCATCTACTGCAGCATTATCTGTCCGCTGGGTATCATGCAGGACATCTTTGCATGGTTCGGAAAGAAGGCCAAGAAGAATCGCTACAGCTACTCCAAAGAGATGAAATGGTTACGCTATCCCGTGCTCGTACTATTCATCGCTGCACACATAGCTGGTTTGGCTGTTATCGTACAACTGCTGGCCCCCTACTCCACCTTCGGACTTATTGCCACCAACCTGCTGCAGCCCATTTATGTGGCTGGCAACAACGTGCTGGCAGCTATCGCAGAGCATTTCGACAGCTATGCCTTCTACCATTCCGACATCTGGATGCGCTCCGTAGCGTCACTCGTCATCGCCATAGTCATGCTGATTATCCTGGCAGTACTGGCATGGCGCAACGGACGTACATTCTGTAACACCATCTGTCCTGTGGGCACTATCCTGTCGTTCCTGAGCCGTTTCTCACTGCTGCGCATTACTTTCGACAAGGATAAGTGTAAGAACTGCTCGCTCTGTTCGAAAAACTGCAAGGCAGCCTGCATCGACTACAAGACACATACCGTTGATGCCTCACGCTGTGTGGTCTGTGGCGACTGCATCAAGAGCTGTAAGTTTGGTGCGCTAGGCCTCACCCCCCGCCCTCTCCGAGGGGAGAGGGAGCCAAAGGGCAAAGAGACAACCCCTCCTTCGGAGGGGCTTGGGGAGGCTCGCCGTTCCTTCCTCATCGGCTCTGGCCTGCTGGCAACAGCGGCCTTGGCGCAACAGAAAGACAAAATCATGGACGGAGGACTGGCTGACATCGAAGACAAGGTGGCACCAGAGCGTCAGACGCCACTCGTACCCCCGGGCTCTCTCTCATTGGCAAACCTTGAGAAACGCTGCACGGGTTGTCAGCTCTGCATCTCGGAGTGTCCCAATCAGGTGCTGCGTCCCAGCAGCGACCTGCTGCACCTCTTGCAGCCTGTCATGTCCTACGAGCGTGGCTACTGTCGTCCAGAGTGTAATCGCTGTTCACAGGTTTGTCCGGCAGGAGCCATCAAACCCATCGAGAAAGAGGTGAAGGCCTCCACACAGATAGGTCATGCCGTATGGATCAAGAAGAACTGCGTTCCGCTGACGGATGGTGTAGAGTGTGGCAATTGCGCACGCCATTGTCCTACTGGTGCCATCGAGATGGTGCCCAGCAATCCCGACGACGAGGAGAGTCCCTACGTTCCTGCTGTCAACGAGTCCCGCTGCATCGGCTGTGGTGCCTGCGAATACCTGTGTCCGGCACGCCCCTTCTCCGCCATCTACGTCGAGGGGCACGAAGTGCACAAGGAAAATTAGAAATTAGGAATTAGAAATTAGAAATTGAGAGGGTCGAAATCCCGTAATAACGAAATCCCGAAAGAAAAATGAAGCACGATATAACAAGAAGAAATTTCCTCAAGCTCTTCGGTGGCGGTGCCCTGACCACTGCTGCAGTGATGACGGGCTGTAAATCGAAGACGGAGACCAAGGCCGTCGATGAATACAAGAAGCAGGTGGAGCCCCCCATTGGAAAAATGACCTATCGCACCAATCCCAAGACAGGCGACAAGGTGTCCATCTTGGGCTATGGCATGATGCGCCTGCCTTCGAAGACCGAGAACCAGGACGACTACGACCAGGACATGATCAATCGGCAGGTGGACTACGCCATCGAACATGGCGTCAACTACTTCGACACCAGCCCTGTCTACTGTCAGGGAAAGTCGGAGGCCTGCACAGGCATCGCCCTCAGTCGCCACAAGCGCTCCGACTATCTCGTGGCCACCAAGCTCTCCAACTTCCACCCCAGCACACAAAGTCACGAGGCCAGCATGGCCATGTACAAGAAATCGATGCAGGACCTGAAAGTCGACTACATAGACTACTACCTGCTGCACGCCATTGGTGGTGGCATGGACGAGTTCAATGCTCGCTATGTCGACAACGGCATGATGGATTTTCTCCTGAAAGAGCGCGAGGCAGGCCGCATCCGTAACCTCGGCTTTTCGTTCCATGGCCAGAAAACCGTCTTCGACGAGGTGCTCGCCATGCACGACAAGTACCACTGGGACTTCGTACAGATAGAGCTTAACTACCTCGACTGGGACTATGCCAACGAAATCAACGATCGCAATGTCGATGCCAGCTATCTTTATAACGAGTTGGAGAAGAAAGGCATCCCAGCAGTCATCATGGAACCTCTGTTGGGTGGACGTCTGGCAAACCTGCCACAGTATATGGCCACAGAACTGAAACAGCGCAATCCCGAGCGGAGCGTGGCGTCATGGGCCTTCCGCTATGCCGGAACACCCAAGGGTGTGCTCACCGTACTCTCCGGCATGACCTATATGGAACACCTGAAGGACAACCTGCTCAGCTACTGTCCCCTCGTGCCACTCACCGAGACCGAACAGCGCTTCCTCGACAAGGATGTCGCAGAACGCATCGTAGGACTGGAGAACATTCCCTGCAACGACTGCAAATACTGCATGCCCTGTCCCTATGGCATCGATATTCCTGCCATCTTCGTACATTATAATAAATGTAAGAACGACGGCACCCTGCCCCGTCTGAAGATGGACGACGAATACTGGAAGCTGCGTCGTCGCTACCTCATAGGACTCGACCGTGCCGTACCCCGCATGCGTCAGGCTGACCACTGCATCCAGTGCGGCCAGTGCGAACCCCATTGTCCGCAGAGCATCCGCATCCCACGGGAACTCAAGAAAATCAGCGACTACGTGGAAGCCCTGAAACAGAATGCCGTTGAACGATGAGAAAGCAACTGTTAACCATATTCCTCACCATCTGCTGTCTCTCTGCGACAGCCAAGGACGCTGGCGACGACTACAACTCGCTGGCGAGACTCTCCTCGCAGCAACTCATGGACAGCGGACGCGACTATTTCGGACAGCGTGAGGCAGGAAAGGCCCTGGCACGCTTCCTCATCGTCAGCGAACGCTATAAGCAGAGCAACGACGAAGAGGATATCCTACTCAGCATCCGCGCACTAAACAATTGCGCCTGTGTCTACAAGTATTTCTATTTCGACTATGCACAGGCCTACGAGTATTTTACGCAGGCCTACGACCTGTGCAAGCAGGCACATTACGACGACTTCCTGCCTGTCATCATGGTCAATCTGGGCGACCTTCTCAACGACTATGGCATCAGCTATAACTCGCAGGCATTGTCGCAACAGGCTCAGGACATCTTCGAACAGTGTATGCAACAGGCTGTCGACACCAAGAACTGGGAACTCATGACCACGGCCTTCTTCAACCTCGCCAACCAGAACTATACGCTGAAGCTGGAGAAATACAAGGGCATCTTCGACAAGGCCATCCCCGACAGCACACGTGACCTGCAGTATATCCGTCTGCAATACCGTGGACTGGAAAGCGTCCAGCAGGGACAGTACGCCAAGGCCCGCGACTATTTCCAGCAACAGCTTTCTGCTGTCTGTGCACGCTGGGAACCAGAGCGCGACACGCTGGCCACCTATATGAGCATTGCCCACACCTATCGCATGGAGGGCAACTACAAGAGCGAGACCGATTTCTTAGAGAAGGCCTTCCAGCTGGCCAATAGCAGTAATGTGGGCGACCAGGCAGCAGGCATCTGCAGTCTGCTGGCTGACAGCTACCAGCAACAGGGCAACACGTCCATGCAGCAGCACTATCGTCTGCTCTATCTCGAAAAGAAGGAAGAGGCACAGTTCAACAAGCTGGCGAATATCGGCGAGCTGAACTATATCCACCAGCTGAAACAGGAACAGGAGCGTGCCAACGAACTGGCAGAGAGCAAGGAGCGCCAGCAGATGCTGCTCATCACAGGTTGTATCGTCCTCCTGGTCGTATTGGGCTCCGCCATCCTGCTCTGGCATAAGAATCGACAGCTACGTAGTCGTAACAAGAGTCTCTACGAGAAAAACAGACAACTGCTGCAGGTCGAGCACGAAGCACAGGAGCTGCGCAAGCAAACGCAGAATGAGTTCGCTTCGCCATACTCTGACCAAAAGTCAGAGAAGGAAGAAACGAAGAAGGAAGAGAAATACAGTCGCAGCAACCTGAGCGATGAACAACGCTCAAAACTCGTCTTCCACATCGAGGAGATCCTCGACGACGCCAACACCATCTGCCAGCAGGATTTCACGCTGGGAAAACTGGCAAAGCTCGTCGACTCGAATACCACCTACGTCTCGCAGGTCATCAACGAGAAATATGGCATGGCCTTCAGCAATGTGCTGGCAGGCTGTCGCATCAAGGAGGCCTGTCGACGCATCAGCGACGAGAACGAGCGTTACAGCCAGATCACCATCGAGGCCATCGCCACCAGCGTAGGCTTCAAGTCGCGCACGGCATTCATCAATGCCTTCAAGCGTGAGATAGGACTTACACCCTCCGAATATCTCCGCGCAGCCATGGGCAAATAGTCTCTCCTTTCGTTCATATTTTTAAATTTGAACGCGCGCACACGTATATTATTAAGGTATTTATGGAATAATAATTACTTTTGCACAATAAACATATACAATAAGACTATGAAACAATTCAACTTCAAAAAGAGTAGCAGACGACTACTCACGGCTTTCATGGTGACACTCTTCGCAGGCACCATGACAGCGAATGCGGAAACAGTAACCGATGACTTCTCAGGTTACACCACAACTAGCAGTGGTACGACGCTGGGCGACAACTGGGTCATCATTCCGGGGACAGATGGTTCCTGGGCATCATTTGGATCCAACAAGGATTACATCCACTATAATGAGTATGGTGAACACTATGTTGCAGGAAATTCCGCCAGCAACTACACCAAGGGCGTTTGGCTAGTCCTGAAAAAGCAGGTGACAGGAACTGTGACTTTTACTGCCACGAATGGCAATTCAAGTAGTGCATTTACCATTTACGCATCAAAGGCGGTAGTTTCGGGCGACTCCTATGAAGTAACAGGCACAGCACAATCGTATTCAGTACCTTCAAGGACATCAACAGCCAAAACTTATACTTTTGATGTTGGCAGTGCACCGACTTACGTGGCTTTTTGTCTGGTTGGCACTTCCAAAAATCCTAAGCTTCAAAGCGTTACCTACACAGAATATGCTGCTGCAGCAGGTAAGGCAACAAGTATTACAGACTTTACGACGACTACGGCCAGTGTTTCTGCCAACAGCCAGAACAAGTATGACGCTTCCTTCACTGTTAGCGTGATGAATGCCGGAACTGAGGCCATCACTGCCAGCGACAACGTCACTGTCAGTCTGATGGATGCTACAGGGAGCACCGTATTGGCCACGTCCGATCCTATTGCCATTGCCAAGGATGCCACAGAGAATGTGGTTCTGAACTATCAGGGCACAGCCACCACCGATCAGACTGTCACCTTCAAGGTCAAAGACAACTTCGCCGACAAGGTGTTTGAAACCACAGCCTCTGTCGATGTGAAGGCTTATGGAGCCCGTTTTGCCATCGACGACACCAGTGCCGACTTTGGTTTCGCAGTACAGGGTGCCACAGTTGCTGGCAAGACTTTCAAGGTCACCAACAGTGGCAGTGCTGACATGACCATTACCATAGCACCTCCCACAGGCTTCACGTCATCGACAGCCAGCCTGACTGTTGCTGCTGGCACCACAGAGTCGTTTGCCATCAGCCTGAATACTGCAACAGCAGGAGCCTTCTCAGGCAATGTGGCACTGACCTTCAACGCTGTCGGTGCCACCTCACAGGATATTGCTGTCAGTGGCTTTGTGGCTGATGCCAGCAAGTATTATGCTACTTTCGACGACAACAAACTGCCAGAAAGCTGGAGCGACAACACTGGTTGGACATTCTCCGACGGAAAAGCCGTTTCAGGTATTGACACCCAGATGACGCTTCCCACCTTCACTGTTGCAGCAGGTGAGAAGTTCGCCATTGTGGCCAAAGCCACGGGTTCTAATCCGGAACTCTACTACTGGACCTCCCCCAACAGAGGATTCACATGGAGCGACAAGAGCAAGAATATGGCCTCTGCCATTACTCAGGATGGCTATTCTGTTATTTATATCGAAGGACTGGCACCAGGCAGCTACAAGCTGAAGTTGCAAGGCTATCATATCCAGTTAGATGGCGTCAGTGGCTTTACCCTCAACGAGGATGCGCCAGAGATGACTGTCACTCCCACCACCGATGCTGACTTTGGCAACAAGGTGAAGGCTCAGCCAGAGGCAATGACGTACACCATCTACAACATCGGTACTGGCACCCTGACAGGTACCATCACCTCGTCTGATCCCACACAGTTCACTGTCTCCAAGTCTTCCTTCAGCCTCGCCAAGGACGAGAGCATGACCTTCGACGTTGCTCTGGTTTTCGACACCAACTATGGTGACAAGGAAGCAGACATCACCATCCATCCCACCAACGATGGTCTCTCCGACGTCGTCATCAAGGCTAAGGCAACCACCAAGGACCCGAACATCTGGGAAGAGGACTTCGAGGAAGGTAAGGTTCCTGAAGGATGGGTTGTAAACAGCTGGGTGGTTACCAAGAACAACTACAAGAACAACGGAACGTATATGTTGGCTGCACTCACCAGCGATAACACCATGTATAGTCCAAGACTCTATGCCGAGAAAGACCAGGTGCTGGAGTTTGATGTAGCTGGTGTCGACGGCACAGACTTCCTGACTGTGAAATGGGCTTCAAGCCGTGATGCAGCAGACAGTGACTGGACACTGATTGATGAGTTCAAGACTGAAGGCAGACAAAGCTTCACAGCTCCTGCCACAGGTTACTACTTCCTGAGTTTCCAAGGCAGATATACGTCTGTCGACAATTTCCTGGGCTTCAAGCCTGCTCCTCTGGACCACGACGTAGCCATCACAGCCCAGAGCATTCCGGCCACAGGCTACCAGTATGCTGAGTACAAGGCCTCCGTTACTGTCCAAGAGATGGCTGGCAAGGCTGAAGAGCTCACTGTCAAGTTCTTCATCGGCACAACACAGTATGGCGAGAGCGTTGTGAAGAGTGTCGCTGCCAATGCCTCCGAGACCATCACCGTGACCTTCACACCGGAAGAGGCTGTCTCTGGCAAGGCTTACTTCACCATCACTGGCACAGGTATCAATGTGACCAGTACAGAGACGGATGTCGTCATCAATGCTGCCACCGTCTGGAAGGACACCGAGACCAACGAGGTCACAGCTGGCGTCTACCCCGCCCTCGTCATCCAGTACACACTGGCTCAGGGCTGGAACTCCATCTGTCTGCCTGCCTATTTCAATCTGAGCGACTTCGACAGCGATGGACTCACCTTCTTCTCCTTCACCGGCTATGAAGGTGGTGCGCTGAAGTTCTCGAAAGAGACAACGATGATCAATGCTGCCACACCTTATCTGGTTTACTCAACAAAGGCTGCCACCATCAGCTTCAAGCTCACAGACATCTCCATCTTCAGCTATCATATTGGTGACGAGAATACCAGAATCACCAAGAACGGCGCTATCTTCCAGGGCACCTACACGCCCATGGCAGCAGGCACGCTGACAGGCAAGTATGGTGTCATCCCTGCTACAGGCAAGATTGTCAAGGGCGATGCCACCACAACCATGAAGGGCTTCCGCGCCTACTTCGAGCTCCCTGATGGTGCTACAGCTCCCACCATCAGCATCGAGGGCGAGACGACGGGACTCAGACCCACCCCCAGCCCCTCCCTATATGGAGGGGAGGTGTATGACCTGAGCGGACGAAAACTCACTCAGCAGCCCAGTGCCAAGGGCCTGTATATCGTGAATGGCCGCAAGGTCGTGATTAAGTGATAGCGTGGTTTTTGCCTCGGATGATGCTTATAGTTGCAACGCAACGAGTGATGATGGGATGGCTGGTGCAAGAGCTTGCTCTTAGGCACACAGCCATACCATCAGCACAGAGGCTCGAAGAGCTGAAACATCAGAAGAGGGGTTTTTAATGTTTTTGTTAAATCAAGAAATTGCTCAATAAATTGTAAATCGTAAATAGTAAAATTGTAAATTAATATGATGGACAAGAAACAATACATCACTCCAACATTGGAGGAATACAGAATAGAGACCCACGGCATGCTGGCTCAGTCGGTATTCGACCCCAACAGCAACAACCAGACCATCATCCCCTCTACCGAGGAGCACGATGGCGAGTTCAGTGCCCCCGAGCTGTTCTTCTAAAACTCACGAAAGTGTTAAAGACAAAAACAATAACAAACAACAAACAAATGAAAAAAACATTATTCGTAACCCTCCTGGCACTCGCCAGCTGCATGCAGCTCAGTGCCCAAACCCTTTACGGTATCCTCCACAACAATCGCTACGACGATGGCGAGCAGATGAAGTCCACGTACATCGGCTACAGTGAAGGCAAAGCCATCTTCGTCGTCGACCAGGGCATCTACAGAATGAGCACCGGTGGCTCAGTACTCACCCCCGAGAAAGACCCCGTCGTCGCCCCTGCCGAGTTCTACTCCAATGGTCAGATCACTGACAAGGAACGCGCCCTCTGGGCCACCAACTTCAATCTGATGTATGGCAACTCAGGCGCAGCCTATGTCAATGGCAAGCTCGTCACCGTCATGTCACGCGACGAGCAGTCAACCACTGACGAGGAGCTCTTTGCTGTCCGCAAGTGGGACGCCGAGACAGGCAACCTGCTCTCCAGCGAGATCCGTCCCAAGAGCGACCACCTCGAGTCTGCAGGCATGTCCTACAACCCCAAGGATGGCAAGGTCTATGGCCTCTTCTACCTCACTGGCCAGCAGCTGCCCTCTGAGATCACCAGCGATCCCGACTACTTCCAGGATCAGGACGACGACCTCACCGATGGCGACGCAGGCTACTGCCTCTGCACCGTTGACCTCAGCACCATGACAGTCACTCCCGTTACCAGAGGACTCTACTACTATAACTTCATCACCTTCGCCATCAACAGCGAGGGCCGTGCCTTTGCACTCACCAGTGGTGGCAGCGCAGCCCCTTACGGTGACGATGGCAAGCAGCGCGACATCAATGGCAACCTCGTGGGTGCCCAGCTGTGGGAGTTCGACCTCACCACAGGTCTCATCAAGACCAACGCCGTCGAGAAGACCGATGCCGAGACTGGCGAGACCTATACCGACTACGAGCCCCTCGTGGGAGCCACAGGCTTCAGCTCACAGTATAAGCGCCAGGCAGCCTGCTTCGCCAAGTCCAATCCCAACAAGATGTACTGGGTAGGCTACTACAACAGTGGCAAAGGCTACAACGAATGGGGCTCATGGGGCAGCCTCCCCGACAAGGAGTGGAAGACCAACAAGAAGTACGACACCTGCCTCTACGAGGTCGACATCACCACTGGTGAGGCCACTCGCGTAGCAGAGATCCAGAACCGTTGCATCTTCTCCTGCCTCTGGGTCGATGGCGACGACTGCAGCGACGACGCCACAGTCGATCCCGTCACTCCTGGTGGCGACGAGCCCGTCAATGGCAACTACATCGCCCTGCAGACCTCCGATGGTGGCAGCATCTGGCAGCGCGTCGAGATGGGACAGCAGTACACCTACTTCCTCGAGGCCGCTGAGGGCTGGAAGATTCACAGCGTCACCTTCAATGGCACTGAGCTCACCGTGGCCAGCGACAACACCGTCACCACCCCTGCCATCAGCACGCAGTACTCACGACTCATCGCCACCTTCGAGAAGAGCACGCCTGCCACAGCCATCCAGGCCACGCCTGCCACACCCTCTGCAGCACGCATCCTGGGCAGCGCCGAGGGCATCCATGTCACCAATGCCAACCCCGGTGACCAGGTCTCCGTCTATACCATCGACGGACGCCTCGTCCGCTCTCAGCGCCTCACAGGCACCAGCACCGACATCACCCTCAAGCCCGACGCCCTCTACGTCATCCGCGTCGCTGACAAGGTCGTGAAGGTCAGACTGTAATCATCCGACATACTACAGGTAGTAATACCTATATATTATAGTAATAGCAGCTGCAATCCCATCCGACTGCAGCTGCTATTGTTTTTTCGTTGTACATCACACTCACATCCCCTCCCCTTCTGCATCTGTCAGGATGATGTACGTTTTATATGAGTCTTGCAGCAGGCAATGGGCTTCTACATGTATGACCTCCAGTGTTGGAGTGTTGTATTGTTTCTTGTTCATAATTCTTATTTTTTATGGGTCGCTTTGCTCAAAATCTTACAAAAATCTATTTAATCACGACCTTTTTACCATTGATGATATAGAGTCCTTTCGTTGCAGAATTCACACGCTGGCCATTCAGGTTGTACACGGCTCCCTCGCCTTCGGAGAGGGTTGGGGTGAGGTTCCTCATTCCTGTCGTCTCATCCTCAAAGGCCAGGCCTATGGCTGCTGACGATGAGGGAGGAGGTGTCGTTGTACTGAGATAGGCCCTGTTGGCAGCCACCTTTTTGTTGTTGGCCTTGTAGAAGCCCACGACCTCACCGACCTTATTCAGGATGTAGTTATAGTGTCCGTCTGCCTCTGTAGGTACATTGGCACCTGTTCCACAGATGAAGTCGTTATAGTCGTCAGCCCATGCCGTCACGGCTTCAGCAGCAAAGGGGACAGTGTAGTTAGTGCTGGCAGCCAGATCTTCTGTCGCCTTCAGCAGCACGCCCTCATTGGCTGGCACCTGCGTCACAGAGGTAAAGGTGATTGCATATCCGTCGAACTTGGCTCTATAGGCTTTCAGACCCTCTACGCTGCTATAGTCCAGGTCGTGAGTACTTACATACGTGGCCATCCCTGCAGCAGACAGCGTCACATCCTCAGAGTCAGAGGTCTCCTCAACAAGTTGGTAGACGGTGATGAAGTAAGGAGTACGTAAATCATATTCATGATTGCTATTCCACGTATATGCTCTATATTTATATGTCGCAGTATCAATATATCCCAAAAATCTGGTAGTAGATGCGACGAGCTCAATGAGAAAGAATTTTACATTAGACTCTTCTGTATAAGTAAAAGTCCAAGAATTTGCATCTTTAGAGTTTTGAACCAATGTAAGATAAGTGCTTGATCCACTATAATTAAGATATTGGTTATTCTGCATATTTTTCAACTTATAGCCACTAGTACCATTTTCTAAAGTCCATACATAGGTTTCATTTCCAGTGAGACCTGTCGAAGAATACGAAGAGACCGTTTTCAGTACATGTTCTTTACTATCAATTTCATTATTCATGACTCTCCCACTCTGTTCGAACACATACATTTTGCCAGCTTCCACTGACGTTACTTTTACTAATTTGTAGGTTGTTGCCACTGCTGGGCTTAGCACTGCCATTAACAGCAGCATTGTGGAAACCACGATTCTAATTGATTCCTGTTTCATAATTCTTGTTTTTGCTATAAATAATTATTATGCAAAAGTAACAAGAAAAAAACATACAGGAATCTGCTCATATTCCGGTTTAGTTCATTCCCCTCTTATTTCTTGACATATATCAATTATGTATGAGGTGGAACAGCATTTTTTCTTCGAAAAATTTGGATTTGCCTTAAAAATTTTGTATCTTTGCAGTATGATAAAAAGAGGCTATAGGGTAAAGCTTTTAATTGACAAGCGCAAGGTCGCAAAAAAGCGATACGGATACAGATGTTACAGCAAGTTTTCTGAAACTCTTCGCGTACCGCACGCGTATGCGCGGTACGCGTAAAGTTTATACTTTTTGTTATCATCTGTATCATCTGTATTTTTTAGTGTCATGTCATACTGTCATCCAAAGAGAGATCACTTTAGGGTTGTTCCGATGATGTTTTCGGGGCGAAACAACGTCATCTACGAAGTGTTCCGACGGCACTTTACCCCCCTAAAGGATTATCGGAACGGTCGTAAAGTGCCGTTCCTTCGGGTCGAAAGTGACATCGGAAAGGCCCGAAAGCAGCATCCTTTTCCATAGTTCGTGATGTATAACCTCACAGCGTGCACACAAAGGGTCTGACCCTCTGTGTGATTTATTCTGGTTCTATTATCTCTTCTTCGTCCTGCAATGCTGGGGCTGTGGCTTCGCCATTGTTCAGGATGATATTCACCACGGTGACGGCATCGGTGATGCTGACCACGCCATCAAGGTTGACGTCGCCACGCTTGCCCACCTGCAGCTCTACGTCTGTGGTGGCCACGTCAGAGTCCTGATAACCCTCCTTGGTGGCATATACGGTGACGTGGCAGTTGGTGGCACCAGCAAGAATCATCTTGTTTCCAACGACATTGCCACTGCCACTATTGTAGCTATAGCCAGCATTAAACGTCACACCCTCTGTCTCACACTCAAAGGTCACCTCACCACCATTGATCTTGATGGTGGGGGTGGCACACTTCAGCGCTCCGGGGTCTGAGCCGCTAATAGCAGTTACAAGATTAAAGGTGCTCCAGGGTGCTGTCGACTTGTAGGCCTCGATAGAGGCAGCTGGCACGTGGAGGGTAGTGGCTTCCGGATAGGAGCCGTCGAAGGCATCTGTATATGTATTTGGTACGCTTTCTGCCAAACAATAAACATGCTCAAGATTGGTGCAATTGGCAAAGGTTTTAATCACAATCTTTTTCACCGCACTACCAATGGTAACTGATTTCAGACCTGTGCAGCCATAGAAAGCTCGGGATCCGATTTCCGTCACTTTATTGGGAATCGTGATGGAGGTTAGACCTGTGCAGCCATAGAAAGCATATTGGTCGATAACAGTCACACCGCTAGGAATTGTAAAGGAAGTCAAGTTAATACAGCCATTGAAAACACT
>JAEEGG010002126.1_pt1 | contig 51917 bp, 103 predicted proteins | sample 9134161 | NCBI WGS metagenome assembly JAEEGG01 (sample SAMN16246543, study PRJNA631951) | gut metagenome | biome: gut microbiome; feature: rumen; material: CR-attached | host: Bos | place: Iran: Karaj | collected 2018-10
GTCCTTATTGCGAGGATCTCTGACTGGAGTCTCGAAGGTCGCCGAAGTCAGGCCATATACACTATTGATCGCGATCTTCAGCGCATAGGACAAAGCCTTTGCCTGCTCATTACTTGTCAGGTATTTAGCCAACTTCCCGCCGAACATTTTGCCAGCTGCCTCGAAGTCCTTATGCTTAATATAAATTCGAGCCTGTTTGATGTCACTGAAGTTCTGTGTGTAGGATCCAAACAGATTCAAGCACTCAATGCTGGTCGGATGCATTGAAGCAATATCCAGCAAGGCTACATTGGAATAGATACCAGGTTCAGAGTAGACATAGCCACCTTCGCCTGTTTCCTCACCCCAGTATGTGCTCTTTCCGTTCTCGAACTTATATCCAGGGAACATTTCAGACAGATCCGTGTAGTTAAACTGGGACTGGGGCTTCTTCTCAGAGCCAAATATAATTCTGGTGGTGTGCATGTTCGTTGTGGCATTCACACTGAGACCAGAAATATCGGCCAGAATCTCTCTTGCCACAAAGTCTGCCTGTCTGGCATTAAACACTGCTTCCGTGGCGATTACGTCATTGTCGCAGTATTCCGCAACTTTTTCCCAAAGCTCTTCAGGAACAGGCTGATCCCAGGGAAGACCAAGTTCCTGGTGATGAATATCCAGTTCGATCTCCCACTTCTTCAGGCTCTGTTTCTTGGCACAGAAGTCATAGACATCGGTGTAAGAAAGCTCATAAGCCTCGCCGAAGAAAGCATTGGCGCTGCCGTTAATGATTCTCTGGGAAAGATCATAGATCTCCTCCACAGATTTACCGATCATTCTGGCATACAGGATGTGATTATCATACCGACGGCAGTTAAAGCCAACCAACTTCATCCGCAAAAGAGCCTCAATATCGTTGGGACTCGGATTAATCATACGAATGACCGGATTGCCTGGACCAGCTTTCTTCCAGTTAACGAGCAGCAGATTCGGAAAGACCTCAACGTCATAGAAGACAATGACATCTTCATCCGGCTCCACATACTCGGAGGGTTCTTCTGAATGGAACTTCATTTCATTGACCATCTTGATGCAGTCGGATGCATGATGAGAGCTCTTTGCCGCAAACGACAGAATATAAGGCCGAAGATCAGTCACATCATAGTGCATCCCGCTTTCATAGGCATCATTCAGGATCTTAGAAATAAATTGGCAGCTTGTAACGGTAGCATGCGGTGCATACTCTTTCGCCAAGCTGCGTCTGATGATAGTCCTTATTGCTTTTTCGTTCTTGATAGAGTCAAAGTTAACCATCTTCGCCTCCACCTTGAACGGCAGGCCGGATGAGATCGTCCCAATCGGGTTTGACGTACACTGGCTTAGTTTTCTCCGAAGAGAGCTTTTGCCTGTGAACACCTTCACCTCGATCCCGTCTTCGTAAATCCGGCTTAATCTGTCCGGGTCTCCTCCCGTGTAAATATAATGCAGGTGGATTCCCTTGCCGCTTTTGCTCAGCTCCGCGTACGTCGGGGGCCATTGCGATGCGGCTTCTATGTTCTTTTCTAATGACTTTTCACCACTTTCATCTTTCAGGTCGAAGTCAATTACAATATGATTCTCAGGCACTCGGACATAATGGATCTTACTTGTGTCAAGCTGTTCAAGTACAGTCTTAACCTCGTCCCACTTTTTCCAAGGGCTCTCGGAGTCCTCTCGAGCATATTGAGCTGGTGCATGTGCCATCTGAATATCAAAGACCGACTTCTGGGCAGCAAAGTTAAGCCAAGTTCGATCCTTATCCACAGATTCAGAGGCAACTCCAGTCCCTTGATCTCCACTAACTCCGGAAATATCATTTGGATCCTCCATTCCGAACTTTTTCAGTTTAAGTCCGCTATAATAATTCCAGATCTGTTTTCCTTCGGCGTCGCGTCCTCTTTCTTCGAAGTTTCGAAAATAATTCTTCAGTTCTTCTTTGAAGAGTCTTTTGCTATACGGGTATGGGACTTTGGCCTCATCACAATATTCCTTGTACTTTCCCCAAGCCTGCTGAAGCGTAATGCCATCCGCTGTTCTAAACTCAACGAAGTTGTCCTCCATGTAGTTATAGAAATCATTCGTGGCTCCGATCATGGCTGTCGGAATATAATTGTCGTACAGCAGCTTATTGTTCTCATAGACCTGAAGACAATGATAAGCAATTCCTCCAAGCTCGAAGTGAATCTTCTTCATCAGCTGCTGATAACGTGTAAAAGGAATTTTCTTCTCTGTGGGCGAAATATCAATCAAGCGGCGAATCACACCAGATTTGCTGTCCGTAATTCGAACCGGCTTGTTGGTTCCCATGAACAGCATCGAATTGAATCGAGTAGCATACAGCTTGGTATACTTCTCATTCACAGTCATAACCTCATGCGAGACCAAACTGTTCAGACGAGTATTGTCCTCAATTCGACTCAAGTCACCATCATGCTGAATGGCAACCAAAGGATTGTTCTTGAACGGCTCCAACGCAAACGCATCTGTAGAGGATCCAAGAGCCTTTGCATCAAAGACCGTACAATATCCATCGAAGAGTTCCTGAATGATGTTCAGGATCGTCGACTTGCCTGTGCCGGCTGATCCATAGAACACAAGAAACTTCTGGATCGTCTTCGAGTCTCCGGACACGACTGCTCCGATCGCCCATTCGATCTTTCTTCGCTCTTCCTCAGAATATAATGTTCCGACCAGTTCATCCCAAGCGCTGATGTCACTTTCTTCAATTGCGTATGGCAACCGTTTTGATGCATAGTCTTCTCGCTTCGGCTCTGAATTTGCAAACGTGAGCTTTTCGTCCAGATTGTGGAAATTATCAATCATCTGCTTCTGACAATACTTGTGCCATTTGTCGATCATGCCGCTGTCGCCATTGCACATGTACAGGATCGTCGCATCATGTAGTGCCTGATTGCTTTCCCTGAACTCTTCCATCGCCGCGTCAATCAGATCTACGACATCGTCCTGATCCTGAGACCAACGTCCGTAGCGTTCGTCCCATATGGCGTAAAAGTCTCCGCCGCGGATCATGAGATCTTTTGACTTCTTCGTCATAAAAATCGGATAGATCTCGTATCCATTCTTTTTGCTGTTTCTGAACGCAATTTTCAGAAAGTCCACACATTTACCTCCTTCCTGGGCAAAATCGGGAAATATAAATTTTGGTGAGATTCATTTTCACAAGTCGCCGACCTCAACCGACCTCCGCTGCACCTTAGCTGACCTCAGTCATACGCCTTCATACATCAGCTCACCAAAATCTGCCCAATTTTTTATTTGTGATAAAAAGATAAAAATTTTTTCCTAATTCTATATATAAAATACATTTTCCTCACGCGTTAGGTAGAAAAAAAACTATCACAACTATCACAAATTTCCCAAAAATTGGAATTATCTCTAAATTTTTTCAAATTTTTACTCAAAAGTTATTGTTGCTACAAATATTCTCAGCTCAATTTTTCACCAAAAATATCTGTCTTTCAGGTAGTAATTTAGCTGGTACCACAGCTCGATTCGACGCATATCTCGTCTGAATCCTTTGATAAAGAAGGGCCCGCCATACCCATCTCGATCATATTTTCGATCCAAAAATCGGCGCACAACAATGTCGAATGTGTCGATATCAAAGTGCCAATCATCCAACCCATCGAGCCCCAAATTCTCGATCATTTCCCAAAACCAAACGCTGGTTCTGTCTCCTTCATCGGGGTCATACATGATGCTGTTTTCGCAATTTATAGCGAGCGCAAGCATCATTTCAAAGACCGAACACGGACCATCTTTATCGCATTCATAGCCCGTCTCTTCTTCAAATATAACCCGTAGTTGCTCCCCATCTCCCGCTCGATTTCCGTCATTCGCAACTGACCAATAGAAGTCCTCAGAATATAATGCCAGCATCAGTTTTTGATAGCTACCACGCTTATACCTATCCGGAATGGCACGTTCACAGAGCCAGTCAAAATAGGTCGTCCGAAGCCTTCTGTAACTCAATTACGGATCCTGGGGAAGAGATGCAAAATCGGTATACTGGCGAATGATTTCATAGTCCGTGCACTGCTTTTCATTGCGGACATACGCCACATCCGGTTCGAACTCCCCAATCCTCCTGAGGGCTTCTTCACCGACAGTTTCGGCAATATTTGTGATAATTTCATACTCTTCAGAGCATAAAATGCCGTCATCGTAGAAAAATAGCGTGGTTTTTTCGAAATTTGGCTCCTCATTTACGAATTTGAAGGCTGCCGTAGAGAGATCATCGGTCTCGAGAACATACGGTCCACGGGCGTCATTCGGAGGAGTCGTATCCAAAATATCAGGGTCGTCATCCTCATCAACACCCGCCGGAACTTTGCTCTCATCGTCTTCATCTTCGTCTGCTCCGTTCGGAATATCAGAAGCCTTAGGCGGATTGGAGAACAGATTGTATGAGACTTTGTGAGTGTCAGCATACCCCTGTTCACTCATGATTTTTGTGTAGCTGGCAATGTCCGCTGTCTTCCTTTTTGCGTTCTCAGCAGCGATCTTTTTTGCCTCTTCCGCAGCACGAGTGAGGGCTTCTTGGGACATCTTTTTTGTATCCTCTTCACCCTCTTTTTTCTCGGCCGCCTTCTTGCTGTAGGTAGCTTTCACATTGGCAATTTCGTCTTCCAGCTGCTGGTCCATTCTCCTTTTCATAACCAGGTACATGCCTCCACAGCCAGCCAGAAAACCGCCAACGAAATATAATAATTTCGAGTTCATAGCCTTAACCTTTCTTCAATTTTTGCTCGTCCGTCTCCTTCTTTTCAGCCTGCTTGACGAGCTTCTGAAACATCGCTCCCTGGACTCCAAAATACATGTGGCCACAAATATCATGGTCCTCATGATTTTCCTTTTTATCCGTCTGCGATGAATTTTTCACGTTTTTCATAAAATTTCGCCTCGAATGAGTTTTTGACCAAATTTTGTGATAGTTTTTGTGATAGTTTTGCTTTTTGTGATAGTTTTTTCTATCACATTTGGTCATTTTTAGCCGAATTTGGCCTCTCAGAGCTCAATTAATTCGACAAAAAGTATCACAAAGTGTCTCTTTTCACCTTAAAAATCGGTACTCATCTCGGAACGGAGACTCCGATTTTTCGTCCGGATCATAGAGATACAAAGTGCCTATTGGGTATGCTGAGTCCTCATTTTGGACCGGAGAAATATCTTTTTCCCTTCAAATCATGTTCCAGATCGGACCATCGACGTTGAAGTTCAGGTGAATATTTCGGCAGCAGCGCTCGTCCTCAGCCATGAAATCACGCATGAAGGACTCCATGTAGCCGAAGTCAATATAATCGTCACCGGCTCCCTTGTACCAACCACAGACCTGACCAGCCGGAGTTCTGGGCAGACCAAGACTGTCAAGGACCTCATTCATGAAGACGTGGCCGCGGGTGGTGAAGATATCATTCCAGTAATTCTGGGTGTTGCGCAGGAAGGTCTCGGTGTAGATCGGATCGGGACTCCAGCTGCCGGGTGCCGTCTGTTTGTTAAAATCGAACTCATAGGGAGAATATTTGTGGTCCTGAATAACCAGACTGTTGCCGGTTTTCTTGCTCACATCGCCATTTTCATCCTCGACCATGATGCCTTTTTCGACTTTTCCGCCGGAAAACAGCACTTTTTCAGCGTCTTCGCCGATAACGCTGCTGACACGCCCTCTGTAGCCCATAAAAGCCTCCTGGAGCGCTGCATAGGCCGCAGTAGTGTTCAGATACCGCTCCTTCAGGATGCCGTGAGAGAGCAAATATAAGGCGATAGAGGCCACTTCCAGGCCAATTGCCGGAGCCAGTGCACGAGCGATTTTCCAAACCAGGCGGTTGTATGCCTTCCAGTTCAGCTGCTTAATATCCTTGGGCAGCGGGACAGGCCAGCCGTTCTTCTCAGCCTCTTCGACCTTCTTCTGGATCTCGTCCAGCTCCTGATGGGCCTCATCAACAGCCTGCGTGATCTTGCGGGCATTGACGCATACCGCAACGATGGCAGCCAAACCACAGGCAACGCCGCCGGCAAGGGCCAGTTCGGGAGAAACTTTTCTTACTTTGAGCAGTGTCTTGGCAGCGACGCCCTTTACTGCACTCATGTTTATCTTTGCGAGTTTCATATGTGAATGACTCCTTTCAAGAATATAATTGTCTTAATTCAAAGCCGTGCATCTGGGGAGAGACAGGGTATAGCCGTTACGCGGAGAGCCCATGACTCTGGCGCTGCGCAGATCGGTCCATCCATACTTATTGTCAGTGAATTCGGTACTGACACCGGCGAGATCGTAGAAATCAGCCACACTGACCTGCTTGTAGTCACCGAGAAGCTCAAGCATGCCGTCCAGAACCAGCTCTGCGTCACCTCGAGTCTCAAATATAATGTCCTCGAAGTCGTGCGCAGCCTGGGCTCTGCCTACCCGAGCCTGGCGATCAGACCTCTGGCCGCCGTTGAACATGCCGTTGTAGTTGACCTTGGAGCCGGTTCCATTGTTGCCTCCACGTCTGTACGCTCTTCTGCCGGCATCCCCAAAGAGCAGCAGACCGACCGCAGAGTTGATCATGTCGGCCACATTCTCCTTGATTGCCGGAACCAGAACATCATAGATCAGGTAGGTCTTCACATCACCGACATCTTCGTCAATGAAAATATCAATGAAGCGCTTGGTGAGGCTTCTTTTCCGCTTCGTCACAGACTCCTGGACGACTTTTTCTGCCTTTTTGGCCGGGACAGCGGCAGTTTCGGTGGCTTCGCCGGGGTTTGTTTTTGCGATTTGCTCGTTTTTGTACTTGTTCGAGTTCGGCTGGAACTCTCGCGGATCAATTTCTGCCATAGTTTTTACCTCCAAAATATAATTTTTGCCTCTATTTCGCTCTAAAATTGGGCGAAAAAATGAAGAGGCTGGGGAAATCCCCAACTCTCTCCATTTAAAAAGCTGTATTTTTTGCGATTTTACGCATTTTAGATGAATTCGACGCTAAATATAACTTCTCCGAGGGTATTTACGGTCTTTTCGATGAGGAAAAGGAAGTCATCATCATGAAAATAGCACCAAATGTTATCGGAATAGGTCGCGACAAAGCGTGCGAGTTCATTTTCAATGGTCTCTTTAGGGTAACCACAGACCTCAAAAGCCTCGTAAGCCAGATCTTCCACTGCTTTTGCTTGAATTTCGCCGCCTTCGAGGTCTTCAAGCATGATGTTTTTCATTGAAAAAATCATTTTACAGAGTCCTCCAGCGTTGAAATACACTCTCTCATGCAAATATAATCCCAAACAGCCTGCTGAATTGCCTTAGGAGGAGCCTCTTTCTGGTCCATTTGGGTCATTTTGTCATGAATTGTGCAGTCAAGAGTGAAAGAAAATTTGTCCGGATCAAACCATTCGGCGTCCAGTTTCAGTCTTTCCTCCATCTTGTCCCATGAATCACCACGTTTCAGCATGCGAGTCCCACGGTAATGGGCATCAATATCAAGGAAGATCGTCACTATGCCCTTTTTACCATGGTAATGCTCGAACATATACTGGACACCCGGTGGATCAATTACGTATAGATTGCTCTGGTCAATGATTTCGGAGGTGACCCCATATCTGTAGCCATTATACTCCGTATAGGCGCACATCTCTCCCAGCGTGTCAAATTCCTCGTCAGAGACAAATATATGTCCCTCTTCTCCTTCGAAACGAGGTGGACGAGTCGTATATGACCAGACTGTTTTCAGGCCATGCTCATGCGCCAGAGCCTCCGTAAGCGTCGTCTTGCCACTCCCGCTCGGCCCAATGATCAGATATATGTTGTCAGTTTCCATCACTTTCTCCTTCGTCGAGTTCCATACTTATGGATGAGGTCTCCGGATATATCAATTTTCGCCCAGCCTCGGTCAACTCGCCATCGCAAGTTACATGATAGGTCTGGTTTTCCTCGTCCCAGCGGATATCCAGATTTTTACCGTTAAGGACCGCAATGGTCAAGGTCTCGCCTTCGCTATTTCTTACGGTAACCTCAACTGGCCGTTTCTCCATGTTTTTGATGGTATCTAAAGCCGCCTCTTTGGTGAAAATCTTTCCGGAAGCATCGGGCCGACCAACGGGAACATCGTATTCGAAGCGACTGCGTTTGTATAACTCAGACATTATTTCACCTCTTATCTGGTTCCACATTCCTCCACCACCAGGTGAAGCTTTTGGCACAGTCTCTGCAAATATCAAAGGGGCTGTGGACAGAAGGTGTTAAACCAAATCTTGGATCAGCTATATTACCAACAGCCAAAGAATTAACAACTAATCCATCAAATATAGGTTCTTCTGCTTTGACAAACTCATACAGTTTCCCACAGCGGTCGCATTTGTAGGCTTTACTCATCCTTGATCCTCTTCTTTCGGCACGTACTTCTTGAACTTGTTCTCATCGCCGACCTGAATATCATCGAAGGTCAGACCATACTCCTTCATACGCTCCAGGATAGCGTCCGCCAGCTCTTTTTCGTATTCCGGAGAAATATAATTGAAGAAGCGAATTGCGGATCTTACATGGTCGGCATCCGGCATGGGGTATTTCTTGATCTCAGGAACGCCGAACTTCTTAGGATTCTCTTCGGTCTCTTCCTCGGCATGAGCCAACTCTACCGTAGGAATATCATCCTGGGCAGGAGTGAGGGCCTCAGTCTCCTCAGGCATCAGGATCTTCTTCATCTCTTCGAGGATTTTCTCGACGGTGGCACGGGATCTCTTGTGGAGGCGAATATGATTCTTATGCTCATCCCACCACTTAAAGATCTCAGTTAGATCATCCTTCCGCCAGGAAAAGCTCCACCAATCGCAGATCATCTCAAAAATATAATTGAGAGGCATCTCGATCAGGTGCTCAGGCTCACCGGCATTGTCGCTGGGAAGGACCCAGAACTGCCAGTGGTGAGGATTGCGATGCATATGCAGCAGGAAGGCTTTGTGGAAATTCTCCACGACTGCGTGGGACTTGTTGCCGCCGTAGAAATAGGCGTCATAGGGGTAGTATTCGTCCGGATTGTACTTAGACTCGTCGTGGTGCTGGATGAGATAGTCTACATCAGCCATCGGCAGCAGGGGAAAATAGCTGCCAATATCCTCTTCGCCAGCATTGGGATAGGTTTGCTGAACGTAGTCCTTGAGTTTCTCCAGCAGATTCTCTTTCATCCACACCCAGCCTTTGACAACGGCTGCTTTGTGGTCGATGATGTACTGGTTGTATTCGATACTCATAAATATCAATCTCCTTATCTTACCAACGTAGCCTTTGCTGCTAACAGTGCTTCACTTTCAAGGTACACCTGAATCCCGTCGTTACGTGAATTGTCAGATTTAATCTTTATACGGTAACAATCGCCGTTTTTGAGTTCGTGTATTCTTCTACTGTGCCAGTCATTTTGAAGGTAATCTTATCTCCGATGTCAAATAGCGTTGTCATTTAGAACCTCCATTTCGATACTCATAAATATCAGTCTCCTTAGTTTTTCTACGATTTAGCAGCGTTTTCAGCTTTAATAGCCGAAACGATACAATTACTGCACGCTGGTACTCGTTCTTTTGGACCGATTGTAGCCCAATACTGAACCGATATCGGGGAATGACAAAAATAACATTCTTTATGTATGCAGTCACCAACCCATACAAAGCTAATAATATTTTCCATGTCATTTTCCTTCTTAATAATTTGCGTTATGGTAATATTCCCACTTTTTACGAAGGCGCTTCTTGGCTCTGTTGATAGACGGCTGAGATACTCCGGTCTCCATGGCAATCGCGACTTCTTTCTTGTTTGCGAGTAAAGCTTTGACGAGCTGCTTTTCCTGTTCACTCAGATTCTTCAAAAACTCGCATAGAGAAATATAATCGACAATGTGGTCTCTTGGCGTAGTCGGATCGGGAATAAGCGAAAGAAGCTCGGCTCCGGTGGTTTTGTCATCTTCACTGACAGGTTCATTCAGAGAGGTAATCAGACCTTCCGGGATCACTCTGCCCAAATGCTTTTCTCGTTCGTAGATTCTCACACTGTTGAGCATGGCTGTATTGACATATGTATAGAAAGTGAAACCTTGGAATGAATCGAAGTTAAGAGCAGCCTGGCATAAAGCGATCGCCAAAATATCATAGAACTCATCCAGATTCAGATGATGCTTATGAGCAAACCAATAGATGAGGTTGTGATTGTCCACTACAAGCTGCTGTTGCTCAGGAGATAGGCATCTAAGGTTCCTGTGTCTCATGAAATATCACCCGCCTCAGCTGTTTTCAATGCCCTTCAGAGCGTCTTTAACGACCTCAGGAGAGGCTTCATTCTCATCTATTTCAATCATGAGAACCTCTTTATCGCTCATAGGATGTTTGAATGGAACAGCCTTGAATTCTGCTTCAATCGTATAGTCTGGCTGACATATGGTCACATAACGTCGATTATCGCCCCATAGTGTCATCGGCTCGCTCTCGATTCGTTCACCGACAGAATATAATGAGAGTTTCATAAGACGAATCCGGCCGGTTCTCTGATCACGGACCTTAACAAATGTCGGTCTGGTCGTATCAAAGCAGGCCCAATCAAGAAAGACTGCTCCACAGTACGGGCAGTAACTCTTCTCAATTGGAGCGCCGCAGTTAGGACAATTCAGAATATCACGCATTTGTTCTCCCATCATCGTAGCAGAGAACAGTTTCATGCTCGATCTGCACAGCTTTTGTGTTGCGATCGTCGACTTTGCTGGCGTCACGGTACTCAGCCATGAACTTGTCCAGGCATTCCGGAGAGCAAATATCATACTCCGTGAAAGATTCACCAGAATCCGTTCCCCAGTCATTATGCCATCTGCTTGCTGCCCAGTAGCTCCTGGAAAGCTGATTTTTAGGCAGATCCGGAGAATCCGCCTTCGATCTGACAAAAATGACTTTCTTGCACACATCACAGGCGCAGACTTCTCTGGCTTCACGAATATCGACAACCTTGATTTTCTGAGTTTCAATTGTTCTCATGATCTACTTTTCCTTTCCCAAAAATAAAAAGAAGAGGCGGGGTTTAATCCCCAACCTCCTCATTCGGCTTCTCAACAACGGGTGCTTCCTGCTGTTTCAGAGTCGCAACACAATTTTTGGTTTCCTCGATGACTGCCTGAATATCATCGAACTGCCGGTCCACCACGCGGTCGATCGGATCGGATACACACATGGCAGCGACACAACTCCCGACGTAGACTGCCGCTTTATACACGACACTCACGTTGGCAGGAATGACCGCCGTCACGATGCCTCCAATCATCATCTCCACGCTCGCAGATCCAAGCAGTTTGACTGCTGATTTGGCTTTACCAAGAATATCATTCATTTGTTTTTGATCTCCTTTCGTAGTTCGCAGTATTGTTTGCTTTCCATTATTACCATTGTAAAACATGCGAATGCTAAAATATCAGTAGCAGCGACGAGCTTCCTGGTAATTGCGATTGTATAGATGCCATTGTCGGCGAAGACGGATCTTTGTATGCCAGGCTGTAGCCCTGGTGAAGTTCATTTTCTTGGCAATCTCTACATCCGAGGAACCGAAATATAACAGCCAAAAGACTTTTTGCTCAGTTTCATTTAAAGTCGAAGCAAAGTCTATAACCGTTAAGCGTTCGATTCCTGGTTTCATAGAACTTCGATGCTCTGGGATGAAATATAAACTGTCTGGACTATCTGGATCTCGCGTGACCGGTTCATTTGCAGATTGAATCAGTCCATCTGGAATGATTTTTTGCCTGCTTTGCTGTCGAAAATACTTAATGTACTCCCGCTCCATAGCCTTGTAAGCATATGTAGCAAAGGTGAATCCGGCATTTGGATCAAAGCTTTGAGCCGCTTTGCACAGAGCAATGGCCAAAGTATCATAATGCTCATCAAGATTAATGCCATACTTATGAGCTGCGCCAAATATCAGTTGGTGATTGTCTGAGACTAATTGACGTTGCTCTTCAGTTAAAGGGATGTCTTCGAGCTTTTTCATGCATAGGCACCTCGCAGTCAAATATAATCCAGCTTAATCAGGTATTCTTCTTTGAGGGTACTTGCAAGATCGGCCCAGCTAACTCGTCCTTCGGCTACTTCATGCTGGAGCTTCAGAACATCGTCCCAAAGCTTGTCCATGTCGGCCAGCTCAGAGTATTTATCCAGAATTGTGCTGAACCAAATAAGATCTGCACATTTCAGGCCAAGATTTAAGCCTTTGTCAAAGCTTTTATCTACATCAGCCTGCGAACGAGGGATTTTCTGAGGATTTACTTTTGTCTTGCTCATATTCCTTCCTCGCTGTCATGTGTCAGAACGAATATTAAGACAGGTAGAAAGAAAATCAGGACGAGGTTTCCGACCACTTTTTTGCCACCTCCGTTTGGTTTGCTGCTTGAGCTTGCGGAATTTTCTTCGGATTTTTCGGCAAAGCCTTGAGATTTGTTTCGGATCAGCTTCGAGATCAACCGTATAGTTCATATAGGCTGGGTCTTTGAGACGTGAATAGAAGTCCTCTTGCTTGGGTGTCAGAGGCTCATCCACGGTAATCTCTATTGAGAACAAATCTCGAAAAGAGAAAGGCTTTGTATTATAGCGGGGTGAAGTACCGTAAAGTACCCCACCCCAGAGTTCATCGTTGTTTTCCGGTCCCATGAATATCAATATTCATTGAGAAGGATCGTCATGGCCTGCTCATCGGTGAAGCCGGCAGCCACCAGCTCTTCAAAATAGAAGCGCCGCTGGAGAGCCATCGTCTTGGCATCGGCACGCATATCGTTCAGGCGCTTTTCCTCCTGGGCCTCAGCACGGGCCATGGCAGCCTCGGTGTCGGCGGCCGTGATCTTCTCTTTGCGGTTATTTTCGATTGCATCCATGGCATTTTGGAAAGCCACATCATCAGGGCTCACAATGGTGTTCGAGGGTTTCATTTCTTCATTCTCCTTTTTGTTTTTACTGAATTGTGTGTAGTCGACATGGACATGGACTTCATCTGGGTCGAAGTCCGGAATAATATAATTCACGGATGAAAACTCCATGTAGCCCATTAAGATACCGAGATTCTTAATGGCATTCATGGTTTCTCCGAGTGATTTGTTGAGAGAATCCTTCCAATAAATCTTGAATCTAACGGAGGGGCCGTTCTGAATCATGATTGTGACTCTATAGCAGCAGGCATGAATATCGGGCTCACACTGAGTAAGCAGCGCCGAAGGCTCCAGATAATGTCCATTGACGGCGAACATCTTTAGTGTGAGCGTTGCAACCAGGGCTGGACTATAGTCATGAGATGTATCAGGATACTCAACCATCAAATATCACTCCTTCTCGGGAGGAGTCATCAGCGGATGGCGCAGAGCTTCAGCGTAGGATTCACGGGCCAGGACAGCTTCGAACTCGATCTTCTTGAGCTTTCTCTCGTAGTAGGAGACATCGTAAGCTTTCGCATAGCCCATCTTCTCCAGGCAGGCGACGTAGCCGGGGACCTGAGAGTTGTCGATAACATCATAGTCGGTCATGACACCATCGGTGTAGCTCTCGACGCGGGTATTGCCGGCATAGGCGGATTTCAGGACATACTGAAGATTGGCATTGGGATTAGTGGTAGGCGCAGGCAGCATTGTCATTCATTCCTTTCAAATATAATTGTTTACATTTCTCGGGTGTTACCCAGAAGCTCATTCTTGGCCCTGATGTTCTGCGTAATGGGAGTCCACTGGCGGCATTCGGCCATAGCGAAGAAAACGTCTCTTTCCTGTGTTACGCCGCCACGTTCGGTCGCTCTCTGGATCTCATCGGCGAAATCACGGTAACGACTTTTGTAGGCACAGACAGCGGAATGACCACAGTTGGAGCATTCAGATCTTTTGGTGAACATTTACGTAATTCCTTTCTGTTTCTTAATTGAATGGACAGCAGCCCTTAGCTGGTTATTGAGTTCGGCGCTGCAAGCCGGACATAGTGCAGAGTTCTTCTTGAATATAAATCGAGGACCGGCGATGAATTTCTGCCATTCAGCCCAATTCTGATCAACGCCTTGCTGGGCTTCGGTGAAAAATTGGCTCGTCCCGCAAATATCACAGGTGAGCATCATACCTTCAGAAATACTCATTTATTGCTCCTTTTTGGAATATGGCCGGTTACATAGATGCGATCGGCATAAACTTCAAGAGGTGAATAACTTCCATCATCCTCATATTGCCACAGAAGCATTCCCGTATTTTCATCGAGAACGATGTGTCCAGGTCTCTCTTCCATTTACTTCTCCTCCCCAGGATTCAGAGAAATCATGTAGTTGCCATCTTCACTCAGCACAGTGCCGGGCAACTCGCCATCCCACTGCTTGATCCAATAGTAGGACACAAGCTCGTTCGTAAGGCTCTTGCTGATTCTCTGGTTCATCTCAGCCTCGCGTTCACCAGCGTACAACGCAGCTTCTGCCTGGACCTTAACGACCTCCAGGTCAGCGTTGGCCGCAATGATGGCTTTATCTGCGTCCGCCTGGGCAGCAATCTTAGCGCGTTCGGCAGCAGCTCTTTCTTCCATGGTTTTCTGCTCCTGCTGGGTCTGAGCCGTGAGCTTGTTCTGGGCAGCCACCTGTTTTGCCTCCACTGCGTTGGTGAAGGCGTCCGTAAAATCTATGTCTTCTATTGCAATGCTGACAATTGTAATGCCGAAGTTCGCAAGATCCGCAGCCGTGTTTTCTTTAACGCTCTCAGACAGGCTCTCTCGTTTTGCGATCAGGTTTTCTGCGGTGTACTGACTGAAAACCGCCTTGACGTTCTCCTGAATACGCGGGAACATCACAGCGTCATAGTAGTTCTCGCCGACTGTCCTATAAAGCTTCTGGGCAGTCGACTGGTCGATGCAATAATTCACCGACATCTTGAGATCCACTTGCTGAATATCACTGGAGAAGGCGGAAGTCTGAATCTCAACTTTCTGCGTCCGGTTGTCCATGGTTTTCACATTCTGCCAGGGCGCAATGAAGTTCAACCCGGCAGGAATTGTACGCTCTTCAACGCGGCCAAAGGTAGTCAGAATGCCCGTGAATCCTGTAGGCACAATTGCCAGGCATGAGGCCACAAATATAATGGCGGACAGGACGATTGCGATCAGGAGAGGCCAGGACACAAAGTGAGCTTTCTCCTCATCGTTTCTCTCAGCTCTGAGTCTTCCGATGATGTTGCCGATCACAATACCAGCGATGACAGCGATGATAGAGAATATAATTGCGAACATGGTTTAATTTTCCTTTCTTTTGTTATTTTTCAGTGGCTCAAAGTCCACATGTTCACCAGTTGTGCGAATAAGGGAGAGGGTTCCGTCTTGAATAACAGATCCGTCATTCAAATATAAGCCATCAAAGAATCCGGTCATGGTTCCTGTTCCGTCTGGACCATAATAGATTCTTGTTACCATGAAAATGGCTTCAGGAACTTCTGGGTAATAGCAAATATCACCGATTTGAATTGGATCAAGATGCACAGTATTTGAGCAGGTGATCATTTCCATGTTGCTGAAGTCAATTTTTCCTTCACAGACAAGGCGATCGAATTCAGCCAAAGCCTCTTTCTCAGAATCAGCATAGACATCAAAATAGTCTACAAGGGTTTCTTCATGCCGAATTTCGTATTTCATGTTCTTCCCATCCTTACAAAAGCATCAGCTACACGATCCATTAAATCGCCATAATCAGATTTAGGAACGAAGTAGAATGGCGACTCTTTGAACCATGCTTTTTTCTCCTCGGAAATATCATGAAAATCGAGGGTGACTACATATGGGACCTTGCTTTTTGGACAAGGAGGAGGCGGAACCCAGACTCTATCGTGGAGAGCATAGTAAACGATATCGACCCCTTCTGGCAGTTCTTCATCTGTATAAAGACCCATGCCGGAAATATAATGCTCTTTGTCAATAGCTATCTTAAGGGGTTTCCATCCTAATTCTCCGAGATCACAATCAGCCAATCCGCGGCGAATGTGAATGATTCCATAGCGCTCTAAAGAGCCATCAATTGGGTATTTAATAAGTAAGCGTGAAGGCTTTAAGACTTTCATGTGTTGTCCTTTCTTTTATGATAGCAAGGGCAATTCTCTTCCGTACAATTCAAGTACCCTGCCTCACAGGTTTCTTTTCCAGGAAAACCAGTCCACCAGTTATAAATACAATCAAAGTCTTCTTTTTGGTCTTCCATACTAAATATCCTTTCTCAGACCAGTAAACTCTGCTCTGTATTTAATGAAGTAGGTATTTTGCGACTCTTCCTGGTCTATTACATAGCGAAAGTCCTCATCTCGATTGGCCAGGATCGTAAATATTAGATTATCCTTCCAGAAATACTGTTTCTCAAGCCGATGACTTAGCATACGGACACTAAATTCATCGGTATGCTGAAAAAGATAATCGCGACAAAACCCACATCTCAGAAAGCAATCCATTAAAAAGTCTTCGTATTTTTGTTTTGCTTCATCGGCGAGACGTTGGAGTAGATCATCTTCGTAAAAGCCTGTCGAATCGGTATCGAAGATATAATTTCGTTGCTCAATTGGATGAATCTTTTGAATTTGCTCAGAGAAGTTTAATTTTTCTGTCATGTTTTCTCCTTTCGCAAAAATTTTTGAGTATGCAAAAGCTAAGGAGCTCTCCGAAAAGAACCCCTTAGCATATAAGAGCCGAGAAATCTTGAAGCGCTAAAAAGATGGCTTAGAGCGATTACAGACATAGCCTACATAAATATCCCATGTGGAACACAGGACTTCGACGATATGAGTAAGGCCGCGAGCCATTTATAGGATTCGAACCTATTAAAAATGAGTACAAAATCATTTTATTAAACCGAAGTAAGCGACTTCATTCACTGCGGCGATTTTTGCATACAAAGTTTCACCAAATATAATTGGCGATTCGTTCCTCAAGTGTTTCCTCGCCCTGCTCAGCAAGCAGAATGAACTCGAAGATCTTTTCACTCCAGCCGGCGATGATGTTTGTCTTCGAGCCGTGGAACTGCTGCGTTCCGTAGCCCTGAAGATCAATGGCGTGGACCCAGAGATTGTTTCCGGTTTCACGACGGTATCTGTCGGCGATGACCTGAACAGGATCGCACTGATAACGCCAGGAGAAGTGAGCTCCAGTATTGCACATGTTATCGGACAGGATGATAATGCGGTCAGCCTTGAGACGGTCACGGATCATGACCTCAAAAGGCAAATTCATGTTGGTTCCGCCGCCGTGTGCAGCATACCTGGTAGTGGCGCTCAGAAGGCCGTCACGATGAGAGACATTCAGCTGGCGAACAACGTCATCGAATGTGTAGACAATCGCATCTTCGCAGATCTGGTTTGCGATCATACCCAGAAGCATGGCGATTTCGCAGCATCGAATATCAGAGTTCTCGCTGATCTTGCTGCTCATGGATCCGGAGGTATCAATGGCGATGACGGTCTTACCGGGAATCTTCGGCAGATTGTCTACCGAGACGGAGATTGCGTCCTCCAGAGTGTCCAGGACTTTGCTGGAGACCCTTGAGCCTGTTTCCGAGATGCTCCGATATGCCGATAAGAACCTGAACGGAAGCTGCTTGGACTTCCGTACGGCCGCTGGATCAGACAGATAAGCCAGAGCTTTGTCCAGATTCGCAGGCTGGGCTTTCAGGAGATTGCGGAGATTTCGCAGCATAGCCATGTAGCCGACCTTCTTGCTGTCGATCAGCATTTCCCAGGTCTCGGCATTATTACCATTGGCGGAGAGCTGAGTTTCCCACGTAATCGGGGTTTCCAGCTTTCCTTCCAGGCAGCGTTTCCACAGTTCAGCCTGTTCATGGTTAATGGGTTTGGGGTGGCAGAGACAGACCAGATCCCGCATCTTCAGGGATTTGCTATCGCCCTTATACTTGGCGAGAGCGTACTCGTCCATACCCTGCATAACAGCAGAAATTCCCTTCTTTAAAGAGTTGGGAATAGGTCTGCCATAGGTATTCAGGTAGCAGGCCATGATTTCCGTAATATCATCGCCGCGGACAGCAACACCCTTTACCGTGGTTTTCACGTAGGGTTTGCCTTCAACAGCGTGAGCCAGATGCGCAGTGAGCACATGGGCAACGGATCTCATGTTGAACTCCCGGCGGGCAAAGACTGCCAGGTTGGAGACAAAAGCTGGATCTTTCTGAATGACTCGGTCAAGAGTCTCCAGCAGGTCATCCGAATTATCTCCATAGAATTTCTTCTCATTGAAGAAACTTGTCAGGACCTGGGTGACCAGCTTTGATTTGTCGGTCATGGAATATGCCGGGTAGCCATCCTGATTGGTGGTTTTGATAGTTGCTTTCGGGGAATTGAATTTTGCCATAATACACCTCCGAATATAATTTTTGATAAAGTAGACAGAGAAAAACGAAGACGGTTGAAGTTGAGGAGACTTCGGATGAAGGCGAAGCCAAAAGACCGATTGAGAGTGTCCAGGCGGTCGGTCCAATCCCGTCTGGGCAAAGAAAACAGCAAGGGAGGTACTCTTTTCTCTTAAATACATTTTCGAAGTAACCGGCTTCTGCACTACTGTCCTATAAAGAGAGTTAGCTGGGTATAAATATCAGCGGAGAAAGGCTGGTACGGTAAAACGTAGCTTTTTGCACTACCGACTGTGCGACCTCTCATACGAGAAGATTGGATTCGAACCAACGACATAAAAGGTGAAGTAACCGTAACATACACTACCGCTGTGCGTGCAGCCAAAATATGTATGCGGAGAAATTCAAAATCGGCATATCTTACGTCTGCTATGAAGTATCCGATTTTTATACTGCCGCAGAATTTTTCTATTTCTGACCGAGAATGCCATGGTGATACAATTCCATAAGAAGCCCAGGCAATGATAAAATCATGAACAGTTGATAAGGGTTTTGGTGAAGGAATCAACGGCGAGCTAACCCTTAAATACTCGGCGCTGATGTAGCAGGACGAGTGGGTGAAAAGGAGATCAAAAGTCTGGAGAAAACTTTCTACAAAATATTTTTCAAGAAGTAACTGTTCATTACAATGCATGCCTGGGATTCTTTGAAGGAAGGAGCTGCGGAGAAAAGGCTGAGACGGAAAGCATTAAGCGCTCTATCCGACTGAGCTACCACTCTGAACGAGTAGACTGGACTTGAACCAGCGACCTCTTCGTCCCTAACGAAGTAACCGTCTCATTCACTGCCGCAGGAAATTTCAATGTTTGAAAATATGGGAATTCAGTTCGTCTCCGATCATTTCGCCCTGAGCGAATCCGATTCCGAAGGAGACACCGACTGACCAGATAACACCGGCCGTCATCATTCCTGAGCCGATCGTTTTGCAAGCGATTTTGAGGTATTTCATTACGTTCATGTTTGTTGTTCCTTTCTTAATTTTGATTTGAAATTCTCAAACTAATCCCAGACCGGCAATGACATCTGCTGGGTCAGCAAATAACCAACTCCAGGTTTTTGTGGTACGGTCAAATATCTCGCCAAAGACCGCATGGTATTTGTTGTCTTTATCAAAATAACCGACCTGAGCTGCTTGGATAGGGACAGATGCTTTCGTCGGATCCTCACGTTTCTTTGCTCTCGGCAGATCAACCGAATAGCATTGAATATAATGAGGATTCGGATTCTTCTTGAGATTGGAGTACCAATTCCAATGATCGGAAAGCCGGAAGGATCTCGCTGGTTTATTGCTATAGCTGAGATCACCGATTGTTCCGGTTGGAATAAGATAAGCAGATGAGTCCTTATTACAGGATCCAACTACTTCATAATTTCCGCTCTCGACCAGAAGTTCGGAAAGCTGATCGAAGAACTCAACGCACGCCTTGAATTTTTTGTCTTTTGCTTGCGACAATGGCATGGTAATGTCTTCCTTTCTTATAAAAATATAGAAGCGGAGAATATCTGAAATGGTGCCAATTCAAATACCGCAAATCGAAGTAACCATCTCATACACTTCCGCTTCACTATAAACACTGTATTTTTTGCGAATTTATTGTGCTTGCCGTTTTTGTCCTTTCAATTTACTGAGCTCTTTTTCGCGTTGCCTCTCGCGTTCATCAGGTGGAAGATGCAAACCACCTATGTATGGGTAATCTGAAATATCAGAAGACGGATCTCCAGGCTTTCTGATAATCTCAGGATACTTGAGTCTGATGTTGTCCATTTGATTTAAAAATATAAAAGGGCCGCAACATTACGTCACGACCCTCTTATGCAGCCGAATCTCGTCCTTACTCTTCCGTAGAAGTCTCCGAAGATTCCGTAGTCTCATTGTCCACATAGACGACCTCGTCCGAAGAGTTCTCCTCGCTGGAGCAGTCAGCCGGAAGTTCCGTGGGTGCCTCCGTCTCAATGCCCATGCTCGCAGCGACAAGCAGCGCTCCTACTCCGAACGCTACAATGCCGGCCACGATCTTCAGGCCATTGAACAGGCGGGCTTTCCGCTTTTCCTTCCGCTCTTCTGCCAGCTTCTTTTCTTCCTCGGTCAGTTCAGTCTTCTTTCCAACTTTTTTCATTGTTCTTCGATTCCTTTCTGTAAATATGATTTAGACAGACCCATTCGTCTCATTATAGGCCCTGTAAATCTTGCGTTTACAGCAAGATCACAGCAGCCAGGACGCCGACAAACAGTGCATAGGTGATGTAGATGAATCTCATGGTTTAGGTCCTCCAGGGCAGATCAGTCTCGTCATCAGAGAGCATAGACGCTCCGTTTTCATCTTCCAGATTCAGTCGCCATTTCGGAGCACCGGATTCTGTGAAGCCAATCACATGTGCGACGCTATCATCGGAGAGCTGAATGGCTGTGATCTTTAATTCGATGGGCCGTCCGCACCAACCGACATCACGGCCGATCTTAACGCTCGTTACCGGGAAGTGGTCAATGTTCTCCTCGCTGGTCGGCAAATCCAAATACTCCCGCCACTCATCATAGCTCATGGTGGCTTTACGCATCTGCCATTGCGTCTGAAGCATTTCCTGGTTGGCGGTGGCAGCCATCTTACGGATAAAGTCCAGATCACTCCAGAAATAGTCATGGAGGATCGGATCATAGCAGAGAGTATTGCCGTGACCGGTGTTGATGATCGTAGCGTAGTTGACAGGATGAGCTTTCACATCATCTTTTGTAATATCATCCTGCATCTTCTCGTACTCTTTCTCACCATACTTATCCACGAACTTGCTCTTCCACTTTTCGAGTTCCTCGGTCTTGCTTGCCAGGGCGGCCGTGGCAATACCTGCCTGCACATACTTGATTCGATATCCGGCAAATATCATCACGCCTCCGCCAGTTACCATGGCTACGGGAATGCCGAGATGAACCGCGATAATTCTGGCTTTCTCGATCAGATACTCTTTATGCGAGAGTCCCTCTTTTGCTTCGAGTGCGTCAAGCTCCTCTTTCATCTGAGGGGTCTCCATGCCGGTCTTCACTGCACCTCCCGCCATTAAGCCGACGCCAAATATAACGCCAAGCGTAGGGGCAGCTTTGATCAAGGTCTTCCAACCGAGTTTGACTCCTTGTTTAATTGCCTGCGGGTTCAACGGGACCATAAATATAAGTCCTCCTTACTCTTTGATTTCTGTCCCCTTAGGATACGGGCCAGTCATGATAGCATACATGCAGCACGCACCTGCCAAGAAGGATGTACTGACCATGATGCCTCCAACTGCCGTTGCGATGATGTACCTCATTATGAATCTCCTTTCTGCTTTCAAAGCGAAAATATAAAAGAGAGGCCAGATTTCACTCTGAGCCTCCCTCTCTATTATAGTAGTTGCGTTTCTTGCGATTTTACATCTTATCGGCCACAGAGAAGACGAACTTCCCGTAACGGTACAGCAGATAGCCAACCGGGATCATGGGCAGAGAACCGACGAACAGCACAGAGCCCTTCGTCCAGCCATGTTCCTTGAGCCACCAGGCCATCTTCTCGTCCGTCGCCGTTTCAGCCGCGATCTCCAGAGACCGGTTGAAGTCGTTGTTATCCTGGATGCGGACCAGATCCTCATTGTCGTTGACCATGAGCATGCAGTCGGCTTCCTCTTCAGTGCGCTGGGCCTGAATATCATGGAGAAGCTTGGCCTTGGTCTCGTCCAGCTCTTTCTCCAGATCATTCACGGCTCTCGCAGTCTTATCGTCGAGTCTGCGCTTCTCCTTGGCGATTTTTTCCTCCATCTCGCGGATGGACTCGCGGCGCTTCTTGTCGAAACGTTCCTTCTCGGTGGAGAGCTGCCTCTCGAGGGCATCCTTCTTCTCCTTGGCAGCAGCGACGGTCTTGTTCTTCGCGTCTTCCGCGATATGCTTGAGCTTCATGGCATCCTCAGCAATCGCATCATCGACGTTCTCGTACATCTTGAGCTGAGCAGCCCACTTGTCCGTAGCCTCGGCGATTTCACGATCCAGGGCTTCAACCGTCTCGTCATAGTTGACGGAGGCTTTGAAGGCAGCGATGGAGTCTTCCATGTCCTTCTGAATATCACCGAGTTTCTTGTCGTAGTCCAGACTCTTCTTGAAGTCGGACAGGGCCTTGGTTGCATCGGCATAGATGGCAGACTTCTTCTGGTCGAACCCGGAAGTCCGCTTGTACTCCTTGATGGCTTCCTTGAGAGCCTTGGTCTCGCGGGACATCACGTCATTGCGGACCGTAATATCAGCCTTGGCCTTGGCATACTTGGCGAGATCCTCAGAGGAATTCTCGGAGACAGCCATCTCCAGGGCGCGGACTCTCTCGAACTTTTCATTCGCTGCAAGGCTGACGATCTTGAAAGCAGCGAGGAAACCGACAGTGGTGATTTCAGAAATGAGTTTGACGTTCATGATGTATTTTTCCTTTCTTAAATATAATTAGAATAACAGGCTTGCTGTGCTGTCCCACTTGGTATAGAGCTTGCAGTTTGGCCTCAGGATCAGATACTTGAGTTCAGGCTTGACCTGAGTGGACATACAGTCATCATCCAGAACAGTAGAGATCCCATCTACGTCATATCTGGTCTGACCGAATGCCAGGACTTCCAGTGGACGACCATGTTCCCGAATATAATCTTTAATGCTCTTGATGTATTCGGGTGAGGCAGCGTGCTCAGCAATCCACTGGTTCTGCGGACAATCCGGATTAGACTGGTCAGAATATAAGACTCTGAATGTGATCTGGTCTGCGCCAAGGTAATGATTGACATACTTGAAGATCTCAGCGGGTTCCGGCTGAGTATCACCATAAATATGATCGGTCATATTCAAGGAAATACGGAGATTGAGCCCTGCCGCTTTGATTTTGGCACAGAGGTCTTGGATGTTGATTATGGCTTTTGCCCCTGTATACAGAGTATTGATGTCGTATACGAATGAGCTGATACTGAGGCTCACTGTGTTGACCCCGACATGATCTCTCAGGAACTCAATATAATTCTGATCCAGAAAAGCTCCGGCCGTCTGAATCGAAATATGACGGAAGGGTTTGCTCAGACTCTCATTCAATAGGCCGAAGAGAGTGAGAAATGCTCGATTCTGAGTTGGCTCGGCATCTCCGGTCAGCATGACAGCATTGCAGTTATTATCACGGGCATAGGCCAGACGCTTTTTGTAATCCTCGATCGCCTTGTGAATCTCGGGATTATTAAACGCCATCCGATTCTGCCCGTAATCTTCGCTGTGTTGCTTGCTGACACAGAACGCGCAGTTATTCACACACTTTTCGGTAGGAACAACTATAGAAAGTGACTGAATTTGCACTATACTTTTCCTTTCTTAAATATAATAGGTAGATTATTCGTCCTCTTCCTGATTCCTAAAGGTTAAAAAGGCTTCAAAGAGTTTGCCGCAGAGGTACATAGCCTGGTGGTCGTCGAATCCAGCAGATACAAATGCCTGATAATGAATTCTCATCATTTCGGCCATAGCACCTGCGGAGTTGATCAGCTCCTGGATTATGTCGTTGTTCATAATTTTGCCCTCTCAAAAGCTTTGGTCACGAGCTCTCTCAGCATGGCAGCTTCGGTCTTTTGATTCTTTGCGGCCAATGCTTTGAGCTTGCTTCTCTGAATATCATTCAGACGCAGCCGATAAGACCCGTGCATAGCATCTTCTTTCTTCGGGCGTCCGGGGCCTCTCTGAGTAAAGCAGTTAAGCTCCGACATGCTGGTGTCACATTTGGAGCAGGGTTTGTACTGAGAATCACTTGGCGGCCAATACTTGCAGCTTCTTCCACATTCAGACATCGTCTCTGGTCCTTTCTTTGAATTCATCAAATTCCTTAAATGTTTCATTGAGTTTCTTACGGCGATTGATCTGCCGCTTTTTCTCTGCTTTCCTGTCGACTTGCAGAGCGAAGAGTTCATACTTCAGATAGTCAAGGAACCCAAATCGAATACAATGCTCCTTGTTTTTGAAAGAGAATTCCACATACCCATCCCGTAAAGTCCAGTATCTTGGGTCCAGTCCATAACGAACCTTGAATTCATTATAGGACATTTTGGTGCTATACGTTTGACGAGTTGAAAACCAATTGACAAGCAGAGCAATGAAACATAAGACAAGGATGATGCCGATTATGCCTAAGATGACCATTAATGCGAACATTTTTCTTTTTCCTCCATATCACGTGCCTCCAGGATTTTGTGGAAGGAAGCAGTGAGTTCAGCCTCCTGCTGTTTCTTGTTACGAAAATGAATGTATTTTCGCATGATTATGTAGTAAAGAACCCCAATAGGCCAAAACCAGATCTTATACTGGGTTCGAAGACGAGTCGTGTAGATCACATTCTCGTCAAGAAGAATCCAATCATTTGGATTCAGTCTGTACCGTCGCCAAAAGTCCAGAAACCACATGTGAATATCACCGTGGACTCTCGATTCAACACAGGCGAACAACCATACGCCAAGAAAAATCAGGCCGATTGAGCATGCTGCAAAGTGCAAAAAATCGAACATTTTCAGTACATCCTTTCCATAATCTCTCGATCGTCCTCAGTCACTTCTCTGGCATAGAGCTTGACGGTCTTTCCGGCAGCCAGTCGGTCCAGATCAGACCATGCGAAAATATAACAGCAATTCATATAGCTGTTGAAGATCGTATGACCGGTCTCGAAGTTGTTGAGGCAATACGTCTCGCCAATGAACTCACAATCCAAATCAGACAGGAGATCATCAAGAAAGAGGACCTGGTCTTTGTTGAACTCTGCCAGATCCTCTTTTGGTATTTGAATATTGAGATTGCCGTTATAGAACATTCGTCCGTAGCGAGATGCACGAATCATGAGCACACCGACTTTCCATACACACTGGCGGCCATAAGCTTGAGGCGATTGCACGGACTGGAGACTAAATATCCACGTTCAGGATGACGCTTGATCTGTTGTCTCCACCGTCTCTGCTTGCGGTTGATTCGGCGAAACATTCGACTGGACATTTGGATGCTTGTTCTCTCCATGGCTTTCTCCTTTCTTATACCCCCAGGCATAATCCATAACTTTCTTGCGGGCCATAATTTCTTCTTTGGAGAGTGGTCGTTTTTCAGGAAGCTTCTCGTAGACCGGGTCTTTTCCGTCAATCAAAGAAATCGCAAACCTCATGCCATTTCTCAGACCAACGCTGTATGGATCCTGCGTATTGGTTGCCGTAACCGAATAGCGAAGCATATGAAGCGGATCATGCTGGCTATTATGAGCATGGACTCCCTGAATGTAGTAAATATAATCCTTCAGGTCATAGTCCATGGCAGAAGGTTTAACGACAGGAAGGCCACAGTTCTCCATTTCGGTGATCGACTCTTCCCAGAAAGTCTCAGCATGTCGAAGGGCATGAAGATCCTTTGTGAGCTTGGTTTTTTCATATCTCGTCCGTAGCCTTTCGATCCATGCTTCTTTCATGTTGAGCTGCGGGCAAAATATCACAACCGGTACCTCATGGGCCAACTGACGAAACTTCAGACATCTTTGCTGGTATTGTATGAGGAAATGTCTAACCTGCTTATGCGTGGAAACAAAAACCGTAAAGCCTTGTTTGGCGAGATTTATGGCAGTGTTCACATAAAGCTGAGGCCAATCCTTAATTCCAGCCTGGGAAAAGTCGCTGCTCTCCAGATCAATGCAGCGGTTCCACCCGGCACAGGAGCTTTTGCCTATACCGGGGAAGCCACAGATGATAACTCCAGTTGTAGGATTCATCCGCAATGTCCACTCCCATCCAAGGGGCAAGCGTCATTTGCCTCGAAATACTGATTGAATTTGTCTTCCTGGACGATGACAAAGCGCTCAATGGTCTGATCCATAGAGCTTTCGAATGGGCGGACGGCGAATTCCATTTTGAGAATATAATCGCCCTTGTTTACGAAAAGCGACTCTTCCCGTCCGAAGAAGCCGCAAGCATCTCTTCCCAATTCGCGGAAACGCTTTATCGGGAGCCAATGACCACGAAAACTGCCATCAATGTCGCGGTAGTTGACCAGATTGATCTTGTCGCCGCAGAACTCAGCGATCTCATCGAAGTTGTCTCCGGTCCACTGAACACCTTCAACAACATCAGGTTTTCTCAGATAGTAGCTCATTTTTCATCCTCCAAAGGATCCAGTTTCATGCCAGACAGCATGGGATTGAGCATCTGGTTGAGGAACAGAATGCAGCGGAGATGATCTCGGCAGAAATGATAGACTGTGGGATCCTGCGGGTTAAGGCTCATCGTATGAACCAGACTCTCATTGCCGTTCTGATCACGCATTCTTGCATAGTCGATTTTGGCATTGATCGGCTTTCCACAAATATAACAACGATTCTCAGGCAAGAACTTTCACTCCTTCCATATAATATACTTTTCTTTCGTTTTTTCTTTTGAGGCGGCGGTACTTATATCTGCTGGCCCTGCAAATGACAACGTAGAGCTGGTCGATGGTCTCCTTGGTCTTGCCGTCAATGACATCAGCACCTGTAAGGTCAATTACATCAACACCATTCTTAGTCAGCTCCGTAGTCATTGCAACTACGTCCGATGAAGATCTTCTCATTGCAAATCCGAATTTCACGGGCGTCCCTCCATTTTCCGATAGGCGATGTCTGTGGTCACATAGCGGTAGATGCAATGCTTGCGGATCTCCATGACCCCATCAGTCATAATCTTGACCACTTTCTTGTACTCCTCAAGGGACATCGGCTTGCTTTTGCCTTTTGTCTCGATGACAAAGACATCCTTCAGCTCCTCATCGGGAGCTTTATTAGACTCGCCGAAGAGAATGGGACGGTCGAACAAGTGATTCTCTGTACGGCATTCTTCAATCTTATTCGGGTCCATCTCCCAGCCGACGATAATGTCCGTATCAAACTCACACATCTGGCGAATGAGATTGAGAACAGTGGTCTTTCCAGTTGCAGGAGGACCTACGAGAATATAAGTCCTGCCGGCTGCATCGTTCTTATCCACGATTGCATGACCGATAGCAAGCGTGACTCGGTTGGCCTGCGTTCCGAACCATTTATTCATAACGGTTTCCCATACTTTTACGGGATTTGCCATAAATATCATCCTTTCTTATTGCACGAGATTTGAAACCCCATCAGTAGGATACTTGCCAGTCGGCTTAATCCACTGTTGAAAGCTTCGATAGCAGTCATTGCAAATATACATTTCCGGGTCTTCTGTTTCATATCGAGTCAAGTGAAGACTGATTACCGGATCCTTGATGGGCTTATAGCAACGCTTACAACTATATGTTCGCATCACTGCCTCCGAGATCTACGTTTCCGAATATAATCGGTGGTGGCATGTGCCAGTCGGTTTGTACCTTCCAAGATGAGCCAGAAGAATCCAATCAGAAGCATGGCGACAAGTCCTACTGGCCAGACAATGGTGAAGACTAAGCCAAACCCTTTCCTTTGATCATTGTCGCTAATTGGATCTATCCAGATATCGAATACCTGGATCAGATACCCACAAAGAATGCCGATCAGAATATAAGCGCCTATGGCAAAGAAGAGTTTCATGTCGGAAGCTCTCCCTTATACGGCTTGACCGCAGTCAATTTCTGTCTGGAGACTTTGAACTTGCGGTGACAGACATGGCACTCCGATCGGTGATTGCCATTCCAGAAAACTGCATTCTTGTGCTTACAGTATGGGCATTCACTTAGCCCAAAGCATGGTTTATTAGCCATAACTTACCTCCGTTTTATCATCTCTGAGTCTTACGAATACTGGGAATTGAAGACTTCGAAGTCCCGTGACCATATCAGCTGAGACTTCCTTGTACTTAACCTCACATAGAGTGCCGATCAAGTCTTCTCGGTTTTTCCAGAAAATATCACGTTGCTCATCACTGAATCCAGAACCAACCTTGACTTCATTACCCATCATCTCCAAAACAAAAGCCCCGAGTGTTCCTTTCAAACGTCCGGAGCCTTCTTCGCACCTGATAATGGGTAAATCCATAGAATAAAAGCGTTTGACTTTGAGAATCCCACGATGTCTCATTCGACGATAAGGGCAATCCGTGTTGATCATCAGACCTTCCTTATCTTCAGCGATCATCTGGTCCAACAGTTTCCAGATCATAGATTGATCAGTTCCGTGGTAAAGGACTGGAACAACTGCTGCATGATCGCGAGGCATGCAAAGGGTCTGGCCAAACTTATTAAGAAGATCTCGTCTCTCTGAGTAATTGACCGTTGGCCACAGATTTTCAAAATCTCTAATCGGAATGCAATCAAATATCATGTAACAAATCCTGCGCTTTTCACGCATGTCATCGCCATTCACAATACCGGTTGCAATTCTGAATGCCTCGTTATCGCTCAGATCACCTTTATTGCCAAGGATCAGTTCTCCATCAAGCACGAGTCCGAGTTCTTCCGCTTTTCGTCCGACGGCCTCAATAATATGATCCAGACCTTCATATTCCTGGCCGCTTCGAGCAATCAGACGGCCTTTATACATGGTGGCTCGTACTCCGTTAAGTTTCTGTGTGAGCCAGAATTCGGTTCCTTCCTCAATGGGATACTTATCAACAGGATATGCCTGTTGAACTTCCCACTCAGGAATGAGATTCGGTATGATGCGGTTTACCGTCTTTGCGGTTACACCAAGTCTCAGAGTTTTGGCAAGAAGTTGAATATAAACCTCTTGGCAATCCTCATGAAACAAAGAGAGGAGCGTCCCAACTTCTTTGGCGATAGAATCAGTCATACCAGGCATTCTCGACAGATACTCACAGCACTCGAAAATATCCTTGAAATGAGCCAATTCCACAACTTCTCTCTGCTGAACCAGCGGCCAAAGAGTCCTCTCTGAAACATGATAAGAAAGCAAAGGATTTAGAGCGTAATAGAGAAACTTCTGAAACCAAATATCATCCTTATGCTTCCTAAGGACTGCGGCCTTAGCATTTCCGCCAGAGACAGATTGAAGTTCCAGAATATCATCAATCATAATGAACCGCTCCTTTCTTTAAAAATGAAAAGAGCCCACCATTTTTGATGAGCTCTCTCACTATAAGAGTTGTGTTTCCTGCGAAGAAATATCAACTGGTGAGTGCCTCCGCCAAGCTGCTCCACATTCTCAGATTGTCAGCGTTGACTTCCTCATTCCCGAGAATATAATAGGTGAATTCTTTTTCGGGCTCGGTCATGGTATCGAATACGGCTCTTAATTGATTGCTCTCGAACTCGTTTGCCTTTGTTCGATTCAATTTATGACGAAGAAGCGACTTAACCAAATTTTGCTTTTCAGGCTCCATGGCAAACCAAACTTCACGAAGCGGGACACCGCCACTACCGATAAAATCAAATACACCTTTCATCATGGATACAGAACTTGCCTCTCCTTTCCAAATTCACGATAAAAGTCTTGTTCTAATTCATCAAGAGTTTTTACGATAAATTCTTTTTGTTCACAGGAGTCTCTGGATGTAAGATACTCCCAAGCATGGCCTGCAATGTTAACAACTGTATACTGATTATCTCGATAGAGTTTAATCCTTATAACATCGCCCATAAGGAAATATGGCTGAAAGGAAACAGCGAAACCTTTCTGTGCTAATTCATAAAGTTTTTCAAGCATTCAGATTCCACCTTTTGTCAAAATTGCAGGAATATCAGGCCCATGAACAACTTCGAGATCTCCAAAGGCGCGTTGAAAATCACGGGTCAACATGGTGAGAAGCTCCATAGTGATTAATTCATGAGTCGCCGGATCAGCTTTATCCCAAAATTCCGTTTTGTTCTTTTTGACGAGATGAACTACGTATCTATCATAACCCTTTGAGAGTTTAATTTGAATATAATCCGGGCCAAAAGATTCCAAAGAAAGTTTAAAGCCAAGATTGGTCAGTTCAAACAGCTTTTCAAGCATCCAGATCCCACTCCTTATGTTTGGTAATGAGCGTATCCTGATACTCAGGAGGCTGTTCATTCCAGAGGACGAGGGCGACCTCAACAATACGTCCTTCCGTCACCTTACCATCTCCCCATTTAAGACAATTCGCTTTGATGGAGAGTGTCTTAACTAAACCCTGCTGGATTAATGCTTTGGCATTACGGATATGCTCATTTTCTTCGAGGAACCAGCCATAGAAATATAATCCGCCAGGCCGATCTTCAAGCAAACCGCATCCAAGAACACAGTCAGAATTATGGTTCCAAGTAACAGGTACTTTTCTCCCATCTTGATTTGAAAATGCCCCTTTGACAATATTACAGTCTTTGAAACCATACATACCGTCAATCACAGCCCAGCCCTCAAAGTCACATTCTCTATCAGGTACAGCCTCCGGCCAAGCCCACATCCAATGCATAGTGATGAGCTTTTTCTCTTTTTCGAGCCGAATCAGCTTCAACGCCATCTTATATGCCTGAAGATCCGTATCTCCTGTGGTATCAAGAATATGACCATGGTAATGAGTGCGGAGATAATATGATTTAGGCTTATGCCAGCCTGTTGTGTCTCCTCTCTCAAACTTGTCACAGCCGAGTTTCCGGAGTTCGCGTTCGATTTTCTTTACAAATTTGCCTTTCATTTCTCATCCTTTCTATGCCGGTGTGAATCCATGATTGAGAAACCATTCTCGATTAATATCATTTGGAATGGCATCGAAGAATCTCACAGCATTCTCGTATGCCTTATATGCAGAAATTCGATGAGGGCATCTTTTAAATATCTCCACGCCAGTATCGTCTGCTCCCCAAGCATTAAGAAGGACATAATAGCCGTTGAAATAATTAAGGGAGACTCTGCAATGTACAAAGCATCCCTCAAAGCACGGATGCCAATCGTCCGTAACATGGATCATACGCTCTTTGGTTTTGATGTTGAGCTTATTTTTCATTCCTCGCCATCATCCATTTCCTCGAGCCAATCTCTGAACCCATCGTAACATTCCGGACAAAGATCCATCCGTTTACTTGAAGTACCGAGATAGACTATTGTCTGAATCAGGTAACGCCGTTCTTTTAGCTTTTTCTTGCATCTAACGCATTTAATGTCCAAAATATCATTCCTCTCTTTTCAGTGATGCTCGGAATTCAAAGGTAGATTTAAAGTCTTCCCAACTTTTATTATCTCGAGGGGTTGCGCGATCACAAAATTCACAGTCCTGTGTCATAGCATGAAATTGATTGCAGGTTCCCATGTTAGATCCATAAGGATCCCAATCGGTGCAACAGATGCAAAAACATTTGGCCTGCGGAGGTTTCTTAAATCGGTTCTTTATCTTCCACATGTATCTCTGAAGATGAAACCATGCTTTGAAGGAGCTCCATATTTCATGAAATATCAGAATGGCTATGATTATGGTGACCATTATTCCGATGATCGCAAAAGCCATAGTCCAAGTCATTTCCATAAATATCATGCATCTCCTTTCCAAAATTCGCCGGTTTTCTTAAGCTTTGTTCCGCATTTGGGGCAATAATTCCAATCACTCCAGAAATATGCGTAGATACCTTTGCAATCAGGATTCGGGCAGCAGGACCGTGCGCTCGGATTATGATGGAATTGATCAGCATAATTGTGGTAGAGTTGATAAGCAAACTGATGGAACTCATCAATTGCTTGTACCATACTTTCTCGTTCTTTATCATCAATTCGCGGATGAACCTTTTCTAAATATTTCAAAGAATGTGTTGTAACATGCAGATTATTAGTCACACGCCACCACTGATCTTCTGTAAAAGGGATCATGTGCTTACCTCTGTTGACATTTCTTTTAGAATCCGATTGAACTCATCTTCTGTCATATTGTTTGGAGTAAAGTATTGTTTAACCCAATCGAAAGGTCTTAAATGTCGCTCAATAGTGTTACGTGCTTCTTCTCTTGCTTTTTCTGCACACAACTCTATATACTCCTCCTCGGTCATATTATAATCCGTGACCGTATCAACAATCGTAGAGAATCTGCAAAGAAGGCCATTCGGTTGACGTGCGATAAAAGCGCCCATCAGTTCGTCTCCTCAAGTGTGATCAGCTCTGAATATGGCAGGCTGCGGATCCAATCACAGAAGCCATGCCATTCATCGAGCTTGTGGTTGTGGCGCTCACGGTAGATCTTACTGAGCGCTTCGTAGGAGAACATGTATGTCCTCCTCTGATTGTAAGATGAGGGGAGAAGCTGGATCATCTGCCACCAGTATGTTTTATCCTTAGTCTCGAGGAACTTGGCACGATACTTGTTCAGCGCTTTACAGATAATATCCAACTGGTCATCAGGCGAATAGTAGCAGGGATCTCCATTCACGTCGATGGCCATAAGAGCACAGTCACGAGGAAGATCGTCGATCGTGAGAAGATGCTCATGACTGAAATCATCAGGCGTGAATTCCTTCGAGTGGATCTTATGCATCGTGCTACAGGAGTTTTTCTCAACGCCCATGCGATAGGTATCCATCTCTTTCAGTATGTATAGCGGTGCAGTAATATCAGCATAGCAGATAATGAATCGCCGGAACTTGGCGTCAGCAGACCCGGCCTTGCACAGCCGCATCATGAGGTCATGGTCATTAGGACCAACCCTGAAGCCAGAAGCGATCGTTACCGGTGTATCATCCTCGTCAAATGTGTTCTCAGTAGGATGCCAGGCACTATCCGATTTGGCCCAGGAATTCATGGGATTTCTCATCCCTCTAATAGCTGCTTCCCAGCCGGTTGTTTGCGTATTTTCTATTTTAAGCATTAAATTCTTACACCTCTTTCTTTGAATTGTGCACGAAAATATAATTTATTAAGAGTGTCTGTATCCATGTCTCGAATAATAAAGCCCAGTCCATTAAAGGCTGGACCATAATGTTCAAAAACTGGAATAATCCGCACGACATGAATCTTTTTCATATCAACCAGTTCGCGTAACCGAGGCACCCAAAACCAAAATTCATGCTGTCTTTTGTCATTGGAAGCGATCAAATAGATCTCATTACATTTACAAAGACGTAGAGCTTGACTAAGTGTGATCATAACTTGTTTATCTCTATTCTTCTTTCTCCCAGTATCGGTCTTCACCATTTACTTCATGTTTTTCGAAACGCTCGGGGTAATTCCAAGGGTCGCCACAAAACCGATTCTTGGCAAATTCGACATTCTCGGTATGGCTGCATTCGCCTTGGCCTCGGAGAGCACAATAAGCATATACGTTTTTCTCGCACTGCTCACCATTGCACAAATATGCTACTCTCATTTATTGACGCTCCTTTTCAAGTCCACCTTGGGTATCTTATAGGGCCGCGAAACAATCCCTGATCTTCTATTCCTTGCCGCTGATGTTCTTTCATCCTTCCGTAAAACCAATGATCGTAAGCGGCATAGCTTATAGCAGCATCCTTATCTAAAAAATAATTAATGCCGTTAGAGCATCGTTCACACGGATTTCGATCAAACCAATTAGGATGAATATCGAATCCTTTCATATATGTTGTGTTAAAATCAAATGCACTAATGGCAAAACGAATGCTTTCACCTTCCCGAAGAGCATCTGGATCATCTGCGAGAAGATCTTGCTCCAAGAGCCAAATATCCTGAACGTAAGCAAAAGAAGCTCTGCCACGAGTTCTTTCTGCGTATTTTTTATTTGCTACGGTGGTTAGCATCTTAAATTCAACACGTTGCGCAAAAGCAGGAATCTTGAGCTCTATGAGCACCGGATGCGAGTTAGGATCAATTGCAGCCTTATAGACGATCTTGTCTTTAAACTCGATCATGTGGGATCCTCTTCTTTCAAGCACTCAGCAAGTTCTTCGGGACTCAGATCAACAATAGTTAGAGCACTATTGGGCAAAGCGATGGTTGCACCATACAGAACTTTAGGCCAGCACGTCGGGCATACGGGAATGAGATCGCCTTTCGTAAGCTGATGAACCGCATAGTTTTTATCGTCAAACGCATCGTAGAGGCCAATATACGGAACATCCTCCAAATAAAACTGGTTCTCACAGCCAGGGCAGGAACAGGTCAAAAGTTTCTTTTCTTCGTCCATTTAATGGTCTCCTTTCGGAATATCAACGCCAATCTCCTGCTCGGCAGTCGAAAGACACTTTTTCATATAGGCTATGTACCAATCGTGGTCAATGAGGCCGAGACGATCAGCTTCTGCAAAAATATGAAGCTTGGCAAGCCCATCAATAGCCGTTATGAAGGTGGTATTGTCAGCCATTGCCACCACTCTCCTCCACAATGACCTCCAAATGTTCCTTAGGTATGCCGCGCAGTTTCTTAGGAGCGCCGTCCTTAACATGCCTGCGCCGGTTCTTCTTGGTTTTACGAGTGCCGGGGTCAATGAATGTGACAGTTCCGTCCTCAGCGATATGCTGTCTCATACCAGCGAAACCTTTGTTTTCGTTCAAGATGCATCCTCCATTTCATCAATTACTTTGTAGGCATCGGTTTCTGTGTCTTCACTGGATACAAAATGGCCATTTAAATATAATTCCGAATGGTCATAATTCCAGCGGATATCGTAGATATTGTTTCCTCTTTTGACTATCATCTTCTTTCCTCCTTAAAGTTTCAGACAAGCTTCATCTTCAATAGCCTGCCAATCCTCAAAGCTGATTATTCCGCATTCAAACTGCTCCTCAAGATATGAATAACACTGCCAGAAATAGCGATCATTATGCCAGTCGATGAAAATATCATCGGTCTCGACTTCAAGCTTCTCAGGAAACGAGCCCATAGCATGACCCCATTTTCCAAAGTCATACCAATTGCATTGGGTTGAGCCTCGATTCATGAGCTCAAACATGACCAGTCGTGCATATGCCCAAAAATGCTCGATTGGGTAATCCATGACACGATTCACCAGAGCCTGTCTGGGAGTTCCATCAACCGCAATCCGACGAGCTATATGGCAACAGTCACGCCATTGACGTACTAAATAAGTATCCGGAAGAACAGCAATTAGATCCTTATGCCATAGACGCACTTTTACACCTCCAATCTAAAAATAAAAAGGAGGCCCAGAATTTCTTCCGAGTCTCCTCTCATTAGAGTGGGTGCAAAACCTGCGAATATCAGCTTTTTCCGATAAACACCCACTGGGGATTTTTTACGTCTGGATTCAAATTTGAATCGGCAATAAGGTTCTTCTTGGAAAACGTCCTCTCCTTAGTATGAACAGCTCGATTTTCGTACTTAGCCTCGACCAGATCGCCAGTAACCTTTGTTATGATCAAATAATCCGGCATACAGGTCTTGGTTTTCGTACCATAATTATCGAAATAGAATTTGTCACCTTTGTATATGTCTACGTATTTCATTGTTAAGGACGCTCCTTATTTTTTCTCTGTGAAGTTCACCGGCTTTCTCGTATGTTCATTGACCGGGTAATCCATGCATTCGTTGCAAGGATCTTCCCAGTCTTTCTTTTCCTTATGCTCGCAGAGAGCACAATACTTTTTGAAATCTACGAATTTGTCAGGGTATTCCATGGTCAATCTCCTTTTCGAAGAATCCACCCGTTTTTAGACGGAATATAAGTCAAGACAACCCCGCTTTTCAGGGCGATGTCGATGCCTCGCTCTTTCCGGTTCTCCGTGAATTTGACAGCATCAGCTGCGAACCACGGAAAGTCCTTGCAGAAGGCATTGTAAATACGTTTAGGAGACATTGTCGTCCGTCTCCTCGGATTCTTCCTTGCCATAATAAGGCTGCGGGGCATACGGCTTGCCATCCATCATGCTCTGAATATAAGCATTCGGGACGTTGGCTTTTACAGCATTCTCGATATAGTGAAGATTGGCTCGGGCCTCTGCGGCCGCTTGCATCAGGGTATAAAAGTCTGAAAACTTGACCTCAACCCGATCTTCAGGATTAAAGGCATCCATGATTCCCATTTATTCTTTCTCCTTATCTAATGTCACTCGAATAACCGAGCCATCCAAACTCCGATAAAACTCCTCGGGCTTCTGGAAGAGCTTTAGGTATTTCTCAGCCAATTCATCGGACAGAGAAATATAATCCTCTTCGCCAAGGCCACAAATAAAGAACGTACCGGAGATGATGTCATAAATCGTGCCCTCATCGTCAGTAAGAGCTCGATTCAAAGGAAGCCCCATGATCTTACCTTCCTCATTGCAAATGATCGCAACAGGATCGTCATAGGGGCAGACCTGCTGAATATAACCGTCGACCACTTTTTGATAGCTTTTCAGCCCCGTGTCGATGTCCTCCAGCTTTGCGGTTTTGCCTGGTTCAACCAGAATTACTCTGATCTTTTCGTTCATTCAATTTTCCTTTCTGAAAGTCCTTCCACATCATGGAAGGCTGAATTCCTTTATTGTTCTGATACTTTCCATGGTACCCTTTGCTGCGATCAGAGACTTCGTCCGAAGCCCTCTCAATCGGCTGAAAATAGATCTGACCGATCTCCATGCCAGGATAGACGATGGTCGGATGAATGACCGTGATCTCCATTGTCCAGAAGCCACAGAATCCATCGTCGCCATAGCCCGCGGTTATGTGGATAGCAATGCCGAGTCGGCCCGTTGAGGATCGACCATCAATGCCGGGGAAGAAATTGTAGGTGCCGCTGAGCTCATCCGTACGGCCCAAATACAATACGCCCGGCTGGAGGACAAGACCTTCCTCGGGGATTTTCAGCGGGATCGTAGGATTGTCCTTCTTGGGATCCAGAGGGAAATATGCCGGATCATAGATCAGCAGCTCGTCGGCCAATTTGATGTTGTAGGAATTGGGATTGAGCTGAGCCTCATTGAAGGGCTCGAAGATGATGTTGCCTTTGCTGATTTCTTCTTTAATACGTAAACCTGAGAGCATTTTGCTTGTCCTCCATAATAGGTACTTCCATTTTGATTAAGCAGCCGCGGCATGCAAATTTCCACCGTTCTTTATACGGCACCATAAATTGCTCACGCTGCGGGACTTTGATTCGTTTGGCATCCACAATGCCTCGGCAGATTGGGCAGCGAAATACATCTTCACGAGAAGCTCGATTGATGCCCTTGCGAAGAATTTCGTCCATCTTTTCTCGGAAGGCAATGATGCCAGCAGGGAGCCTGATATAAGACATGAAGTTAATATCGCGGAAGAATCTCTCTGCCTCGATCTGAACACTGTTGGCCTTGATGTAGTAACCTTGACCTCCAGCCTGAACATTCTGGATGAGGTTTTCACGATAATCCAAAACCCCACGAAGAACTACCGCAGCAACCAGATTCTGCATGCTTTCTTGAGGGGTTACAACTCTTGAGGAATCTGTGTAATACTCGGCGAGAATGTCATTCATTTCTTTTCAAGCTCCTTTGACTTACCGGTCTTCTAAAACAATGTTGGCCGAGTGAACAAGGTAGACAACGCCATCGACTTTAACCTGGATCTGATCTCCATCATCGAAATCAGTCCAACTTGTCACTTTTCCTTCGATGACTCGTCCGTTCGGCAGGGACAGAATCGCGTAGTCATAGTGATAGGTTGTGTCGAGGATCTGCTTATTGCAGCCCGACAGCATACAGCCGGCAATCACCAGGACGGCGGCGACAAATATCACCACGAATACGATTTTGGTCAGCATTTGCTGCTTTTTCATGTGGATACCTCCTAAGCATGATATGATTTGAATGCTTTGATAGCTTCCTCATAGAGTTCTTCAACGCGCTTGGTGCTTTCAAGTTTTATTTGGATCAGGTTTTCATCCGTTTTGGCTTTGTGAGCAAATCGCGTATCACAATAAGGACATACTGAATCAAAAACAGGAGCCCCACAGTTTGGACAATTCTGTGGAAGCTCCTCATTTTCAATAGTCTCAATCGGATCAATTGGTTTTAGTCCAATTTTTTGACGATACTCATTAGGGGTCATAACTTCTTGCTCAATTAGAGATTTCAAAGTATCGAGCTGATCCTGTTCCATCTTTTCAAATACGTCCGAAACGGTCTCAGAAAGTTCCCAATAATTTTGGACACGCTTGTAGTGGTCGTTTCCTATAACTGCTCGATCACCCTCTTTGACAGTTTCTTCAGGAATATCACGAAGATGCTCGGCGTGATACTCAGTAAGGTCATCCTTAGTCTTTTGAATCTGCTCAGAGTATTCCTCGATCTTTCTCAGATAAGTCCGCTGTCGTTTTTCAGCTCTTAAACGCATGAATAATGGGCGAGCAAACCATGACCAAGCCATCCACAACCAACCAAGTGTTAGTATGATTGCTGGAAAAATGTTATTTATTAATACACTCATTTTCCAATCAAAGCATTTCCGGTCTCAGTTTTCTCCCGCTGGCCTTCATAGATCATTTTGATCAGCTCGGCGTCATACAGAGCATTATGAAGGTTTCCTTTGGGGAGCCGGCCATTCAAGGTTGCGCAGAGCTTTTCTCTGGAGATCTCGAAAGCGTCAGCCATCATCCTGGTGTTGGGATACCAGTAGACGCGATCGTTATGCGGCTGACCGGGTTTTTTCTTGTCATACAGAGTCCGGGCGCATATGTCCTGGCAAATATCATAGATCGGTGGATTGATCCATTTCGGCAGATTCTTTACGCCGCCGAAAAGATTGCACAGCAGGACCATATCGTAGTGAGCGACATCGCCTATAAGCTGGAGACATTCATCCGGATCCTGGTTAGCCTGATCTTCGAGCCATGCCGTCAGAATTTCACGAATAAAACTCGAATCGCCGACAACAAAAGTCTCATTGTCAATGATCGAGAGGGTGTTGTCATGTCTCTTCTGCATATGGTCCAGACGCAGGTTGGCAAAGACGTTCTCCATGATCCACTCGTCGCAGAGACTCTCGTCGAAGTCTGTAAACTCCGCATAGAAGCGCTCATCCTTCTCGGTGATCATCCCGATGCTGATGAAGGTGCTTCTGGGGACGAGGCCGGTAAACTCCGAATCGAAAAATATGTTCATGCAATTCCTTCCTTTCTTTCATGGATCATAGGAATCCATGGCGTACCTATATATTCGTTGACTTTATTGAGTTCAGCGTATTCAACGGCCTGATCATAGGTAATATAACCATGGTCATAAAGGTTCTGGAGAAGCTCTTGCGTGCATTTGACCCCGAAATTTCGAACTCGATACAGTTCGCCAGCCTTAGCACGATCAAGCAATTCTCTCATTGACTTGAAATCTGCTCGCATGAGACAATTGAAAGATCGCACACTGAGATCCAACTCGGTAAGATCAAGAGGAGCATCAAGAGGGTCGATGGCATTCAGCTTCTCCAGCTTCGCCAGCAGCTCTATTTTTTCTTGCTCCAGTTCCTCTTTCTGGCCGGCGATTGTTTTGCACTCTTCTTTTAGCTTCTCCAACTCCATTCTCTCCTGGATGAGCTTTCTCTTTTGATTAGAGATCAGCCCACGCTTTTCATCAACCGCTTGGCTGCCATTCACACCATCCAGGATAAGATGCATTCTGGCCGGATGACGAAGCTTACGGATTGCTTTATGCACGATTTGGCTTACACACTGATTCGTACGACAAATAGCCTTTCCGATTTCAATGAAAGAGTTACCGTCTTTATAGTATAAAAGAAGTAATTCTCTTTCTCTTGGAGCAAGCGTGTCTATGGCAGTCATAAGTCCATTCATCTGGTCCTCGTTAACAACAAAGCTTACCGGCTCCAGGAAAATATCATCCAGCAGGTTGTAAGGCCAAACCGCTAAATACCCCGCCGGGATTTTTCTTGGTTTTCCTTCGAGGCTCTTTTCATAAGAACACCTTACCAAGCCGGTAAAGTAGTCATGAAAAGCAGTCTGAATATCCGGAAGCTCATTCTCAGAAACACGACCACAGAGGAAATCAGTCGTGACACCAAAGTAGTCGGATAAGGCCATAAGAGCGTCGACGGAGGGCGGATAACGTTTGGCCAGGATGAACTTTAATGTGGATGGACCGATCCCCGCATCTTCGGCAATCGTGTTGACTGACTTTCCACTCTCTTTGATCAACATGCTGAGAATATCAGGAGTCCAAACTTTTTTCACAGTTTTCCTTCCTTTCCTTATTCTTTTCGTTTATGCGATTCGCAATATAATCAGCTAAAGCATCAAAGGCCATTTTGCAAGCAATGCCCACCACTAAGACAAACATAAGTGGCCAAAGGAGAAACATTGCTAATGTCGTGCCATTATCATCGGGACCAGACGGCTCTATGCGTTCTACGACTGCACAAAGCAAAGCCGAAAGGAATCCAATGAAAATATAGATTCCAAGGTATAAAATGATTTTCATTTTGTTTTCTCATCTCCCTTAAAGCCAAAATAAATAGCGCGGCCAACGTCAATAGAGACGAAAACCGGCCAGCAAGCAGCAACGATCTCCAGAAGCGCAATCACAGCAATAACCGCAAATGTAACTCGGCCAGGTTGATCAGATGCAGCCGTCTTTACAATTGCTCCGAATTCCTGCATCGAGTCTCGGCACTCAACACCAATGTAGTACAGCATATAGATCATTCCGAGAATCCAAATAACGGGTACAAGCCAATTAGTCATGAATCGTTTCTGCTCCCTTCAGTTACACTCTTTACATGATTCAATCATGTAAAAGAAAATTTCTGGATCATTGTCAAAAATCACCTTTGCTTTCATCAACGCCAGCCTTTTGGTTTTTGCCAGAACCTGAATTTCCTTGTGATGCCCGGCACACATATTTACCTCGGCATCAATAGTCCAGAGTTTCTTCGCCATAAAGAAAAAGCCCCAAGCAATTTCTGCTCAGGGCTTAGCCTCCTTTCATACTTCGATTTTTGCCTCTGTACTTCATTATAAGAAGTGAATTTCTTGCGATTTTTGTAGGTCCAAAAATGCTTTAAAATAAAAATGGAGCCCTCCGAAGAGAGCTCTTAAAGGAAGCTATTTAATTATTATAGTATTCTTCATAATCGTTATCATCTTCGTCTTCAATTGGCGGAAAAGTGCTATTGTAATAACGACGACCGCATTCGCAGCACATTTCATAAGGCAAAGAATCATAATCGAAATCCGCCTCAGCCACAAAGCAGTTAAAGTCCGAACGTTCTTCGTCTTTATCAAATTCTCCTCCGCAATCCTGGCAAATAAATTTCATGCTGGCCACCTCCTAATTAAAGTCATGGCCATTATAGCATGGTTTTATTTAAAAAGAAAGAAGCGGATTGCTTTACTTCGACTTTTCAGAAAAATTCCTCCCAGTAATTTTTAGGGAGAGGCTTCATACGTAATGCCCACATAACCTTTCTTACAGGAATGATGGGGTAATTCTCGTCCGTAGCCTTTTCTTCAAAGTATTCCGGAAACTTGGGATTGAGGTAAATATCATTTGCCAGCCACGGATCAATTGCATCCCAGTAGACGTATTTAGCCGTAAAGCGCATTTGTGTAATGATCAATCCTCTGTCATTTTGAATGAATTGTGTGCCGATCTTATAGACCGGATGATCAAGAATGACTCGCTCTCCATATAAGGGCATGACAATCTCGGGTTTTTGATAAAAGTATTTCATAATAAGTTAAAAAGAAAAGCCACTGTAAAAAGTGGCAATTCTTTTAGAACATGGCAACGTACTCTTTGGCGGCCGTCACGAGGATGTCACTGGCTTTCTTATCCTCAATTGTTCCCTCGGCTCTCATCTCATCGAGGTTCTTCTTGAGGGCGATGATCCCATTGTACATTTGCTCCCGTTTGCGATAGGCGATCATTTCTTTGATGAAACTATGGATCATTTGTGTTTCTCCCTTCACTTAAAATTAACTCCAGTTTACGCCAATTCTGCCATCGGGGTGAATGATGATGTTGGAATAGCCATCTTCATAGTTATTATGCTTCTGCTGCCACATGTCACCTAAGGCAACCTGGCCGAACTTGTCTTCGTACGTGAAAGAAGCATTCACGAAGAAGTCGCCGATTCGGAAGAGCTTAACCTTGAAATCGCTGCTGTTCCGTAACTCATTCCAGATCTGTATGTCGTAGTCCTTCTTTTCAAGGCCGCTCAAGAATCTGAACTTGAAATACTTTGCTTCATGATCAGCCATGAAGTCTTTTACAAATTCCAGAGTCGGTGTCTCCACAACCGTCTGGAGCATGCAATTGGGGAAGAGACTCGGATCACCCTGCACATAATCATTGCAGGACAGTTTGATTCGAGCAAAGCCGGAGTGACGAGCAATATCATTCAGCTCAGTGGAATAGCCGGTTGTATTGATTGAGCAGCCGATCTGATTACTGTTCTTGGCATAGGCCCGGATAAGATTCTGGACATGCTCAGGATATAACCCAGGCTCGCCACCGGTGATCGTCATCTTCGCAAGAGGATGCTCTTTCAGGATTCGCTTGAGCGAGTCAATCTGGGCCGGGAAATCGTTGTGGCCCTCCATCGGGTTTTGCCGCTCGAGACAGAAGGGGCAGTTAAATGGGCACTCCTGAGTGGTAATGACCTGTATGTTGATTCGATAGTACAACGGTCTCCCAAGAAATGTCTGATCTTTGCGGGACTTAAGCCTGTATGCCAAATCACGATTCATTTCGTTTCGAATATAATCGTAATTCGGAATCTCGGGAATCTGAGTGAGTTTTCTACTCATGTCTAATCACAGTATTCCTTTCTAAAATATGAAAAGAAAGAGAAGCCATGTTTCAGACTTCTCTTTCCGGTTATTGTGTGAAATTCTCAAAAACCTCATGGTCAACTAAGACCTTTTTACTGCCATTCAGATGATCTCCAAATATACGATCTGCCGCTTCCTGCTTGATCACAACCCATTTACCAGTGGGATACAAGCCTTTCTGAATTTCGGGCTGATTCGGAATCATCGGCGTATCAGAAGCCTCGATGACCGTAACTCCAAGTCCCATGTTAGCAACACATTTGTCGCATGGATTATAATCCAACAGCATGTTTCTCGGAGCTTCAAAGTCTTCGCCCTTCCGATAATCGCCAATATGCCCCATCAACGCGATTTCATCTTTGCTCTCACCGCACCAGAAGCAGATTGGGATCGTAGGATTGACACCGTATTTCTTCGATAATCGAATGTCGCCTTTTGCCATAAGTTTTTGCTCCTTTCTGAACTGTAAAATAGTTCATTCAAAGAGCTGTTTTTCATGCGAATCAGGCAGTTTCGGTTCCATTTTGAATTTCTTTGATGACCTCATCAATCATGTGAGCGACCTGAATGAAGTCTTCCTCTTTGTATCCGCGAGTGGTCATTGCCGGAGTTCCAATTCTGACTCCGGAGGTCTGAACAGGGCTGCGCTGCTCGCCGGGCACACAGTTTTTGTTTAACGTTATGCCGTGGCGATCGCAGGCGTCCTGAACCTGCTTGCCGGTGATCTTGGGATGAGTATAGGTAAAGTCGAGGAGGAAGAGGTGGTTATCAGTCCCTCCAGTAACTACGTCATAGCCCATCTTCTTGAACTCTTCGGCCATAACGGAAGCATTCCGGACTACCTGATGAATGTACTCCTTGTACTCAGGTGTCAGTGCTTCTTCAGCCGCAACAGCTTTGCCTGCGATCACATGCTGAAGCGGACCTCCCTGACAGCACGGGAAGACTGCTGAATCAACTTTTTTGGCAAGCTCCGGACGGCAGAAGATCATACCGCCTCTGGGTCCACGGAGAGTTTTGTGTGTCGTTGTGGTGATCAAATCGGCCACACCGAATGGCAACGGATGATCTCCAGCAACGATAAGACCTGCAATGTGAGCCATATCCACCATGAAATAGGGCCTACAGTACCAGCAATCAGACCATGGGCTGAACGGGCCATTGTTATTCCAGGCATCCTCTGCAATCTTATTAATGATGTCTTTGATTCGTGCAAAGTCAATGGCACGAGAATATGCAGATGCTCCGGCAAGAACGAGCTTAGGCTTATACTCACAAAGCTTAGTCTTGAGATCATCGTAATCAATTCGGCCATTCGAGTCGACGTTATAGAAGACCATCTTGAACAGCTTTCCAGAGAAGTTGACAGGGCTACCATGAGTTAAATGCCCGCCATTATCGAGGCTCATTGCCAGAATAGTGTCACCTGGTTTGAGAACAGACAGATAGGCCGCCATGTTTGCCTGACTGCCGCTGTGAGGCTGCACATTGCAGTGATAGTCGGTCTGAAACACTTTGCACCACGTATCGGCACAATACTGTTCCAGCCGATCATAGAACTCGCAGCCACCGTAATACCGGCCCTTATTACCCGACTTGTGATCAGCCGGATAGCCTTCAGTATACTTATTGGTCAGGATTGACCCAACTGCCTTGAGAACATTATCAGAGACAAAGTTCTCGCTGGCAATCAGCTCAATCGCATTGGTCTGACGGATGCGTTCTGCTTCAATGAAATCAAATACCTTAGACATTTACTATTCTCCTTCTGTGATTAATTCGATATAGCGCTCGAGAAGCCGGCCTACACATTTCGGGCCAAGATCAACCTGGACTGTTTTCAGAGAGGCCGACTGGATCTGACCATGTCTACGGATCTCCAAGCGAGTGGGCGTCCGTACGAGATAGTAGGTCTTGTCCATGGGAATTTCTTTGATAACAGAATACTTGGGATCAGTTTGGGCTTTGACATGATCCTGAAGCTCAAATACAGCATCAATAAACATGATGCAGCGGGTATAAAGCCCTGTATCGGCGATTCGTGCGTTCATTTTATTCCTCATATCTACTTTCATTTTGATTTTCTGCTATGAGCCCATTTGGAGAAAAGATGCTGGGCGTCTGTTCCGGCTATGATAGAGGCGATCTGATACCATCTTTCATCAATCTTAACCTCCAGCGTACCCAAATGCGAATTATTGCCGATCGGAGTCCATCTATGGTCTGTGATATGGCGCTTCAGAATTCTCACGCCGAGCTTTTCACGAAGACTTAGCTTTATGTCCATACTGTTCCTTTCTTCAGGCTGCGGGCAAATCGACGACCTTATTGTGAAAGAACTCCGGAGTATTCATGAGATGGTTGTCGGGGCTATGAGCAATGATCAGCTCGAGGACATGATCGGGATCATCCGAAAAACGAGACTGGACATACTTGGCATATCTGTCGAAATCTGACAGACGGCAGGCTCCGGTATGCATCTGCACACAGTCAGGCGTTGCATCCCATTTGGAAGCCATTCTGGCTGCCACTTCTGCAAACTGGGTGTTTGCCGCTTTCGGAACGGGCTTTTTTGTTTTGGCGATAATCACCGCAGTAGTGACTCCTACAAGAATGACGCCTCCGATGATGAGCTCCTTCTTGTGTTCCTTTGCAAATTCTCTAATGTTCATTGGTGTGCTCCTTTCAAAATTTAAAAAATATAGAAGCGCAGTTTTTCTTATAGCCGGCCATCCCTACCGTATATACGCTTCTATTATAAAAGTTGCAAAACATGCGATTCAGAAATACTGACCGAATCTCTGAAGCTCAAGTTTTGTACCCCAGACTGTATAACGATTCGGAAGAGACTTATCATCTCGTTTGTGTCTGGAGACTCTGAGATTGTGCTCTTCACAATAAGTAGAAACTCGTGCAGCATCCTCGTCTGTGAGTTTCAAGATTACTGAATATAATGTGCAGCCCATTATCTCTGTCCCTCATCGCAATTGTCTCGGATGCTCTCTAAGACCTCGATGGTATACTCATAAAGAGCTTTCTGTCTTCGGCCAGCAGTAGAGTTTCGATACCAAGCTTCCTGTACTTTCCAGTCGTCTAACAGTCGTTCATGACGCTCTATTTCATTTTTAACGTGATTAAATGCGTTCACTATCATTCTCCTTTAAAAAAGAAAGAGACATGAATTCTGCCTCTTTCGGTTTACTATACTTAAAAGATTTTCTTTTTAATAGGGTCAATCAACAGTGCATACGTGCAGGCACAGACAAATACTGTGTCGCCGATAACTGTCTTTACCGCTTTGCCAAGAAGTTTCGTAATAATCATATAAACAACCTCCAAATAATATTTTTGTCTCTTTCTCATTATAGGAGTTGTTTTATGTGCGAAAAATAAAAGAAGAGACTATTACGTCTCTTCCAGCGATGCAATTAATACCTCCATTTCAGCTATCGTCTTTTTAATAATAGCTAAATCGAGTTTTAATGTCGCAAGCTGATCAGCCAGATCGTTAATAATCTCTTCTTTATTTTCTCTTGGGACTTCCACTTCTAAAAGATTGCATAATTTCTCAAGACGTTCGTCGCTACGAAAGTTACTTTCACCTTTCTCAAAACTGATATATGCACGTCTTGAAATTCCTAAAGACTTCGCCATATCATCTTGAGTTATTCCTTTCTTAACTCTCGCAGCTTTAACTTCTAACAAAAATTCTCTTTTCATTTTATAAAGCTCCTTCCTTGGTTTCATTATAAGGAGTGCTAAATATGCGAAAAATAAGAAGGATTGTACGCTTCGAACGTACGTCTCTCGAATTGCTTCGAGTGTTCTACCATTGAACTATTGGCACGGTTGTGGCGTTTCAGCACACCGCCTGGCATAACCCAGCGAATTCCGCTCTCCTTCATTATAAGAGCTGTGAAATTTGCGAAAAATAAAAAGAGATGTAGGTGATAGCCCAACGAAAACTATCCATTAAGCCCGTTTCACGAGCCACCAGCAGGCATGGTCCGTTCCCATGCTCCTTCGTGTCTTGCTTTCTCTTCATTATAAAGACTGTTTTTCTTGCGAAAAAAAAGAAGCCGCTGATTTCTCAACGACTTCTCTGCTGAAGTTGGTTTTACTTGTCGGTCTTTTCTTCTGTTTCCTCAGATGGAAGACCAACACCGGTCGCCACATAGATCTGGCAATCATTGATCTGTTTATCCGTTAAGCCAACAGCACGCAGATAGACAATCAATCTTGCCGTCTCGGCACTTGTCAAGTGACCCATCTCGGTTTCCTCCTCGTACAAATTAGAACTTTGTTCCAACATAAGGTTACCTCCTTCATTATAGGGCGTGCTTTTTCTGCGTTTCCACTAAGAGTGTACCATAAACATGCGAAAAAAGAAAGCCCATGCACAATACACAGGCTTCCATTTTGATTTCAGACAAGATCTTTCACTAACTTGTTCAGATCTTCTTTAGACATCTTTGCATTGAGATTCAGATGCACAAGAGCATTCTCGCCATCAAATGTTACTGAAAGCGGGTCATTGAAGTTGAGGTTCAGTTTAACCCCAAGCTTCTTTGACACCGCCTTTGTAATGATTCGGGTAAGAATTCCCTGCATAAACCCAGATCCTATTTTCAATTCGTCCACTTTGAAACTCCTTTCATTGGTTTATTATCTTGCCATTATAAGGAGTGCAAAATATGCGTTAAAAAGAAGAAAGAGCCCTGCCTAAGACTCTTTCTCCTTGCGATTAGGTACCGCGCACACTATCCAGGATGTACACGATCGGTAAAGAGATCATTGCGACCATCGTCAGCAATATTAAGTCGCTAACCGTCTCTCTAAGATCTTGCCTCTCTGACAATAACGTTCACCTCCTCTATTTAAAAGGCTGTAAAACGTGCGAGAAGGCAAAAAGAGGAGGATTTGTATAAATCACTCCTCAATTTCTCTTATTTGAGCAACCTCATACTGTTCAGGATCGCTCCTAATGATTCTCCGTTCTTTTTACGCCGGTCGATCTCCAAGTATTCCTTCGGTGTGGGTTTACGCTTCATCTCGTAATAGCACTTCAGGCTCATATCGTAGATATAACGCTCCTTCAGATCGCGCTCCTCATGCAGCCGGGCGTTCCTATTGATGCACTTAATCAGCTTCTCACCAGTAGCAACGGCCAGCGGGACGATCACGACGATGTAGTCGCGGTTTTCATTCCAGAACCTTTTTGCCTTACAAGACTGGTCGTAGCACCAGTTCTTGATTTCCCACTTTTTGATTTCGATTTTCTTTTTGAGTTCGGGTTTCATTGCTGTTCCTCCTTAAAATGTTGTTTCTCTATATTAAGGAGTGCAAAATATGCGGAAATTCACTGCTTAAATGCTTGTTCTTTTGTGATGTCGACGTATATCGTCTTCTCCATGGCCGCAGCAAGATCCTCATCGTCCCAGATTCGGAAAGCAAGCGGGAATATCTCCGTCTTTTCTGTCTTTTTGTCAACAGAAACACTCAACAGGGTCGTGTCACCAGGCACGAATTTGTCATCCTGCGCGATAGAGAAAATATACTTATCCTTATAGTCAAATCCAGACCAGATAAGACGATTAGGATAGTTTTTTCGCACAATCGCCACAGCATCTTCAAATTTCATCATTTACTCCTTTTCACCATATAATCTAATGTGGTTTCCATACCAGGTCGTAATGTTGCATTTGAGCAATCATATATCTCTCGAATTCCGCCAAGACGAGACATAAACATGGCTCGTTCTTTTTCATTAGCGAAAGAGAGAATTCGCCCTGTCTGGCAATCTACGATAGAAAGAATTCCATTGGCATCTTTCTCATAATTCAGAGCATGTCCGCTGCCGTTTTTCCAGCTTATCGTAATAATGCCAGTCGAGCTATTCGGGATTTTGCCTAATTGCGAAGATGAATTGAGCATGATGTCAGATGGAATCGTCTTCACATTGTCGAATATTGCTCTGACGAGTGGACCAGTATGCCGTCCGTCATCTTTCATACCGCTGATTTCATCAACACCGTAGAAAGGTTTTGCTTGGCAGTCAATACCAAGAACTTGACTGAGAATATAACCAACAGAGCAGTTGACACAGTTAATGTTGCGCCCTTCAATGAACTGTGCAGCATAAGGACTTACGTTCATCGAATTAACAACATTTTGATTTATCTCACTTGTGCTTCGCCCGATCTTAGTCATCGAGAGATCCTGAGACATTCCTGCAACTGCATCTTTGCCATTTTTGATTACGTCGCTGACCGAATCCAAGGCTCCCATTTTATAGAGGCCATAACCAACCAAACCGGCTGCAACGATTCCTGCTCCTGCGGCGATCATTTTCTTTTGCTTGTCTGACAGACTGAAAGAAGTATTGGAGCCGCCAGCTCTCGATTTGCTTAGATTATAGCTTTTCTTTGGCTTAGCGTCAACCTTGTCAAGACTTTGCCGCCATCCTGCTTTCTTTTCAGCAGCTGAGTGTTTGCCGGCAGCTAAAGGATACGGAGGCCCGTTTCTCTTACCCCATTTCTGGCCGAGAATTCCATGATGCCAAATATCAGTCTCACGACTAAATTTATAGCCATAGTAATTCATTTGTACAATCTCCTAAAATAAAAGGAAAGCTAACTGTAAAGTCAGCCTTCCTTTATGATCCTCATACTCGAGGGGCGATACCCTTGATCCAGGATAAGCATTTGCTACTCAGAATCGTAGATTCCTCAAGGCTTCCGGTCAACACAATCGCCGCCAGGGTACCTGAGACAGTCAATCCGACTTTCGCTAAGCCGATAACAGCCTCAATCTTGGCCTGCCGCATTCTGTCCGCAGCTTCTTTCTCAGCCAGGTCTTGCTTCGCTTTGTCCAGCTCTCGCTTCAACCGGTTGTTCAGATCTGCGTCAGACGACTCCAGGTCCTCATGAAATGCTGTCAACAGCTCATGATAGTTTTTCATGGCGTCCGCATACTCCTTGGTGGTCGGATCGAGTTTCTCGATAGCATCGAGGATTCTACCCAATTCGTTTGCCATCCGTTCCTGATTCATATGTGATCTCCCTTTCTGTTTTTGGTTTCATTATAACAACTGTAAAACATGCGGAAGGTTACAGAGCAAATTTGTTCAGATCCATAGACATGCTGGTGAGGCCACCCCAAACGTCATCCTCATCAGAGATCTGCTCATGAGCAACAAAACCGAGCTTTTCATAAATATGACGAGCATCCGGAGAATCTCCAGGAACTTCAAGTGTCATCTTTTTATAGCCGCGCTCTTTGCACTCATGAGCAGCGGCAATTAAGCAGGCCGTTGCATAGCCTTTTCCTCGCTGCTTAGAATCGACACCGAGCCAAACTACATTGACGGACGTAGGCGATTCCTGATAAAGTTCCAAATCGCCGATTCGCTTTTCACCAATTTTGATCTCAAAGTTTTTGGTGTTCATCTGCTCTTTGTAAACATGTGCCGAACCACAAGCAATAAGCTTTTGAAGACCAGTCTTTTTAAGCTGTTCGATAGTGATCGGCGTTCCATCCTTACCCTTGGTGCTTAAAACTGACTGCTCGTAATAATCGCTGTTGAGAGTCTTTTCTCTGGCCGAGCGATCTTCGGGTTTTAAGGGATAAGGAGGACCGTTCTTCTTACCCCATTTCTGACCGAGAATGCCATGATGATACAGTTCCATATAGCTCCTCCTAAACATAAAAAGAGGCCCTTCAAACGAAAGACCTCTTCCAGACATTAATATTTTAGCATGTATTTTGGACCCCTGCGTACGGTTCTTTAGATTCCTTTCCTCTGACTCAGAAGCCAGAAGAACCGTCTGTAGGCATCATAGTACATGTCTTTACCACAAGGGATTTTGTGGCTCATCTCCAAATCCACAAAAGACAATCCCTCAGTGACTGCTTTGAGAATATAAGAACCAAGCTCAGGGTCCACATCCATGGCAGCATGCGAGACCAAATCCAGAGCTCTCTGCAAGTCGGCCAATAACTGACCATACTTAGCAGTTGGATCAGGGATCTCAGCTCCACGAATCGTGCCGAGGGAGGGAATCTTAACTCCCATTTTGAATTCCAGATCAGAGTACAGACGTTTCCAATCCGGATACTGAAGGCAGAAATGCTTCAGCTCATAGTAACGGTGCTTGGGGATCCAGTATTTACTCCGTTCAGACAGTTCGGGTTTCAAAGCAGGCATAGTAATCTCCTTTCACATACCACAGATGTATCTTAATATATCGTTCGAGCAATTTGCCAAATGCAGAGCTTGGGTTATGACTCCAAATGGGGCTTTCTCAAAGGATTCGACCTTATTTCGATAGCGCCATAAAGTCGAGCATGTAATTCCTAATTGCAATGCAAGATCGCTCGTGGTATAATGATTAGCGCGGAGGTACTCATTCACAACCGAATCAAATCGGTCCATACGCTTTACTAACTTATCAGTTCTTTTAGCCTCTTCGGTCAATAGCACCTTGGGCATTTTCGTTATTCCTTTCTATTCGTGATGCCGGCTCAAATATGGTTTATCACACAGAAAGCAGAAAGGCAACAAGAAAAGTTACAGAACGGTTTCAGCTATGCACGAATTCGTTTATGCTTGAAATCTTTTGTGCCAAACTTTTCAGACGAAATTTGTTCAAGATTTACAAAAATGAGGAGGATAAAAGATGAAAGTACCAACCCCTAAAAAGCTCCCATCCGGATCATGGCGTATCCAATTGATGGTAAACGGAAAGAAGTATAGTATTACTGATAAGGACCCAAAAGTCTGCAAGCAAAGAGCCAAAGAAATCTATGCCGGTATTGAGCAAGAGAAACGAACAAGTCTGACTGTTGGACAGGCAATAGACAAATATAT